>Ga0206798_1048_pt1 | contig 24892 bp, 24 predicted proteins | sample Alteio_BWOrgCont_66_FD_152893 | JGI IMG/M metagenome (GOLD analysis project Ga0206798, IMG submission 152893) | Enriched cells from forest soil in Barre Woods Harvard Forest LTER site, Petersham, Massachusetts, United States -... | ecosystem: Environmental > Terrestrial > Soil > Temperate forest >...
TGGAGGCGCGCGCCAACGTGGTGGTGGACATCCAGTATTCGCCTGATACCACCACGAAAGCTCCACTGCCCATCCTGGGCAACCCGAATTATGCCGACGGCTACGATCTGGTGATTCACGACGAATGTGTGGCGGATGTCAACGACCCGAAGCTGGTGGAAGCCGTCCTCAAACCGCATCGCGACGGTCTGCCTGGCGTGAACCTGCATTGCGCCATGCATTGCTACCGGATTGGCAACCCGAATGATCCGGTCACCCTTGGCACGCCGCATGGTTACTGGTTCGAATATCTTGGCCTGCAATCCAGCGGTCACGGCGCGCAAAAACCCATCTCAATTGCCTTTACGGAAAAGGACAGCCCGATTGTCAAAGGGATGAGCGATTGGACGACCATTCACGAGGAGCATTACAACAACATCCACATTTTTGACACGGCCCATCCGCTGGCACACGGAACGCAAGTGCTGCCGTCGAAAAATGGCAGCGTAACCAATGATTTTGTCGTCGCGTGGGTTAACGAATATGGCCCCAAGAAGGCCCGCGTCTTCAGCACCACCATCGGCCACAATAACGAGACGGTCTCGGATACGCGCTACCTCGACTTGGTCACGCGCGGGGTCTTGTGGGCCACGGGACATTTGAACGAGGACGGCACGCCGGCTACGGGGTACGGGCCCAACGGCCGGTGAGGTGCTTGCCAAGGGAGGCGAAGCGGGTTAGTCTACCGTGAGTATGAAAAATGGTGCAAACCACACTCCCGCGCATCCTTCCGAACGGATCGAGCTTGGACAATACATCGTGGCCGATCCCGAAGTTTGCCATGGCAAGCCCACTTTCAAAGGTACTCGCATTATGGTTGGGCAGGTGCTGGATGACGTGGCGGATGGACGTTCGTGGGAGTTTATCTGCGGCACGCGGTGGGGCGGCCGAATTTCCCTTGCGGCTGTGGGTGAAGCAGTCCAGCTCTCTCGTCAATCATGGTTGGACAAGCGCGGTAGATTGGCGCGCGCTCCGTCGGCCAAAAGGCATTGCTTCGGACTTGGCGGATTCCTTTCCGTGAAATTGGCCGAAACGCGGGCTATTTTGAGATTAAAGACGAAAACATTATTCCGTTATTGCACCAAGGTCGCCAGGTCACCTTTTTCACCCAGGACGAAGACTTTTTCCGCCGCGCACATTGCCATCCGGCCTACTGTTTGGTTTGGTTGGATGCGAAGGCCGATGACGCCGCATACCACACGCGCGGCTTCTTGCGGCATCCGCGATTTGACACCATCGCCAGCCGGATGGGAATAGTCGCGAGAGTGCATCACGGCGGAATCCAATTCTGGGAGAAACATGAGCGTGCGCTCCAAAGAATTTCCTGGCCTTGTCGATGAGTAAGGAAAGAATTACTTAGTAATCAGATCCAATTCAGATGAAACCCGAGTTTGACTCAATTGAATCCGTCGTCGCGGATTTGCGCAAGGGTCGCATGGTGGTGGTGGTGGACGATCCCAGCCGCGAAAACGAGGGCGACCTCATCATGGCCGCCGAATGCGTGACGCCGCAGGACATCAATTTCATGGCCAAACATGGCCGGGGCTTGATTTGCGTTCCCACCACCCTTGAACGATTGAAACAACTCGGCATCGAACAAATGGTGGCGCAAAACACGGAGAATTATCGCACTGATTTCCAGGTCAGCGTAGATGCGGCGCGCGGTGTCACGACTGGCATCAGCGCCGCCGATCGGGCGCGAACCATCAGCATCATGGCCGCTCCGACGGCGGTGCCGGAAGATTTGGTGCAGCCGGGTCATGTCTTTCCGCTGCGGGCCAGGCCCGGCGGTGTGTTGCAACGAGCCGGCCACACCGAGGCGGCGGTGGACCTGGCCAAATTGGCTGGCTGCCGCCCCATTGGCATCCTCTGCGAAATCATGAGCAACGATGGCTCGATGGCGCGCCTGCCGGAATTGAAGCGTTTCGCCCGCAAGCACAAATTAAAGCTGTGCACGATAGCCGATTTGATCCAATACCGTCGCACGCGCGAAAAACTCGTCGAACGAATCGAGTCGGTGAAGATGCCGACGGCCTATGGGGACTTCGATCTTTATCTCTACCGTTCGAGGGTGGACGGGCAGCACCATTTGGCGCTGGTGCGCGGAGAAGTTGCCGGGAAGAAGAACGTGCTCGTGCGAGTCCATAGCGAATGTTTGACGGGCGATGTCTTCGGGTCGCGTCGTTGTGATTGCGGACCTCAATTGCATCAAGCCATGCGGCAGATTGCCGCCGCTGGCCAAGGCGTGATTGTTTATATGCGACAGGAGGGGCGCGGGATCGGCCTGCCCTCCAAGATCAAAGCTTACAAATTGCAGGAACGCGGCTTGGACACCGTGGAAGCGAACTTGAAATTAGGTTACGGGATGGATCTGCGGGAGTACGGTTTGGGAGCGCAAATCCTGGTTGATTTGGGACTTAAGACCATCACGCTGCTGACCAACAATCCGCGCAAAGTGGTCGGGCTGGAAGGTTACGGCCTGGAGATTATTGAGCAACGGCCCATCCGAATTAAGTCCAATCCGCATAACGAGAAATACCTGAAAACCAAGCGGGAAAAAATGGGGCATTTGCTCTGACGATAAACCGAGCTGGAATTTTTCAGAGAACCGATTAACGTCCTAGTATTCATGCTCACTGAATACATAGATCACGCGATGCGAAAGGCGCACTACGAGTTATTGGAGAGCGGACGTTTTTTCGCCACTATTCCGAAATGCAAGGGTTTATGGGCCGAAGGAAAGACGCTGGAAGCGTGCCGGGAAGAGTTGCGGAGCACATTGGAGGATTGGTTGCTGCTCGGTTTGCAAATGGGCCACCATTTACCGGTGATTGATGGAATCAATTTGAACAGTACGAACCGCAAGCCGGTCCATGCCCAAGCCGATTAAGCATCGGGAAATGCTGCGACGGCTTCGCACATTCGGGTGGGATGGGCCTTATCAGCGGGGCAAACATCCATTTATGGTGAGAAATGACGTGCGACTGACAATTCCGAATCCGCACTACGGTGATGTCGATTGGAGCCTAATGAAGAGCATCATAAGAAATGCAGAGATCGCCGCTGACGATTGGGACAAAGCCTGATCGAAACTCATCATGTTGACTCCTGTTAAACAGAAAAGAATGCGCCGCCAAACTGGCTCCTTTGCCATCATCGCCTCTCGTTACAACGCCCGCTATGTTGACGCCATGCTCGCCGCAGCCGAGAAGGCGCTGACGAAGGCCGGGGTCACGAAGATTCGCGTGGTTCGTGTGCCGGGCGCCTTTGAAATTCCGGCTGTAGCTGCAAAACTTGCCCTCGCCGAACATCCCTGCTCTGCGATAATTTGTCTCGGCGTCATTCTGCGCGGGCAGAGCGACCATGCGCAGCAGATTGCCAACGCGGTCAGCTTGTCCCTAGCCCAATTGCAGACTCAGCATGCTTTGCCGGTGATTCACGAGGTTTTATTGCTGGAAAATGAGGCGCAGGCCGAAGCGCGGTGCCTGGACAAGAAGCACAATCGCGGCGCGGAAGCCGCGCAGACTGCCTTGGAGATGGCACGGGTTATGGAATCACTAAAATAGATGCGTAGGGACTCGAATTTGGCCAGTCCATGATTTCCTCTTACAGGCAAGATTCGACTTTGTGAAAAGTTTCACATGGCGCTTGCGTTTGATTCGCCCCCTGCTTATTTTCTCAGCCGTATCGGCATTAGTTCGACACTATTACAAGTATGAAGAAGCTGACATTTTCACTGTCCGTTGTGGTTCTGGCAGGCTCGTTGCAATGGGCCTCCGCTGGAGACATCACTGGGAAAATCACCTTGAAAGGCACACCTCCGCCGCCGATTAACATCCCTTATGACGACAACTGCAGCAAGCTGCAACCCACCATCCTGACCACCCGCTTTTACGTGGTGGGGAAGGACAACGGCTTGGCCAATGTCTTTGTTTATATCTCAAAAGGGTTGGAGGGCAAAAAATTCACACCTCCAACAGATGCGATCGAGTTGAACCAAGTTGGTTGCAATTATAATCCGTACGTATTTGGCGTCATGGTGGGTCAGCCGGTGCGCATAAAAAATTCGGACCCTCTGATGCACAACATTCACGCTTTACCCAAAGTTGACGGCAACAGTGAGTTTAATTTCGCCGAAACCAGCGCCGGGGACGTCAATGACACCAAGTGGCTTGAAAGCATCAAAGCGCCCGAGGTCATGGTGAAGCTCAAATGCGACGTCCATCAATGGATGTTTTCTTACGCAGCCGTGCAGGACCACCCGTATTTCGCGGTGTCGGATGCGGATGGCAATTTCAAAATTGCTAATCTGCCTGCGGGAAAATACACGTTGACAGCTTATCATTTGAAGGCGCACGGAGCCAAGCCCGGAGAAACCCAGAAAATCACGATGGCGGATAGTGCCGTGACGGCCAACTTCACAATTGAAGTGCCGGCCCAGTGACAGAATGTGAAGGCAGAAGGAAGAAAGAGGCTTTTAGGGCCGGATTCAAAAGTCGCCCCGACAACGCCGCGTTTCTTTGGGCGTGGTAGATTGACGTTATTGTTCGTTGCTTGTTGTTGAATGTGAGCTTAGCCCAGAAGCAGAATATTTGGTTGAGGCGATACGCGGTATTTACTGCGTTGGTCACTTTCGTTCTCGTCTGCATGGGCGGATTGGTCACCAGCCACGGGGCAGGGTTAGCGGTGCCGGATTGGCCTTACACCTGCGGCTACAACATGTTTTTCTTCCCCATTTCTAAATGGGTCGGAGGTGTTTTTTTTGAGCACACGCATCGTTTGGCAGCTTCGTTGGTCGGGTTTCTTACCACGGTGCTGGCTCTCTGGTTGTTCGGGCACAAATCGCGTCCGTTGCTGCGTTGGCTCGGCGGCATTTTCATCGCGGCGGGCTTGGGACTTTGCCTGGTTTTCCCAGCTCACAGGACGGAAAACCTTCTACTATCGGGAATTGGCGTGGCCGGATTGGCGGCAGGGTTTTTTTGGCCTAAATGCGAACCGGCCCCGAAATGGTTGCGCGTGTTGGGAATCGTGGCTTTTGTCGCCGTTGCAGCGCAAGGTGTCCTGGGCGGTTTGCGTGTGACCCAATTAAAGGACCAACTTGGAATTTTCCACGCCACCCTCGCACAACTATTTTTCCTTCTGGTTTGCGCCATTGCTTTGTTTCAAACCGGCTTTTGGCGGCATCTTCCCATCCGCGCGGAGGAAGACCGCCATTACTTCAGGATTTTCTTCTCGATCATTACTGGATTGATTCTCGCTCAACTTATTTTGGGGGCAACCATGCGTCATCAGCATGCCGGACTCGCCATTCCAGATTTCCCGGCTGCCTATGGCAAACTCTGGCCCGACACCGACTCCGCCGCCATTGCTCGATACAATCAGAACCGATTCGAAGTCTTTGCCTACAACCCAATCACTGCCGCGCAGGTGGAATTGCAAATGGTCCATCGCATTCTGGCGTTGGTGATTTTTACCGCGATCGCCACTTGCGCTTGGCGCGCCTGGCGCTCCCTCGGGCCGGCGCATTGGCTGACGCGTTTTGCCGGCGTCTGGTTTGGTTTGGTCTTGGCCCAGGTATTTCTCGGGGCCGCCACGATTTGGACCGGCAAATCTGCGGATATCGCCACCGCCCATGTAGCCTGCGGCGCTCTGTGCCTTGTCACGGGCGGGCTGGCTTCGATTGTGTCGTTTCGGTTGCTTTCCACGCCTGCGAGTCAATTCGTTGGGGTGGAAAAAAATGGAGTGACTTCCTTGCTGGTTTCCTCCAGCATCACCGCCAAGTAGCTTGAAAGCCACCGTTCAAACACTCGACGCGCCCGCCCCATTGGTTAAAACGCCTCTGGCGGAAAAATCGCGCGCGTCCGTTTTGAACGAATTGTTCAAGACGCGGCTGACTACCCTTGTTTTGCTGACCACGTTGGTCGGTTTTTATTTAGGATCGCGCCCTCCAGTGTCTTGGGTGCTGATGTTCAACACGCTTTTTGGCACCGCTCTGCTAGCAAGCGGCGCGGCGGCGCTGAATCAATTGCTCGAACGCGAGCACGATGCCAAAATGCGTCGCACGCAAGACCGTCCCCTGCCTTCCGGCCGCCTGACTACGGACGCAGTTTTGCTCATCGGCGCCTCCTGCGGTGCGCTGGGGTTGATTTATCTGGCGCTGACGGTCAATTTGATCACCGCCATTTTGGGTGGGCTGACCCTCGGCACTTATTTATTTGTCTATACGCCTTTGAAGCGCATCACGACCCTCAACACGGTAATCGGAGCCATTCCAGGCGCGCTCCCGCCGTTGATGGGCTGGACGGCGGCTAGAGGCGAGATTTCCAGCGAAGGTTGGTCCTTGTTCGCCATTCTTTGCTTTTGGCAATTGCCCCATTTCCTGGCCATTGCCTGGATGTATCAGGACGATTACGCCAAGGCCGGCTTCGTCATGCTGCCAGTAGTAGATCCAACGGGAGAGCGAACAGGTCGCCAGGCGTTATGCCATACGTTGGGGCTGTTGCCCGTTAGCCTGTTTCCTTTCCTTTGCAAGATGGTCGGCCCGCTTTATCTCGCCGGAGCCTTGGTGCTGGGTTTGGGTTTTCTGTGGTGTGCTTTTCAATTCTCCCGGCAATTGACCTTGCAGCGGGCGCGCACGCTCTTTTTTGCTTCGATCATTTACTTGCCATCATTACTTGGCTTAATGGTTCTGGATAAATCCTAATACTGATAAGAGATGATGATTTCCATTGACATCGAACTTTTGTTCAACCTACCTTTCACGCCGAAATTGGCATGAATTAGCGCCATAAACAGCCATGCAGCCATCATCACCCGCGGAAAATCATTCTCACGACTCGCACCACGAAGAGTTGGGCTTTTGGCAGAGCTACATCTTTTCGACCGACCACAAGGTTGTCGGCATTCAGTACGCGATCACGGCGCTACTGTTCATGCTTTTGGGATTCTCTTTGATGCTGGTCATGCGATGGCAATTGGCCCATCCAGGCCAAGGTGTTCCACTGATTGGCGGTTTACTGTCCAAGGTGCTGGGCCAGGAAATGGCGAGCAAGGCGGGTGTGATCTCCCCGGATCTCTATAATTCTTTCGGCGCCATGCACGGCACGATCATGGTCTTTCTGGCTGTAGTGCCGTTGCTCACGGGCGCCTTTGGCAATTACGTCATGCCCTTGCAAATCGGCGCGCCGGACATGGCTTTCCCGAGGTTGAACATGATGAGCTATCTGTTTTATTTCTTGGGCGGCGTCATCATGCTCACCAGCTTCTTTGTTCCGGGAGGCGCGGCCAAATCCGGGTGGACTTCGTATTCTCCTTTGGCGACGGTAAATGACATGGCGCACCATCCCAATGGCCAAACCTTTTGGCTGCTGGGCATGGTTTTCTTGATCACGTCCTCCCTTCTTGGTTCTGTTAATATCATCACCACGATTATTCAGTTGCGGGCCAAAGGGTTGACGTGGATGCGATTGCCGTTTTTCGTCTGGGCACAATTTGTCACATCCTTTCTCCTCCTGCTGGCTTTCCCTCCGCTGGAAGCAGCCGGCTGTTTGCAATTGATGGACAACGCTTTCGGAACCAGCTTTTTTCTGCCGACCGGGCTGATGATTTCTGGCCGCCCATTACACGTCTCAGGCGGTGGCAGTCCCCTGCTCTGGCAACATCTTTTTTGGTTCCTGGCGCACCCTGAAGTTTACGTCTTGATCCTGCCGGCCATGGGAATCGTGGCCGAGGTGATCGCCAACAACACTCGGAAGCCGCTTTGGGGGTATAAGTCGCTGGTGTATGCAAGCATGGGCCTCGGCTTTTTGTCGTTCATTGTTTGGGCGCATCACATGTACTTGACCGGCATGGGAATCCGCATCGCCACTTTCTTCCAAACGACCACCATGATGATCTCCATTCCATCGGTCATCATCCTGACGGCCTTGTTGATTTCCCTTTGGGGCGGTTCAATCCGGTTCACGACTCCGATGCTATTTGCGGTTGGTTTTCTGCCCATGTTCGGCATTGGCGGCTTGACCGGCTTGCCTTTGGGTTTTAACGCCAGCGACATTCAGTTGCATGACAGCTACTACGTCATCGGCCATTTTCACTACGTGGTCGCGCCCGGCACGATCTTCGCCATTTTTGCCGGCATTTACTATTGGTACCCAAAGGCCACCGGGCGATTCATGAGTGATTATTGGGGCCGAGTGCATTTCGCTTTGTCCATGATATTCATCAACATCGTCTTCATGCCGATGTTTATCCAGGGCCTGGCTGGCATGTCGCGCCGCATGTACGACGGAGCGCAGACCTACGCGGCCGAGGCGGGCGTAAGCGGATTAAGCCCCTTTGTCATCGGTTTGAACAAATACATTTCTTACGCGGCATTCTGCCTCGCTCTGTCCCAAATTCCATTCATCATCAATTTCTTCTGGAGCATAAAGCACGGCAAGAAGGTCACCTCGGACAATCCCTGGGATGCCACCACCCTCGAATGGCAAACACCGACGCCGCCCGGCCACGGTAACTTCACCAAAACGATCGAAGTATTCCGTGGCCCGTATGAATACAATGTTCCTGGCCACACGCGGGAATTCCTGCCGCAAAACGATCCAGATCAATCACAACCCTCCACGCATGAACATCCCGTACACGGTTGAACGCCGCGAAGACACCGGACTTTACAACGCCAAGCTGGGCGTCTGGCTTTTTCTGGCCTCAGAAGTGATGCTTTTTGGAGCATTGTTTTCTTCCTACATCCTCCTGCGCGTGGGAGCCGACCCTGGCACCTGGCCGCGGCACTGGCTCGATTACAAACTGGGCGCAGTCAATACCATTATCCTCATTATTTCCAGCGTTACCAACGTGGTCGCCTGGGCCAATCTCAAGCTGGGGTCTTTCAGCAAGTACCGCTTTTACCAAGCCATTACCATGGTGTGCGCGGTCGTTTTCCTCGGGATTAAGTCCTATGAGTATTATGGCAAGTTTCATCACTTCACCATCACCTTGAAGGACGGCCGCATAGCTGATGGCCACATCCAAAAAGGAGAGACCACCAAAGAGAAGGTGGTGATCGATGGATGCTGGCGCGCCAGCCAGGCGGAAGTAATGGATCCGCCCGCGAACTCCGAGGAGAAAAAGATCGAAATCGAATCCAAGGACATCGCCCAAATGAGCGATTACAGCCCGCCGCGCAACAATTTCACCGGCCTTTATTTCACCATGACCGGCCTGCACGTCCTGCACATTATCGGCGGCATTCTGGTCATCTTTGCGATTTGGGGCCCGCTCAACGGCATGTGGAAGACTGACCCCGACCGCTACATCAACCGCGTGGAAGTGGCCGGTCTTTTTTGGTCCTTTGTGGATTTGGTTTGGTTGTTTATATTCCCAACGTTTTATCTTTTGTAATGGTTTATGAGTAATGCTTCAGAACAAGAATTGAATGACGTCAAAAAACATGTGCGGCAGCACATCATCATCGCGATCGGCTTGGCTGCGGGCAGCCTGATGACGCTTTGGACCTCGCAGACGAACTTCGGCAGCTTTCCGATCAATGTCGTCGTCACCCTGGCGATTGCCAGCGTCCAAGCCTTCATGGTGGCCGCGTTCTTCATGCACTTGCTTTCGGAAAAAAAGTTGATTTATTCCTTTCTCGTGTTCACGGCGGTCTTTTTTGTGGTCATGATCGGCATCACTTTTTGGGCGCGGATGCCGGAGAACATTGTGCACTATCGTTGATTATGTCACTCAAGGCCGTCCATATTGTTTTCATTTCCTGCTCGATTCTGCTGGCCTTTTTTCTGGGCGGCTGGCTCTGGCACGATTACTTGACGACCAAGGACCACACGGAAGCCGTCATTGGCACGGCTTCGTGCCTGACAGGAATTTTGTTGATCGCGTATGCCAAGGCCATTTTGAGAAAACTCCGTCAAATCAGCTATTTATGAAAGCCATTCGATTTCTCTTTATTGGCGCCGGGCTGACGTGCGTGGCCCACATCAATGACGCCGCACTGGGCTGCGCCGCCTGCACTGGGCGATCCGATTCGCCGATGGCGCAAGGCATGAACGCGGGAATTCTCGCCCTGCTGGGCGTGATCACCACCGTATTGTGCGGCGCGGCCTCGTTTTTTGTAATGCTCGCGCGGCGCGCGGCGGCGGCCAAAGCAGAGCAGCCTCCTAAAAGCTGATGAAAAACCTGTCTGATCTTCTTGGTTTGCCGCACGACGCCTCCATGCAAGGCGCAGGAACGGATCATTTGATCGTGGCGGTTCACGCCTTGATGTTTATCCTCTTTGCGGGCTGGATTAGCTATTTCATCTTCGTCCTGGTTCGCTTCCATAACACTAGAAACCCGAAAGCCGATTACACGGGAGTCAAGAGCCATGCCACCACTTATCTCGAAATCAGCGTCGCCATGATTGAGGCCGTTTTGTTGGTCGGCTTCGCCATCCCTGTCTGGTCCCGCGCGGTGGAGCAATTCCCCACCGAAAAGGAATCCACCGTCATTCGCGTAGTGGCGCAGCAGTTTCAATGGAATGCGTGGTATCCGGGAACCAACGGCGTCTTTGTCAAGGCCGACCCGAAGTTGATGGCGGGCGACAACCTTTTTGGTTGGGACAAGACCGATCCGAATTTCAAAAACAATTTTGTCGTGGCCAAGGATTTTGTGGTGCCCGTCAAAAAGCCTGTCCTTATTTATCTCAGTTCCCTGGATGTCATTCATTCCTTTGCTTGCCGGCCGATGCGAGCCATGCAGGACGCCGTTCCTGGAATTGCCATCCCGCTCCATTTTACACCGGCGGAAACCGGGACGTATCAAATCAATTGCGCCCAACTTTGCGGCAGCGGACACTACGCCATGCGAGGCACGATCAAAGTTGTTTCCCCTGATGATTACAAAAAATGGGTCGCCTCCAAAACAAGTTCCGGCGGTGGCGTCGGCGGTGGGTTCGAATAGGAGAGGATTATTCTGGCGGAACGCAAATTGGAATCGGTCGTCTGGGGCGGTTTGCTGATAATCTTTCTCGCCTTGCTGGCCGTTTTTGTAGTCCTTCCGCATAGTTCCAAGCCCCTGCCCGAACTCGGCTCCTTGCCTGATTTTTCGCTCACGAATCAAGACGGCCAAAACGTCAAACTTGCCTCTCTCCACGGAGATGTTTGGATTGCCGATGTCATTTTCACCCGTTGCCCCGGCCAGTGCCCGACTATGTCGGCCAACCTGCGGCAACTTCAGGACGCTCTGCCCGCCGCATCGCCGATCAAACTGGTTTCCTTCACGACCGACGCTGATTTCGACACGCCGTCCGTGCTGAAGAACTACGCCGCCCGCTTTGGCGCACGCAAGGGTCAATGGATTTTCCTGACCGGCAGCAAAACCGCCCTCCGGGACGCCGCCGCGCGCGGCCTCAAACTCAGCGTGGTGGACAAACCACCCGGCGAACAGGACAATGCGGCCGACCTTTTTATTCACAGCCAAAAGCTCGTCGTGATTGACCAGGACGGAAAAATCCGCGGCTATTTCGACGGCGAAACCGCCGAAGGCGCCTCCCAGGCCCTGGCCGCCGCCAGAAAGCTGGCCGGCCCATAAACCGCGCCGATTTGCCATCATGACCATCAACGATCTCCCCGCCGTCAATGCCACCCTCAACGGCCTGAGCGCCATTTTTCTGGGGGCCGGCTTCGTCTTTATCAAGAAGAAGAACGTGCCCGCGCACCGAGCCTGCATGATCAGCGCCTTCGCCACTTCGGCCATCTTTCTGGCCTGCTATCTTACCTACCATTATTTTCATGGCGTCACGGTTTTCAAAGACCCGGCCTGGTTCAGACCCATTTACCTGACTCTTTTGGGCACCCACACCATTCTGGCCGTCGTTATCGTTCCTTTGATCTTCATGACCTTGAGCCGCGCGTTGAAAGAGCGCTTTGACAAGCATAAAGTCATCGCCCGCTGGACCTGGCCCTTGTGGATGTATGTCTCGGTCACCGGGGTGATTGTGTATTGGCTCCTTTACCAAAAGTTTCCGCAAAAATAATTGTTGAAACTATCTCGACTAATCATGGAAATCAACGGGTTACATCGATGCTCACGCCCAACTGCCTTATTCCTTGGTAGGGCGAGACTCCGTCGAGCCGTGACTCGGTTTCGCCGAGAAAAAGTCACGGCTCGACGGAGTCTCGCCCTACCGATAAACAGATTTTTGTACAGGCTCGGCATTAAGACTTTGCTTTTCTGTTTTTGATCGGATGCGGTCAGGTCCGTTTGGAAAATGGGCGCGAAAATATTTTTCACTTTTTATTTTTCTCCCGGTCATTTCGGCCCGTTTTGGCGCGGGCCAATTTTGTTAGATTTCTCATCACGGGAACCATTATGCCACAAAGCCGCAAAAACCATAAACCTACGGTAGGTTTTTAGTACGCTTTTTTTGCAACAAAATGCATTTTTACACTTTTTTCAGGGGCAGTTGATGAGACTTGCTTCGCAAAGGCCGCGCCCTCAATCATTTGCGACTCAATAAAAAAACACTCGTTTATATGACAAGCTCGCTTTTCATTTTCTTGACTGACAGGATCATTTCACACGTAACACATTGCAAGCAAGATAGTTGCCGTCTAAAGACGCCCTGTCAAGCAGCAGTGGGTTTTGCTGTCAGTACTAATGCAAGCCATTTTTAAAACCCTCAAAAACGCGCTTTTTTCGCTTGGCGCAAGCGGACTGGTTTTGCCCATCCGAGCAAGTTCCACGCCATGTATCCGGGGGCCGCTACAAATTGTCATCCTCAACTTGTGGCGCAGCCGTCACGGCTGCGGGTTCGCCGGGCGGCCCGCCCGGTGACAATTTTGGCGGCGAGACGCCGCCAGGACCCGCAGCCGAGACGGCTGCGCCACAAAGTTGCCGGACCTTTTGCTTGAAATCTCGGAACCAGCGGACAATGGTTTGTTCAGGCTGACAAGCCCAAAGCTGAGAATGTTTGCAGCTTATGGCATACATGCCTGGCCGACATAACTTTCCAAAAATCATGTCCGAAGGCGGCACAGAACACCGCAAACTGGCGGCGATCATGTTTACCGACATGGTCGGCTACAGCGCGCTGGCGCAGCGCGACGAGGCCCTGTCGTTGGAGTTGCTGGAGGAGCATCGCCGGATTGTGCGCGGGCTTCTGTCCAAGCATTCCGGGCGCGAGGTCAAGACCACTGGCGACGGTTTCCTGCTCGAGTTTTCCAGCGCCCTGGCCGCGGTGCAGGCCGCGATGGACATTCAGAATGCGCTGCACGAGCGCAATTTGGCCAGCCCGGCCGACCGGCAGATGCTCATCCGCATCGGCATTCACGTGGGCGACGTGGTGATGCGCGACGGGGACATCCAGGGCGACGGCGTGAACATCGCGGCGCGCATCGAACCGCTGGCCTCCGCGGGCGGCATTTGCATCTCCAGCGCGGTGCAGGAGCAGGTGCGCAACAAATTGTCGCAGCCGATGGTTACGCTCGGGCCGGCAGAATTGAAGAACATTGAACTCCCGGTAGTCGTCCATCGCGTGGTTATGCCGTGGGAGAAGGCGTCCAAGGCAGAAAGCGGAAAGAAGATTGCCGAAGCAAAGGCGAGCGCCCGCTTGATACCACTTCGGCGTATTACTTGGAGCAGCGCGATTGCCCTGCTCGCGCTCGGAGCAGGTTGGTGGATCGCTCATCAATCGGGCCAGGAGACAAAACCTTTGGCGGAAACGGCGCACGCTGCGGGCCAGAAATCCATTGCCGTCCTGCCTTTCGTGAACATGAGCGCGGACAAAACGGACGAGTACCTCAGCGACGGCATGACCGAGGAACTGCTCAACGTGCTGGCCAAGGTGAAGGGCCTGCGCGTGCCTGGGCGCAGTTCGTGCTTTGCCTTCAAGGGGAAGAGCGACGAAGACATTTTCCGGAAGGTCGGCGCGCAATTGCACGTCAATACCGTTCTGGAAGGCAGCGTGCGCAAGGCTGGCGACCATCTGCGCGTGACCGCCCAGCTCATCAACGTGGCCGACGGTTTTCATCTCTGGTCTGAAGATTACGACGGGGACATGAAGGACATTCTCGACTTTCAAAGCAGCGTGGCGCGCCGCGTAGTGGAGGCGTTGCAAATTCAACTCGGCGTCGAACAATCGCGCGCACTGACGAAAAAACCGACCAAGAACCCGGAAGCCTACCGGCTCTACTTGCTGGGCCGCCATGACTGGAACAAATTTACGGAAGCAGGTTGGAACGACGCCATTCGGTCTTTCAATCAAGCCCTTCAACTGGATCCGGGTTGCGCTCTGGCTTATTGCGGATTGGCTGACACTTACAATTGGATGGGAGGATTCGTGATGCCGGGGAAGGATGCGTGGGCCAAAGCTATAGACATGGCGAAAAATGCGCTGGCGCTCGATCCGGATCTCGCAGAAGCGCATCTCTCGCTGGGAACGGAGCTTCTCTGCACTTTCGATTGGCCGAGGGGCGAAAGCGAAATCAAACGCGCCCTCGAGTTGGACCCCAACCTGGCCTATGCTTATGATCAGTCTGCCTGGCTGGGCTTTATATTCGGACGGTTCGATGAGGCCATCGCCGACGAAAAAAGGGCGTTGGAACTTGATCCGCTTTCCCCGTTAATGAATGATAACCTCGGGAGATGGCTTTATCAAGCAGGCCGCTACGATGAAGCCGTCGTGCGAGAACACAAAACCCTGGAGTTGGCTCCGAATTTTGTTCATGCTTATTATAGGTTGGGCATGATAGCGATTTTGCAAGGGAATGCGGTTGCCGCCATTGCGGAGTTTCGAAAGGGAATAACGATGGACCCCCAGCCTTACTATGAAGCCATACTCGGCTATGCTTACGCGATGTCTGGGGATCAAGAAAAAGCTCATAAGGCATTGCGCGACTTGGAAGATCAGGCGAAAAACCGCTTTGTCTCGCCTACAATGCGCGCGATTGTTTATCTGGGCCTGGGCGAGAAGGACAAAGCCTTGGACTGGCTGGAGCAAAGCTATGAACAGCAGGATGGACTTTGTCCAGGTTTCAAAATCGACCGGCTTTACGACAGCGTGCGCAACGAGCCGCGCTTCCAGGCGATCCTGAAAAAAATGGGCCTTGATAAATGAGGCCGTTCCGCGTGCCAGACGCATAAACCATTCGTGTCGGGCTGCGGGTCCGGGGTGGCGCAGCCGTCCTCGGCTGCGAGTTCCAGCGCCGTCCCGGCGCGGCCATCGCCAGGTGGCGGCGAGACACCGCCATAACTCGCAGGCGTGGACGCCTGCGCCACGACAAAATTGGCTCCACCAAACCGGCCGCGCAGTTGACGGACAGGCGGCAAGAATGTCGGCCTAATTTATTCGCGTTGACTATGACTAATGGATACACTGCCTTATGCGCTTATGTTACCGAAAAATCTTGGCTCCCCTTTGGGTAGCGCTCGCCTTGGGCTCCTTTTGCCAGGCCGAGCCTTCCACCAATTCGCTGCCCAAGCCACTGCAAGACTCGCTGCTGCCGGCGATCAAAAATGGCGGCTTTGCCATGGATGGCTACATATTATGGTGTTCCTCGGTCATCAAAGTGGGCGACACCTACCAGATGTTCGCCTCACGCTGGCCGGCGCAATTCGGCTTGGGCGGTTGGACCAGTCGTTCCGAATGTGTCCGCGCCACCTCGACCAATCTCTTTGGCCCCTACCAATTTCAGGAGGTCGTCCTCCAGAAGCGGCCGGACCATTGGGACAAAAGCCGCGTTCACAATGTCAAAGTCGTCAAGGCCGGGAACAAATTCGTTTTATTTTACATCAACACCGCCAATGAAACCGGCTATGCCGTGGCCGATGCCGTGACCGGCCCGTGGACGCACTCGGAGAAGCCGGTCATTCGCGCGAGCAACCCCGCCCCGCTCGTCCGCGCCGACGGCAGCCTTTACGTCTTTTGCCGCCTGCGCGACAGCGAGAGCGTCAATCACGGCGTGGCCTTCACCGCGCCAAGCTACGAAGGCCCTTATTCCAGCGTGGAAGGCGGGGCCAACCTTCTGCCCAATGGCGGCGAATTGGAGGACCCGACGATTTGGTGGGCCAACAATCAATACAACATCGTGCTCAATGACTGGAAAGGTCACGCGACCGGAATTTCCAAGGGGGGCGCGCAATACTTCTCCAAGGATGGCATCCATTACACTCTGGTTTCGCGCGGGCCAGTTTTCACCAAAACTGTCAAATACGACGACGGCTCGAGCGAAACCTTCGCGCGGCGCGAACGACCCTTGGTCTATGTGGACGAAAAAGGCGAGGCGCTGGCGCTCTTCACCGCGTGCATGCCTGCGGACGAACACGCCCGCATCGTCGTGCAGCCCATTCGGCCATATTACCCTGACAATCTGTGACACCCTTATCGTGGCCGGCCAACTTTCTGCAACGGCGCTTCAATTTGCCAGGGCCATGCAGAATTTTATCGACAAAAAAATGGTATAAAATAAATTCCAAAAGTCACAGGTGGTATCGCATTGATCCACAAGCTGTGACAAACCATTCACTATGAGCGAGCAACCTGAAAAGAACACAGGCGGGTCGTGCTGCGCGAGAGGCACCTTTGGCGCCATGCCGTGCGCGCTGGTCTGCGCCACCATTGCCTTCATTGCCTACCTCGTTCTTTCGCCGCATGCCGAACCGACTCGCAGGCTTTGGGTCCCCGTGATGGTCCAGACTAACGGCAACCAGGTGATCCTGGGGGAAACGCGCCAGATGGAGTTCTGGACTCCTTCTGTCAAAACCAAAGATTTTTTGCACAAGGATGCCGGCAAATACAGCGACTTGGAGAAATGGCAAATTATTCCAAGTGATGATGTCGTTTCGCAATTTGGCCTGGTGCTTCACTCCAACAAGGACGTAGTGGGCTATCGAAGAGTCGAAGAGTGGGGGCAAGGGCTGACGAGCTACAAGCCGGGCTGGTGGTGGACGATGAACGTCTCGACGAACTACTCGGTTGTGGATCTGGCGCAGGTCTATCGCAAATTTTGGAAATCGCCGCAAGCGGTTTTTATTGAGGTGGTTGATAACCGTGGAAGCAGAGAGAACTGATTCTTGCCTCGCGCTGGCCCAATTTTTGTGTGAACGGGGAATCGTCAGGCAGTCAACGACACACTAAACCAGCGCATCGTTGACACGCTTGATGGCTTCGTCAATCTCCGCCCGGCTCTTGAAACCGATGACCACCGCGTCCAACTCCGGGCGCGACATGGCGAAGCGAATCGCTTTGTCCCGGTCCGCCGCGTCTTTGAAGGTGCCGTTGCCGATCATTTTCATGCCAATGATGCCCCTGCCCTTGGCCTTCATGCTCTTGATTTCCTCAAGCACTGGCGCAACGGGGTTGGTCGTCATGTTGTAGGTTTCGTTCTCTCCGTCCACGCACATTCCTTGCGGATTGACCCGCACCAGATGCACGTCCGTCCAGTCCGATTGTCTGGCCCCGCGCAAGGCCGGCAGGCTGTGGCACGAGACGCCCTTGGCTCGAATCCACTTTTTCTCTTTTGCCTGGTCGTAGCCATCCATGATTCGTTTCCAATCATCAGTCCAACGGGTCTGCACCATGCAATGGATCAACATGCTGTCCACGTAATCGGTGTCAAACACCTGGCGATGGTGGTCAATGGCCGACAAAATATTCTCGGGTTTGCCGCCGATTTTCGATTGGATAAAAAGCTTTTCGCGCGGCAGGCCTTTGATCGCCGCGCCCATCCATGGAAAAGTGGCGTAAGCCTGGGCGCAATCAAAATACGTAATGCCCTGGTCGAAGGCGTAATGAATCAGGCTATTGAACTGCTCCTGGCCGAGGTTCTGTTGCACATGCCCGCTGTCACTGCCGGTGCCGAAGCCGAGGCGGCTCAACTTAATGCCTGTGTTGCCAAGGGTCACCTGATCCGCGGCAGTTCTTTTGGCGGGAGCAGGTTGAGCGAAAAGGCGGTTTGGACCGAGCAGCAAAGCTCCGGCGGCGGCCGAGCGTCCCAAAAACTGGCGGCGCGTATATTGATTCTTCATCATTATGGCTCCGTTTAAGGCTGCGGAGGAATTCTGCCGCAGCAGGTGTCACCCGTGAGGCTAACCTCAACCGCTCTACCCATACAAGATTTTCTCGTTATGAAGATTGACGCGCAAATGACGATGTTTCATTATGCCCCACCATGACAAACGCCCGTAGACCCGCAAACAAAATCGCATCCGCTGCAAGCCAGGTTTCCCGCCGTCAATTCGTCCGCGCCAGTGCCCTTGGCGCCGCCGCCCTTTCGTTTCCTTTTGTGGGCAATGTCCTGGGCGCCAATGACCGGATCAACGTCGGCTGCATCGGTGTCCACGGCAAAGGCGACAGCGACACCAACGACACCGCGAATTGCGGCGCCAATCTGGTCGCGTTGTGCGACGTGGATGAACGGAGCTTGCGGTCCAAGGCGCAACAATATCCGAAGGCCGAACTTTTCAGAGATTTTCGCGAAATGCTCGAGAAGATGGACAAATCCATCGACGCCGTTACCGTCTCCATCCCGGATCATTGCCACGGCGTGGCCAGCGCCCTGGCGATGTCCATGGGCAAACATGTTTATTGCCAGAAGCCGCTGACGCAGACGATTTTCGAGGCGCGCCAGTTGCGCGATTTGGCGGCGAGCAAGAAAGTTGCGACGCAAATGGGCAACCAAGGCAGCGCCAATGACGGGTTGCGCCGCGCCGTCGAGATCATACAAGCCGGCGTGATTGGTCAAGTGCATGAGCTGCACGTTTGGACCAATCGTCCCATCTGGCCGCAGGGCCTGAACCGGCCCCAAGGCGAGGACAAAGTGCCCGATTATTTGAATTGGGATGTCTGGCTGGGGCCTGCTCAGGCGCGCCCTTTCAAGCAAGGCACGTATCATGATTTCAAATGGCGCGGCTGGTACGACTTCGGCACTGGGGCGCTGGGCGACATGGCTTGCCACATGGTCAACATGCCTTTTCGCGCCTTGAAAATGGGCTATCCCACCGCCGTCCAATGCGAGGAGGCGTCAACTTTGCACGACGAAACATTTCCGAAAACATCGCGCATCCGCTTTGATTTTCCGGAACGAGAAGGGCTGGCGCCGTTGAAATTCTGGTGGTACGACGGCAATCCCGACGACGCTGCGACACCTGCATTACGGCCGTCTTCCGAGGTCACCAAGGATGTTTTGGAAATGTATGAGAAACTGCCTTCGGGTGGATTCCTCCTGGTGGGCGATAAGGGGAAGCTTTTTTCTGACAACGATTACGCCGCCAATTCCAGGCTCCTGCTGGCCGGAGAAAAGAGCTTTTCGGCGACGGACAAGCACGAAGCGGCACAGGCCGTCCCTAAGACCATTCCCCGATCCCCCGGCCACAATGAGGAGTGGTTCCGCATGATGCGAGACGGCACGCCGGCCTATTCCAATTTTGCCATCGCCTCCAAATTGACGGAGATTATTTTGCTCGGCTGCGTCGCCCTGCGCGTGGGCGTTGGCAAAAAGATGGAGTGGAGTGGCGAGGCCATGACCTCACCCAACTGCCCCGAGGCCGCGCAATTTTTGAAGCGGCACAATCGTGAAGGTTGGGGCGTCTGACGCGAGATAGAATCACGGGTCAATTCCGTGCATCTTGGTGGCGTCATCGGTCGAAATTCCGGTCAGGATGAAGTTGAGACACGATGGGAAGGATGATTTTGCTGCGAAACCTCCGCCACCACAGGGTGGATCTTTATTTCTCCCGGCCGGGAAGCCGTTTTTCCATCCTGTTTATCCTGTCAAATTTCAGTCGCTTACATCTAAGACTGGCCAATCAACACCCCCACCAAAAACACTAAGAATCCGCCCAGGCCCACTTGCAAAATCGCGGATGACCAGGGTGTGTCCATGAATCGGTGGCGCACCCAGGAAATGATGCCCAACTCCACACACACCACGCCCACGGCCACGGCCGTCGCCGTTTTCACATTGTGAATTAGATAGGGAAATGTGTGGCCCAACCCGCCCAAGGCCGTCATTGCGCCGCAAACCACGCCGCGCTTCCAAGGATGGCCGCGCCCCGTCAAAGTGCCGTCGTCGGACAAGGCTTCCGCGAAGCCCATGCTGATGCCCGCGCCCAGGCTGGCGGCCAAACCCACCAGAAATGTCGGCCAGCTTTTATGCGTCGCCAGCGCGGCGGCGAACAGCGGCGCCAGGGTTGAGACCGAGCCATCCATCAAGCCTGACAATCCCGGCTGGACGATTTGCAAAGCGAACACTCTTTTCTCCATCGCCTTGTCGCTGTGGCTCACGCCCGCCTCGACGATTTGTTCTGCGGTATGCAAATGGCCTCGCTCCTCTTCCGCCAAATCCCCCAGCAATTGCCGGATGCCTGCGTCGGTCGTCGTGCGGGCGGCCGCTTCATAAAACCGCTTCGTTTCAATTTCCATCAGCTCCGCCTGTTTCCGCGCGGCCTTCAAATTGAGCGGACGCATCCGCCAAATGGGCTGCCGTTTGACAAACCCCTTCACGTCCTCGCGCCGAATCAGCGGCATATGCTCGCCGAATCGGCCGCGGTAAAGTTCCAGCAAACGGTGGCGGTGGGTGTCTTCCTCGCGGCCGAGTTGGCGGAATTTCTCGGCCTGTTCCGGGAAACGCTCGCGCAAACCCTCCGCAAATTCGTCGAAAATGCGGGCGTCCTCTTCTTCCAGCGCCAACGCCAGCGCCAGGATTTCACGTTGGTCAAGACTATGAAATGAACGCATAAATCGTTAGCTCATGATTCGGCTAGAACTTCAAATTCCAGTCCGCTCGCGCATATTTCTCCGCGATCAGCTTTTGGCAGTCCGGCGCATCCGGCATGGGTGTGTGCGCCGACCAAGTCTCGCGCAGCGCGTCTTTGATCGCCGAGGCCGCCACATCCAGGTTCATCAAAAAGCGGTCATGCGGCCGCCCTGCCCGGTATTCTGGCTGGCGCGACGGCATTAGCAAGTATTGATCCATCAGGCCGAGGTCGAAGCGCAGCAGGAATGTCCCGTGAAAAAGGAGCGCGCGCCGCTTCCGTCGTTGGGCGTTGCCGGAAAATTTCAGCCTGCCGATTGCCAGATCCGTGCAGCCGTTAATTTCCACCGGGGCGCGCACAAGGCCGGCCAGCGCCGCCCGTTGCCGTTCCATGATGTGGCGGTTTGCTCCGGTGATGGTTTCCAGATCGGGGTGGCCTTCGATGTTCAGCATAAGCGAATAGTTCAGGCAGCCCGGCCCTTGCAACACCGTGCCTCCGCCACTGCAACGCCGGAAGACGCCAACGCCCGCCTGGCGGCACGCCGCCAAGTTCACTTCCCGCGCGACCTCATTGGAAAACCCGGCCACCACGAAACATTCCGCCGGTTCCCAAAAGCGCAAAACCTCCGGGCCGCTGTCGTCTTCGCAGGACTCCAGCAAAGCCTCGTCGCAGGCCAGATTGGCGGCGGCGGAATCGAGCGTGCGATCCAGGTAATACATCGGGAGGAGATTAAGATTAGGATTAGGATTAAGACTAACAAAAAGAGCTAGGCGCGGGGATGGGACTTTTGATAACTGCGCTTGAGTCGCTCGGTGGTGATGTGGGTATAGACTTGCGTCGTGGCCAAGTGCGCATGGCCCAGCAACTCCTGCACGCTGCGCAAGTCCGCCCCGGCATCAAGAATGTGCGTGGCGAAGCTGTGGCGGAGTTTGTGTGGGGTGAGGTTCGGGTCCAGGCCCGCCGAGCGCAGATACTTCTTCAAGCGCAATTGCACCGTCCGCGGGGAAAGCGGGCGGATGTGTTTGACGTTCGCGCAAAAGACCGGCTGCTCGGCGCTGGGTTTATAGCCGGCGCGCTTCCAATAGTCTTCAATCGCATTCAGGGCGGGCTGGCCGATGGGAACCAGCCGCTCCTTCTTGCCTTTGCCGAGCACCCGGACCATTTCCTGGGGCCAATCCACGTCACTGGCGCGAAGCTGGCAAAGCTCGCTTACGCGCAGGCCGCAGGAATAAATCACCTCCAGGATGGCGGCGTCGCGAAAATAGATGGCAGGGTCGAAATCCTTCTCCTCGGAGGCGGCCGCCATTTCCTTGGATGGGGCGTCGGCCAGCGTCGCAAATTGTTGGACTGTCAAAAACATCGGATTGCGCTTCTCCAGCTTGGGCAGGGAGAGATTTCTGACTGGCGAGGTGGCGACGACTCCTTCGCGGATGAGATACCGGTAAAACGAGCGCAAGGCGGAAAAGCGAAGCTGGATGGCGGCGCGGCTCAACTGGCCCCGGCCCAGGAACCGCAAAAAGTAGCGGAAGTCATCGCGCTGCAACGACGCCCAATCCGGGGGGACTCCCTTCTGCTCCGCGAGCCACGCGCAGAACTGGACCAAGGCCTGGCGGTAATTGCGCTCGGTGTAAGAGGAACCGCCCTTGGCAGCGAGGCTGCCCAAGAATTTGTCGGCCCAGGGGCCGATTATTATTTCCGCGTTTTCTTGACGCTCCGGCATGGCGGCATGGTAGGGACGCCGCGCTGCGGCGTCCGGTCGGCGCAGCGCGCCGACCCTACCTGTCAAAACTAATTTAGGAAAATCGCCTCGTTGGCCTGCAAGAGGATGTGCGCGTATTTGACCCACGCGCCAATCGGGCGAATCTGCCTCGGTCCAAGATTGGCCATGGCCATGGCGCGACCGCCGCCTTTTTTGCCGTCTTTGGCGGGCGCGCGCTGCTGCTTGACTTCCTCGCGGCTGGCTTCGGTGATCTGCTCGGGCGCGGGCGTTTCTTCGATGTAATCCTGACCCAGCTTGACTTCCAGTTCGGTCGGCTCTCGCTGGTAAATGCGTTCGTAGAGGAACTTGATCTTGGCTTCCTCACTCGCCAATTCTTTGAAATCCGTTTGATTGACAAGGCGGCGGGACAGTTCCACCACCAGCGGATTATTCATCATGAACAAGGCTTGCTGCGGCACGGTCGTTTCGTAGCGCCGGCCCGAGGAAAGGTCAGGATTGGCAAAGTCAAACTGGCCATAGACTTCAGGCAGGTTGCGCCGGTCCACCAGGCCGTAAATCGTGCGGCGGTGCGCGAAGCCTCCCTCCCCCAAATCCAGTTGCACGGGCGGGCCGCCTATTGTCAAGTCTAATTGTCCACCCAGCGCCAGGACCGAGTCACGGATCTCCTCGAAATCGAGCCGGCGGATATTGGCCCGCCACAAGAGCCGGTTAAGCGGATCGGCCTGGACATAATGCGGATTGTTCGCGCTGCTCTGTTGGTAGGTGCTGGAAAGCATGATCTCGCTTCCCCGCAATACGGCGAGCATGATCTCGCGGTGCAATTTTTTGATCGACCAATTGTTACGCATGAATTCCGTCGCCAGGTAATCCAGCAATTCAGGATGGCTGGGCGGTTCGGATTGATTGCCGAAATCATCCGGCGTCGTCACGATCCCCTGGCCGAAATGGTGCAGCCACAAACGATTCACCAAAACACGGGTCGTCAGAGGGTTGTTTTTGTTGATGATCGAGTTGGCCAATTCAAGACGGCCGCTTTCCAGCTCCGAGTAAGGCGTGCGGTTGCGCCCGGAAAGAATTTCCAAAAAGCGGCGGGGCGCTTCCTCGCCTTTGTTGTCCGCTTCGCCGCGCAGGAAGACGGGCGAATTGTGCGGCTTCTTCAAGTCATAAAGGACGGTCGCGCACGGCGGCGAAGCCGGGTCGGTCATTTCCAGGCGTGCGATTTGGCGCCGGGCCTGGTTGGCGTCTTGTCGCAGATTCTTGTAATTGGGGTTGTTGCGCTTCGCGCCTTTCAACTGCTCCTCATCGTTGGCCACCGTCAGCTTCAAATCATTGACCTTTTTGGCGAACTCCATGTAGGCCGGGGTCATCTGGATGGGACCAATGCGAGGCTCTTCGGCCGGCTCGACGCAACTGTCAAAGATGCCGCGCAGCGAATAATAATCCTTCTGCGGAATCGGATCAAATTTGTGATCATGGCAGCGCGCGCAAGTCACAGTCAGCCCAAGGAAGCCTTTGCAAACAACATCAATGCGGTCGTTGATGATATCGTTCTTATTGTCGTTGAAGCGCGGCCCCAAGGCCAAAAAGCCCAAGGCAGCCAACTTGCCGGCGTCCCGACCTGGAGGCAGGCGGTCCGCCGCCAGTTGTTCGCGCACGAAATCATAGAACGGCTTGTCGTCATTGAAGGCTTTCACGACATAGTCGCGATAGGTCCATGCGTATGGATATTGTGGAACATCCTGATTCTGTTTGATGTCGCCTTTGGTGTCCGCATAACGGGCGGTATCGAGCCAGATGCGGCCCCAGCGCTCGCCGTATTGCGGGGAAGCGAGCAGCCGGTCCACCACTTTCGCATAAGCCTCGGACGAGCGATCTTCGAGAAAAGCCTGGACTTCCGCCGGCGTGGGCGGGAGGCCGGTCAAATCATAAGTAGCGCGCCGAATGAGCGTGCGCCGGTCGGCGGGCGGACTCGGCTTCATGTCGTTTTGCTCCAGCTTGGCCAGGATAAAAGAGTCAATCGGATTGGACACCCAATTCGTGTCATGAACGGTCGGTTCGGCCGCGCGTTTGATCGGCTGGAAGGCCCAATGCTGGCGCTTTTCCTTGCTCCAAGTAACGCTCGCAAGACCTTTGCCGGCCAGGCGCGGGTCCGGCGCGCCCATCTTCACCCATTGCACCAAAGCCTCGACCTGCGCGTCGGACAGCTTGGCGCCTTTGGGCGGCATTTGAAGATCGGGGTCTTCATAGCGCACTGCTTTGATCAGCAAACTTTTCTCGGGATTTCCCGGCACCACGGCCGGGCCGCTGTCGCCGCCTTTGATGAGGCTTTCGTGGTATTCCACCGACAAGCCGCCCTTGAGTTTGGAGGCCTCCGAGCTGTGACACTTGTAACAA
>Ga0206798_1059_pt1 | contig 24667 bp, 24 predicted proteins | sample Alteio_BWOrgCont_66_FD_152893 | JGI IMG/M metagenome (GOLD analysis project Ga0206798, IMG submission 152893) | Enriched cells from forest soil in Barre Woods Harvard Forest LTER site, Petersham, Massachusetts, United States -... | ecosystem: Environmental > Terrestrial > Soil > Temperate forest >...
CCATCGGAAGGGACAGCTGGGCACAAAGTGCTATCTGCAGTGAGTCGAGAAGAATTGGAGGCTTCCTTAAACCAAGCCGAAGCACAGTTAGCAGAACAGGCAGCAGCACTTGCCGACGCTAAGAATCAGCTGGTACGGAATTATGCTGAACTGGATAATATCCGTAAGCGTGCAGCTAAAGACGTGCAAAGTGCCCACAAGTACGGCTTAGAAAAATTGGCTAATGCACTCCTAGCGGTTATCGACAGTTTGGAGCAGGGCATGAATGTGGATATTCAAGACAATCCTTTGGCAAAAAGTATGCATGAAGGTATGGTGATGACACGGGATTTAATGCTTTCTACTTTAGAGAAATTCTCTATTCAACAGATTAGCCCCCAGGGGGAATTATTCGATCCCGTACTACATCAAGCGATTTCTGTGCAAGAACAAGCGGGTGCGGATCCTAACAGTGTTGTGCAAGTGTTGCAGAAAGGCTATACCTTGAATGATAGGCTAATTCGACCTGCTTTGGTGGTGGTTGCCAAATAAAAACTACTGAATTGAGGCTTGAAATTCTGCTTCTCTAGCCCCACATCTAAATAACAGGGCTTAACCCGTATTGATTATTGTTTACTTTTGGAGAAATGAATTATGTCAACCATTATTGGTATTGATTTAGGCACAACTAATTCCTGTGTTGCTATTATTGAGGCGGGTAATAAGCCCCACGTTATCGAAAATAGCGAAGGTGCTCGTACTACTCCCTCGATTATTGCTTATACTGAGGGTGACGAAACGTTAGTGGGTCAATCCGCAAAGCGCCAAGCAGTAACTAATCCACATAATACTTTCTATGCGATTAAACGTTTGATTGGTCGCAAGTTCAGTGATGATGTTGTGCAGCGCGATATCAAAATGGTGCCGTATAAAATTGCTAAAGCAGATAATGGTGATGCGTGGGTTGAGGTACGTGGCAAAAAAATAGCACCACAGCAGATTTCGGCGCAAGTGCTATTAAAAATGAAGAAAACAGCTGAAGATTACCTAGGTTACCCCGTTACTGAAGCAGTTATTACCGTACCGGCTTACTTTAATGATTCACAACGTCAGGCTACCAAGGATGCAGGGCGCATCGCCGGTTTAGAAGTCAAACGTATTATTAACGAACCAACCGCTGCAGCCTTGGCTTATGGTATCGATAAAAAACCAGGTGATCGTAAAATTGCTGTTTATGACTTAGGTGGTGGTACGTTTGATATTTCCATTATTGAAATTGCGGCGATTGATGGTGAACATCAGTTTGAAGTGCTTGCCACGAATGGTGACACCTTCTTAGGTGGTGAAGATTTTGATTTACGCTTGATTGATTACTTGGCGGGTGAATTTAAAAAAGAACAGGGTATAGATTTACATAATGACCCACTTGCCTTACAACGATTAAAAGAAGCGGCTGAAAAAGCAAAAATTGAATTATCGGCTTCTCAGCAAACCGATGTTAACTTGCCTTACATCACAGCCGATGCTGCTGGTCCTAAGCATTTAAATATTCGTCTGACACGTGCCAAACTGGAATCTTTAGTAGACGAGTTGGTAGAACGTACCATTGCGCCTTGCAAAATGGCGCTTAAAGATGCCGGCTTGAAAACATCAGATATTGACGAAGTCATTTTGGTGGGTGGTCAAACCCGTATGCCAAAAGTGCAAGAAACAGTTAAAGCACTGTTTGGCAAAGAGCCGCGGCGCGATGTGAATCCTGATGAAGCCGTTGCTGTTGGTGCAGCTTTGCAAGCGGCTGTGTTATCAGGTGATGTAAAAGACGTGTTGTTGCTAGACGTAACACCACTGTCCTTGGGAATCGAAACCATGGGTGGTGTAATGACAAAACTGATTGAAAAAAATACTACTATTCCTACCAAAGCTAACCAGGTGTTTTCCACGGCAGATGATAATCAAACTGCAGTTACCGTGCATGTATTGCAAGGAGAACGAGAAATGGCTTCTGCTAATAAATCCTTGGGACGCTTTGATTTAGCAAACATTCCGCCTGCTGCTCGTGGTATGCCACAAATTGAAGTTACGTTTGACATTGATGCCAATGGTATTTTACACGTATCCGCAAAAGACAAAGCGACTGGAAAACAGCAGTCAATTGTCATTAAAGCTTCCAGCGGACTTTCAGAAGAAGAAATTCAACGGATGGTGCGTGATGCAGAGGAAAATCGCGAAGCCGATAAGAAATTCCATGAATTAGCGGATACACGTAACAGCGCTGATATGATAATTCATAGTGCTACTAAAGCTATGGCGGATTTAGGCGATGAAGTAACCGAGGATGAACGTAAATCTATTGAGTCCGCTATTGCAGATTTAAAAGATGTGCTCAAATCTGATGATAAAGCGGCCATTGAAGAAAAAACGCAAACATTGACCACAGCATCGAGCAAATTGACAGAGCGTGCCTATGCTAAGAAAAATGCTAGTAACCAAGGCGCAACGGCCGATACCGCAAGCGATACTACTGGCCAGCAAAATGGTGCGCAATCCAAGGCGGGCGCGGACGACGGCAATATTGTTGATGCAGAATTTGAAGAAGTTAAAGATGAAGACAAAAAATAAGTAGTAGACTTGTTTTAGCCAACTACTTGGAGATAGAACATGCCCCGCCGCTTGCGACGGGGTATTTTATTGGTTTTTGCAAAAAGAATAACAACTTATGAGCACAAAAAAAGATTATTATGAATTGCTAGAACTGCAACGCACAGCGACGGAAGCAGATATTAAAAAAGCGTATCGTCGTTTAGCAATGAAATATCACCCTGATCGAAATCCGGATAAAAACGCCGAAGAACACTTCAAACAAGTCAAAGAAGCTTATGAAGTATTAAGCGATAGTCAAAAGCGTGCACGTTATGATCAGTTTGGTCACCAAGGTGTTAACCCAGGCCCTGGTGGAGCGCAAGGTTTTGATTTTGGTGGTGGTTTTGATGTCGGAGATATTTTTGGAGATATTCTCGGTGACGTTTTTGGTGGGGGGCGCCAACGTCAAGGAGGGGGGCGTCGTGGTCAGCGTGGTTCTGATTTGTTATACCCACTTGAATTAACTCTAGAAGAAGCCGTTAAGGGTAAAACGGTTGCTATACACATTCCTGTGCTGGTAAATTGTGAGCCTTGTCAGGGCTCAGGAGCAAAAAAAGGTACGCAACCAGCGACCTGTTCTACTTGTCATGGACAAGGTCAAGTACAAGTGCAGCAAGGTTTTTTTGCTATTGCCCAGACCTGCCCCGAGTGTCACGGTCGTGGAAAGATCATTCGTGACCCTTGCTCATCGTGTCACGGTCAAGGACGGGTGCAACAGAAAAAAACGTTATCCGTTAAAGTGCCTGCGGGTGTTGATAGTGGCGATAAAATTCGCTTGCATAATGAAGGTGAGGCTGGCCGCTATGGTGCGCCTGCCGGTGATTTATACGTACAAATTAAAGTTAAGAAACACGATATTTTTACGCGTGATCATAATGATTTATATTGTGAAATCCCCATGGATTTTGTTACGGCAACTATCGGTGGTGAGATTGAAGTACCCACGCTAGAAGGTCAGGTTAAATTAAAAATTCCTGCTGAAACGCAGACCGGTAAATCCTTCCGCCTGCGTGGTAAGGGGGTGCACTCTATTAATCAAGGGCGTAAAGGCGATTTACTGTGTCGTGTAGTGGTGGAAACCCCGGTCAATTTGACCCGTGAGCAAAGAGATCTGCTGACTCAGTTCCAAGCTTCTTTGCAGAGTGGGGGTGATAAACATAGCCCAAAAGCGCAGTCCTGGTTTAAAAATGTTAAGCGATTCTTTGAGACATTAACATCTTAGGGTAAATGCCGCTATATCCCTATTTTTAATATTGACGTCATTCTTCCTGTAGAGCCTGCCCCCGCGAAGGCGGGAGTCCAGTTCTTTTTTCATTTCTACGCGACTATAATTTTTATAATTGTTACCAGCGCCTACCCATTTTTTCTAATAAATACGCCCCGTATAGTAGAATTGCCAGCAGACTCTATAAAAACGGGGTTTCACCAACAAATCTTCCTTTAACGTTGAGCAATAAGAATGCTTATTTATCCCTTTATCCAAACTGCACGCTTGCGTCTACGCGATTGGCAGCCTGACGATCTAGCACCTTTTGCTGCTATGAACCAATGCCCAGAAGTCATGGCTCATTTTCCTGCGCCCTTGACTCTTGCGGAAAGCAAAAAATCTATGCAGGCATTTCAACAAGAGATTGCTCAGCACGGTTTTGGTTTATTTGTATGTGAGCTTGCCGCTACGGCAGAATTTATGGGATTTGTTGGTTTGCATATTCCTACTTTTGAGGCTGCTTTTACTCCCTGCGTAGAAATTGGCTGGCGCTTAGCGCAGCAATTCTGGGATCAAGGCTATGCAACTGAGGCAGCGCGCGCAGTATTACAGTTTGGTTTTGAGCAAAGTAAATTGGCAGAAATCTTGTCATTTACTGTGCCAGATAATCAACGTTCGCGGCGCGTGATGGAAAAGATTGGTATGCATTATTGTCCCAAAGAAGATTTCTATCATCCGCGCTTGCCACGTGAACATCGACTGGCAAAGCATGTCTTGTATCGACTATCTTATAAAGATTATTTATGCCTGAATTACCCGAAGTAGAAACCACTACCTGTGGTATACGGCCCCATATCGCTGGGCAGCGTATCCGTAAAGTCATTATACGTCACAAACAATTACGCTGGCCGATTCCTAGTGATTTAGCGCAACAACTGGAGCGGCGCACCGTGCTTGGGGTTACCCGTCGCGGCAAGTACATTTTATTGTTATTTAAACACGGCACAGCCATTTTACATTTAGGAATGTCAGGGCACTTACGTGTAGTCTCTGCAGAGACACCAGCGCGCAAGCACGACCATGTAGATATTTTATTTGCGAACGATTGCTTGTTGCGTTTTAATGATCCACGCCGCTTTGGCGCCTTGTTATGGACAGGCCTGGACTACCAACAACACACTTTACTAAAAAACCTGGGTGTTGAACCCTTAACAACCGCTTTTTCGGGGCGCTACTTATTTGCAGCTGCACGCTCACGTAAAGTACCGATCAAATCCTTAGTAATGGATGCTCGCGTTGTGGTTGGCGTGGGTAATATTTATGCCAACGAAGCATTGTTTGCCGCCGCTATTCATCCGCTGTTGCCTGCCTGCGCACTAACGCTGATCCAGGCACAACAGTTAGTGGCAGCTATTAAAAAAATATTACGCGGTGCTATTAAAGCGGGTGGCACTACTCTAAGTGATTTTCTGCAGGCCGATGGTAAGCCAGGTTACTTTCGTCACTTACTAGTGGTGTATGGCAGAGCAGGACAGCCTTGTGTCAACTGTAATAATTTTGTACAAGTTATTCGCTTAGCACAACGCAGCACATTTTTTTGTCAACATTGCCAGGTAAATTTATGAGTAGCAAGACCACTCTGATTGATACGCATCATCATTTTTGGGATTTAGCATTAAAGAAGCATGCCTGGTTATTGGAGCCGATGGCAGGCACTCATTTAGGCGATACAGCACTGCTGTGCCATTGTTATCTGCCAGAGGATTTCTTGAAAGATAGTGCAGATTTTAATGTCACAAAATCTGTTCACATTCAAGCCGGGTGGAACAGACAGGACACTCTCGGTGAGGCGCAATGGTTAGCAAAATTACATGCCCAGCAGGGATTTCCGCATGCGGTCGTGGCCTATGCTGATTTATCACACCGTGATGTGGAACAGACTTTAGCACAGTTAACTACCTTACCGTTGGTAAAAGGTATCCGACAGATTGTCAGCTGGCATGAAGATGAATTTTACAGTGGCTGCGATAAAGATTATATAACCTTGGAGCGCTGGAAAAAACAATTCGCCTTATTAAGAAAATACCATTTAAGCTTTGATTTACAACTATACCCAGAACAAGTAGACACTCTGCTACCGGTGCTAATATATAATGATGAAACTTTAGTAGTGGTCAACCATGCTTTAATGCCTCGACAGTGGGATAGGGATTATTTGCTTAATTGGCGCAAGCAACTCAAAAAACTGAGCGATTTACCTAACACTCATATTAAGCTGTCCGGTTTAATGATGTTTGACCACCAGTGGACGACACAAAGTGTTCAAGAAATCGTCGCACCCGTGGTCGACTTATTTGGCCCAACGCGTTGCATGCTAGGCAGTAATTTCCCGGTCGATAAATTATATGGCTCTTATCAAGCCATTGTAAGCGCTTACTTACAAGCTATTGCGAGCTACTCCGTACAAGAACAGGCAGCAATTTGTTATCAAACTGCTGTAGGTTTTTATCGATTAAATGATTAATAGAATAGGGGGAATGCATTATGTTGAAAATAAAAATATTAGATCAAAATGACTGGGAGTCTTGGAAAAATATACGTTTAGAAAGCTTAAAAAATCTTCCTTCTGTCTTTGTGTCTTCGTTTGAAGAAGTACAAAATGAACCCGATGAATTCTTTAAAGAACACATTAAAAATAATAAAACATATGGTGCGTTTTTCGACAACCAACTTGTTGCAGTTGTTACATTTAGGAGGGATCGTAGATTAAAAGAACGTCATCGAGGTCACCTGTCAGCTCTGTATGTCAAACCAGAATTTTCTCGACAGGGAATTGCCTCTAGATTAATGAGCACTGTTATTAAAGACGCTCCAAAAATCGTTTCACAAATTTATGTATGTTGTGTTGCACATAACCATCCTTCCATTAATTTATGCAAGAAACTTGGATTTAAAATTTATGGAACAGATACCGGGGCTCTTAAAATAGGTTCTGAATATTATGATTTACACCTCCTGTGCTTGCGAATTTCATGAAGAACTCTATTTAATAATAGCAAGATCCTCTAAGCGCAAGCCACCTACATTGACAATAAGTAATGGATAATATATTATCTACAATAGAGGTATTTACCTATTTATAGATAATATATTAGCTATATGATGAAATTGCCAAAAGAGGTATTAAAAGATATAGCAACTCGCGCAAAGACAGCACGGCTAGAGTTTAGCTATACTCAGGAGAGCCTGGCTACGCTTTCAGGGGTTAGCTTTGGTTCAGTAAAACGTTTTGAAAATACAGGTAAAATTTCATTGGAATCACTGCTTAAAATTGCACTGACTTTAAATGCGTTGGAAGATTTTGAAAGACTGTTTAAAAATAAACAACCACAAGGCATAGTCTCACTTGATACCCTGCTTAAATTATCTAAGAAGCGCCGCCGCAAACGTGGTGTGAAATAATGAAATATACGCCGGTGCAAGTTGTCTATGTGACGATGGGTACGAATAAGGTTGGACGTTTGGCACTAATTGATCGTCGTATATATTTTGAATATGACCCTTCATTTCTAGAAATCGGAATTCAGCTTTCTCCTGTTAAATTACCTCTGAAATCGGGTGCCAGAGTATGTGACGATAACATATTCGAAGGGTTGTTCGGTATTTTTAACGATAGCCTTCCCGATGGCTGGGGGCGTTTACTATTGGATAGGCAGGTTAGAAGCTATGGTATTTCCCCTGAACAACTAACTCCTCTTGATAGACTAACTCATGTTGGTATGTATGGCATGGGGGCGTTATGTTATGAGCCAGCTATTAGCTCAGTTCACTCTGGCAGTGACGCCTTAAATTTGGAGCATCTGGCAAAAGAAACAACACAGGTTATTGAGAGTGAAGCTGAAGAAGTATTTACTGACCTACTTGAGCTTTCAGGGTCATCAGCTGGCGCACGTCCTAAAATAATGGTTGGAGTTGATGAAGCGCTAAAAAATATTATTCATGGGCAGCGGAATTTGCCGAATAAATATAGCCACTGGATGATTAAGTTTGCTTCTGGCAATGATAAAAAAGAGATAGGTGCTATCGAATATGCTTATAGCTTAATGGCTAAAGCCGCAGGGCTTATTATGCCGCAAACACATTTATTCCCGGCAAAAAAAGGTGCAGGGTATTTTGGTGTAAAGCGTTTTGATAGAAACGATGGAGAACGTTTTCATATGCATAGCTTGTGTGGGCTATTACATGCGGATCACCGTATTCCATCCCTTGATTATGAAACAGTTCTTCGTGTCACACTGGCTCTAACAAAAAATGTGCTGGAAGTAGAAAAAATGTTCCGTCTTGCAACATTCAATGTGTTGGCTCATAACCGCGATGATCATTCCAAGAATTTTAGCTTCCTTATGGAAAAAGAGGGTACGTGGAAGGCATCTCCTGTTTATGATTTAACTTTCTCCAGTGGCCCTGGCGGTGAGCAAAGTACTACTATATTCAGTGAAGGTAAGGCGCCAGGCAAAAAGCATTTATTAGAATTGGCAGAAAAATTTGATATTAAAAAACCTCATGAAATAGTGGAGCAAGTAAGTGATGCTATTGTAAATTGGCCTAAATTCGCTGAAACAGCCGGTGTTAGCGTAGTGTCTCAAAAACAAATTGGCAAAATGATTTTGTAAATAGATCAAGCGCCAACTACTTTTAGCCGATGGAAGTTCTCACAATATATAGACTTTCCGGAGTATTTTTAGTGCGCGGTAATGATACGTCTTATTGCCAAATTGCTGCAGGTTTTTGTCGGCTAAATGATTAACAGGATAGGGGAATGAATTATGCTGAAAGTAAAAATAGTAGACCAAAATGATTGGGAGTCTTGGAAAAATATACGTTTAAAGTGTTTAAAAGAAAGTAATCTTGGGAGCAAGCTCCCGAGACAAAAATGCTGAGGTATCGAAAGGGGAGAGCGTCATCTTTCTTTTCGTCGCCGTCGCACGGGTTTCCCGCGCAGGCGAAATCCTAATCAGGGAAAATCTCGGTCGCTTGCGGCCGAGATTTTTAAAAATGCTCCTTCTGCTTTTTAAGCCTCTTACAGCGACCAGTTTACAATTTTGACGGAATGATTATGAATAATAACCAAAGCCTTAATTTAAACAAAGTTCCGGCAGTCACATTAATATTTTGGGGTATTAAAATATTAGCCACTACTCTTGGTGAAACTGGTGGTGATGCAGTATCAATGAGCATGAATTTAGGCTATGCAATTGGTACAGGCATTTTTATGGTATTTTTCTTGGGCGTTGTTACCGCACAAATTAAGGTTAAGTCTTTTCATCCATTTTTATATTGGGCTGTAATTGTAGCTACCACAACTGTTGGTACAACGATGGCTGATTATGCCACACGTTCAATGGGCATTGGTTATATAGGTGGTTCACTCATTCTTTTTACATTGTTAATGCTGGTTCTGGCTGTGTGGCGCTTTACAATGGGGTCTGTGTCGGCTGCCCATATATCAAAGCCAAAAGTTGAAGTGTTTTACTGGGCGACAATTTTATTTTCTAACACATTAGGAACCGCACTGGGTGATTTCCTTGCGGATACTTCCAGCCTTGGTTATGAAGGCGGAGCAATATTTTTCTCTACAATATTATTGCTTATCGCTGTTGCCTATTTTTACACAAAAATCTCCCACACTTTATTATTTTGGATGGCTTTTATTTTAACCAGGCCACTTGGCGCGACAGTAGGTGATTTACTTACAAAACCCCTCGTTCATGGCGGACTTAACCTCGGCCGGTTTAGCTCTTCTGCTGTTATCGCTATTACTATGGTTGTTCTTATTATGATAAATTCTAAAAAAAACAGGAAGCCACTAACCATGCCGTAAACAAATAACTGGGTAATATGCGGCTATTAGTTAATGAAGGGTGGCATGTATGTGGCGATTTACCAAGAGTAATGGAATTACAGAAAGGTTTCATCGTAAGATGAGTGATATAACGACGAGTTTATGGCTTTCGTAATTTTGAAAATTACCGATTAAGAGTTGTTTATACAGCAATATAAAGGTACTTTCAGCCTCTAAGTGCGAATTTTTGTTTAAGAATTGGTCATCAATAACGATATGCTACCGTTAGATTGACCCAACCATAAACAGGAGTTTGCATGGGAAAAAATTATCGTCATTTCACAGTTGAAGATCGTATCCAGCTCTATGAATTATTATTTGCAGGTGAACCCATAGCTGAGATAGCCAATCGCTTAGGTTTCCATAAAGCCAGCATCTATCGAGAGCTAGATCGTAATAGTAGTCGGCATGGCTATCGACCCGACTGGGCTTCTCAGCAGTATCTCACCCGGAAATTCCATCATCGCTTTAAGCTGGATAAAGAACCTGAACTGAAGAAATTCATCCTTGCCCGCTTAAAGGAAGGTTGGTCACCCCAGCAAATTGCAGGTAGGCTGAAAAGATCAGCAGGACGATGTGTCATATCACATGAGACCATTTATTCTTATATCTATAGTGAATCGGGCAAAGCACAAAAACTTTATCAGTTGCTCCATAGGAAAAGACGTTTTCGTTATCTACGCATTCGGCGTAAACGCAAAAAATCGGCTTTAGAAGCCGAAAAAACCGGCATTGCAGAGCGAAGTGAGGAAATCAACCAACGCCAAAGCTTTGGGAAGGTGATTTATTGATGTTTACAAAACATAATCCACATTTAATTACCTTGCGAGAACGTAAGAGTCGCTTTTTAGTTGCTATTAAAAATAATAGCCGCAAACCTGAAAAAACTGCCAACACATTGGTTAAACATATGAAGAAAAAATTAGGACAGGTAGTGCGCTCACTCACATTGGATAATGATATTGCATTTGCAAACCATCCTATGATGGCAGAAGCATTCACTGCGCCCATTTATTTTTGTGAGCCGTATAAATCCTATCAAAAAGGCGCTATTGAAAACGCGAATCGTTTATTACGAAGATATTTGCCTAAAAAATCAAGTATTGAAAAACACACGCAACAAGATATTGAAATCATTGTAGATAAATTGAATAATCAGCCAATGCGGTGTTTAGATTAACGTACACCTCAAGAAACATTTGAGGAGTATAGTGGGATACTTGCTACCGCAAGGGCGATTCGCACTTGGAATTAGAACGTGCCGTCAAAAAAATCCTCCTCGTTGAGGATGAAAGAATAGCCCAGATAGTTAATAAGATGTTGCTAGAAGAGCTGGGGTATAGGCTGGATATTGCTGAAAACGGTCAGCAGGCATTCGATATGGCGCAAAGCAATGACTATTGCTTAATTTTTATGGATATAGGGTTACCGGATATCAATGGCATTGAGGTCACTCTTAAAATCCGCGGTTGTGAAAAAGCACGAAGAATTCCTATTGTGGCCTTAACTGCTTTTATGCAAGCGGATCTGGAAGAGAAATGCTTGGCTGCGGGTATGGATCAAGTCCTTACCAAACCAACAGCGGCGGCTGCTCTGCAACAGGCTATTACTCACTTAGCCGCTTAAACAAGGGCAAAAAAAACAAACGATTACTAAGAGAAGTTAGCTGTACGTAAAAATTAAATAAGGAGAAGTTTCATGAGCAATGACGGCTACACAAAAAATCCCCCTCTTAAGCAAGAAACAGCAGATAAACTTATCCTCACCACACGAGAAAGACAGTGTATTGACGAAGCTTTAAAAGGTCATACTCTGCAGCAGATAGCAGAGAATTTAAATATTTCTGTTAACACCGTTTTTTATTATTTAAATGGTGCGCAGGTAAAAATAGCTAATTTCATCAGATCAATAATACGCTAGATTAAAAGTATTTGCCGTCATTGCAAGCTGACGGTGTTTTTTACCGTCATCGCGAGCCGCTGCTTTTGCGGCGCGGCGACCCAGTCATAGCTTGCGGCGTGGCGATCCAGAAAAAAGATAAATCAAATAATTCTCTTAATTCTCTCATAGTGGTCATGCCATATATTACTGGGTCACTGCGCTGTACTTAGTATTCCTGGATTGCCATGCCACAAAGACAGTGGCTCGCAATGACGCCAGAAAGGGATCGCCGCGCCGCAAAAGCAGCGGCTCGCGATGACGGTAAAAAACACTGTCAACTTGCAATGATGACGCTTAGAGTTCCTGCGGATGACCCTGCCGCAAAAATATATCAATAGCTAGCAGCACGCCGTGGTAGAATTTTGTTCCGGTGTACCCTTAGCTAACTCCACCCTCATGACTATCCATCGCCGCCCTCTATCCAACTGCCTCACCGACACGGCCTTTCCGCTGTTATTACAACGTTTATATAGCGCGCGTGGCATTCAATCAGCTAGCGCACTCGACCTGACCATAAGCAGGCTTTTACCTTTTACGCAATTAAAAGGTATCGACAATGCTGTCCGCAGGCTGTATCAAGCACTGCAACAGCAACAACGTATTCTTATCGTAGCTGACTTCGACGCCGACGGAGCGACAAGCTGTGCCCTAGCTATTACTGCCTTGCATAGCGTAGGTGCGCAATACGTAACCTACTTAGTACCCAATCGCTTTGAATACGGCTATGGCCTTACTCCAGAAATTGTGGATGTGGCAGCACAGCGGCAGCCACAACTAATCATTACAGTCGACAATGGCATTTCCAGCGTCGATGGCGTCGAGCGGGCTAATCAACTGGGTATCGATGTCATTATTACCGATCATCATTTAGCGGCATCGGTGTTACCAGAAGCTGTCGCTATTGTTAATCCCAACCAGGTAGGTGATGAATTCCCCAGTAAACACCTAGCGGGAGTGGGTGTAATTTTCTATGTCATGCTCGCTTTACGCAGTTACCTGCGTGAGCATAAGTGGTTTGAAACCCAAGGGCTTGCCGTGCCTAATATGGCGGAACTACTTGACCTTGTGTGTTTAGGTACGGTTGCCGACGTCGTACCCTTGGATCAAAACAACCGCATTTTAGTCGAACATGGCTTACGACGTATTCGCGCAGAAAAAAATCGTCCGGGGATTCAAGCCTTATTGCATATCGCTAATCGTCAAAATTGTGACTTAACCGCTAGTGATTTGGGCTTTGCCCTTGGGCCCCGCTTAAATGCAGCAGGTCGTTTGGAAGACATGTCACTGGGTATTGAATGTTTGCTGGCAAAAAATTTTGCACAAGCGCTAACCTTAGCGCAGCGTCTGGACGAACTTAATCGGCAACGTCGTGATATTGAAGCGACGATGCAACAACAAGCCACCGACACGCTAGCGAATTTACAACTTACTCAACAGCTACCGATAGGGTTGTGTTTGCACGACGCGCGTTGGCATCAAGGCGTAATTGGTATTGTCGCTGCTCGTATCAAAGAACGTACTTATCGACCAACCATCGTCTTTGCGTCCGTTGATAACAATATTCTTAAGGGTTCAGCACGTTCTGTACCGGGGTTGCATATCCGCGATGTGCTTGACGCTATTGCTAAGCGTCATCCTGAGCTAATCCAAAAATTTGGCGGCCATGCCATGGCTGCTGGTTTGAGTATTGATAGCCGACACTTTACGCTGTTCAGCGAAGCGTTTGCGACAGAAGTAGCCTATCATTTGACCAGCCATGATTTGCAAGACTGTGTCATCAGCGATGGTGGCTTGACTAAAGAAGAATTACAACTAGCCACTGCGGAACTACTGCGCAGTGCCGGCCCCTGGGGACAGCAATTTCCGGAGCCGCTGTTTGACGATATATTTGAAATAGTCGATCAATACCTGGTGAGCGGTAAGCACCTAAAAATGAGCCTGCGTTTAAGCGCAGATAGCCCACTAGTTGATGCAATAGCCTTTTTTGTGAATGTTGAAGAATGGCCTAACTACCGCGCCCAAAAAATCCACGCTGTTTACCGCCTAGCTATCAATAACTACCGGGGTCAAAAAAAGCTGCAGTTAATGGTTGAGCGGCTATGGGTAGCTGCATGAATAATTATCCACACCCTGTGTCCGTCGCGCCAATGATGGATTACACGGACCGCCACTTTCGCTATTTATTACGGCTTATTAGCCGACACAGTTTACTGTATACCGAAATGATTACTTGTGAAGCGCTATTGCATAGTGATGCGAGAGCGCTGTTGGATTATCACCCCATCGAGCATCCACTTGCTCTGCAGCTAGGAGGTAGTGACCCGAAGAAATTAGCACATTGCGCAAAAATGGCGCAAGACTGGGGCTATGATGAAGTCAACTTAAATGCTGGCTGCCCTAGCGATCGGGTGAAAAGCGGACGTTTTGGTGCTTGCCTGATGAAAGAACCAACGTTAGTAGCTAAATGCTTAGCGCAGATGCAACAAGCAGTGACTATCCCGATAACTTTGAAAACCCGCCTCGGTGTCGATGACTGCGACAGCTACGATTATTTATGTCGCTTTATTGAAACTATTGCTAGTGCCGGCTGCCAGGTATTTATTCTGCATGCCCGTAAAGCCTGGTTAAAAGGACTTAGCCCAAAAGAAAACCGCACTGTACCACCATTACGCCATGAGGTAGTCTATCAACTCAAACAGCAGTTTCCACACCTTACATTGGTGCTTAATGGCGGCTTAACAACCCTAGAGCAACTAAAAACCGCCCTAACCACTCAGCAGCCAGCCGTTAATGGCGTAATGATTGGGCGGCAAGTGTGCCAGAACCCTTATCTGCTAGCATCCATAGATCAACTATTTTACGCTGTAAATCAGCCACCACTTTCACGTCAGGAAGTAGCTAAGCACTATATGTCTTACCTAGAAGTGCAATTACGCGCCGGTGCGCGTCTGCAAAGCTTAACTCGACATTTGCTAGGCCTGTTTTACGGTACACCACAGGCACGAAGCTGGCGGCGTTATATCAGTGAACACAGTTATCAGCCTACAGCAGGTATAGAAGTCATTAATAATGCACTGGCGCAGATGACATAATCCTTAGGGTCTGTTGACAATTCGCTAGACTGAGGGGGAAAACGCGGATTTTTGAGCACCGTAGCGCAGCATAGTAGAATTGTCAACAGACCCTACTATATACCCATTGAATTTCAAGTGACTGGCAAGGCGCCCACGCAGACGAGCAGCGGAACATATATGACATATGTGAGCAGCGAAGCAAGCGGGCAACACAGCTAGAACTTGAAAGACGATGGGTATAGTAGTTAGCTATGATTGTGGTGCCAGAATACCAACCAATATCTGGTCTGGCTGGCTAGCTGCAGTAGCATGTACATAGTTAACTTGAACAATCTTTACGATCTTCAGCGAAGGAAACTCGCTTAAAATCTCTTTCGAGAACGCGCGGTTATAGGTAATAAAAATAGCACCGCGTCGTCGCATATCTTGTTCGTTAATCCAAGGACTTACCAAAGTATGTCCTTGTGAAAAAGAAGCATGAGGTCGGTCAGAGGAATAACGCGAAACATAACTGGCTAACACGCGATCACCTACCACATACGGTAGCGGTACAGAATAACGATTATGCCAAATACTGGTAATTTGTTGCGCAAACACTTTAGCAGGAAAATTAGCGCTGGTCGCAGAGCGAGAACAAAGTATAGAAAAAGAATAAATACTGAGAATCAAAACGAAAATCACTCCTACGGCGACTAAAAAACGAAAAAAGCGAGTTTTCGTTATCAAGGGGTTCACATATAATAGTAATAACACTCCCCAATAAGACAGCAACGGCGTCCCCCACAACACATACATTTTCCAGCCTGCCACCAACCCTAATAAAACAGTGATCATATAAGAGCCAGTGCCTACAAACCATAAAAATGCTTTGTTAAAATGCTCCTCATGAGTATTAACAGCAGGCTTGATCAGAGAAGGAGTTGCTACTTTTTTTCTCCTGCCTAACGTAAAACTAAATAATAAAATTGGGATTAAAAAAGTTGCTAATTGCATAACTGCAAACTTAAGCACTGATTGGTAATCCTGCCATGTGCTGCTTTGATTACCGTCCACGCGATTTAATGCATAAGACAGCGTAACCCCTTGGTGTTGGAATAACCAAACTACATGCGGCAAAATAATTAAGCAAAAGATGAGTAAAGCGAGATAAATGCCGGGCTTTTTAAAAGTTTTTCGTGCCTTGGCATTACTCAGCAAAAATAAAAACATAGGAAATAATAATAAAGCTATATAATATTTCGCCATCATAGCCAAACCAGCTACGATACCAACACCTAGCCAGTCCCATTTACGCTGCAAAGTAACTGCGCGGTAAAATAATAATATAAGCAATGGCCATAAACCAAGTTCCAACACATTGTCATTGAACATAACAGCAGCTACTGTGTAGTACTGTGCACCTTCTAACATTAACACAGCAACAACTGCTTGAACTTCACTCAGCATTTTGCGTCCCAAGCGCCAAACTGACCAGAAAGCTAAACCTACACATAACTGGCTGAATAGATAAACAAAAATATCGCTATTAGCACCTAATTCAATGGCCAAACGAGTTAGCCACGCATTTAACCAGGGATTTCTGTCATAACCTAACTGCAAGGATTGCCCCCAAACAGCACCTTCAGCAGCATCCATAGGTAAAGCATGACGAATAAAATTAGGAATTAACGTCCACAGAAGTATATGTAACGCTAGTGTAACAAATAGCCAACGACGTGCTATTGCTGAATCAGTCAGCAGAGGTGTGATATTTACTAGATTTTTATTTGTCATATAATAGTGCTTATTCTAAATAAATAGAGTTTAAAAACCAGGGTCTGTTGACAATTCGCTAGGCTTTCTCGCTGATTTTAGTAAAAGGTCTGCTCTGTTTTATCCTTTTAAAAGCAGCTTCTGTTGTCGGTTCTTTTGTTTTAAAGATATAATCAAAAATTGGCATAAATAAACTAAAATTATAATTAAACTTAGAGTGATGTTGTGCATGAAACGAAGGCGTATAAATTAAAAACCACAAATATTTCTGAGAGAATTTTTTAGGAAAAATTTCAAAATTAAAATGACCCAGGCTATTTAGAAAATCAAATACAAGCACATAAACAGTAAAACCAACAAATGACAATACTTGGAAATAAGCTGCGACTAGTAAAGGTATAGCAAATAATGCTGTATAACTCAGCCGCTCTACCAAAGTGAAAGTAAATGAGGTAGCAGGTTGCGGCACTGCTGATAAATGATGAATGTAGTGGTGTTTTTTATAAAAATTACCAATATGTAATAAGCGGTGGTACCAATAATAAACTGGCTCCACAATAAATACATGTGCTAGCACATAGCAAAGTAATTCATACCAAGAAGTTTGTGTAAAGTGAAAAATGTCCGTTGCAATCAAAACAGCAGCAATAGCAGCATCCATAGTTGCGCCGATAAATGGCATATAACGCTCACGTTTCAACTGTATTTCTCTAATAGGAATCGCATAAATACGGCGTTTTTCTGCAAACTTAGAACGACACAACTGCTGCAATGAAGCAACTAACAGTGTTCTAGCAGCAACCAAAATAATCAACCATAGTAAAATAGAAATAGTCACTTGAGTTTGTCTCCAGATTCTTTTTTAATGTCAGGGTATTGTTCAATAAATTTATCCAAATAGCGCTGCAGTAATTTATCATCGCTTGGCGGACATATAATACCTACTTTTTCTAGACTAGAGCGGGTTTTTTTGGTTTCAATTTTTGTTTTCCTATTATTAAATACACTGTATAAAATATTTTTTCCGCCCTTTTTTAATAACAAAGGTAGATAGGCATAAATAACACAGGCCGAATTGGCAAAAGCTGATAGTATCCATTCGGTTTCAGAGGCTGCCCGCAGTAAAATTTTTCGCCGCATGAAAAACTTAATTACTTGACTAAACTTAATAGGGTCTGGATTAACTAAATGATAGTAGCCATCGTATTTTTGTTGCAAAGTGGTGTAAATAATTGCACGGCTAACATAATTCACTGGCGTTAAATCTAACGGCAAAGTGCTTTTGATAAATTTACCTAGCTGTAAGCAGGCAACTAATAAATTGGTCACAAAATCATTATGGTTATATTCACCAGTTTGAGTGCTGCCGGTAATGTTACCTGGTCGATAGATGTTAACCGGCAACCCACGCAGTGATGCCTGATTTAATAACTGTTCAGAAACCCACTTGCTTTGCGTGTATCCCAAATCAATATCAGGCGGGTACAATGCTGCCTGCTCCGGCGCTACTTTACTATACTGCTCACTCAATAATACAGAATAGGTCGAGACGTATTCAATAGGCTTGAGTTTGCTATGCACTGCAAAACGAATGAGTTCTTCAGTACCTTTAACATTGGTTGCATATAGAGCAGAAAAATCAGCCAAAAAATTTACCCAAGCAGCCGCGTGGATAATAACATCTACTTTGACTGCCAGTTGTGCATACGTATTCTCATCTAAACCTAATTTTGGTTGCGATATATCAGCTAAAATAACGAGTATACGCGACTCAAATAGTGGCTGCCATAAATGATATTTTTTTAAATTAAGAATAATGCGCTGCATGCCTAGCTCAACACTTTCTGCTCGCACAAGGCAATAAACATCAATAGTCGTTACTTTTAACAAGTCATGTAGTAGATAAGCACCCAAAAATCCGGTTGCTCCGGTTAGCAAGGGGTGTGTAATAGTTATACTAGCATCTGCCGGGTTGGTAACAATGGTGATTGTCGGATCTAATTTTGGATTTAACCAAGCAGTATTATCTGTTTTATCCGCTGTGGGCTGCGCTATTTTTCTAACTAAATACTTAAATTTCAACTGTTCAATATCACTACTACTGATATTGCTATCAGGAAAATCAAGCATAACACGCATGTAAAAATTAGAAAAAGCTAGCGAATCAATGCCAAGCTGCAATAAATTTTGTTCTAACATGCTATGAGAAAAACTCACATCTAACGTTTCTTCTAAATTGCTCACTAATTTTTGTAGTACGATTTTTTCTGCCGCATCAAAAACATTATTTTTTACAGGATTTTTTTTAACCAATTTAGGTGTTTTTTTCTTTGCTGCTTTTAACAATGCAGCACGATTTGCAGGTCGATTAACTTTAAGTGTATTAGTTTTAATGATTTTATTGACAAAACAAGTTTCAGCTACGCGATAATGAAAAGGTAACTTACTGGAAATTTTCTGTATAGCCTGCACAATTTTCTGTTGTTGCTCTGTTTTATCAACTTTAGATATTTCCATTACTACCAAGGCACATACCTTCTCATGAGCCGCTATTTTTTCATCCTGGCAACCTAGTATAACTAATTCAGCTACACCGGGAATATGTTGATAATAGCTTTCCACTAAACCGGGCAGCACTTTTTTACCATCAGGCAGGACAATTAATTCTTTAATTCGGCCGGTGATAGTTAAGAATCCTTTTTTATCCAGCATACCTAGATCGCCAGTATGGAACCAGCCATCTTGCGTTAACGGTTGATCACTGCGAAAATAACTTTGCATTAAACCGAGCGTTTGCAAACAAATCTCGCCTTGCCCTGTTTCGTCACGCTGTTGTAAAGATAACTGACAGTAATTACTAGGCTTACCGACACTACCTATTTTTGCCTGTCCTTCATGACAGGTAATAGCTGCGCCTGCAGTTTCTGTTAGACCATAACCAAGATAAACCGGTGCAACTAATTGGCTAACTATTTTTTGTATTTTCCTGTCCAGATTGGCGCCACCCACAAAGAAACAGCGCACCTGGCCGCCAAATAATTGCTTGAATTTTTTAGTTAATAGATGATTTAACCACTGCCAGCCTAGCATTTGACTACTACGGGCTGCATAACACAATAAACCAATACTAATATCCGCGAGATAGTGTTGTTTAGCAATTCGTTGACGCATCTGCTGATAAAGAACTTCTAACAAGCGCGGCACTACCGTCAGTAAAGTGGGCCTAGATTCTTGCATCGCAACCAACATACTTAAGGAGTCAATACGATCAAGTAAGGTAATTTCTGCCCCTCTATAAAGCGCTGTTAACAAATTATTAACTAGGGGATAAACATGAAACAAAGGTAAAAATGCAAGCCCGCGATCATATTCACTGATAGCCGAAAAATTAATGCTAGCATCAATCGACGCTAACAAACTTTTATGGGTATGACACACTGCCTGATAATTTCCTGTTGTGCCTGACGTATATAGCAATAAAGCTATATTACTATCGAAGGGTGTCACAGGCTGAGACGCTATTGTTTTTGCATATAAAGAATAACAATTATCAATATCTTTGCTGTCAAAAATTAATTTGTCTGCTAATAAATTAGCAGAGATTTCCAATAAGTTGCTTGGTCTAGTAATAATAACGCGCGCATCAGAAAAACTAATCAATGTTTGCAATTGTTGTGTAGGCAACTGGTCATCCAATAAAACAGGCGTGGCTTGCAAAGCCAATAGCGCAAAAAAATAAATCACGCTTTGGGGAGTATTCTGTGCAAACAAGATAACTCTCTCACCTGGCAAAAGATGATAGGCTTGTAGTTGCTGCTGCACATGTTGGATTTTTTGTTGCAGGGTTTTATAATCAAAAGACTGCCAAACTTTCGATATTTGATATTTGAGGGCAACGCGCTGGGGATACTCTTCAACCACTCTATTAAAACGCTGCCAAAGTGTGGCTGGAGTTTTGTCTTCTACCATAAGCAACGTTATTTCAAGAGATCAGCGCGCAATACCGCGCTTGGAGTGTTGCAACATGTCTAAGAAAGGTTGCAGTTCTTTACACTTTTGTACCAGTAGGCTCACTTCTTCGATAGCTTCTTGTAAACGCAAGTCTTTGCGATATACCAAACTATAAGCACGGCGAAAATAACGCAGTGTTTCTTCACTAAAACCATGCCGCTTTAAACCGACTAAATTAACCCCTCGCGGAGCACCCGGTACACCCGTTACTAACATATAAGGCGGGATGTCTTGACCAATTTTTGTAGAGCGCCCTAAAAAACAGTAGGCGCCAATGTTAACAAACTGATGAATTCCACAAAAACCACTGAAAACCACATAGTCGCCAACTTGCACATGTCCTGCCAGATGAGTGCCATTTGCTAAGATAATATTATTACCGAGTAAGCAATCATGAGCAACGTGACAGTATGCCATTAAGTAGTTGTGATTACCGAGCTTGGTGAGACCACCACCTTGCTTAGTGCCACGACTAATGGTACAAAATTCACGCACGGTATTGTGATTACCTAGCTCTAAATAAGTAAGTTCGCCGTTATAAGTAGTATATTGTGGGTCACCGCCTAACGAAACGAAAGCATCAATTTTGTTATGACTGCCGAGTTTAGTATGGCTATGAATAATTGCATGTGCGCCAATCGATGTATGTTCACCAATTTCAACCTCCGCCTCAATCACTGCAAAAGGAGCAACAGTTACATTAGCAGCAATGCGCGCCTTACTACTTATAATTGCACATGGATCAATCACTATTTAGCTCTCCGCGCTGTCATAATTTCAGCAGAGCAAGCAACCTCGCCATCCACTGATGCCTCACAATGAAATTTAAAAATTTCCTGCTTTTGTTTGATTAGCTCCACTTGCATACGTAATTGGTCACCTGGAATTACCATGCGTTTAAAACGCACTTTATCAATGCCTACTAATAAAAATAAATTCTTTTCATTAGTTAACGTCGGATCTGATTTTAAAATAATAATTCCCGCTGCTTGTGCCAATGCTTCTACTATTAATACGCCTGGCATAACCGGTTGACCAGGAAAATGTCCCACGAAAAACGGTTCATTTACTGTGACATTTTTAATCGCGACCAATGACTTCCATTTATGAAATTCCAGAACACGATCAACCAGTAAGAAGGGATAACGGTGAGGTAAATAGCTGAATATATCTTGTATGTTAAGTGCAGTCATTTTATGCTTTTCTCTAATTTTTGTAAGCGACGTGCCAAAGCATCTAATTGCAAAAAACGTATAATATTCTTCTGCCATTCTCGGCTAGGCTGTGCCAACATGCCGGAGGCGTAGCTACCTGATTCTGTAATAGAAGAAGCTACTTCAGTTTTACCTTTTAAAATAACCTGATCCGCGATAGTTAAGTGATCACTAATGGCAACGCCACCCCCAATCATGCAATGCTTGCCAATTTGTGTACTGCCCGCAATTACGGTAGTTGCTGCAATAGCCGTATGCGCGCCTATGCGTACATTATGGGCAACATGAATTAAATTATCTAGCTTTACACCTACTTCAAGCACCGTATTTTCTAATGCACCACGGTCAATAGTAGTATTAGCACCAATTTCTACATCATCTTCTATAACGACGCCCCCCAACTGCGGCACCTTATGCCAAATACCGCGGTTATTTACTAGGCCAAAACCATCAGCTCCTAGGACGGCGCCACTATGAATGATAACGCGCCGTCCGATTCGTACTTGGTGATATAAAGTAACATTGGGATATAAACAGGTCTCTTCACCGATCACGCAGTCATCACCGATTACACAACCTGGGTATAGTTTTACATTTTCTGCAATAACTACGCGATCGCCCACCACACAGTTAGCACCCACACTAGCGCTATTGGCAATACTACCGTCTTTTCCAATCACAGCGCTGACATGCACCCCTGTCTGTATATGAGAAATAGTAGCAAACAAGCTAGCAACTTTAGCGTGTAATAACTGTGGATTCTCAGTAACTAGACAGTTGCCTGCAAAATTGGCAGCCTCCTGCGCATTCAAAATAACTGCTGACGCTTGCGTAGACGCCAAAAATTGGCGATATTTGGCTTGCGCTAAAAAACTGATATCACCTTCTTTCGCTTTATCTAAGGGTGCTATCCCGGTAATAATGCAGGCTGTATTTCCTTTACAATCAACAGTAAATTGCTCAGCAAGGTTCTGTAAGCTGTAGCTAATTAGTGGCTTCTGGTGGGTCATGAGATTTAAATCCAATCGTTAAGGGCGATACCAATACCTGCTGAGTTCGTATAATGGTTGTATTCAATGAGGCTTTGTCCATAACCACTAAAAAAATCAGCATAGAAGCGCAAACGTGTTTTAGAAATCGGTATACTCCAGGTAAATTCTTCCGCGCGCCGGCTAAAACCGCTCTCTGCCACATTGCGCAATGCTACTGATGCTACTTGGTTGTTAAATAACTTATACGAAAAAGTAGTCTGGCTATAACCTAAATAATGGGTGATATCAGGATTGTGTACAGCGCTGGAGCTATCTTGGAAGATTAATATCCAGGGTTTAATGCTTACCAACCATTTTTTCCCTGAGAAGCTTAAATTTGTATAAGCTCGATTCCAGCTCCGTTCATTTGTGCCACCTAGACCATTCGATTGGTGGTCTAATCCCGCATCGATTAGCCAATTTGGCTTAAAATTATAGGAAAAGAAAATTTCAGGTTCATAATCAGTTTCACGAAAATATTGTGACTTCGCATAAACCTGCCAATACGATAATTGGGTATAAGCAACATTAATTGCTACCTTATTTTGCCAAAATTCAGCTAATGGTAGCGCGAAACTGAGCTGGCCTTTAAATTCTTCGCTCATAACCTTCTGACCGTCAGGCGCATTAGAAATTTGGTAAGGAGAGCCCGTATAATAAAAAGGCAGAATATAAGTGGGTCGCAGCAAAGCAATGCCAAATAAATTATTCGCGCTCTTTTTTTGCGCAATTATTTTTTCTTGTAAGGCTGACGAGCGCGTAGTGGAGGCACTCCCAGCAAAATCTGAATTTTCTGTTGCAGATGCAAAGCTACTATCCTGTGAGTTAACTGAGTTAGTGCTACTATCTTTGCTAATGGCTGCCTGTATCGGCAACACAAAAAAAATACTGCCGCTCAGTAATAAAACTCTCAACCAATCAAACAAGGGTATTTTTCTTTCTCTTAGCTGTGACATAGAGTTCGCTCCGGCCAATCAAAGCATTAATAGCTGAAAAACCGCTTTTGGAGAAGATGTAAAGAGAAACAACAAAACCAAGATAATTTTAAAGCTAAAAGTCTCGGTCGCAAGCGACCGAGACTTTTTAACCACATGCCCTAGCAACTCAAACGTATACAGTTAGCTCATTTTCTTTAAGACTTGGTCAGTAATATCAAGATCCTTATCAGCGTAAGCGACACTAGCATTAACCAAAACTAGGTTAAACTTATTATCTGTTGCAATTTTTTCAACCACTATTTTCATTTTTGACAAAATATCATCAATAGCTTTATTTTGCGCAGTTTGGAAATCTTGTTGAAATTGACCTTGCATTGACTGTAAATCTTGCCGTTGCTTCATTAATTTGCCTTCCGCACTTTGTCTGTCTTTAACAGACATCACCGCGCCATTGCGTTTGTAATCGTCCGCACCTTTCTTGAAGTCATTTTCAGCTGCAACGATTTTCTTCTCTCGCTCATCAAATTGATTTTTTAGATTGTTGCTTGCTTGTTTCATCTGCGGCAATTGTTGCAATAGTTGTTGCAAGTTAATAACTGCAATCTTAGTATCCGCCATAGCGGGTGTCACTAATAAAAACAGCAGGACTAAGGAAGTCACCATACCAAATAAAATCTTTTTCATAAATCACTCCTAAATATCAAAAATTAAAAAAAGGAAGCGCGGAAATTTGCTACCGGGCCAAAAATACTGAGTTTTCTTAAGATAAGAAGAGAACACGTTCTCTCTTTAAGTTTACCCGTGCACATGAAACCATACTAACAGAAAGCCTCATTCGCTAGCGTTAGAAACTTGCTCCCAAAGAGAAGTTAAGTGCTTGCAAGCTATCGCCTGCTTTAGAGTTAAGAGTGGTTCCCACACTAAACTTTAAAGGCCCCATGGGTGAAATCCAGTCAGCTTCAACACCCGTTGAGTAAC
>Ga0206798_1060_pt1 | contig 24482 bp, 22 predicted proteins | sample Alteio_BWOrgCont_66_FD_152893 | JGI IMG/M metagenome (GOLD analysis project Ga0206798, IMG submission 152893) | Enriched cells from forest soil in Barre Woods Harvard Forest LTER site, Petersham, Massachusetts, United States -... | ecosystem: Environmental > Terrestrial > Soil > Temperate forest >...
GACGCCTCGGCGAGGCGTCCCTACCTTCCATAATGCGCCCCCCGGCGAAGAGCAAAAACAGATTTGCGCCCCTTTGAACACTTGGACGGCCCGCGGATTGTCCATCCGCAATACAGCCGACTGCCAGGCGGCGCTACGGTTGCGCGCATCTCAATTTCTTGCAGAGATTTGGCTAATGCAAACTTTTGAATTCCCTCGCCCCGCTTCAGCGGGGAGGGTGGCCGCAGGCCGGGAGAGAGGTTTCCTCCTCTCCCCGGTCCTCTCCTCCACAAGTGTGTGGAGGAGAGGGGGTAACGAACGATTCAAAAAAGTCAGATGCGCCCGTTACAGTTTCCGAGCCATACGACTACTTGCGATACCACAAAAGTGTGGTATGACTGGATAGGTGAGACGCCGGGGCCCCTAAAAGTGGCGCCGGCACGTGTTCTTTGACATCGGGGAAAAAGGGGTCGACTGCGGAAAAAGGCGACGGACCGGCCCCCTGTCGTGTGCGGGTGGAGCGAAGGTCGGGCGAGCGCGTGAATTTCACGCATCCTCGGACCCTACCAGGTCGTCCACGCTTGCGCGCGGGCCAGCGTGTGGAAAGGCTCAAAAGGCCCAAAAATGGCGTGCGATGGCCGCACCAAATCGAAGCTACTAGCACCTACTAGAAGCTACTAGTGCGTTACGCCTTTCCGCTCGAACAGCGGCGAAGCCGCCTCCAAGTGGTTAAAATGAGCCAAAGTGGCTCAAGGGCCGGGCAGTCTCAAGGCCGTTGAACAGGAGAAAGCGGGCTGAGGATCGGTCCATTCCAAAACCGGATTTGCACCCGGATGCATGACAACGCGGAGTTTGGAGTTGATTTGTCAATAATTCTTGCCTACATTCGCGTCCCGTGCGTCCGGTTCGCTGCGGAGTTCCGGCGCTCAAGAATGAACACAACCTTAAAGGTTTTGCATGAACGCTCCCAAATCCACGCTCGATGAATTGAGAATCGAGCGGAAGGATGCGCACACCTCACGCCCAAATCCTTGGCTGTGGCCGCTGGTGGTATTCGTTTTGGTCGGCTGTGCTGTCGCGGACGTTTTTTTTACACGAACCCAGCCCGTCGAAATTACCACGGCGCCAGTGCGCGTATCCGCCAACGGCAGTTCGGGAATCACCGTCCTGAATGCCTCGGGCTACGTCACCGCCCGGCGGAAGGCGACCATCTCCGCGAAAGTGACCGGCAAAGTCGTGGAGGTGCTGGTGGAGGAAGGTCTCCGCGTGAAGCCGGGACAAGTGCTGGCGCGGTTGGACGACTCAAACGTCAAAACCAGTCTCGACATGTCTGAAAGCCAGCTTGATTCAGCGCGCCTGAACCTCGAAGAGACTCGCGCGCTTTTGAAACAGGCGGACAGTGAATTCCGTCGCCAAAGCGAACTGGCCAAACTGGCGATCACGTCCCAATCCGAACTCGAAAAAGCGGAGTCGGACGCCACCTCCATCAAGGCCCGGCTCACACGGCAGTCGGGTGATGTCACAGTGGCCGAACGCCAGGTGTCCATTTGGAAGCAGGAATCGGAGGACATGGTTATTCGCGCGCCTTTCGGAGGCGTCGTAACCACCAAGGACGCCCAACCCGGGGAAATGATTTCTCCTGTCTCGGCCGGCGGCGGCTTTACACGGACAGGGATCTGCACCGTGGTTGACATGGAATCATTGGAAATCGAGATTGATGTCAACGAAAGTTATATCAATCGAGTTGAGCCCGGCCAGCCGGTGGAAGCAACGCTCGACGCCTACCCCGAATGGAAAATCCCCTGCAAAGTGATCGCCATTATTCCCACCGCGGACCGGCAGAAATCCACCGTCAAGGTCAGGGTGGGATTTGACAAACTCGACCCGCGCATTCTGCCGGAGATGGGAGTGAAGGTGGCCTTCCATGAAATGGGCGGCGCCACCCCAGCGGTTGCGCAGACCATCCTGGTGCCCAAGTCGGCCCTTCGCCAGCAGGATGGACGCGATGTCGTCATGGTGGTGCGGAACGACATGGTCGAGCGCCGCGCGGTGACCGTGAGCGGTTCAAGCGGAGACGATGTGACCCTCAGCGCCGGGGTGGTCAGTGGCGAAAGAGTGGTCACGGACGGCCCGAAGGATTTGAACGACGGCGCAAAGGTGAAAGAGAAAAAGCTATGAATTCTGTCGTCTTTGGGTGTACCTCTTCAATGGCAAACCAAACCCTGCCCGTAATGTGCCATGTGTCCCAAAGTGCCCTGCTCGTTCGTCGTATAGGCGGCGTCGCAAAGTCGTCAGAGCGAACAAGCCGGCGCCAGGTTAAAACAAATGTGAACAACCCATGAGCGAGCCAACCAAAACCAATGAAGCGCTGGTCAGCGTGGACGGCGTAGAGAAAGTATTCCGGCGTGGGTCGGAGGAAATTCACGTTTTGCACGAATTGAATTTGAAAGTTCCCGCCGGTGAATTTCTCGCGCTGATGGGTCCGTCGGGTTCGGGCAAGAGCACGCTGCTGAATTTGATTGGCGGATTGGACCGGCCCACCCGAGGTTCCGTGAGTGTAGGCGGCGAGCGTTTGGACGGACTTTCCGAACGTGTGCTGGCCGCGTGGCGTGCCCGCCACATTGGCTTCGTCTTCCAGCTTTACAATCTTATGCCGACGCTGAACGCCGAGAGGAATGTCGAACTGCCTCTGCTGCTGACGCACTTGTCCAAAGCGGAGCGTCGGAAGCACGTGGCGGCCGCGTTGGAAGTGGTGGGACTTTCGCACCGGGCGAAACATTATCCAAACACGCTCTCGGGCGGAGAGCAGCAGCGCGTGGGTATTGCCCGTGGAATTGTAACCGATCCCACACTTCTATTGTGTGATGAACCGACCGGGGACTTGGACCGCAAGGCCGGCGACGGGATTCTGGACTTGCTCCAGGCGTTGAACCGTCAGCATGGAAAGACGATCATCATGGTGACGCACGATCCGCACGCCTCTGCGCGCGCATCTCGCACCGTGCATCTCGACAAAGGCCAACTGGGCGACGAGCCAGTCACATGAAATTTTTCCCTCTCATCTGGAGCAATCTGAAACGGAAGAAACTGCGGACGTTTCTGACGTTGCTCTCCATCCTGGTGGCCTTCGTCTTGTTTGGCCTCCTATCCGCCATCAAAGAGGCACTGACCGGCGGCATCAGCATGGCAGGAGCGAATCGTCTGGTGGTGCAGCACAAGGTTTCACTCATTCTCTTATTGCCCGAAAGCTATAAAGCGCGCATGGAGCGCATACCCGGGGTCGAACTGGCCACGCACCAGACCTGGTTTGGCGGAATCTACCAGGACCCGAAGAATTTCTTCATGCAAAACCCGGTCGTGCCCGACGAATTTCTGAGCATGTATCCCGAGTTCATTCTGTCAGCGGAGCAAAAGAAGGCATGGCACGAGACCCGGACCGGCGCCATTGTCGGGCGCAAAACGGCGGACAAATTTCATTGGAAGATCGGTGACAAAGTTCCCATTCAGACGCCGATCTGGAGTCAAAAAGACGGCAGCTCCACCTGGACTTTTGATATTGTCGGAATTTTCGACGGCAAAGAAAAAAGCACTGACACATCGTCGCTATTTTTCCGCTACGATTATTTTGATGAAGCGCATCGCGGCGATCGTGGCCAGGTCGGTTGGTATACGGTGCGGGTCAAGGATCCGAAGACATCCGCCGAGGTCGCCAAGTTAATTAATAAGGAATTTGAAAACTCGATGGCCGAGGTCAAGGCTGAACCGGAGGCCGCCATGGCGCAGGAGTGGGCGAATCAATTGGGCGACATTGGCCTCATCACCACCTCCATTCTGGGGGCTGTTTTTTTCACCATTCTATTAGTAACCGGCAACACGATGGCCCAAGCCGTGCGTGAGCGCACCGGCGAACTTGGGGTTTTGAAAGCCATTGGTTTCACGAATGGCCAGGTGGTCGCTTTTGTCCTCGCAGAGTCTTGCCTGATCGCGGTCATAGGCGGGGTTTTGGGGCTTGGCCTGGCCTGGCTGATTGCCTCCAGCGGCGATCCAACGGGCGGGATGTTGCCCATGTTTTTCATCCCACGGAGCGCACTAATTCTTGGGCTGGGATTCAGCGCGGTTCTGGGATTAGCCACCGGATTTTTCCCCGCGTTGCAGGCGATGCGTCTGCAAGTCGCGGTAGCCATAAGGAGAATGTAATATGGCCGGCCCCATCAATTGGTTTTTGCAAGTCGCGTCGGTCACCAAGTTTGGCATCTTGAGCATTCCGCAACGGCGCGGCTCCGCGCTGGCCTCGGTCATCGGCATTGCCGGCGTGGTGGCCGTGCTGGTCAGCGTTTTGTCCATGGCGACAGGTTTTCGCAAAACGATGTCCGGTTCCATCCCGCCCGACGCGGTGATCGTATTGCGAAGCGGCGCCGACAGCGAAATGGTCAGCGGCCTGACCCGGCCGGATACTCGGTTAATTTCCGACGCGCCGGGTTTCGCGCATGGTCCAGACGGACCGTTGGCGTCTTCGGAATTATTCGTCATCATTGACCTGCCTAAACGATCCACAGGAACGGATGTCAATGTTCCGATGCGCGGCGTGGAGCGGGCGGCCTTTCAAGTCCGGGACAAATTAAAAGTCGTCGAAGGCCGGGCGTTTGGATGGGGCCAAAATGAGGTCATCGTCGGAACGGCCGCGGCCAGCCAATTTGCCGGCATGAAAATCGGCAGCACCATTAAAGTAGGCCGCGAACAGTGGCCCATCGTGGGAATTTTTTCTGCCAATGGCGGGGCGGCGGAATCCGAAGTCTGGACCGATGCGACCATGTTACAGGGAGCCTTCAATCGGGGTGATTCATTTCAGGCGGTCTATGGAAAATTGGCGACACCCGGAGCATTTAACCAATTCAAGGATGCCTTGACGACCAATCCGCAGTTGAGCGTGAAGGTTGAGAAACAGGCGGACTTTAACGAGGCCCAATCCACCATGATGACGAAGATGATTAACACCCTTGGTGTGTTGGTTGCCGGGTTGATGGCAGTGGGCGCCACTTTCGGCGCGCTCAATACCATGTATAGCGCCGTGTCCGCCCGGACCCGTGAGATTGCCACCTTGCGCGCGCTTGGATTTGGCCGCGGATCGGTCGTGATTTCCGTGATGCTCGAATCACTGGCCCTGGCGTTGATCGGCGGTTTGCTCGGCGGGGCGCTCGCCTATCTCTTTTTTAACGGCCACCAAACCTCAACCATGAATTTCCAGAGCTTCAGTCAAGTCGCATTTGCGTTTGATGTAACGCCCGAGTTGTTGGTGAAGGGCATTGTGTGGGCGGCAGCCATTGGATTGATCGGTGGATTTCTTCCCGCTTTGCGCGCCGCACGATTGCCTATCGCCTCGGCCCTCCGAGATCTGTGAGGCAGACTCAAGCAGACGAAGGCAGCAAGCCGTCTATGGGCTGTGGAGAATCTCAGCCAGGCTCTTCAGTAACAATTCCGCATTGTACGGTTTGGGCAGGAAGTGTTTGATCCCGGCGACGGCGGCGCTCCGCTGGTGTTCGGGGTTGGACAAACCACTGGCAAGGATGACGCGCACTCCAGGGCTTGCGTGCTTTAGTGCGATGGCGAGTGCGACCCCGTCCATCACCGGCATCATGGTATCCGTCAGAACAACATCAATACTGTCTTTGTGCCGCGAATAAATGCCCAACGCATCGGCGCCGTTGGTCGCCGTGAGCACGACATAGCCAAAGGCCTCCAGAGTGTCCCTCGCCAACGCGCGCAACGACGCTTCGTCATCCACCACGAGTATCACCTCGCCATTGCCGCGCGGAAGGCGGGTTTCCTCGTCCTGTGCGGCAGATGCCTCTTTGCCGGTGTCAGCGGGCAGCCAGACCTCAAAAGTGGATCCCCTGCCCGGTTCAGATTCGACATTAATGAATCCGCCATGGCTCCTGACAATGCCCAGCGTGGTGGAGAGTCCCAGACCGGTCCCTTTGCCCACCTCTTTGGTGGTAAAGAACGGATCAAAAATCTTTTCTCGAACCTCGGGAGGAATACCAGTCCCTGTGTCCGTGACCTTGATGACAACATACGGCCCAGGTTTGGCATCGTGATGCAGTCCTGCGCTGGTTGCGTCCAACAAAATATTCTCAGCGGTAATTTTCAGACTGCCTTCGCCAGGCATGGCGTCGCGGGCATTAACACAAAGGTTGAGCAATACCTGGTGAAGCTGGGTTGGATCGCCCGAAAGCAACCAGAGGTTATTCGGGAGAACAGACTCGATGCCGAGGGATTTCGGGAAGGTCTGACGCGTAATGTTGACCATCTCGCGCACGAGGTGTTTGGGTTGGACGGCGATACGCCGCCCCTCGACGCCACGAGCAAAGGAGAGCACCTGCTTGACCAGGTCCGCCCCGCGCTGAGCGCTGCCCTTAATCATGCCGACCAGATTACGCGTGCCCTCGTCACGAGCTTCCATTTGCAGCAATTCGCAGGACATGAGAATCGGCGCCAGAACATTATTGAGATCGTGGGCGATGCCGCCGGCGAGTGTGCCGATGTTCTCCATCCGCTGGGCGCGCAGAAACTGCGCCTCCAGCTTCTTTTTCTCGGTGATGTCCTCCACCATGCCGATGGAGTATTGCGCCTGTCCGGTGGGACCTCGAACCACGGAGGCTGTAAGTCTTCCGTGAACCACTTCGCCTCCTTTGCGCAAGTAGCGCTTTTCGATTTGAAACTGGTCTCTTTTTCCCTCGACCAGCTCTTGATACAAGGCGATACCCACCTCCACATCATCCGGATGAGTGAGCTCGCTGAAAGCCTTCCCTTGCAATTCGTCCGCGGAATAACCCAGCATCTGCTGCAATGCGCGATTAGTCTTCAGGAAACGCGCGCCCTCTTTGATCAACCCCATACCCATCGGAGCATTCTCGAATGTCACAAGGAGCTCGGCCTCACTTTTCCTGAGATTTTCCTCCAGCTTCCTGCGCTCGGTAATATCTTCGGCCACTCCGACAATGCGGTAAACCTCCCCCACCCCATTTCGCACCGGATAACCCCGGTCATGAATCCAACGCTCCGTGCCATCGGGACGAACAATGCGATAAGTTTCGTCGTAATCGCCGCGTTCTTGTTTGGTCGTGGCGGCTTCAATGATGCGTGCCCGATCCTCCGGGTGAATGGCTTCGAGCCAGCTCTGCGGTGAATGATAAAGGCTGCCACAGGTGCCTCCCCAGATTTTCTCGTAGGCCGGGCTGATATAAAGCATTTGATGCTTCGCGGGGTTTGTCATCCAGAAGACTTCACTGATGTTTTCAGCCAGTTGGCGGAATTTCTTTTCGCTTTCTCGTAATTCGTCCTCCGCCTGCTGCCTGAGCCTGCGAACCCACTGCTGTTCCAGGGCGCTTTGCACCGCACTCCCCAGGCGCGCCAGACGATCCTTGAGCAGATAATCGGTGGCGCCGTGTTTCATGGCTTGCACAGCCACATCCTCGCCCACGGTTCCAGAAACCAAAATGAACGGAATGTTGAAACCGCTTTCTTGGAGAAGCTTTGCCGCCCGCAAGCCGCTAAATTGCGGCATGGCATAATCGGAAAGAATGATGTCTGGCGATTTGCTGATTTCGTCCAGAAAGTCTGCTTCCGTTTGCACGCGCTTCCACTTCAGATCGAATCCGCCCCGCTGCAACTCGGCCAGGATCAAGTCCGCATCGAGTTGAGAATCTTCGACCAGCAAGAGATTGAGTGGTATGGCCATAAATTGAGTCAGAGTTCGGTCGCCTAGTTGTCCAATTTACCGGCGGTTGATGCTCTGTTTCCTGGCTCCGTCGGAAGCATCGGTGCGCCGATTTGCATAAGAAGTGTGGCGATGGAAACCTCCAGGGCGCGCGCCAATCTTTCCATGGTCTTCAAAGTCACATTGCGCCCACCACCTTCAACTTCTACGATGTAAGTTCGATGCAGTCCTGCTCGTTTAGCCAAAGCCTCCTGCGAGAGGCCCAATCGCTGACGCAGGCCTTTGACAGAGGCGCCAAACTCCAAGGTAATAGCCGATACCTTCATATTTCCATTCCTAGCAAGCCTTGAATCCCCCGGTCCGTCAACAGGCCATGAGTGACACCCAAGAGGCGAACATCAAATTTCGCCGCGCTCTTCGGCTCATAGCGAGTCAGATGATTGACCGGAAACGCTTCCCGTTTCATACATTGATTAGACGCCACGGATGCTTAGTCCGAAAGGGAGGGTCTTACTCGAATCCGCGTCAGATTGGATGGAAACGCCCCGTCAGGGAATCTCCTGACACAGGGAAGCTGCGCCAATGCGGGACAGTTGAAAGAGAAGCTGGCTAATCCACCAACTGATGCTTCAAAGCATAGCGTGTCAATTCGACATTGGAATTCAGACCCAGTTTCTTGGTGATGCGCATGCGGTAAGTGCCGATGGTTTTTTCGCTCAAGCAGAGTTCGTCCGCGATTTCCTTGATCGTTCGACCGGAGGCCACCATGCGCAAAACCAGAAGCTCGCGGCTAGAGAGGCATTCATGCGGCGCATTTTGGACCTTGCCGCCAAGTGAGGACGCCAGCTTTTCCGCCAGCGAGGCCGTAACGTATTTCCCGCCTGCGAGAACCTTTTTCGCCGCAGCCAATATTTCATCCGAAGCAAGGCTCTTATTCAAATAACCCGACGCGCCAAGTTTGAGCGAACGGATGGCAAATTCCTCTTCGGGGTAAGCGCTCAGCACAAGCACGGGTACTTGCGGGCGCAGCCGTTTAACCTCCTCCAATACCTCCAGCCCGCTACGGCCGGGAATGTTGACATCCACCAACACCAGGTCCCACTCCTGTTTCATAAAAAGTACCAACGCAGCCTGTGAATTCTGGGCCTCTCCTAGCTGCACTTCCGGGAAGGCGTCAGCAAAAACCTCCTTGAGGCCATGCCGCACGATTTGATGGTCATCAACAATGAGCACCCGAATCATACCGATTCTCCATTTGCATGCGCCGCCGCAGCCATTGGAACGCTCACGGTCACCACGGTTCCTAGATCAGGTTGACTTTGATAAACGACCTCTCCGCCCAGCAGTGCGACTCGTTCTCTTATACCTAAGAGGCCGAGCGATTGAGGGTTGGCCAGATCAGCCTTGGTGATCCCCTTCCCATTGTCGCGCAGCCTCATGATGGCCGAGCCAGCGTCCGCCTTCAACTCCGCTTCCACCTTTGTGGCGCTGGCATGGCGCGCCACGTTAGTCAGGCTTTCTTGAAAGATGCGGAAGAGCGCGGTGGAAACTTCTTTGGAAAGATTTGGCTCGTGTTCCGGCAAATGCGCCTCGCACGAAATCCCGGTGCGCTCTTGAAACCGCCGGCTTTCGTAATGCAGGGCCGCACCTAATCCCAAATTGTCCAGCATCGCAGGACGCAGGTTGGCGGCAATTTCCTGGACGCTGGCCGTGATGCTATCCGTCAGCTCGGTAGCGTTGACAATTGCATCAATGAGAGCGTTGACCGGCTGCGAACCTGAAAGGTCCTCAATTTTCCTCTCGGCGCGAAGCAAATCCATTTTCAAGCCCGTCAACTTCTGCCCCAGGTCGTCGTGGATCTCCCGGGCAATCCGGGTCGCCTCCTCCTCACGCACGGATTGCAGGCGGGCGGAGAGAGCGCGCAATTGGGCATGCGAATCCTTCAACATCTGCTCCGCTTGCTTTCGAGCTTCAATGTCAATACTCGTTCCACACCATTTGATGATGTTCCCTTGCGCATCGCGCATGGCCTCCTTGCGGTGCAGGACCCAGCGATACTCTCCATCCGCCCGGCGCATGCGCACTTCGTATTCGAATGGTTCGCCGCTGGCGACGCACTCGCGCCACCTCTTCACTTCTCCTTCGACGTCTTCGGGATGAATGGCGACCCTCCATCCCCAGCCTTGAAGAGCCTCTAACGGAAGTCCCACATAGTTCTGCCAGCGTTGATTAAAATAATCGAGGTATCCGTCAGGACGAGCGCTATGAATCAGAGCGGGCGTGGCGTCCAGGATGAAGCGAAGGTTCTCATCGGCTTGCTTCAGCGCCTCTTCGGCCCGCCTGCGCTCAGCATTCTCCAATTGCAACGATTCATTGGTTCGCTTTAGTTCTTGAATAGACCCATTGAGTGCGTCGCGTGTGCGCCTGAGAGAGTCGGTTGAACTCTTTTGCGTGGCGCTCAACCACACGACGAAAAGACAGGTCAGCGCATTGGCAATAGTACGAGATATTTCTTGCTGCGCATCCCCCGGCTGGACCGGAACAAGGAAGTAAAAATGGAATGCCAGCAGAGAGAGCGCGACTGAAAGCAATCCCGGCCTAACTCCTCCAAACCAGGCACTGAACATCATTGCGCAAAGAAACGGGGCAAATGGCTTGTAATTCTCCTGGACTTGCAGCAACTTGGCGGCGAGCAACGCAACTCCCACCGACAGCACAGCCAACCCGTATTTCAAAATCGCAGGCCGCTGTGGCTCGGCTGTCAGTTCAGTTTTCAAAGCATACGCCTTTGGTGGCTTAATAGCGTGGAATGGGGTTTGTCTCGAATCGCGTTAGATGTCAAGGAGTGATTCGTGGTGGAATGAAGCGGGCGAAGGGATTCGAATCTTCGTTTCGCTTGCTGCAGCTACTGCAAAAGCTGCCGCAGAGTTCCTGAATAAACGGCAGCTTTGTGTTTCTGTTTGACAATTCAGTCACGGAATCTTCACTTAATTGGGAAGAAACGCAACCTGCAAGAAGGCGTAAGTAGGCGTAAGTAGCCGTAATTTCCTGGCATCCCGATGACGCCACTTTCGGCTTCAGGAACGGTTTTGGCGTAAGTTACTCAGACCGGAATCAGGGGCTTTTGGGCGTAAAAACACGCAAAAACAGCAAGAAAACCCGTGATTATGCGCTTGTTGCGCCTCTTGGCGGCTGTTTCCGATGAGTGGAGTCTTCCCGCAAGTCACCGTAAGTGACCCTTGGGTCACTGCAAGTTTGCGGCCTATGACCATAAGTATCCGGCATGACCCCGCAATTTACCATCATCGTTAACGGGATTTGGCGACTTCTCAGCCTTTTCCGGCCACCCTGTCCGCCATGGCTTTAGTGACGGCGGATGACCACTGGCCATTATTCCAAATGTCAAAGAGCAAGGCGCTAGACTTGGCTCGCTACCGTCTTGGCTACGGCCAGGCGCGCTCGAACGAGACAATTTTACACATATGAATGGGAATACAAATATAAATTAGCACCGTAATCAGACATTCGACGGTAAAGGCGCGAGCATGTGCTTTTGTCTTCGCGGTTGTTGGAGCGGGCGAAGGGAATCGAACCGTCGTGACAATCGGTTGATGTTCAGGCAATGCCAGCAATTTTCCGAAGAATTGGTTTGTCACCCCGCCCAAGTCGACGCAGGATTATTCCACCTATGAGCGGCAGTAAGCCAGAAAAAGTCCTTCAAATTGAAGCGGTCGAAGTCGACCAGTTGCTGCTTGATCCCGAAAACCCGCGTTTGGAGGGCGTTGTCAAAACCACGGATCAGGTGGAACTCATTAAGGCGATGTGGAAGGAAATGGCGGTGAACGAGGTGGCGCTGTCTATCGCCGCGAATGGTTTTTTTGAGGAAGAGCCGCTATTTGCGATTCCTGCTCCACCGATCAAAGGGAAAAAAGCTTATTGCGTAGTCGAAGGCAACCGGCGGCTTACTGCCGTAAAACTCCTGCGCGATGAAAATCTTCGGAAGGCAGTTCGGGCGACAGATTTGCCAGCGCTTGACGCGAAAGCCGTGGACAGACTGAAAATGCTACCCGTTTCGATTTATCCCAAACGCGAGGATTTGTGGGAATACTTTGGCTTCCGCCATGTAAACGGGCCAAAAGAATGGGATTCATTGAGCAAGGCAGCTTACGTGGCAAAAGTCCGACGCGAGTATGGCAAGAGCCTGGAAGAAATCACGCGGAAGATTGGCGACCAGCACAGCACGGTCAAACGAATCTACCGCGGGTATGTGCTACTGGAACAGGCGGAAAAATCCACAAAATTCAATCGCGAGGACATTCACCGGAACCGGTTTTATTTTTCGCATTTATACACCGCGACGGATTACCCGGAAGTGCTGGCATTTTTGGGCACAAATGCAGAAGCCTCCCTGCATGACAATCCAATCGCAAAGAAGCAATTGACCGATTTGGAGCAATTGATGGTGTGGCTATTTGGCAGTAAGGAACGCAAACTTGAACCGGTTGTGCGAACGCAAGCGCCGGACCTGTCTTATCTTCGATCTGTCATTGGCAACAAGCCGGCGCTGGCGGCGCTACGTTCGGGAATCAGTCTGCAACGCTCCCATGCCATCAGTCTTGGAGACAGTCGCCGCTTTGAGGATTCACTGGCCCAGGCCAAGGATGCCTTGCAGGAGGCCAAGGCAACGGTGACAACCGGTTACAAAGGTGACAAACAACTATTGGAGCAGATGGAATCCATTGGGACGCTCACCACGAGTCTGCTGGAAGAAATGCGCAAAATTAAATCTAAGTAACGCACACCGTCATGGCTTCCATCGAATTTCCTGGAACTTTTCAGCCGGAAGACTTGGCCGATTGGCTGGAATTGACCGCAATTCAGGCGGCGGATAAAAACGCGAGCGCCGGAGATTTGGAGCGTGAACTCAAACGATTGGGCAAGGCCGACCCGGAAGAACTCATGGGGAATGTATTCACAGAAATTGACGGACGGGAAAACGCCGCCGGAAAAGAAGCCTATCCCTTTGAAAGAAATAACACCTCCATAGAATTGAAGGCAAAGGCCGACACCTATCCCGCCTATATCTTTTGCCTGGCACTTTCCTACTGCAAATGGAAGACACGCAAGGGAGCGCCGGAAAATCCGTGGCTGCTCTTCGAGGAGCTGGCGCGGTACACCGCCCAAAATTATCTGGGCGGCGAGGCCATTATTTTTGGAACAAGCTGCCGTCACAAAACAACCGGCGAAAGGCGATTTGTTACCAACATCAACGACCTCGCCAAAAAGTTGGGCGAGGGCGATGGATTTAAAAAGCAACCCACCCTTTCAGCCAAGGATAGCAAATTAGACTTGGTGGCGTGGAAAGGTTTTCGAGATTGTCGTGCCAGCCAAATCATTCTATTTGGGCAATGCGCGGCAGGAGACAACTGGATCAATAAGCTTACAGAACTCGACCCGACTGTATTTTGGGACCAATGGATGGATCGGGGGCCAGTCAGTTCGCTGCTCCGTTCCGTCTTCATGCCGCACCGGATTCACGATCAAGGACATTGGAACAAGCACGCGCGGTCGGCAAGGCTACTCTTTGACCGCTGCCGCGTAGTCGCACATTCGCACGAAGCCACAGCCACCGGCGGATTTGCCGTCCGGTTGCTCAATTGCTGCCGGATCGAGTGGAAGCTTGACGTTTAGGTTTTGGCGGAGTTTTTAGCCAGCCAAAACTTTTGGAGATCATCAACTCGCGTTTAGTGGTGTGGTGGGTGGTGCGCATGGCGATCGTCTTGACCTGGAACCCATACTCCCTGGCCCAGCACCGGACTTCGCGCGTGTCGTCGTATGTCATCAAGACATCGCCCTTTACCTGGTGCAAAACCTGAAACAAGCGCTCGTGGTCAATATCCCAATGACGGTAGAGCCGCCGCGCCGCCTTCGTGTAAGGCGGGTCCACAAAAAACAAAGCGGTTTTCTTGTGCTTATGTTTTTGAATTAACTTAAACCCGTCGCATTGGAAGAAATTCAATTTCTCTCTAAATGCGGAAATCGCGGTGATCCGGTCGGAAATCGTTTTGGGATACCAGCGCGAGCGCACTCCCATGCCGTCCTCGCCTTTGCGGATCAATCCCGCGCCGTCCGCAATCACGCCGCCACGGGCGGTGCGATTACGAAGCAGGCAATGGAAAGCCCGTTCGTGCAGCGTGGCGGGTTTCTGTTCAAGGTGCAGGATAACGTTTCGACGACCGATGGGAAACCTGCGGACTTTTTCCGCCAGCCAGACGGCATGGCCGTTCAGTATGGATTTCCATGCCGCCGCGACGTCCCTGTCGAGTTCGGAAAATTCCGCCTTGTCCACCATATTGCCGTGAACAGCAGAAAGGGAAATATTTGCGCCGCCAGCGAACGGTTCCACCAGCAACTTCGGACGAGCCGGCCGGTTGGCCATCCACTTGCTGGCGATTTTTACAAACCAGCTTTTTCCGCCCGCGTAGCGAAACGGACTTTTCAACCCGATTTTGGTATTAGCCGATTTCGCAGATTTCTTGCTCAATTTTGTTTTTGTCACATTCCGCCGCGCCTCGGGAGGTGCGTTCGGGTTTCCCAAACTACGTTTTCCGGCTACACATTCGCTACGCCAAATGCAAGTTGTTGATAATCAATGGAGCGGGTGAAGGGAATCGAACCCTCGTGTGAAGCTTGGAAGGCTTCCGTTCTACCATTGAACTACACCCGCGATCACGCCCCTCATCTTACCGCGCGGACTTGCCTTGTCAATCCTTCTCCCTGTATGCTCGCTGCTCGATGAATTCCTTGCTCGTTACGGGCGGACGTGTGGTGGACCCGGCCAATCGGCTCGATGCCATCGCCGATGTCCTTGTTCTCGATGGAAAAATCAGCGCCGTCGGGCAAGGCCTGGCTGCCACGGCGCCCGCCCAAACGCCGCGTTTCGACGCCACGGGGATGGTCGTTTGTCCGGGGTTGATTGATCTCCATGCTCATTTGCGCGAGCCGGGGCAATCGGCCAAAGAGACCATCGCCACCGGCACGGCGGCGGCGGCTCGTGGCGGTTTTGCGTCGGTGGTCTGCATGCCCAATACTAAACCAGCCATTGATAACGCCGGCACCGTCGCGCTGATCCGTGAACGGGCGCAACGGGAGAGTAAGATCAATGTCTTTGTCGCCGGCGCCATCACGCGCGATATCGCCGGCGAGGAGTTGGCGCCCATTGGCTCGCTCAAGGCGGCGGGTGTCATCGCCATCACCGATGACGGCCATTGTGTGCAAAACAACGAATTGATGCGCCATGCGCTGGAATACGCCCGGATGTTCGATTTGCCGGTAATGGATCATTGCCAGGACTATTCGATCGTGACCGATGGCGTGATGCACGAAGGCTACTGGAGCGCCGTATTGGGTTTGCGCGGTTGGCCGGCGGCGGGCGAGGAATTGATTGTGTCGCGCAACATTCTATTGGCTGAGATGACGGGAACTCCCGTGCATTGCCAGCATTTAAGCTCGGCGCGAAGCGTCCAGTTGCTGCGCGAAGCCAAACGGCGCGGCGTGCCGATTTCAGGCGAAGTTTGTCCGCACCATTTCACGCTGACGGATACCGTGCTGGCCGGCAGCGACAAATTCTGGGAGACCGATGGGCGCGATATTATGCCCCACGGCGGCGAGCGTCCGCGCTGGCCTTCTTATGACACGAATTTCAAAATGAATCCGCCCTTGCGCTCGGCGGCGGACCGTGCTGCCTTGATCGAAGGGTTGGTGGATGGAACGGTGGAGATTATCGGCAGCGACCACGCGCCCCATTGCGATTACGAGAAGGAAGTCGAGTTCGATTTCGCCCCGTTTGGCATCGTCGGTTTCGAAACGGAATTGGCCTTATCGCTGATGGCGCTTTATCATTCCAAAAAGCTCTCGCTTTCTGATGTGATCGCTAAATTCACGGTGGCCCCGGCGCGTTTCCTGCGCCTGCCCGGGAAAGGAAGTTTGCGCGCGGGGGCGGATGGGGATCTGACCATCATGGATGTGGACCGGGAATGGGTTTTTGATGTCAGCGCCTCTGCCAGCAAGTCGCGGAACAGCCCCTTCGGCGGCTGGCGACTCAAAGGTCAAGCCACGGCAACTATCGCCAATGGCCAAATAGCATGGGCTGAGCAAAGGGTTTTGGCATCAACCTAATTTAAAAGGTCGTCTAAATGGGGAAGATTACAGACGCAGTTCCTCTTTGACTTCCAGAAACGAACGGATGGCGAAATCAAGGTCTTCCCGTGAGTGGGCGGCTGAGATTTGCGTGCGGATGCGCGCCTTGCCTTGCGGCACCACGGGATAGGAAAAGCCCACGACATAAACCCCTTTCGCCAGCATTGCCTCCGCCACCAACCCGGCCAGGGCGGCCTCGCCCAGGATGATCGGCACAATCGGGTGTTCTCCTGGCGGGATCTTGAATCCGGCTTGGGTCATGGCCGCCCGGAAATATTTCGTGTTCTCCTCCAGTTTGTCCCGCAATTGGGTCGAGTCGCCAATGAGATCCAGCGCCTTGAGCGAACCGGCGACGACGGCGGGGGCCAGGGTATTGGAAAATAAATAGGGCCTGGAACGTTGGCGGAGATACTCGATAATCTCAGCCCTTCCGCTGGTGTAACCGCCGCTGGCCCCGCCCAGCGCCTTGCCGAACGTGCCGGTCAAGATATCCACGCGCCCCATGACGCTATGATATTCCGGTGTGCCGCGTCCGCTCTTGCCCATGAAACCGACCGCGTGGGAATCATCCACCATGACAAGGGCGTCGTGTTTCTCCGCCAAGTCGCAAATAGCTGGCAGATTGGCGATGTAGCCATCCATCGAAAAAACGCCGTCGGTGGCGATCATGCGGAAGCGGGCCGTTTTGGCCTCGCGCAAACGTGCTTCAAGGTCGGCCATATCGTTGTTCTTGTAACGATAGCGCGCTGCCTTGCAGAGGCGGACGCCGTCAATGATGCTGGCATGGTTCAATTCGTCGGAGATGACGGCGTCCTCCGCACCCAGCAGAGTCTCGAACAAGCCGCCATTGGCGTCGAAGCATGAGCTATAAAGAATGGTGTCCTCCGTGCCGAGAAACTCGCTGAGCTTGCGTTCCAAGGCGCGGTGGGGCTCCTGCGTGCCGCAGATAAAACGCACGGATGCCATGCCATAACCCCATTGATCGAGGCTTTCGCGCGCGGCGGCGAGGATGGCCGGATGCGAGGCCAGGCCGAGGTAGTTGTTGGCGCAAAAATTGAGCACCGGTGCTGCGCTGCCCACCCGCACCCGAGCCGATTGCGGCGTGGTGATAACGCGTTCATTCTTGTAGAGGCCCTGGGCGCGTAGCTCACTCAATTGGCGAGTCAGTTGTTCTTTGAATGTTCCATACATAATCTTCCCGGAAATGCTGCAACGCCGGGCAGGAATGTCAAAGACTAACCGACTGCGGCGGCAAAGACTTCGGCAGCGTGCGGCCTTGGTTGGACCTTGCGCCAGATTTTGCGAATCCGCCCGTCCGGGCCGATAAGGAAAGTGATGCGCCGCATCCCCATGAATTTGCGGCCGAGGAAAGTCTTTTCACCCCAGGCGCCGTAAGCAAGCGCAATGGCTTTGTCTTCATCGGCCAGTAAAACAAACGGCAGGCGGAATCGTGCTGAGAATTTTTCGTGCGACGCGGCGGAATCGGCGCTGACGCCGAGCACGACGATGCCGTGCTTTTCGAAATCCTCGTGCTGGTCGCGGAAATGGCAGGCCTCGATGGTGCAGCCGGGCGTATTGTCGCGCGGATAGAAGTAGAGCACGACATTTTTGCCGAGCAGATCCGCCAACGCCACGGTCGCGCCGCCGCCAGCCTTGGCGGAAAACAGCGGCGCCATGTCGCCTTCTTTGACGGGTAGTTGGAATTCTTGTGCCATGGAAAAAGTTCTGAAGGATAATTAGAGAGTTCGAAATTTCTCCTCGCTAAGTTCAGCTTGCCGCGGATGGCCGTCAAACTTACGTGGCCATGCACACGGGCGACATCCCGAATGGAACCTTTCGAGCGATTTCGCATGCCGCAAAACTACATGCGATCCCGTCTGGCGCTTCACAACGAATCCGGCACGCTGTAGCTTTGCGAGAACCTCACGTGCTTTGTAAGGCATCGTCTGGAATGTCCAAAGTTGAAAAAAGAATTTCCGACGGAGAAGACAAAAGCTCGCCGCACGCCTTTTTTTCCAAGAGCCACCCGCGCGCCAAGTCGAACGCAGCCTCGCGAGCGCCTTCCAGCCCCAAACCGTGCGTGGTCAACCCAAGGCTGGGAATATGCGCATAAAAATAACCAGGGGGAAAGTCCTTGTCCTCAACCTTCTCGAACAGAATTCCAAAATTCATACCATAATTGATAAATAATCGCCTTCTGTTGGTCAAGAACGCAATAGGTGCGGTTCTCAGAACGGGTGCGCGACAGAATTCTTCGCATACGAGGTAGGGACGCCTCGGCGAGGCATCCGGGCGTCTCGGCGAGACGCCCCTACCAAGCGAAGAATTCTGTCTCACGCCCCCTCAGAACCAATCGTCCGGATTCTCCTGCAACCATTCTGTCAAACCGGGCAGTCGGAAGGTTAGATGCTCTTGCAGTTTGGAGCAGTTCAACGAGGTGTCGGCGGGTCGGGGCGCACCCTGGTATTCGCGCAATGAACAACTCTCCTGACGGGCATTCAGTTCAGGATGGCGGACGGCGAGGAGTTGGCCGATTTGCACGCGCGAAAGGCGCTCGGCACCCGCCAAATGCCAGATGCCTCCACGGGGACGTGCCGCAAGTTCCCACACAGCGCGCGCGGTGGCGGCGGCGGAGATCGGACTGCGATATTCGTCGTCGAATAGTCGAAGTGTTTTACCTTCAGCCCAAGCGGAGCGGAATTGCTCGTTGTAACCGCTCTTGCCGCTGGGCGAAGCGCCGCTATTGAGAGAAGTGCGCAGGACAATGTGGCGCGCGTTGCGAGTCACCATGGCTTCGGCGGCGGCTTTCGTTTCCCCATAAACGCTTAAAGGATTGATCGGATCGGTTTCAACATAATTCCCCTTGCGGCCGTCGAAGACCAAGTCTGTCGAGAAGAAAATAAAATCCGCCGCTCCCGCCAACTCGGCGAGGCGGGCGGTGGCCTCAATGTTAATGCGCCTGGCTCCCGCGGGATTGGCCTGGCAATCGGGCGTTTTGGACATCGCGGCGCAATGAATAATCAAGCGCGGTCGGTCGGCCTTGAATTTTCGCTCGACGGCGGCCAGGTCGGTCAAATCCAGGTCGGCGCGAGATAATGGGATTATTGTGAAATTTGGGGCGTATAATGGCGCAAGCCGCACAATATAGCTGCCGATCAGGCCGCCGGCACCAGTAACCCATACCCTACCCTCCTCTGCTGTGACGTCGAGGCTCAATCAATAAATCGCTTGGATAAATCGCCGTAGGCGTCAATGCGGCGGTCGCGCAAGAAGGGCCAATGAGTGCGCGTAAGATCCACTTGCGCGAGATCCACTGGCACCAGGAGAATTTCTTCCTGGTCCACGCTGGCGCGGGCCAGGACTTCACCACTGGGCGCGGCAACAAAGCTTTGGCCCCAAAACTCGATGCCAGCGCCGCCTGCCGGTTTCTCCAGGCCGATGCGGTTGACCGCGGCGACAAAACACCCGTTGGCGACGGCATGGCTGCGTTGCATGATTTCCCAGGCGCCGTGTTGATTGACTCCGTGCCGCGCCTTTTCCGATGGGTGCCAGCCGATGGCCGTTGGGTAAAAAAGAATTTCGGCCCCTTGCATGGCAGTCAGGCGGGCGGCTTCGGGATACCATTGGTCCCAGCAGATGCAGACGCCGAGCTTGCCGCGCTCCGTCGGCCAGGAGCGAAAGCCAAGGTCCCCCGGTGTAAAGTAAAATTTCTCGTAATAAAGTGGGTCGTCGGGAATGTGCATCTTCCGGTAGAGACCTTGCAACTCACCGCGGGCGTTGATGATGGCGGCTGTGTTGTGGTAAAGCCCGGAGGCGCGCTTTTCAAAAAGCGAGGCGATGATGACCACGCGATGGCGGCGAGCGAGTTTTTGCAACGCAGAGGTGGATGGTCCCGGAATGGTTTCAGCCAATTTGAAATAGTCGTGATTCTCGCTCTGGCAAAAATACTCGGAAGTGAAAAGCTCCTGGGTGCAAATGATATGAGCGCCCCGGTCGGCCGCCTGGGTGATCTTTTCGGCGGTCCGGGCGAAATTCTCCGCCGGATCAGGCGAGCACCGGGTTTGAATCAACCCGAGCACGGTGCGTGTGTCGCTCGCGTTCTTACTCTTAATCTTCCTCATAATCTTAGTCTTAATCTCCTTCGCTCGACTAAGATTAAGACACGCACCAGATTAAGATCAATAACCCGCCGCCGCCACCCAAAAGAATCAAGCGACAGTTGGCTGCGTTTGGTTCGGACGTTGCAACACGGTTGTTTCCCCTTTGTCCGTGGGGTTAGATGCAATTTTCTGGCCGAAGAGGTCGCGAATGAATTTGCCCATCGTTTCATTCGTCGGGCCATAGCCTTTGTGGTAAATGTAGTACTCCAATTACCGACAAGAGGTCCGATATTTTCTCGACCGGGGTGGTGCTGGCCAATCTTCTGCTGGGTTACAACATTTTCAAAGGCGCCACCGCTGAGGAATCGCGCGAGCGCATCATGACATTGCCGGTAATTTGAAAGTCGGCTTGTTCCGGACTCATGTAATCGGCTTTGCCGGCCACGACTTCCCCTTCGTTGTCCTGGAGAAAACCCTTGGCCTTGGCAATGCCGAAATCGGTCAACTTCACGTCGCCGGCGAAAGCGATCATGATGTTCTTGAAGCTCACATCGCGATGGACGATGCCCAGAGGTTTGCCGGTGTCATCGGTCTTGGAGTGGGCGTAAGCCAATCCGCGCGCGATGCGGCTCGTAATGAAGACCGCCAACTCAGACGGAAGCACCTGGCGCTTCTCGGCCAATTGCTGGGCGAATTGCTCCAAGTTGACTCCGTGGATCAATTCCATGCTGATGAAATACAGCCCGCGCGCCTCCCCCAAATGGTAAGTTTGGACGATGTTGGTATGGATCAAGTCGGCCACCAGCTTGGCCTCGCCGATGAAATTCTCGATGAATTGCTTCTGATTGGCATAGTTCTGGCGGATGACCTTCATGGCCACTCGCTTGACAAAGTTGCGCGCCCCGAGCTGTTGAGCCTCATAGACGATTCCCATGCCGCCCTCAAAAATTTTGCGGACGATCTCGTATCGAAAATCGCTTTGAATCGTAAAAAGCGCTGCCATTCGCGTGATTTTGGAGAATGATTATGACAAGTCAAGCCTCCTCGTGTCTTGATGTTTGGGAAAGCGCATTTTCCTTGCAGAAACCTGTTTTGATCGGTTTACTTGCGGCATTGTGGCCGAAATCGCAAGCGACTTAAAGTAACTGGAAACGCATACTTGTTTGTATATTGATTATGGCAAAACTCTCGAAAGCAGATTTGGCGGCCGAATTGGCGGCCAAGAACGGGTTAACCAAAAAGGCCGGCGTGGAAATTCTCGAATCCCTGGCCGACTTGGCCTATAAACACGCCAAGAACTCTTTTACCCTGCCTGGCATTGGCAAATTTCTCCTGGTTCCCCGCAAGGCCCGGCTGGCTCGCAATCCCAAGACCAGGCAACCGGTTCAGCTTCCGGCCCGAAAGGTTGTCAAATTCCGCGTGGCTAAGGCCTTCAAAGAATCGGTCATGAGCGCTCGGTAATTCGAGGCCCTTGCGTCACCACTAATTGCCTGGCTGATCCGTAAAGGCCTAGTCTGATTCAGCATGAAAATCGCTGTAGTTGGATGCGGCGCACTAGGGAGTTATTACGGCGCGAGGCTGTGCCGCGCAGGGCATGAAGTCCACTTTCTCTTGCGCTCGGATTATGAGGCAGTGCGCCAGCACGGCGTCTGGATTGAGAGCCCGGAAGGACATTTCCATGTCCAACCATTTTGTGCGCGCGCTCCCCAAGAAATTGGCCATTCAGACCTGGTCCTCATAGCCCTCAAAACGACCGCCAACCGCGTCCTGCCGCAACTGCTGCCCCCTCTGATCGCGCCGCAAACGGCCGTTCTGACTTTGCAAAATGGGTTGGGCAATGAGAGTGTCGTCGCCGCCACTGCTGGTGCCGAAAAGACGATGGGTGGGGTTTGCTACGTGTGCCTGAATCGCATCGCACCGGGAAGAGTCCTGCCGCTCGCTGGCGGCGCCATCGTCCTTGGCGAATATGACCGTCTGCCGCAGGCGCGGACCAGTCAAATCTGCCAGGCCATAGCCGATTCAGGCGTGACGTGCAAAGTGGCGGAAAATCTAACCCAAGCACGCTGGAAAAAACTTGTCTGGAACATACCCTTTAACGGATTGGGTGTGGCTGGCGCGGCGGGACTTGACGCAGTTTTGCAAGGCCGAATCCAACCGGGAACCGCCTTGCAAGGTTGTTTGCCTACGGACGTGTTGTTAGCGCACCCAGTCTGGGAAAAACTGGTGCGAGAATTGATGATGGAAGTCATCGCCGCCGGCCGCGCCCAAGGATTGGATGTGCCAGAAGCCGACGCCGACCATCAAATAGAACGCACGCGTCAGATGACAGCTTACAAAGCCTCGACTGTGCTCGATTTCGAGAACGGGCGCGAATTGGAATTGGAAGGGCTGTTCCTGGAGCCGTTGCGCCAGGCACGGCAAGCTGGTGTCCCCTGTCCTCGACTGGAGGCCTTGTGCGCCGTATTGACGCAGATGGCGGGGAAAAGTTAGTTTTTCTGCTTGTTCCTTGACTGGTTTGGAGCGGCTCTTATGATGCGCTCACTATGAGTTGTATTTCGGAAATTACGGCTCGCGAGATTTTAGATTCGCGAGGCAATCCCACCATTGAAGTAGATGTTCTGCTGGAAAGTGGCGCGGCGGGACGCGCGGCGGTGCCTTCCGGCGCCAGCACCGGCCAACACGAGGCCTTGGAATTGCGCGACGGCGAGAAGGCCCGTTACGGAGGAAAAGGCGTCAGCAAAGCCGTCAAAAACGTCACCAGCATGATTCTGCCGGCCTTGCGCGGAACGGACGCGCTGGATCAATTGACGGTGGATCGTATCATGATTGATCTGGATGGAACGGAAACCAAATCAAGATTGGGCGCCAATGCCATTCTCGCAGTCTCCCTCGCCAACGCCAAGGCGGCGGCCGCGTTCCTGGGACAGCCCCTGTTCAAGTATCTGGGTGGCCCCAACGCCAAGGTTTTGCCAGTGCCGATGGCCAATGTCATCAATGGCGGCGCTCACTCGGACGCACCCATTGATTTCCAGGAATTCATGATCGTGCCCAAGGGGTTGCCGACCTTTTCGCGCGGATTGCAGGCCATCACCGAGACCTTTCACGCTCTCAAAGCGGTGCTTAAGAAAAAGGGTTGCTCGACGGCTGTCGGCGACGAAGGTGGATTCGCCCCGAAATTGGAAAGCACGGAAGCCGCGATTGAAGCCATTCTGGAAGCGGTCAAAGACGCCGGCTACAAAGAAAGCCGGGATATTTCCCTGGCCCTCGACGTGGCGGCCTCTGAATTTTACGACGCCGAGTCCGGCCTGTATGTGTTCAAGAAAAGCTCGGGCGAGAAAATGAAGGGTGAGGACTTGGTGGCGTTTTATGTCGAGCTGGTCGAAAAATATCCCATCATCAGCATCGAGGACGGTTGCGCGGAGAATGATTGGAAGACCTGGAAAATATTGACCGATGAATTGGGCGATGATGTCCAATTGGTCGGTGACGATTTGTTTGTGACCAACGTCAAGTTTCTGCAAGAGGGCATTGATCAGGGAGTGGCCAATTCCATTCTGGTCAAAGTCAATCAAATCGGCTCGCTTACGGAAACTTTGGACGCGGTGGAATTGGCGCAGGAAAGTGGCTACACGGCGGTCATCAGCCATCGTTCCGGCGAAACGGAAGATGCCACCATCGCGGACATCGCCGTGGCGACCAACGCAGGGCAAATCAAGACCGGTTCGCTCAGCCGCACCGATCGCGTGGCCAAGTACAATCAACTGTTGCGCATCGAGCAAATCCTCGGCAAGAACGCTGTCTATGGCGGCAAGTTCTAATAGCGCATGACCGAGGCGCTCAGTCATATCGTTGAATGGTATAAGAGTACGCTGGATTCCGGTGGGTATCCATTGATCGCTGCGTTAATGGCCATCGAAAGCACCGTCGTCCCCATCCCGAGCGAAGCTGTCATCCCGTTTGCGGCGCATCAGGCGCATGTCAACGGTCACCTATCCTTGACAGGCGTCGTGCTGGCCGGAACCATTGGTTCGTGGGTTGGAGCGACAATCATGTATTGGGCGTCTCGCCTCGCGGGACGTCCTCTGATTCTGCGTTTCGGCCCGTATTTTATGGTGAAGGAAGCAAAGATCCATTCTGCCGAACGATGGGCGGCGCATTTTGGCTCTTTCGGTGTTTTTGTGGCTCGGTTGCTTCCAGTTGTGCGCCATCTGATCGGCATTCCGATGGGAATTGTCAAAATGGACTTTAGATGGTACTCGCTCTTCACGCTGATCGGTTCGGGTATTTGGTGCGTCGTGCTGGCTTGGGTTGGCGTCGTGGCCGGAGACAATATCCATGGGGAAATGCACCGAGTCACTATCTGGCTCGTGGGCGCGTTGGCGGTTTTGGGCGTGCTTTACTATTTCTTTGTCCACCGGCATTTCGCCGACAAAGCTCCCGCAAAAGAGCTTTGATCTTCAAGGCGTGAGCCTTAAATTGCCTAGCCA
>Ga0206798_1061_pt1 | contig 24407 bp, 18 predicted proteins | sample Alteio_BWOrgCont_66_FD_152893 | JGI IMG/M metagenome (GOLD analysis project Ga0206798, IMG submission 152893) | Enriched cells from forest soil in Barre Woods Harvard Forest LTER site, Petersham, Massachusetts, United States -... | ecosystem: Environmental > Terrestrial > Soil > Temperate forest >...
AAATGGGGGGGAGCCAGAATTTCAACTTTTTCGGCTGAACGCAGACTCCGTGACAGAGCGAGCGTTACTACAGGTTAAAGTCAGTATTTGCTCAGTAGGGAGGAGGCTGAACAGAGCGGTGCTTAGTAAGCCGTTTGAAGAATAGAATTAACGAAACAATGGCAGCTACTCCAACGGCAATCAATGCCGCAAACACCGCAAAAAAAGATAAGATCAAAATTGCTACAAATGCTGCCGCATAGATTTTTAGGCGCAGCCAACGCCTTTGCGCAGGCATATCCTGATAAGAAGCAGATGCTTTTATTAATTCATATTTTTCTTCTGTATCCATCATGTTTCCTCTTTGTTACCTTTCTCATTATAGACCAAGTTTAGGAGAAATACGACCAGTAGAAAATAGGCAAAAAGACCATCTAGAGTAGCAAAAATTTTTATGCCACTTGCATCCCAGTAGAGATAAGTAAGTAGCATTTTGGTGATAGTTTTTAGAGTAGAGCATCTTCTTCCCGTGTAATCTCTTTTTGAGTTATTAAACATTTTTCACACATATTATCTCTCCCATAAAGTTTATGAAGGCGGCATTTTAAACATCCTCAGTGTATCCACTACTGAGAAAATAAAATACAGACTCTCTAGTAGCTCAGCTTTTTTTGCGAATTCTGCTACAGCAAGTATAGGGAGATTTGTAATAGGGCATTCTGCCTCAGCGCTTATATTTCAGTTTACTATTTGCAATCGCTCTAATAGCAACATCCAGATTTCTAACAGTTATTAAGGTTATACTGGATGCCGCGAATAAACTTGTGCCGAACCCCGATCCGGTATTGTGGCACGTAGGAAAGAGGGTATAATGCTACAGAAATTCGGCCTAGTCTGAGGATCTAGCTTTTCATAATCTCTTAAATTGACGCCTATGCGGCGCCCGCGAGATCTAAGATTTCCAACTCCTCAGTGCCACGCTTCCCTAAAGGCTGTGCACCAGTTGCGGCATTGTGCAATTTATTTAGAAGACAGGTCCTCCGTAGAAGAAATACTAACAAAAAAAGTGTATACTCTCTAGTGAGCAACCCCAGCACGGTAGATATTAAAGAGTTATAGACCTGTTCGAGCAAGCAAGTGTAGGCTTTTGGTACTAGTATAGGGATGTCTAAACCTACCTGAAAGATGAAGGAGGAAGCATGCAATATCGGCAATTAGGGAATGCGGGACTGAAAGTAAGCGAGCTTTCTTTTGGTTCTTGGCTCACCTTTGGTGACCAAATTGGTATTGAGGGAGCAAACGCTTGCATGCGTTATGCTTACGAACAAGGCGTTAATTTTTTTGACAATGCTGAAGTATATGCGAATGGAAAAGCTGAAGAGATTATGGGGCAAGCCTTAAAAAGCTTCCGCCGTGAGTCTTTGGTAGTATCCACCAAAATTTTTTGGGGTGGGGAAGGCCCTAATGACGTGGGTTTGTCGAGAAAGCACTTGCTAGAAGGCACGCGCAATTCGCTCAAGCGCTTACAGCTAGAGTATGTCGATCTTTTGTTCTGCCACCGACCTGATCCTTCTACTCCCATTGAAGAAACCGTAAGAGCTATGGATCACTTAGTACGGTCCGGGCAAGCGTTATACTGGGGCACCTCAGAATGGAGTGCCCAAGAGATAGAAAGCGCTTATCAAATTGCCGAGCAGTTGGGATGTATTCCTCCTTCCATGGAACAGTCGTTATATAATCTTTTTCACCGTCGCCGTGTCGAAGAAGAATACACTAGTTTGTATAAAAAATATGGTATGGGTCTCACCACCTTTAGCCCCTTAGCATCGGGTGTTTTGTCAGGTAAATATAACAAAGGCACTCCCAAAGATAGCCGTTTAGGCAAGCATCCAGTATGGCGCAGTAAAGATGCGGAGCAACGCATTCAAAAAGTGATAGCGTTAGAGCCGGTTGCAAAATCTTTACAATGCACTTTATCGCAGCTTGCTATTGCTTGGTGTTTAAAAAATAATAACGTTAGCAGCGTTATTTTAGGTGCTACTAACTTGAAACAGCTACAGGAAAACTTAGCGGCGGTAGAAGTTGCTGAACGTATCACTGAAGAAGAGTTAAAAGCAATAGCACAGATTTGTAATATGTATAAGAATGAATACACGACAGCTGGATAGGGATAAGTTAGGTTGTCAGAAAATACCTACTTTGCTTATTAATTTGAGTAGGAAGATAGGCCCTCCCTTCTAAAGCTTATTGCCGCGTAGCTTTTCGCATATACGAAATTAACAGGTAGGGTGGGCATGCTTTTGTGCCCACCAATGTGCGGGCGCAAAATGTGTTCACCTGATGCGTGGGCACAAAAGCATGCCCACCCTACAAAGCTAACGCGTAAAAGCTAATTTTAAGGTAAACAGTTGTAATTAAGGGTTTAGTTAATATTTTCTTAATAAAAACCCTATAGAATATAGCTTAAGTAGCAGTGATGGAATGCCGATTACTGCTAAACTCAAAGCAATAAATCTCGAGAGCTTGCGGCCGAGATAAATAAAATTTATGCGAACTTAGCTGCAAAATGTTAAAATCTTAAAGGGAACTTAAAGAAAAAATATTGGTTGCTAGTGGCCAAGAGGCTTATTGCGAACAATGCCTGGATAGCATGAGCAACTAATTACTGTTAATAGGAGATCGTTATGTCACAAGAAACACCAAAACTTACACCGCTTCAGTATGCTATACGAGAAATATATAGTACAGAAGAAAGCTATATAAAACAGATTACTTTGCTGATAGATTTCTTTTACAGTATGGAAGACAGCGGTGATATTTTAACCGATCAAGAAAGAGCGCAACAGGATGCTTTTTTGATGCCCTATGCTACTATTATTGAAAATAATAGACAGTTATTAGAAAAAGCAAATTCTACAGCGCCTGTTTCGGATACAGAAAAAGCACTAAAATTTATGGCAGATTCCGCGCAGGCCAAAGGTAGCCCGTATTTGATTGGAATGATGCAATATGACAAATTTATGGCTTTTATAACAAACTTGCAGAAGAAGGATAAATTTGTACAGTTTAGGGATGGAGCTGAGGGACGAAAGCTTCTAAAAGGACAAACGTTAGATAGCTTGGCAATTACTCTTATACAAAGACCAATGCGTTTTAACTTGCTCACGCAAGAAATTTTAAAGAAAACTACGCCTGACTCTTTGAGTAAGGATGCTGAGGAGCGAGTTAAATCAATAGCAGAAGTAGCAGCAGCTTCTAATACTGCAATCAAATTAGAGGATCATTCAGATTGGTCGAGGGTTAACGAAGCATTGGGGGGCTCTAAGGAAACACCTCAGGACCACGCTTTGTCTGTCATCAAACAATTACTATGGTTAAAAATAGATGACATTATATCTAAAAGCACTACTACAGAAAAAATAGCAGAATTAACTGATAATGCTGATCCAGAAGCTCATCAAAATTTAGTAAAGTATATTAACAGTCTTGGCGAGGCTCAAAAACAGATATTAGAGTCCAAACATATAAGAGATATTTACAATTTATTATTGAGAGGAATGATAACTTACTCAAGTGCTGAACAAAGAAACACTTTTATTGATTTGCGCTTTTACCTAGAACGCCTGCATGCAAGAGCAGGAACTCTGGGTGTCCCTTATGAGGGAGCTATGTCGTTAACCGCTAAGGCTAGTGAGAAATCTATATTAACTAGTAGCATAGATAGGGCAAAGTTTGGTGAGGAGAAATTTGACATATTAACTACTGGTCTGGATGAGGCAGAGTTTGATAAAGAAATAGACCCCTTAAGTAAAAAAATAACTGAGCCGGTACAAGAAAAGACGGAGCTTGCTGCATTAACTTCTAATAACTTAGGTTTAACGGATGAAAATAAAAAATTTATCCAGAATCAATCAGCTAAAATCGCCAAGCTAATATATGATGATTTTACGGCTTATACTATGGATAAGATAAACGCAGGAGACGAGAAAGATGCTAATGCTGCTCTGGGGAGCAGAGATGAGATACTGGTTGCTTATAGCCAGGCTCACGTTAGATTAGAGCAAGCTATTAACGAGCAGTCTTTGGAGAAAATGCGTTCAGCGAAAAAATTATTTTCAGAGTTACGCACGCAAGCAGGCCGAGTAAAAAAATCGAATACAAGTTCAGTAAGAGCACTTTTTTCAAAAGTAATATTCGGGGTATCAAATCCGTTTGAGCGGATTATTATGGAAGTAGACGCGTTGGATACGCGTCTAAATCAACTCCTGACACAAACAGAGAAATCAAACGTGGTTGAAGCAGAGGCCCCCGCAAAGGCTGTCCTGGTGCAAGCGCAAGCTTTAGTCTCACAATCCTCAGCGCCTGTACCTTCTAAAGTAACTGAATTAGGACGACGCGGCAGTCGTGCAAAGGTTATTTCAAAGCTTGACGCAAATAACCACCAGCCACCTGTAGTTAAAAAAGAAGAGCCTTCTGTCTCTCAAATGGCTCCGTCTAGTAACGTAGCCGTATCGCCTCAAGCGAATCTACAGCTGCCAGTTACTGAAGAGGTGGTTGTGCTTGGTGATGGTGGTAAAAGCAAGACCAATATTGAGATAGCCGAAAACGTAGCCGCATTGGCACGCAGTAGCGGCGCAGTAAGCGCTAAGGTTTTCGAGCAACATGCAGAGGTTATTGGGGAATTGCAAAAAGGTAGCCAGACGCTTGCGGTTAATACCTCTTCAGTAACTTTGCCTAGTAGCGCAAGCGTAACAGCGCCATCTCAGACTAATTCATTGCAGCCGCCAGCTCCTGTTATTAAGCAGCCGGTTGTAGCTGCAAAGAGCTTAATAAATGAGCCTAAGGCGCATCAGCCATCGCGCAGTGACAATGACGATAAGGCTGCTAAGACTACCCATACCAGTAGATGGCAACAGGTTATGCAGCAGATTAGAAGCAAAAATAGCGCAGCGCCAGTAGCTAGCAAAGAAGCAGCTAAGACTAAGAAGGTTGAAGAGCCTAAAAATAATCAAACAACTGCCCCTAACTTCTTAGCAAGCCTTATGATAGCCCACGTGGTTGCTAGTAGTATGGCTGCTGCGTATGTAGCAACGGCAGCAACATTAAGCGCGTTGGCAAGCTTGGGTAGAAATACTTCCAAATCTCGATCTTCTACATATGCAGAAATGGACTCTTACTATTCTTCTTCAGCATTTTTTCCGCCGAGTAGAGACATGGAGCAAGAATCTGTTGTTGCCGCGCCGTCGGTTACGGTTAGTGTCCACTAGGATATATTCGGTAGGGTGAAAGCGGTAATGCTTCCACTCTGCCTTATTTCATACTGCTTACAATCAAACTAAAATCAACTTAACTCGGGCTATTAGCGAGAAGTCTGCGAAAAAAATAAATACAGCACTACTACTGCGCAGCAATACAGCTGATCCGACGGTCACAGTTCAGTGGGAAAATGTTGTTAAGGAGCTCGCAGAAAAAAATGCTCCAAAACCAGAACCAGCAATTGAAAAAGAGGCAGCTCTATCCCTTGCTAGCCGCTAAACAAGAAGCAGTTCCAGGCCCCCACCCGGCGGGCGCTTGAGTGGCTGACTAGAGGAGTGATTGTGAGCTGTACACTGCAGTTATTAGCCATGATAGCTACAGCAGTGTTTTCTCCTCGCCTTCTTCCCATTATTCTAGACATGATTATGCCCAGCCTATTCTCTGGCTGGCCCTCTAGTACAGGAGTTAATAGTTTGTAGTATGGTGGCCTGTGCAGCAGTTATGGCAGGAGCGCTGGTAGGTTTAACAGCATTTGCCATAAAGACTCTAGTAAGGGTTTGAGTGAATTAAGCCTGGAAAGAATAAAATGTTTCATTACCTCTATATCGTCATACTATTAATAATTGTTGGATGGTTTGTATGGAGACTTTATTCAAACCACCACACTTTCCCTTGTCCAGCATAGTTATCTTGGATGGTAGAGCTAGATAATCCTTTTGCAAAAGCCCATAAAGCCAGTGAAATTATCGATGCGCTCCCGCTGAAGAGAGGCGTACGAGCTTTGGATATTGGCTGTGGTCCTGGAAGAGTGTTATTGCCTTTGGCGCAGAAAGTAGCTGAAGTAAAGGGGCAGGTAACTGGTCTCGATATTCAAGTTGAAATGCTGAATAAAACGTTGGTGAAAGCTAAAAAATTAAATATCACTAATATTGATGTTATACATGGCAATATAGATGAAGTTCCTCTCGGCCAAAATTACGATATTATTTTAATGATCTGTGTGTTAGGAGAAATCCCAAAAGACGCACGTGAGTTAGTAATAGTAAAAATTGCCAATCACTTACAACCTGAAGGAATTATATCAATCACAGAAATCATGTTTGACCCTCATTTTCAAAAACATCAAGCAGTCACAGGAATTATGGAAAAAGTGGGTTTTGTTGAGACAAAGTTTATAGGAAATTGGCTTGCCTATACTGCACAGTTTCAGAAAAAGTTTTCTTTAAAAAATCTGGATGAAAGGAATAATGTTACCGCAATACTCTCAGCATAGGAAATCTGCTATTTTCAACAAGCTAAGCAGAAAATTTTCTGTTTTCTGTAGAGTTGGGTAAGAAATACCTTATTGGTTTATGTGGCTGATGTATTTCAATTTTTAATGAAATAGGTGATTGAATGCTCCGGAACTTAAAGCAATAGAGAAACCAACAAACATGACGCCGCTAATCAGTACCAGCAGCCTTAGTAATGGTTTAATTTCACCAATTTTTCGATCTGGCTTTAGAACCATGCTTTGAAGCGTTGATGAATAAAGAGTGCCAATAGAAGAGCAAAATATAACAAGCAACGCAATACAAGCTCTCCATCCTGGGGTTGAGGGCATTGTTTCAAAGTAAGGGGAAGCGAGTAGGAAAAGTGCGCTCCAAACTACTACAACTATAATAGCAGCCGACCAGCGTATAGGAAACCCTCTATAGACTGGAAGCGCAGATCCTGAGTTAGCAATAGCAAACCCTGAATTACGGATACCATTAAGAATGTTGTCAGGATTACTTAGAGACCAAAAAATAATGTTCTCTGGATAGTCGGATACATTGTGTCGAATGCGTATACCCCACGCAAGAACTGGAATAATCACATAACTTTCGATAGCAGAAATTTGTTCCGGGGCAAAATTATAAGTACCTAATATGCGAACTTTGAGAGTTAGTTTATTTACCATCGCAGAAAGCGTCGCGAGTGGCCAACCCGCTCTCATCAAACCAACTCTTGCCCCACCAATTTTTGTATAGGTTTCCATAATCTTACTATTTAGGCCGTAGTGCAAAGGTTTTGATTAAAAATGAGGCTTACAGTTTCTCTCAGCGGGCGATTGAAATTCGCAAGGATTTTCAGTCAAAAAATTTATGGAGGAGAGAGAGGGATTCGAACCCTCGATACGGTATTAGCGTATACACGAGTTCCAGTCGTGCGCCTTCAACCACTCAGCCATCTCTCCGGTTTTAATATGACACTGTAAGCTAGAAAGGATAGCATGACCGGCTGTTTTCGCCAACGGCTTCTGCCTCTTAATTTAGATAGGATTCTCATGTGGGAGAGATGTTGGGAAGGCGATATACGTTGGGTAGAGCACGATACCTGCCTCTTCTGTCGTCATCGCGAGCCGCTGTTTTTGCGGCGCGGCAATCTAAGTACGGCTTGGGAATTCAGTAACATACTGCGATGTGGCTATCTCGAAGAAAAAGAGCCAATTAACAGAGGGCATACGCTCAAAGTGGCATGAGAAGCTATTTGACGTATGTTTTTCTGGATTGCCGCGCCGCAAAAATAGCGACTCGCAATGACGGCAGCTTGCGATGACAGCATTTTAAACTTCCTGTCCAATAAAAATTATCCCTATTTATTTAACCACTAGTAGGGTTCTTCTTTTCTAAAGCACGGGCAATAGCTTGCTGAACATTCAAATAGGTAATAGTTTCTTCCGCTTGCTTACTAATAGGCGCTTGTTGCTGCTGTAGACGCTGATTGTGTGCTGCGTAGCGTTGTCGGGATTGTTGTGCTTGCTGGTATTGTTTGCTAGCCGAGAGTGTCGCTATAGTGTGTAAATCAATGCAATCCATGGGGCAGGGAGGTAAGCATAGGCCACAGCCAGTACAGGCGTCAGTAATAATGCTATGCATTTGCTTGCGGGCGCCAATAATCGCATCGGTAGGACAAACGGCTAAACATTTGGTGCAACCAATACACAGGTCTTCTCTAATGTGAGCAAGTTGGCTAGGCAACGCTTTTTGCTGCATGTCTGCGAGATAGGGTTTGGCATCTTGTTGCGTTAGTTGCGCGAGTGCAACCAATGTTTTTATCCCCCCTGGGGGGCAAAGGTTAATGGGAGCTTGTTGGCGAGCTATGGCCTCAGCATAGGGGCGGCAGCCCCCATAGCCACATAGGCCACATTGCGTTTGCGGTAGCAACTCGTCAATATTTTCTGCAGTGAGAGTACTCATAAAGTAGCAGTAGCTTTACTGGTATCAGCAAGCAGTGCGTTGATACTTTCCGGATCAATACGTTGTAACAGAGGTTTGAACGGTTGGATAAGGTGATTAAATAAAGGTTGCTGGCTATTTTGCCAGGTAAGTGGTTCGGGGGTATTTAAAAAATTTTCCACTGCCAAAGCGGTTGTCGGTAGAATAGGTTTTAAATAAAGAGTGAGTAGGCGAAAAAGATTTAAACCTGCGGTACAAATCGTCTGCACTTCTGCTAATTGTGCCGTGTCTTTAGCGACTATCCAGGGCTGCTGGTCGGCAATATATTGATTGGCTAAATCAGCTAACGCCATAATTTCGCGCACGGCATGCTGAAATTCTCGCTGTTCGTAATGTTTAGCAATAACTTCCCCGGCCGCAATAAAATGTTGGTATAGCACATGTGGATCTTGGTTCAACTCGCCGCGTATAGAGGAAGCAGTTAATTCACCCAATTTGCCCGCAAAGAATTTGTGAATAAAGCCGGCGCAGCGGCTGGCAATATTAATATATTTACCGATTAAATCCGCGTTAATACGTTGGACAAAATCGGTTAAGTTTAAATCAATATCTTCAACGTGGCTGTTAAGTTTAGCAGCAAAATAATAACGCAGGTATTCTGGATTTAGATGCGTTAAATAGTCGCGCGCCGTAATAAACGTGCCGCGTGACTTAGACATTTTCTGGCCATTTAGGTTTAAAAAACCGTGGGTGAAAATAGCCGACGGTGTACGAAAATTGCTGCCCATTAATAACGCGGGCCAGAACAAAGCATGGAAGTAGACAATATCTTTGCCGATAAAGTGATAGAGTTCTGCAACGCTGTCTTTTTTCCAATAGTCATCAAAGCAGATATCCTTGCGCGTAGCGCAGAGTTTTTTTAAGCTAGCCATGTAACCAATCGGTGCATCGAGCCAGACGTAAAAATATTTGCCAGGTGCATCCGGGATTTCAAAACCAAAGTAGGGAGCATCGCGAGAAATATCCCAAGGCTGTAAACCTACTTCAAACCATTCCGCTAATTTATTAGCAATTTGTGGTTGCAGTTTGCCGGAGTTAATCCATTTTTTTAACGCGTCGGTGTATTTTTCTAATTGAAAGAAATAATGCAGCGAGTGTTTTTGTATTGGTGTAGCACCCGATAGAGCAGAGACAGGATTTTTTAACTCGGTAGGTGCATACGTTGCACCGCAGGCTTCACAGTTATCACCGTATTGATCATTAGCGCCACAACGCGGGCAGTCGCCTTTCACATAACGATCCGGTAGAAATAATTGTTTTTCAGGATCAAACGCTTGGGCAATTTCACGCGTGAAAATATCCTTGTTGTCACGTAAAGCATAATAGATCTGATTAGCCAGCGCCTGGTTCTCGGGGGCATGCGTAGTGGCGTCAAAGTAATCAAAATCAACCAGAAAACCCGCAAAATCCGTAATACGTTCTTCATGCACTGCGGCCACCAACGCTTCCGGTGTAATACCACGCTTTTGCGCGCTAATCATGATGGGTGTGCCGTGCGCATCGTTACCACTGATGAACAAACAATCGTGACCATTAAGCTTGTGAAAACGCGCCCAAATATCTGCTTGAATATATTCCACCAAATGCCCGAGATGCAGCGCACCATTGGCATAAGGTAGGGCAGTAGTAATGAGGATACGACGCGGCGATGGTGACATAGGAGAGATAGCCAATGATTATTTGCCTGCCATAGTGCGCAAGCTTTTTTGTAAAATAGACACTGCCTCATCTAGCTGCTCACGGTTGATCGTTAGCGGAGGACAGAGGCGGATAACTGTGTGGTGAGTTTCTTTGGTGAGTAGACCATCATGCATTAATTGTTCGCACAGAACACACGCATTCGCACGCTGAGTGTCAATCTCTATGCCGACAAATAAACCGCGGCCGCGAATAGCTTTAATTAACGGGCTGTTAAGCGTATGCAATCGCTGTAAAAAGTACTCGCCTAATTCAGCAGAACGTTCAGCGAGCTTATTGCTTACTATTAACTGTAAGGCTTTTAAACCCACAGCTGCTGCCAGGGGATTACCGCCAAAAGTGCTACCATGATCACCAGGCTGGAAAACGTCCATTACCGCCTTGCTGCTTAAAAATAACGATACCGGCAAGATGCCGCCACCTAAGGCCTTGCCTAAAATTAAACCATCCGGTTTTACTTTCTCATGTTCGCAGGCAAGTAATTTCCCGGTGCGGCCTAGACCGGTTTGTATTTCATCGGCAATTAACAGCACATTATTTTTGCTACAAATAATTGCACAAGCTGCTAAGTAACCAGCGGGTGGCAGATGAATGCCCGATTCTCCTTGAATCGGTTCTACCAAAAACGCCGCTGTGTTAGGCGTGATAGCTGCAGCTAACGCATGAGCATCACCGTAGGGAACGACTTTAAAACCCGGAGTGAAGGGTCCAAAGCCTGCTTTATATTGCAGTTCAGTAGAAAAGCTAATAATACTGGTGGTACGACCGTGGAAATTATCGCTACAGACAATAATTTCAGCGCTATCTTTAGCAACGCCTTTGACGGTGTAAGCCCATTTACGCGCAGCTTTGATCGCGGTTTCTACCGCTTCCGCACCCGTATTCATGGGTAGGGCTTTTTCTTGACCGGTTATTTCACAGGCGTATTGCAGAAAAGGCTCGAGTTTATCGGAATAGTAAGCACGTGACGTGATGCAAAGCTGCTCCGCCTGCTCTCGCAAAGTTGCCAGGAGTTCTGGATGGCAATGCCCGTGGCTAACGGCAGAGTAAGCACTCATCATATCCAGGTATTTATTACCCGCAGCGTCCCATAGGTACACACCTTCACCCTTAACCAAAGTAACAGGCAAAGGGTGGTAATTAGTAGCGCTATACTGATAACCAGCAGGGGTGGGGTGGGGCATGATAGTTCATGTTATATGGAATAGAAATACTAGCTAGAGTCTCTGCCGCAGTTTATCATGAAAGATGGAGCCCCGCATCCGCGAACCCGTTTTCATCCAGGGGCTGACCTGTTACGTTTATTTGTTATTATTACGTCCTCATGACATTACCTATTCCGCCCCTAGAATGGCAACAAAAATCAGCAGAATTAGTCCAGCAATTAGGCGAGAAAATTGTGAGAGAAGGCGTTTTGTCATTTGCTGACTATATGCAAGCTGCTTTATATTGGCCTGGTTTAGGTTATTACAGTAATGGTTTAAAGAAGTTTGGCATGCACGGTGATTTTGTTACGGCACCAGAAATTTCGCCGTTATTTGCCCAATGCCTTGCGGAAGCTATTATGCCGGCCCTGCAGCAGCAAGTGTTACCCGTTATTTTGGAGTTGGGCGCGGGTTCTGGGCAATTAGCGGTTGATTTACTACTAGCATTAGAGGCATTAAACGCTTTGCCGGAACACTACTTTATTTTAGAACTGAGTGCGGAGCTTAGTCAGCGACAGCGACAGAAACTCACCCAGCAATTACCGCACTTGGTTTCTCGAGTGCAATGGTTAACTCGATTACCAAGCCAATTACAAGCAGTAGTCATTGCTAATGAAGTCATAGATGCGATGCCGGTAGAGCGTTTTTGTTATCAGCAAGGCCGATTTTGGCAATACCAGGTAAGTTGTGAAAAAAATAGAGTGCGCGACTCTTTAACAGAACCCAGTGCTGAGCTACAGAGTGCATTAACAGAATTAGCCAGCAAAACGGCTATTGCCAACGAGGGCTACCAGTCCGAAATCAATCTCTATTTACCTGCTTGGCTAAATAGCCTGGCAAACAGCTTAACTGCTGGTCAACTATGGCTATTTGACTATGGCTTTGAACGAGAGGTTTATTACCATCCCCAACGCACTCAAGGCACCTTGATGTGTCACTACCGGCATTATGCGCATACTGATCCGTATTTTTGGCCAGGCTTACAAGATATTACCGCCCATGTTGATTTTACCGCCGCGGCAGAAGCAGCAATACAGGCAGGATTTCGTATAAAGTGGTATGATAGCCAAGCAAAATTCTTGCTGAAAGCCGGTATATTAACTAAAGCACAGAACGAGAATGGATCGGTAAGCAAAAATTATGCTGTCACGCAGGCAGTGAAGCGCTTTTTGTTGCCTGCAGAAATGGGAGAAGCATTTAAGGTATTGGTATTGGATAGATAGCTTTCATAGTGAATGCGAAAGCTGTGAGCAGTAAGCAGATCCTAAAAGACAAGGAAGCCACGATGATAAAACAAGGAAATACTTTTTCCGCTACTACTTTAGTTGATTTGCTGGAAATCCGCGCAGCAGAAAACCCCACTGCTTTGAGCTACCGATTTTTAACAGATCATGATGCAGAACCGCAAACTATTTCCTATCAGGAATTAGCTACTCAAGCTAAAATAATTGCCGTAGAACTTAAAAAATACGCAGCAGTTGGGGATCGCGTATTATTGATCTATCCTCCTGGTTTAGCGCTAATCACGGCTTATTTTGGTTGTCTCTATGCCGGCTTAGTAGCAGTGCCTGCTTACCCTCCTACCACCATCAGATTAGTTGAGAAAATTCAGAAAATTATTTTGAATTCAACGCCGCGTTTAATTTTATCCACTCAGGAAATTACCCAAACTACTCAGCAACTCAAGTGGTTAAAAAGAATTCGCAAATTACCCGGGACAAAGTCAATTATAAAACGCTGTTACCGGCACGCGCATTATTTACTAGACTGGGACTTTGATAAAATTCAATGGTTTAGTACAGATAATAAGTTACCTTCTCAAGCTAGCCAATGGCAGAAACCTGAAATTACCAGCGAAAGTCTAGCATTCTTGCAGTACACTTCAGGTTCCACAGACTGGCCTAAGGGTGTGATGCTCACGCACCATAATTTATTGCATAATTTACGTTTATTGTATGAGCGTTATCAACTATCAGGCGCATCTCCTAATTACGATAAAATAGTATGTTGGTTACCGCCTTATCATGATATGGGGTTGATCGCTAATATTTTACTGCCTGTGTATTCTTGCATTGGGAGTACATTGTTTTCACCGCTTTCCTTTATAGAAAATCCTTACCGTTGGTTAAAAGCCATTAGCCAATACCAGGCAACTTTTAGTGGGGCGCCAAATTTCGCTTATGAATACTGTACTAACCATATTAGCGATCAGGCCTGTGCGGATATCAACTTAAGTAGTTGGAAAATCGCGTTTAATGGTGCTGAACCTATTCGTGCGGAAGTGCTGGAAAATTTTAGTAAACGGTTTGCGCCTCATGGTTTTAATCCTCTGGCCTTTAGTCCTTGTTATGGTTTAGCAGAAGCAACCTTATTTGTAACAGGTGACCGCGCTACGGGCTGGCGGGGCATTCCCGCTCTTGGTACTACTAAAGAAGATAAAAAAATTGTCATTAATTGCGGACAGCCCGTACAAAACGTATGTATTGTAGATCCTAAACAGTATACGCCGTGTGCCGAAGGTGAGCTGGGAGAAGTATGGGTGCAGAGTGAAAGCGTCGCGCAAGGTTATTGGGGAAATCCGCAGGCCACTATAGAGGTTTTTCAAGCAAAACTGCGTGGTGAAGCTAATGTGAATTATTTACGTACGGGAGATTTGGGCTTTTTATTAGATAATCATCTCTATATTGCCGGTAGGATTAAAGATCTTATCATCGTGCATGGCGTCAATCACTACCCACAAGATATTGAATATACGGTTACCCATTACCAAGACGATCTTAGCCCTGGTGGTTGTGCAGCTTTTTCTATGACTATCGATAATCGTGAACAGCTGGTAGTTATTTGCGAAATTAAGCAAGGTCAGGATCAAGTCTTCTATAGCAAGGTATGCGCACATATTGGTAACTTGATCATAGATCATCATGAATTAGCAGTGCATACCATTGTACTGGTACCTAAAAAAAGTCTGCCTAAGACCACCAGTGGCAAAATAAGGCGGCGTTATAGTAAGTCGCTTTTTATAAATAATGAATTCACTATCCTGTGCCAGTGGGATCTAAGCAGTACTAGAAAAAAATCACTAGACACACAAAAAAATAAAACACCCACCGAGCTTAAGTTGTTGGCTATTTATTGCTCTGTTTTTGAGTCAAAAAATATACAATTGAATGACAACTTCTTTGCTCTCGGTGGTGACTCTCTGTCCGTCATGCAGTTGGTGGCACATATTCACGAATCTTGGGAAATAGATATTGATCCGCATGTTTTTTTTGAAGATCTAAATGTTGCGGAAGTGGCAAAAATAATAGATAAGTCCAACAAGAGTCCTGCCAAGTTGCCGCTACTGTCAGAAAACTTACCCGTGCACATCGAGCAAGGGAAAGTTCCCTTATCTTTCGCTCAGCAACGATTATGGTTTATAGATAAACTTCATCCTAATCAATCTCTATATAATCTGCCGGTACTGATGAGTATGTCAGGTAATTTAGATAAAGAGGCATTAGCAAAAGCAATTATAACTATTATCGAGCGTCATGAAATTCTGTGAACTATTTTTCCACAAGAACAAGGTCAGCCTTTTCAGAAAGTATTGCCTGTTTCCACTTTTAAATTAGAATATATTGCTATTGTTAATGACAAAATAGACAGTTCGCCTAACTTATCTCAAATAGAAAACCAAGCAAGTTTCTATTTTATCGATAGCCTTGCTTTTGTTACTGCCTCAAAAATTTTTAAGCGTCGCCTACAGCTTGAGGTTTTTAAAAAGGCCTCTCGACCTTTTAATCTGGAGCAAGAACAAGGCATACGAGCTTATTTGATTTTTAACGCAGAAAATAAAAAGCAGCATTACTTATTATTAGTAGTGCATCACATCATCGCCGACGGAACGTCTTTTAATGTTTTTTCCAAAGAACTGAGTCACTTATATAATGCTTATACCAAAAATTTAATTCCCACTCTTTCGCCGCTAACTATTCAATATAAAGATTATAGCCGATGGCAACGTGCAATATCGCCTACAGTGATAACAGAACAGTTGCAATTTTGGAAAAAACAATTACATAAAGCACCTAGCTTTCTGCAACTGCCGACGGATAAACCACGTCCTGCAACCAACAGTTTTCAAGGAGGTAATGTTTATTTGACTATCCCTGTTGCTACTAGCAAAGCACTAAAAATTTTAGCAGAGAAAAATAATGCCACTTTGTACATGGTCTTATTAGGTATTTTTCAAGTATTGCTTTGTCGCTATACCCAGCAAACGGATATGCTGATAGGCTCACCTGTGGCAAATCGTCACAAAACAGAATTTAAGAATTTAATGGGATTTTTTGTGAATACTGTAGTTATTAGAGCACAAATATCCGAACAGCCGCTGACTTTTGTAGATTGTCTGGCCCAAGTTCGTCAAACTGTTTTAGATGCTTTGGCTAATCAAACAGTGCCCTTTGAACAGGTGGTGCAAGCTCTGAATAGTACGCATAATTTAAATGAAAATCCTTTAGTGCAGGTAATGTTTGTTTTACAAAATTACTCTCGGCAAACAATTGATCTGCACAATCTTGATGTGACTCTGGAAATGGATTCACCCATGGCCAAGTTTGATTTAACGCTGGAGTGCATCGAAAAAAAGGGTGCTATTGATTGCCATTTTGAATATGCTACCGATCTGTTTGAGAGAAATACTATCTTGCAGATGGCAAATAACTTTTTAGCCTTGGCAAAAAATATTGCTCTACTGCCAACGTCTGATATACATACTATTTCCTTTCTCTCTCCACAAGAAGTTGCGCTGCAAAAGTCATGGCAGGGTTTAAAGTCATTTTATCCCAAAAAAACGGGTCATTCAACAGCTATTTGAGCGTCAAGTAAATAAAACTCCCGATAATATCGCTGTGGTATTTGAAGAAAAGCGACTGACCTATAAAACGCTTAATCAGCAATCCAATCAGTTAGCTCATTATTTACAAAGCCGTCATGCTATACCCGAAGGATTTCAAGTTCCTGGCAAGGCGCCCGCGCAGACGAGCAGCGCAGCATATATGACATATGTGAGCAGCGGAGCAAACAGGCAACACAGCCAGAACTTGACAAATTCGTCTGGAACGAATTTGGACGCGCGAAGCGACCCCGAAGGGGTGAAATCCAGGACGGATTTCATAAAAGGCGATGGGTATATTAATAAAAATAGCTTAATCGCTTTGTGCATGGAGCATAGCGAACAAATTGTTATCAGCATTCTTGCCACCTTCAAAGTCGGTGCTGCTTATGTTCCTCTCGATCCTAGTCATCCTGCAGAGCGAATAGCATATATTTTAAAGATGCTGGCATTAATATTATCTTGACCCATGCCAAACACAGCACGTTTTTACAGCAAATAATCACGGCTAAACAATTACCTATCACCTTGGAAATTATGGATGACAGTTCATTGCTAAGCGCGGTCGCCATGCAACCAAAAACTAATTTGTCAACACGCGTCAGTAGCAATGATTTGGCATATATCATTTACACTAGCGGGACGACAGGAAAGCCTAAGGGTGTGATGATCGAACACAAAAACGTGGTTAACTTTATCTATGCGTTGCTTTTTAGGCAAAAAGTAGCGTTAAATGCCACATTTACTGCCTCTTACCTCTTTGACGTAAGCACATTTGATCTATGGTCTAATTTATTATTTGGCCATAGTTTATTTGTTGTTAAGCCAGCACTATTAACCTCCCAGGATGATTTTAAAAGATTTATAGTGAGTAACGCGATTAATAAACTCTACTTGCCAGCCAATTTACTCCAGTTTCATCTGGATTCTCTAAAAGGCAATTCTGCTATCAAACAATTATTAACAGGTGTGGAATCGTTGCCTAAAGCCACCTTAGATTTACTCTCAGCGAATACGCATATCGTCAACGGCTATGGCCCAACAGAAGCTACTACCTGTGCCACACTCTATGATTTCAATTACAGTAATCATGATTGCGCTATCGTACCGATTGGTAAGCCGATGGCGAATACTCAAACGTATATTCTCGATAAATACCTTAATTTTTTACCGATTGGTGCCGTGGGTGAATTATATATTGGTGGAGACGGCCTAGCTCGCAACTACCTGAATTTACCTGAACTTAGCTTGACAAATTTTATTGCTAATCCCTTTCAAACTAAAGTAGAAAAATACTGTAGAAAAAATGCCAGGTTGTATAAAACGGGTGATTTAGTGCGCTATTTGCCCGATGGTAATATTCAATATATTGGTCGCGCTGATGCACAAATTAAACTGCATGGTTATCGCATCGAACTTGCTGAAATTGAAATAGCTTTAAGCAGTTACCCAGCGGTAAAGCAAGCAGCGGCAGGCGTAAAAAAGCAAAACGGCGGTCAACACAATGAGGCTTTAATTGGTTATTACGCGAGTGATGAAGTAGTAGATGAAAATAAATTGATGCAGCATTTGCATAATCAATTGCCTCACTATATGGCGCCTACTATTTTAGTGCGTATCGATTATTTACCATTGACTACCAATGGCAAGCTCGACCGTACTGCTTTAGCGTTATTAGCCTATCCGGCAAAGCCGGCCTATGTCGCGCCTGCCCAACCGGTAGAAAAGCAATTAGCCACGATTTGGCAAACCCTGTTAAATCTAACTACCGTGGGTATTCACGACAATTTCTTTGAACTAGGTGGTCATTCACTGTTGGCGTTGCAATTAATTCAGCGTATCGAGCAACTATTTGGCACGGTATTACCCGTCTCGACTATCTTCACGCATCCCACAATTTGTGAGCTTGCTGCGTTGTGCGATTACCCCGATCAGCCAGAGCTTATCAGCGTACAGAAGGATGAAGAGGGAAGTAATGTTGAACGGATAGGTGTAAAGCATCAGCTAAATTACCCTCTCATTCCACTCAAACCAACCGGTAATCGTCCTCCTTTATTTGTTGTGCATCCCTTGGGAGGAAACTTGCTTTCCTACCAAGCCTTTAGCCAGCATTTACCCGCTTCGCAACCTTTATATGGGTTACAGCAAGTGGCGATAGAAACTTCTATCGTTGCTATGGCTACTACCTATAAGGCGGCTATGGAGGAAAAACACCCCGCTGATTCTTATCAATTAGTAGGATGGTCGATGGGTGGGGTAATTGCTCATGAGATAGCTTATCAATTAGAACAAGCCGGATACAGAGTAGATTTTCTGGCACTTATTGATAGTTTTTGCCCAAGGCCAGAAAGTAAATTGTCGGTATTATCTCTAACGTCAACTGCGCCAGTATCCAGCAGTGTGTTACAGCTATTTTGTGATGATTTATGGCATAGCCGCGGCCAGGTTTGCATGCTGAGTGCGGAAGATTTAGATAAAAGTAACCTAATGTTACAATTAGAAATTGTGTTGCTTGCGGCACAGAGCAGTAATTTGCTCAGCACTCAGACAACCACTGATGATCTTTTACGAATGCTGCAACAAGCCTATAGTAATCTGCAGTTACTCTACGATCATCGCCCCAAGCCAGTAAAATGCCCTTTAGTTTTCTTCCAAGCTTCCTCACCGGGAAAAATGCCGCACTATGCGACAGATTGGCAGCAATACACGCAAGGAAGTTTTACTATCAACGAGATGGCGGGAGATCACTACAGTATTTTGCAAACGCCTACCGTCATTGATTTGGCAACTAAACTGGTATCATGCTTTCCGGTATAAATAGTTTTGTAGGGTGGGCACGTTTTGGTGCCCACCTTACTTGTTTAAGTACCCAGCCTAGCACCTGAGAGAGTAGGACCAATGTCAGCACTGGTTGTTACACCAGCGGCTATCACTGTTTTGTCTTTACCGGTCTCAGTCGCACTATAACGAGCTTCATTATGTTTAGCAAAGAAGTCCGTCAGTACACCGCCTTGCGACTTAGTCGGTGGTGGTTTGAAGGAAACTTGCATCTTGGGGCGCCGCCGGGGATCCACCTGCTATTGCCCCGTTACTCTGTTGATCGCTTAAATCAGAAGAAGGTAGTGAAATACTCCCCTCACTATCAGCATGTTCAGTTTTAGAATCAGCGAGAGGAATTTCTATTATTTGTGGCTGATCTAAGGTAACTGAACTCCTGGCAGGACCTTGAGCTTGCCTTTCGACAACTGGAGCTTCTTCCTGTTTTGCTTCGAGCGCTGGTTGAGCTAGCAAGGCCATTCTCTTATTGATAAGATCCACAAAACCATTTGCTTGCATAAAGCCAAACATATGTTCATCAAAGCGCTGTTCTAGTTGTTCATCATCCGTTCCTGTTAAATAATCACGTACATAGGTCATTTCTTCTTCAAAGGGTATATATAACCAGAAGCGATCGCCATTAACGTAATTATCAAAAGCTTTACACATTTGATAAGGAACAAAAAGGTCAAAGAATATCACTAGAGGCAATTCTGCATTATTACCTAAAAACTCACTTTCCGTATTTAAGTACAAGGCAGCAATGGTCATAAAAGCTACCAGGGAACGATTGTGGTAAAAAAATTCTTTTACCACAGAAGGCTGTTCGTATTGATAGATGGAAGGGGCAAAGCGTGTTAACCACGGTGTGCTGCCGCAGAAAGGATATAGCGCTCCTGTCATTAACCCCGTCACAAGAGGTCGTAGTAGCGCTCTAGCTAAACCTAACCCGTCTGGAGTCTTGGCAAAGCTAGCAACCTCAATAGCTAATGTGATGGCTGAGTAAGCATTCAGTGCAATTAAACTCCACTTTACAGTAGGCAAACGCTTTTTGACTTCTGCTACGTACTCTTGGTCTGCTCTAGGATTAAAGCTGGTAATTTTGCCTTGCAGTGTTTTTAATTTTTCAGCATCAGTACAGCTATTAATAAATTCGGCCAGTTGCGTTTTTGCTGCAAGCATTCTTTTTCGTTTCTCTACCATTTGTGCATCGGTAATTGCTTGTGCAGCATGACCGCTCATTCCGCCAGCAAATTCAGCCATAAGCGCTGGCCACAGATTGCCCTGGTATTGCATAGTGGGTTGAACCAGCGTGTTACGCGCAGAGGCCAACAGAAGCTTGGCGCGATCGTTCTTGTCTGCAGGAATAACACGTGCCAACAAGTTTCCAGGAACTGCGCTTAGAGAATAAGCAGCCACCAAATTTAATAAGACTCTACCAAATTCTTGCACATGGCCTGCATCGTCAGGGACATCGGCGGTAATGATTTGCCCAGCTGCGAGTGCTGCTATACCGATTATCAATTGGAACATGATATATAGCGGTGCAGGAGTGGTAATGGTGTAAGTAGAATTGTTAGTATTGTTAGCCGCATTAGCAGAATCGGGGTTTGCTTGTAGCATTCTTAGATTGTGACTACGAGCTCCCACAGTCTCAATCAAATTATTAGCTACATAACCTAGTCGTATGGTGGCATAGGTACGTCGAAACAATTCAAATGCCGTATGTTGATTACTGACAGCCAATAGCGTTTGCACAACAAATTGAGTGAGTGGAATAACATCGTCGATATGTGCTTCCAAGATTCTTACGGGCTTAGAATCTGGAAATAACTGAGTGGTTGCATTAAGTAACATTCCTGCTGATAAGCCATTTATTAACAAATAAACTAAATTTTTATAGGAAAACCCATCAGGCTCCTCTGCGATGGTTTGCAGTCTAAGAATAAGCAGTGCGATGGCCTCTGCAAATATAATCGGTAATAACACATAAGTGACCAGTTGCGGCGGACAATGCAATGATTTGCCAGGAGATGGTTGAGTAACTGCCGAAAACGCTGCTTTTGCTTCTTCCGCTTCATCTGGGTCCGTAGTCGCAGGTGGAGTCGTCATTTCAATAGCAGGGGTGGACTGACTAGTTGCAGCGGAGGAGTCTTGTAGGGTGGGCACGTTTTTGTGGCCACGTGTCATATTAGGCACAGAATCAACGATTTCCTCAATCCGTTCCAGTTCCTCTGCTAATAACGTTCTAGCCCAGGTGGTTGGCCGCATTTTATTATCAATATCAGCGAGCGCATCGGGATTAGTCGTTACCAGCGTGCATTCTTTTGCGAGGGTATTGACATGATAAAGCGCTGTAATAGTGGTGCCATTCATCGTACACACAGACATAGGCTCTTGTTGAGCGAGTAGGCAAAGTATCCAGGGTTGCAACAGAAGGCGGCGAGGAGACTTTTATCAGATTACAGCCTCGCTTGGGAATCTGAAGCCAGCTGGTAATTATAAAAGCTACAAAGGCAAAAAATTCAGCCACATCACTTCGAGTTTCCGTCTCATCACGGTATCTGGCATACAAGGAAAATGCCATTAGCGTAGTCGCTGCGAAATAAAAAGTTGCTCGGGCTATTTGTAATTTAGTGAAGAGGGGGTGAGGTTGGTGAGGGGTTATTGATCTAGTAAATTCTTCATCAGATTCTTCAGAAACTTCAGTATTATCCTTATCCGTCATGGCTAACAATCTCCTTATTGAAACCAAAAAAATCCCAAAAATTGCTTCTTTCAGTCGTCATTCCCGCTTTTGCGGGAATGACGTGGGTGAGGCACCTGAGTTATTACAATATCAGCTGTTTGTGATAATAGCCGATATCTATTGATGTGGGTAGTAGTTTTTACAAGTAGGGTGAGCACGTTTTTTGTTTGGGGTCTGTTTTATAAAATGTTGGCCTCTCAACGTTTTTCCCGTGAACAGTATTGATATACAGGTGCTTGCAGGTGTAAATTTTAATGGTACGTCAAAAAATGCCTGACCTGCGAGAGGCTTTTGTGTCACATTACTAGCGGAGTGTCAGGGGTGGCACGATTTTCCTTCTTCCTGTTGAATGTTAAGGGGGGTGGTACGATTTTCCTTCTCCCACTGGGAGAAGGTGCCCGCAGGGCGGATGAGGGGAGACAAAATACATGCTAAAAACTTTCCAAAAAGAACTAAGAAAAAATCAAACTGACGCTGAAATACAACTGTGGCAACAACTAAGAAACCGCCGTTTAAAAGGCTTTAAATTTCGTCGACAGCATGTTTTACAAGGTTATATCGTTGATTTTGTTTGTCTAGAAGAACGACTGATTATTGAGTTAGATGGCGGACAGCATAGCGAACAAGTTGAATATGATACAGCTCGCACTAAGAAACTTGCAAAGCTGGAGTTTCGGGTACTGCGTTTTTGGAATAACGATGTTTTAAACAACCAGAAAGTAGTGTTAGAAAGTATTTATTTTGATTTAGTAAAAGAGCCCTAGTAGTAGTCTCCCCTCATCCGCCCTGCGGGCACCTTCTCCCAGTGGGAGAAGGAAAAACCATAAAATCAATAACAATAATTTTCTCCCCCACAAAAACAAATTGCCCGTGATGGGCAATTTGTTAGGTAACTCCTTTTTTTTTAGAGTAACTCTATTTCTATTACTGGAAAGGGAGGCTATCTGGCGCTGCTGGTACATTAGGATCAACAGCATCAGCACCACCAGCAGCAACAGTTTTCGGACGTTTAATAGTGCTACGAGCTGGATTATCTAACGAATCTGATTTCGATGGATCCTTCTTTGCACTATCCCCTCTACAGCAGCTAAACCAGCCACTCTTATTACCAGCAACAGGAACAGGAACAGAAGAAGAGGAGGAGGCGCTGCCTTCAAGAAGAGGAGTTTTTAGGCTTGCTTCTTTTGAAGGATTAGCCATTTTCTTTTCATCATTTCCTTGCCCAGCTCCAGCAGTGAGGGCGCTTATGGCAGTAGCCGCACTAGATAGACTAGGCGCAGATGAAGGTACTGGTTCTACCGTTGGAGCCGCCACAGCACCCACAGTTGGTGGTGTCATAGGTAAACTAGAACCAAATGTCCATCCAGCTAAGGTCTCCAGGCTACGTTCTATGGTTGCTAAAAAGCCTAAGGTGAAACCACTAGTTGCAACTGCTACAACCATAGAAGCTACTGTTTCGGCGGCTGGTACTGCGGCCGATGCAATGGCTGGTGCGCCAAAAGCCCAAGCTGTGGCGGTATTGATAGCTGACACAATAGCCGTTCCTGCTCCTGCAAACCAACCACTGGCAACAGCAAAAGCATTAGGTATAACTGGTGCAGCATTGATAAGCCATGCGCCAGCTGCCGTCGTCTTTCCTGCAAGAAGACCTAACTCTATCAAGCCCGCTGGCACTGCTACAATGAACACAGCCCAGAGCATAGCTCCCCATCCAGCTGCTGTCATTGCACCACTAACAAGCATCAGTGAGCCTTGAACATACCACCTATCGCTATAATCTTCGGCAGCCTTCATTGATTTGGCGGGTAAGAATGTGGCTCGTAACGGGAAATAAATTACCGCTAACAGACTGGCTAAAAGGTACAGTGGAACTTTTGAACCTGCCCAATTGCCTTGTGCAGCATAATGTAAAAGCTGCTCATGCCAAAGACCAGATACATAAGCTACGCTACCGCCAATAAGTTTAAGTGCTTTAACGGGTAAGCCCAGTGACCATAAAACTTGTTTGCCTCTTATAGCAGGCCATGGATCAAATGCCAGCCATTGCATTACTCCATATCTGCTTAGTAGTACTTCTTTGTCATTACTAGGTTTGACAGCCCCGGTTCGAATCGCTAAATACAGGTTGTGCTCAGTGCGTTTTCTTACTTGTGTAGCTTCTTGTAGCTTGAGTTTTTTCGCGCCTTTAGTATCTGTCGGATCTAATTGAAACCGAGCCATTATTACTGTAGGAATTTCTAATAACGATGTATTGTCGAGTAACTGCTGCGTAGTTACCAACTCCGCTTGTTGCTCATCCAATTTAAGTATTTGTACTTTTCCATGTTTTAATATATTTTCTACGCCAGCTTTATCAATAGCACGGCCACGTATATCCAGCCTTTTTAGTGTAAATACCTCTGACAGAGCTTGGAGGCTGTAGGCGAGTTTAGCTTGCTTACCCTCATGCTTAGATGCGCCAGCATCACTTTCAGCATCCTTCTGAGCTGTACTTAAGTTAAGTGCAGTTATTTGTGGACGTGCACTCAAAAAAACCTTAACTTGAAACAAAATCTTGTCATCTA
>Ga0206798_1062_pt1 | contig 24340 bp, 16 predicted proteins | sample Alteio_BWOrgCont_66_FD_152893 | JGI IMG/M metagenome (GOLD analysis project Ga0206798, IMG submission 152893) | Enriched cells from forest soil in Barre Woods Harvard Forest LTER site, Petersham, Massachusetts, United States -... | ecosystem: Environmental > Terrestrial > Soil > Temperate forest >...
CGCGCGATCAATTTCAAACCATCCTCGTTCGGCAGCCGGAAATCCGTGAGCAGCACGTCAAAATTTTCGCCTTCCAGCAAATCCATGGCCGTCCTGGCGTCTTCGGCGATGTAAACGTCATAACGCTCCTCCAACGCCGCGCGCAACCCTTCGCGCGTCGGCTTCTCGTCATCTACAATCAACAATGTCGGTTTCTCAGTCATGTTTTCAACCACCGATGCGATTCAATTTTTATTTTCCAGCAATCGCGGTTTGCGTTCAGGCAAGGGCAGCCAGATCCTGAAAGTTGTCCCGCTGCCAACGTGACTGTCCAATTCAATCCGTCCGTTGTGCGCGCGAACGATGCGCTGCACGATCATCAAGCCCAGTCCGGTGCCTTTTTTCTTCGTCGTATAAAACGGCTCAAAAATGCGGTTGATCTGTTCCTGGGGAATGCCGCCGCCGGTGTCCGTCACGCTCACCCAGACGCTGTCGCTCGTTTCGCCGGTTTGCAAAGTCAGCGCGCCGCCGGTCGTCATCGCTTGCATCGCGTTTTTGACGAGGTTCACCAGCACCTGCTGCAACTGCGTGGCGTCGATTGGCGTCGCCGTCAAATGTCGCGACAATTTCGTTTTTACCGTCACGCCGCGATTTTCAATCTCTGGTCCGAGCAAGGCCAGGGTTTTTTCAACCGCCTCATTCAGCGAAGCCATTTTTAATTGCGCCGGCGCGGGCCGGATCGCGCCGAGAAATTGCGTGATGATGTAATCCAGCCGGTTGATCTCGCCTTTGGCCACATCAAGATATTGCCCCAGTTTTTTGCCGGTTTCCGCCGCGTCATTTTCCAGGGCGGGATTTTTATGACGCGCCCGCGACAGCAATTTTGAATCCGTCGCGCCGGCTTTTAATTTTTTCACCTCGCGTTCCATCAATTGCAGATGAATATGCAGCGCGTTCAACGGGTTGCCGATCTCATGCGCGACGCTGGCGGCGAGCAGGGTCAGCGCCTGGACGCGTTCGCTTTCAATCGCTTCAAACGTTTTTTGCCGTGCCTCGGTCGCGTCATGCAGGATCAGCGCGACGCCGGAACTGCCCGTCGCTTCACCGTCGAGCGGCGCGGCGTAGAGCCGGAGAAAACGCGGACGCGGATAATGAATCTCAAATTCATGCCGCGTAACGTGCGCGCCGCCGGCATGATCCGCCCGGAAAATTTTCGGCCAGTCCACTTCCGGCAAAATATCCGCAATCTGCAAATCCCCGGCGCCCGGCTGCAAACCGATGAGTCTGGTGACGGCTTGATTGAAATAAATCACGCGACCCTGTTCATCCGCCACCAGCACGCCGTCCTCAATCGTGTTGAAAAGCGTTTCCAGAAAACTGCGTTCGCGCGCAAGCCGTTGTACGACCGTCTGCAACCCTTCCGTGTCCAGCCGCCCGATACGGCCAAGCACTTTGTCGAGAAAACTGGATTTGATTGCAGCCATTGACTAAAACCACGATTTAATGGTGACAAGTTGGCACAGTTTAAGGCTTCGTCAATCGTAAATAATATACCGTTGGCACAGCCAGCCTCAATTTGGCTTATGATTTTCCGGGCCAATCAACAGGTGGTCACACAGCGTGACTTTTCACTGTTTACCCGCCGGTCAGCGACAGGAAAATTGCTTCAAGCTGGCTGGCGCCACCACTCAGTTTGCGAAGTTCATCGCGCGTGCCAACGGCGATGAGTTTGCCGTTGTTGATGATGCCGATGCGGTCGGCCATCTCTTCGGCGATACTCAATTGATGCGTGGAAACGAGCACGGTCATGCCGGCGAGCGAGCGTTCCTTTAAAACATCCTTCACAATGCGCGTGTGTTGCGGATCAAGACCGACCATCGGCTCATCGATCACGAAAACTTCCGGGTCGTGCAACAGCGCGGAGACGATGGCCACGCGCTGGCGCGTACCGTGCGAGAGGCCTTCGAGCGAGCGGTCGGCAAATTCCGCAAGATGAAAGCGCGCGACCAGTTCCTGCGCGTTTTTTCCGATGCGCGCGGCATCGAGATGAAACAACTGGCCGACGAACCGGAAAAATTCCCACGCGGTCAGCTTGTCGTAGAGAAATGGATAATCCGGAACGTAGGCGAGCCGTTTGCGGGCTTCGAGCGGTTGCGTCTGGACATCGAAACCGCAGATGCGGGCGCTGCCGGAAGTCGGTTTGATCAGGCCGGCCAGCAATTTGATGGCGGTCGTTTTGCCGGCGGCGTTCGGTCCGAGCACGGCAAAAAATTCGCCCCGCGGGATTTTCAGCGAAACGTTGTCAACCGCGGTGACGTCACCGAATTTTTTTACGAGTTGGTCGAGTTCGATCATGGCTTGTTCAATTCATCAATGATGGCGGTGACGTTGCCGGGCAATTGGACGCGCAAAATTTCCCCCAGCGTACTGACATCCACCGAGATGGCATGGTCCAGCACGCTGGTTTCCAGCCGGTACACAGGTACGGATTCGGCGCCGATCTTGATGCGGGTGCGGCGCGAACTCCACTGGATTTTCTGCGTGGCGGACTCGGGCATGAAATCCGGCAAGTCCACCGCACCGAGCAGCGGGTCGGCAAAATTTCCGGCGAAAACGCGGATCAGCGTGTTCGGATTTTCCAGATCGGTGAAAGCCAGGTCTCGTTCCAACACGTCATCGTTGCTGGTGATTTTGACGTGGGCCGTCTGGTTTGTCGCCACCGAATGGATCTCAACCACGGCCAGGTGCGAAGTGATCTTCAAATTGATCTCCTGCCACAAACGTTTGGGGGAAAACTGGATGCGCCCGTCGAATTTTAAACGGTTGGTGAAGTCGCCGATCGCGACGTTGCCGGCAAAGTGAAGCTGATAACCGGCGTGCGTGGCGAGGCTTTCCGGTGGCGGCTTGTTTTCATCAAGCGTGGCCATCTGCTGGCCGATGCTGGTGGACAGTTCGCAATAACCCGTGCGATCGCCGTTTTGATAAACGCTCAAGGACGAGGAATCCGGCGCGGTCAAAATCTTGCGCCAGACCAGTTGCAACGGCACCGGCGTGTCGCCGCCTTGCGAACCAAATTCTGCGCGCCAGAGCAGCACATTCATCGTGACCCAAAATCCGGTGATGCCGAAAAATGTCAGGCGCGCGATCATGCAAGGTCACGGCGGCAGATTCAAAGGCTGGCCGACGTGCAGTTTTTTTGGGTTGACGCCGGGATTGGCTGATTCCAGGGCCGTGAGGCTGACGCCTTGTTTGCGCGCAATGCCCGCCAGCGTTTCCCCGCTGATGACAATGTGCGTGCGCGCTTTTTGCGGCCTGGCCGGAACCGGCGCCGGCGTGCTGGCGGCTATTTGCGGCTGCGTCGGCTGTGACGAAATATCATCCGGCGTCGGGCTGCTGGCCGGCATTGGGGCGATGGAATTTTGTGAGCCGGATGGCTTCAAGGCCGACTGCTGGCTGGCGTAATATGCGTTCCACTGTTTGATCACCGCATTCAATTTATCCACCTGCGCCTGCAACTGCCGGTTTTGATCCACCAGCGAATCCAGTTGTTTCTGCACCGCCGGCGCGCTGGGAAGTTGCAGCACATCGGTCGCCAATTGCTGTTTGCAACTGTCAATGCGCTGGTTGATCACGTCGCTGTTTTTGGCATCCGGGGACAGCTTCAAATACTGCTCGTAATGATAGATTGCGGCGGCGGGATCGGGCTCCTTCGTGTCAAATAGTTGCGCGAGCCGGTAATGCGCCTGCGCCGAATGCGGATTCACTTCAAGCGATTCCTCGAACGCCTCGATCGCGCCGTTCCAATCCATCTCGTTGAACCGGCTGTTGCCGAGCACGAAATGCGGTTCCTTTTCCTCGTCCATCTGGCCTGAATCCACGGGCGAACAGCCGTTGACCGCGATCAAAGCCATCGCCGCCAAAACGCTCAGACTGGTTCTGCCAAAAAACGACATGCCGCGAAAATAGCCGAAATCCCATCGCCGTGCAATCGCGCGCTGAGATGGGGGTTTGGGAAGGACGCCGTGTCGGCGTCCCTTAAATTATTTTGACGTTCTCACATCATGCGACGACGACACGCCGTCCCTCCCAGATGGGATTTAATTTTTCCCGCCGAAAACATTGCCAAGAAATTGCGGCTTGCGTGAGATGTCCAGCAGCGGCGCGAAATGTGAGCCGCTATTATCGTCAAAAAATTGTATGCCGCTGAACTCGCCAATGTACTGCACATTTCCCAGCGGCCAAAACCACAGGCTGCCGTCGGCGGCGAGCGCGGTCACGTTGCCATAGCCGCTCGAGATCGCAATCCAGTCCGAGTGCGTGCCGAGACGGATTGGTTTTACGCCCAGCATTCTGGATTCGTCCCTTTCGGGGCTCCAGCCGTACCGAAAATTATAACTAAAATCCCACAGCCACAGCGATCCATCGTTCTTGAGCGTGACAATTTTTTCGCTGTCGCCGGCCACGGCAACCCAGTTGGTTTCGTTGCCGATTTGCAAGTCGGTTGGAAACCATTCGTAATTTCGGTAACGTTCGCCTTTGCTTTTAGGCAAGCCCATGTCTGCCCAAATGCGAAATGTTCCGTCATCACCCACACCGACACTATATTGCAATCCGCGTACAACCTGCGCGACGCTGCGAAATTTTTCACGATTAAGATTCTTCACGGATTGAACGGTGAACTCCGGATCGAGCTGAAGGAACGTCTGGCCGTTTGTGTTCCAATTATTACCATTACCTCCCTCCACCCATGTGCTGCCGTCGGTCTTGCAAAGAAATATCTGACCGTTTTTTTGATAAATTTTCGCCCAGTTCGATTCTGTCCCCATCCGATACGGTGTGAAAGCCCGTAGTCCCGGCCACTGGTGATGCTTGAAATTGAAATTAGTCACGCCCCAGCGCCATAATGTCCCGTCGTTTTTTACGAGCAACACCGAAATTTGAGCGGGGACAAAACTGCTCCAGTTCGTTTCATTCCCAAATGGCACGAGAAGCTGCTGAAATTTCGATGTCTCCTTCCACGGTCGGCTGGCTGGATTTTCCAAAACCCACAACGAGCCGTCGGTCTTGATGCCGATGAATTCCCAAGGGGTGCGTTCCACCGTCAGCCAGTTCGAGCCGTTGATAAAATTGCCATCGGCCATGGCGATTTTGATGTTGCCCAGCATCAACGCGAGCGGATTGACAGCGGTTGGACTCTGGATGAAATGATTCAGCCAGATTTTTCCATCGGGCAAGCGGACGGAAATCTTGTCCCATTGCGTGTTCAAGCTCGCCGGATTTGCCAGCGACAACCGCGCCGTGCCGTGCGGCAGCTCGAACGGCGTGAACTTTTCCCAGAAGCGATGATAAACCGCCGTAGTCGCCGTCACGGCAAATCCCATCGCCAGTGCCAGCATGAAGAAATTCCATCGCCACATTCTCCAGTTCACGGAGACGTGCTGGAAGTTCCAAAAAGCCAGCAACAGCGACGCCAGCAGCATCACCGGTAAGACGATGAGACAAGGCAGCGGCCCATGCCACAAGAACTCCAGATCAAAACTCCCTATCTGCACAATCAAAACCAATCCGAAAAAACCCATCAAAATTCCCATCACCGCCGGCGCGAGCGTTTGCAACGTATTGCGCATCAGCGAGGAGACGTAAAAGGATATTCCGCCGATAACGGCGGCGATGCCCGCCAGCATTAGTAACGGGAGAAAACCGTTGAGAACCCCAATACAATTCCAAAGGAAAATTTGTGCCGCAGACATCTGGTTTTGCCAGCCCGATGACAGGCCGCCAAATTCAAAATGAACATGCGGCAAGATTCTTTCCCCTTCCAGCAGCAACGGCATGACGACGCCCAGGAATACGGACAGGATCATTACGACGGAAAATTTGATGGTAAATTGCGTCTGCCGTTTCACCGGCAGGCAAAGTTGACTTTCAAGCGTGCCAAGTTTCCGTTCCTCCGCCACCGCCGCGCAGCCAACCAGCAACGGCATCACGAGCCACAGTCCCCAGAAAACTTCGAGGACGAATTTCAGGTCGGGGGATTTTTGCAGGTCGCAAAAATGGCGCGCCGCAATGACGCCCAGATGCAGCAGCAGCAGCGAAAAGGCCATCACGAATTGCGATTGATGCAACTGGATTTCCTTCCACCACAGCGCAACGCGCGGATGGTGAATGCGCTTTGCCGCTGATTTTAAAAGCCAGGCTGGAAGTCCTCGTATTTCCGGCATGACAATCGCGCCGCCCGACCATTGCACATCCTGCGCCCGCAGAAACAGCCAGCGCGCAAAGAAAAATCCCGCAAGGCTGTAAAGACCGAGAACGCTGACCGCCATGCCTTCAAAAAAATTGCCGTCACCGCCGCCGAAAAATCCGGTGACAATCATCAAAATCACGCCCGGCACGAGCAACGTGAACCAGAACGCCGCCGCCACCTGCCGCAGCAGCAGCACCGTCCACAATCCGCCGGAAAACACCGTCAGCGCAAACAACACTGCGCATACCAAACAATCGGGAAGGTTTAAGGAATTGACAGGGTCTGTAACGATTAAAAGGTGAACGCAAAAAAACGAGCCAAACCACAAAACACCGACAACCAGCAACGCAACCGCAAGCAGCAGAATTTTTATTTGCCAGATTTTTAATCGTGAAACCGGCTGTGCCAGCAGCGTGGTAAAAGTTCCCGAACTGACTTCGCCGCCGAACGAAACCAGTGCGATCATCACGCCCACTGCCGGGCAAACCACAAATGGAAACAGATATAAAATACTGCTGATTACGGGATTGTCTGGCCACAGTAAAAACCAGTTTGAAAGGCTCATCACGCAGCCGATGAGAAAACTGGACAGCAGCAGCCGGATTTCTTTTTTGACGAGCGCGTTCATAACTCAGCGGGTGGCACAGGCCTCCGGCCTGTCGTTTCGGGCGTCGCGCCCGAAACAATTCGAGGCGTGAACTGACTTGCATTCGTGCGCGTCACCAAAAATGAAAGTCTGTGGACGAAATCCGGCGTGACGCCGAATTTGACGGGCGCGACGCCCGTGCCACCCTTTTGAAAACGCGTCCTTTGCGCCTCCGCTTGGAACTGGCTGGCGGTCGTTGCCTTCATATTTTCGCCCTTTTCAAGATGTCCGAGGCCACGAAAATTTCTTCCAATGACAGCGATTCGCAGTGCCATTCTTCCGGCGACATCGTTTTCAGTTTTTCCAAAATCTGTTCGCTGTTGCCGTCGGCGAGAATTTCCAGTTCGCGCCCGCTTTGTTTCACATTCAGCGCGCCGGGCAGGTTGAGTTGTGTCGGGGGTTGCGAAAAGCGCGCGCGGATTTTGCGAAAACGGTTGCGCGCGGCGTCGGCTTCCATCGTGAGCAGATCACGGCCTTGTTCGATAATCGTGAATTCGTCGATCAACCCCTCGAATTCCGAGATCAAATGCGTGGAAACGAAAACCGTGCGGCGTTCGGGATCGCCGGATTGATACGCGCCGATGACGGTCTCGATGAATTCGCGGCGCACAATCGGATCGAGGCCGCTCGTCGGTTCGTCGAGCACGAGCAGTTCCGGTTCGGGACAGATCGCGCTGATGAGCGCGAGTTGCGTCCGCTGGCCTTTCGACAAGCTCGTGGTTTTCTTGTCCGCATCAAGTTGAAAACGTTTCAACAAATCGTTTTCGATGTCGCGGTTCCAATGCTGGCGGAACGATGCGAAATATTCCAGCGTGTCGCGCACGGTCATCCACGGATAAAACGCGACCATGTCCGGCACATACGCGAGCCGCGATTTCACGGCGACTTCGCTGCCTTGCGGATCCAGGCCGAAAACTTTCGCCGAACCGGAAGTTGGGCGCAGCAGATTCAACAAACATTTGATCGTCGTGGTTTTGCCCGCGCCGTTGCGGCCGAAAAAGCCGTAGCATTTCCCGGCGCGCACGTCCAACGACAGGCCGTTGACCGCATCCATTTTCCCATAACGGCGCGTCAGGTTGTTGAGTTCAATGACCGAAGGATTATTTGCCATAAAGATTTCCTTTTTGAATCAATCGCTGGTTTTATTTTCGCCGGATTGGCGTTCGAAGTAATCCAGCCGTTCCTTGACCAGCTCCAAAAACTTCTCGCGATCCACCTGCAGGTGATGCGCCATGACAACGGCCTCGTCAATTTCCGCGAGCAGCAATTTTTGCCGGACGGGCTTGGTGAACGGCGAATTATTTTCCTTCAGGAAGCAGCCTTTGCCGGGAATGGTTTCGATGACGCCCTGACTTTCCAATTCCGTGTAAGCCTTGGCGATGGTGTTGCGGTTGACGCGCAATTCCTCGGCAAGCGGACGGATGGACGGCAGCGGTTCGCCGGGACGCAGCTTGCCCGCCGCCGCCGCGAGGCGGATCTGATCCACCAGTTGCAGATACACCGGCTTGCCCGACTTGAAATCTACTTTGAACAGCATAACCGTCACTCAGTGTCATATGACTGTATGACAGTTAGCCGGACGTGTCAACCCTTTTATTGTGGGATTATGCAGTTGACGGAAGTCTGTGGTGGGGACAGCGCGCTGCGCTGCCTCCGTCGCCGGGCGCAGCGTCAGGCGACGGAATCACGGACGATTTACTACGTCCCTTCCGTCCTGCCGGACGGGGACGCCGTGGTGGTTTTTTACTGCCGCTTCATCAAACCAAGTGCGGCTTCTTCCAGCCATTCGCCGCCGGGCTGGGCGTAAGGGCGGAAAGTTTCCAACTGGCCTTCGCGATCATTGTAATACAGTGCGCGATGCAGCCCCAGGGCGGAGGCGTTCGGCGCGTCCACGAGGCTGGCGGAATCGGTGGCGCTCATCTGGAAGACCACGCGCATCTCAAATTCGGACAGCGATTTTCGACCCAGGAAACGGCTCACGTTGTTGTAAGTGTCACAGGTGACAATGACGTGAATTCCACGCGCCGATCCTTCGGTGATCAAATTGAGCAGGGTGGCGGCCGGATTGGGGGAACCGCCGGTGTCGCTGCTCGAAAAACTGAATTCGTCCTCCTGCCGGAGTTTTTTGAAATTTTGGAGGCTGTGGATCAGCACAAAGATTTCCGGGCCGGTGGATTCGTTTTCCGTGCGTCGTTTCAACTCTTCCGCCAGACCGCCCATGACTTCCGCCAGATTGCTGTTGGTGGCCTGAATGATTGCGTGCGGAACGGAGCGGATGACGCGCTGCAAAAATTCGTGCGGCGGCGAGCCGGCAGGCGTGCTGTCGAGCATCACAAACCGGGCGCCGACCTTGGGATATTGCGCGGCCAGGGAAATCAGCGCGATGGACAAAATGGTCAGCGTGCGTTCGTCGCTCTGCCCGACGACAAGCAGATTGCCGCCGCTCTGCCGGCGGAAAATGGCTTCGGTCGGGCCTTTGATGGAATTCGGTGCGCCGAGCCAGACACTGGCGTGATCCGGCGGTGGGATGGTGGTTTTCTGAAATGCGGCGCGTAAAGGAAAATTTTCCTGCACGTCGGCCGGCGCGTTGCCTTCAAACACGATTGGTCCCGGATAACGGCTGGAAACCTGATCGGCATGCGCGCGGATTTTTGCCAGATAATTGTCGCGTTCCTGATCGGAAAGCCAGACGGCCTGAAACGGGCTGTTGCCTTCAATCGAGCCTGCATCGTCATTGTAAATGCCTTCACCGGGACGCGAGAGCAGGCGCGGCGCGGGATTATCCTGATCCATGATGAGGAGGGCGTCGGCTTCATTGCACTGCAGCGCGATGCGGATGACCATCTGGCCGATGGTCGCGCGCGCCAGCGTGTAGGCACCGCCCAGCGTTTGCGAGCCCAGCAACACATGAATGCCAAAGGCGCGGCCCTGGCGCACGATGCGATCCAGCAACACGGCGGCTCCCTGTGAGATATGATCTTCCTCTGTGAAAAATTCCTGAAACTCGTCGATCATCAGCAGAGTGCGGGGAACTGATTCCGTGCCGCCGGCGTGCTTGTATCCGGCGAGGTTCTGCGCGCCCAATTTGCGGAACAGATCACCGCGGCGGCGCAATTCCTCGTCCACCCGCTGGAGTACGCTTAACCCGAATTCGCGGTCACTTTCAATGGCGATGACGCGCGCATGGGGCAGATGGCGGCTGGCGTAACATTTGAATTCCACGCCCTTTTTGAAATCCACCAGATAAAACTCGACCTGTTCCGGGCTGCAACGGAGCGCCAGATTGGTGATCATGACATGGAACAGCGTGGATTTGCCGGAACCGGTTTTGCCGGCGATCAATGCGTGCTGGCGCGTGCCGCTTCCGATCTCCAGATATTGCAGTTTGGTCGCGCCGGAACGACCGATGGGTACGCGCAGCAATTCGGTGGTTTCATCTTTCCACAGCTCCGTTTCCGGGGGCGCGATTTGTCGAAACGGCACTTCAACCCGGCTGGCATTCTTGCTGGTCTGGCCGATCTGGTGCAGAAATTTCGTCGCGAATTCCGGCGGCGGCGGCGGGTCGAGCCGCAAACTGATCCCCGGCGCGCGCGCGCCGGATAATTCAAAATTCCGGCCGTTATGGACCAGGCAGACGCTATTTTGGCGCAGCTCGTCGGGAACAAAATCCTGCGGCGCGGCGTTCCGTTGATCCCAATGGATGAGCACATGCACGCCGCAACGCGCGCCGCTGGCGGCGATGTTGCGCAACCGGCGCGCGGCCGTTTCGCTGAAGTTCACGGGAAAGGAGGCGATGACGAGGAAATGATATTTTTCCGCGACGCTGCCGGCCTCGGCGTTGTATTCGGCGATGGTGGCGTATTCATTGCGGAGATACATCTGGATGATTTTTTCCATGTGCTCATTCAATTCGGCGAGCTTTTCCTCGAACTGCGCCGTTTGCGTCCAGATGCGGTTGTTGATGCAACCTTCTTCGTAATCGGCCAGGTGCATCAGCGTGGCAAAATTTTGGCCCAGGCCGATCGGGTCAAAAATGGTGAAACTCAACCGGCCCGGCGGCGTCGTCGCGAGAAGCCGGAAAATGATGTTGTTGATCGCGCCAAAAGCCTCGTCACCGCTGGTTTTTCCGCTTTCAAACAGGATTGAACCCTGGAGCGGAACCACCAATGAGAGCGGCAGGGAAAGCGCCGTCGGGCCAGGCCACACCAGGCGTTTATCTTTGGGCATGACCTCAATAAATTTGTCCACGGCCACCTCCAGACACGCAAATTTCACGGCGTTTTGAAAGTCCACCGGCGGGGTCCAATTTCCCCAACCGGCGGCCTGCCAGTCCGGAAACAGTTTTTCCGCAGCGACATTGGCGGCCACCAGTTGATCGCACAGCGGTCGGATTTGATGGCTCCAATCGGCCACCAGTTCCTGCCAGTGGCGTTGATGGTTTTTTTCAATGTCCGCCAGGCGAGCCTCATGGGTTCCGGCGATTTGTTGAATCTGTTCCAAATCCTCCTTTTTCAGACTCGCCAGGATTTCGGCTTGGCGCTGTTGGATCTGTTCAAGTTCCGCCCGGCTCCATTGCTCCACTTTTTCCACCAGCAGGGAGGCTTTTTGAGCAACCGCCGCCGGCCACGTGTCGCGGCGATAGTTGATATCCTTGACCGCCTGCCGCCAGCCTTGGTTGACCGCTTGTTTGTTGTTTTTAAATTCAGTCTTGATCCGCTCCTGTTCCTGTTGGTGATGCACCTCGGATTTTTCGCGGCCAGCGGCCAGCAAACGCCCGGACCTGGCCAGATTGCCGGCGATGACGGCCGCTACCGGCGCAGCGGCACGACCGCCGAACCAATGGATGGCCACAAGCAAAAGCAACACGGCAACGGCAACGCCCGCTTCGGGATGGGAAACATCATGCCGGCCAAAATGAGCCAGGATCGGATCCGCCGCCGCTACGCCCAATATCAGCAGACCCACGAGCCAGATGGGAACAAACCTAAAAATGCGCGGGAACAGGAAACTTTGGAAGCGGGCCAGGTCGTCGCTGATTTTTACCTGCAGACGTTGGAATTCCTCGTAGAGCAGATCATGGTTTGCCGACAGGTCCGGTTCCGGCCATGACCGGCCGGCGGCGAGCAGTCGGCGGAACCGTCCATAACCACGAAAGGCGCCGCGCACGGCTTTTTTTAATTGATCCAGACTGACTTCGGCGTCATCCGATTTTTGCCGGAAATTTTCAAGCGCGGCGGCGGATTGAGCCAGTTCGGTTTCCCGCTGGCGCTCCATTTCCACCACATTCCGTTGGGCTTTCTGATTCCATTGGCTGTCCAAGTCTGTGACTTCGTTCAGCACTCGCTTGCTGAGGCTGGCGTGAGCCCGGCTGACCCGTTCCCGGCGTTTTTCAAAACGCGCCTGATGCCGGCTCCTTTCCGTTTCCAGCGCGGTTTCCGCGTCCATCATGTGCCCGGAGGCCGTTGATTCCTGGGCCTCGCTCTTGACTGCCAATTCATTTGCCGCGATCGCGGTCTGGACGTGAAAGTCGTTGTTCAACTTTTCTTCACGCGCCACGAAATCCCGGATCGTATTTTTCAACGTATCCAACAACGCGAGCATTTCGCTGACCCCGGGCTGGCTATTCACAATCACTCCTCACTTTTTTTAATATCGCTTCAAGCTTGTCCAGAACGATGAGCGTGCGATCCACGTTGGCGACGAGTTCCACCATGTGCCGGCCCTCAAATTCATGGCTCCTGGCATCGCGCCAGTAATTTTTTGTTTCCGCCCATTGGAGCGAAATTTCCTCGGTCAATCCCACCAGCCGGCTTTTGTTCCCGCTCAAATTCATTTTTGGTTCTCCGTTCCATCCGGTTTATTTATGGGCGTGGCGCCGGGACTCGCGCTGCCAGGCGTCACGCTCCGGTAGGCCGCCAGCGCATTGAGAACCTGGTCAAGATAGGCAACCGCGCGACCCATGTCCATGACCAGGAAACCTTGCAACTGTTCCACCAGTTTCGTCAACGGTGCCGTCCGATTTTCCAGCTCCCGCTCCCATTTTTTCAAGAGCAACAGCTTGGCTTCGGCTTCGTGAACCGCGCGCTGCGCCCGTTGAACCGCCATGTGATGCAACGCCGAGACTTCCTGCAATGAGGAAAGTGTGGCGGCAAAGAGTTCCTGTTTGGCTTCTTCCAGCTTCCGTTGGCGCCGGCGCAATTCTCCTCCCCAGAACCGGCGCTGGTCATTTTGCAGCCAGAGCCGGGTCTGGACCGCTTCCCGGCTGGCCTCCTCCAACAGCGGGCGCATCTGGCTCAGATACACGATCAGTTTGGCCCTGAACGTTTCAATGGCTTCCACCGAGGTGATCTGGGCTTGTTGCGCCATCGTTTCAACGCTGGTTAAGATATTCCTCGATGCGCTGCGCCTTCCGCAACAGATAGGGGGTATGTTCCTTGGAAAGCTCGGTGAATTTTTTTAACGCCTTGAGCGCCTGCTTGAATTCCTCCGAAAATTTTTCGTGTTCCTGATCCTGCCACGTGTCTCCCAGCGCCATGAAGCGCGCGTGTAACAGAACCATCCGGTTCTCGATCTCACTGTTGAAGCGTTGCAGTTCTTCGGCGAACCGCCGCACTTTTTCCGGATCCATGATTGCCTGTGCCATAATGCGTCTTTTCTTGTTGCCCCGTGCAAGATGCTTCATCCCGTCAACCATCGCAACCACATCTGGATGATTGCAGGCGACTTTCGTTGGAAAAATATAGATGTGGCACCGGTGAAATGAAACAAAATGCGGCGGTAATGACTCAATTTGCCGGCGACGGGCAGGGCAAGCGTCCGCGCGAGCCAGCCCACCTCTTTAATTGGTGGGGCGAGACTCCGTCGAGCTGTATATTTTCCAATGGCCAGTACGGTCTCGCACTTGACTTCAGTATCACGCTGGTTTGGAGTTCCGCCTTTAGGCGGTCCCGGCGATGGCCAGTGCCGCTCCGCACCGAGCGTCAAACCGGAGCGGACGGCGTATCTTGTCGCGTTGAAGCAAAGCGAAGACGGACGCCGTCCCTAACTGAATCTGTGTTTCATCTATGCTCATCTATGGCTAAAATTGGGCCCAGCGTCCCCGCAAGCCGAACCCCATGCCCACAAACCGCAAATTGGCCGCTTGCGGCCAACCTGAACCTTTTGCTAAGGTGTTTGTCGCATATTTTTCGCAATTAACATGCGCGCGTGGTGGAATTGGCAGACACGCCAGACTTAGGATCTGGTTCCGCAAGGATTGGAGGTTCAAGTCCTCTCGCGCGCACCAGTTTTACAAAGGAAATCATTGGTTTGCTTGACTCCCGCACAAATCCGCACAAATTGCGGCTGAATCTGAACCGTCAAAAATGAAGTTTCCGAAAGTTATTCGACACCGGAAACCTGCTAAGAAAAAGTTCGCGATGAGTGCGGCGGGTAAAGCTAAAATTGCTGCTGCTCAAAAATTGCGTTGGGCGAAAGTTAAAGCGGCTAAACCTGCTCCAAAACCCGCTGCTAAATCTCCTCCCGTCGCCAAGAAAAAGACCAAGATCAGTGCTGCAGGAATTGCGCGGATCAAGGCTGCGTAGAAATTACGTTGGGCGAAAATTAAGGCTGCGAAGAAATAATTGGGCGGATTTTACACAGCAAAGGCCGCATCGTAAACATCGGAGCATATACCTCTGACATTTATGAATCCGTCGTTGTGGTGGCTCTGTCAAGAAGGTGCTCTATGTGACGCTTACTGTTCTTTAGCCCACACAATCACCCAATACTTGTGTCACCAATTCGAGGCAAGGCCGCTCACTTCAAAGAAAGAATCCGTCTCAATATCGGCAATTGCACCTGATTTGATAAAAAAAGTATCCACAGAACAGCATTGACGCAAATCCGATTACAAGACCTACACACATAGCCGCCATAGACCAATTTGAAATACTGGGCGTTAACATACATTTTGTTTTTTTTGATTTTCAGGCAGAACTAAATTATACAACCCAGCCGATGGTATATTAAATACACAAGGCCTGGTGAAAGCTTTACCATTATTTTGGCGAACTGTAGAAACGAAAGCAGAATGGCCGCGTATAATATTGTTACTTTGAGATGCAACCATTACAAATCTATCACCCCCTACATGATCATTATTCCCGATCAACCAGAAGTCATATCCGTCCACCATTGCATCCCATCGCTTCATATGCATTTTCCTTTCAGCTGGCCCATGCTTCCGCATCGGCAAAGCAACCCACAAGTGCATTTTGCGATACAATATGACTCCCGATACGACGCCCTGGCAGATGCAAAGTAAGCGTCATGCCGAGTGCCTCTTGACAGAGCAACTACAGCGGCGGATTCATAAATAACGTAAGCATTATGCTACGACGTTTATGATGCGAGCCGTTGCAACGAACACGGCCTTTTGCGCCATTTTTGCGCAACTGTTGCGCAACATTTGCGGCGACGGTCATGGCCTCAAGCTGTGCTTAGGGAAGATGTCTGACGGATAATGCAATTACAATGTGAACAACAAAATCAAATCTGCAATCAGTAAAAAGATTGGAACCGAAAACCATCCAACTTCATGTCGCACAAATGCGACAACCAAGCATATTAAGCAACAAAGCGCAAACCCATTGCCAAAGTCATTGAAAAGCCTTGAAGACTCAGACAGGCGTTTTACTTCTGGGTCCGGTGAATAACTCGTGTTTTGCTTCACGGCATATTCAATTCCGTTGGCCTTAATGTGCTGCCCTTTCTCCATTTGTCCGCGTGCCGCACAATGGAGACAAAGCGCAATCACCACCAAAATAATTGATGCTAAATAAAACAATCTGTTCTTCATCAGCCTGGATAGCGTTAAATATTTGAGCAAGTCATCAGTGGATTTTTCAATTATTTCTTAATCCATAATTCCATCCAAGTCGATTGCATCAAGCACGTTAAGGATTCCGATGCCAACTTTTTTAGCAAGAGCGCCACCTTCCCCAGCCATGTCAGTCCCAATATTACCTAAAGACACACTGGTATAAGTCGGATTGGCCACCCATTTATCAATGATTTTTCCGACTCGATAAGTTCTGCCCGGTGAATTCAAAGAATAACCCCAATATCCCAAGACCAAAGCTGTTGGTGTTGTATAACCATCTCGCGTCACTTTTGAAATGAAGTCGATACCATGACATGATAGTGCAATTCCCACATCTAGCTTGCTTCCCGTTTGCTTACACATGCTTTCAAGCACGTCAACCGTAATTGCCGCTGATTGGGTCTCGTCTCCATGTCCCGACATAATAACGCCGTCAAATGAATCCTTGATATTGATAAAATTACCAGCCTCCACATCTGTTACAGACCAACCAGCCTTCTGAAGATGGCTTGCAGCTTTATCCGCCGCCGTTTGATCACCACTGCCTTTGTTGTCGGCATCGGTAACAACAATCACAGTTTTATTTCCGCTCGGATCAGTCCCCATGACGGGATTATCGGCCCCATACAGATACTTGTGGACACCTGATGCAAAATCGTAGCCACAACCCTCATTTTCGGCAGGCGTATCAAGGGTTTCGCCGATGTATTGGAAAGCAAAAACGAACGAAAAAGCGGCAGACCCCCCGACGCGATTTTTTGGGGTCGCAACCGGCCAGAGCAACACGTTTAACGCGGCTGGCGGTTCACAGGACTGCATTTGAAGCGGTTCCTGGTTCACACCGGAAGCGTAGTCCTTGCAGTGGCGGCTGGCAAGCGGCTAAGAGGGAAGTTTGGCCGGGTGCGTGAGGCGGTGAACTTCAATCAGCTTTTGGATGTTGACGTGCGTGTAAATCTCCGTGGTGTTGAGCCGGGCGTGTCCGAGCATCTGCTGGACGTAACGCAGGTCGGCGCCGTTCTCCAGCATCAAGGTGGCCATCGCGTGCCGGAACAGGTGGCAACTGCCATTCTTGGCGATGCCGCTGGCCTTCACGTAATCGTGGACGACGTGGCCCAAAACGCCGGGCGTCAGGCCGCGTCCCGACACGCACAGGAACACTTCGCGCTCGTCCGGTTCCACGATGAGTTTGGGCCGGGCTTCGTTCAGGTATTTGTTTAGCCAGGCCGTGGCGCGCGCGCCGATGGGCAAGAGCCGGTCTTTCTTGCCTTTGCCCTCGCGGATCATCACCGTGCCGCGTTCCAGGTCGAGGTCATAAAGGTGCAACCCGGTCAACTCCTTACGCCGCATTCCGGTTGAGTAAAGGATTTCGAGGACGGTCCGGTCTCGGATGCCCACGGGCGTTGCCAGGTCGGGCTGGTTCAAAACCTGTTCGGCCTCGTGGGCGGTGAGCACCTGCCGTGGCAAACGCTTTTCCACCTTGGGAAGCTCAAGGTCGGCGGCGGGATTGGCGGTGATGTAATACTTGCGGCAGAGCCATTTGAAAAAGCCCTGGATGGTGGTCAGCCGGACATGCTGCCCGGCAAAGCTCAAAGGTGTGCCGTCCTGTTTGCGATGATGAAAGAGCACGCGCTGGTAGCGTTCCAGCATGGGGCGCGTCACGTCCTGGGCGTTCAACACGCCGCGTTCGGCCAGCCAGTCAATAAAACGCCCGATGTAAAGCCGTCCGTTGTGGATGGTGCCCGGCGCGTAATTTCGCGTCTGCATCCAGCGACAGTGTTCTTCCAACAGTTCTTTAATGTTCATAGCTACGATGTGTGATTACGATATGGTGGCCGTCCGCAAGGACTCCAGATGTGCGAACCCGTCAGGCCGTCAGGTGTGCAGTAAAGCCGCGTGGCCATTGCGTGAAACGGGTGACGGGGGCATTTCGTCACCCCCCGCCAGGTGGCCGTTTTGCCCCGCCACCCCATTGCCAAAACCAGCCAGGTTTCGCCGTAGTTGTGCGACCTCAATCAGGCCGACGTGGGCAATAGCTTCCGGCGTGTCCAGGTCAAAGAGCGTTTCATAAACGAACTGGCTGCCGATGCGCCCGTGACGGATGGCGAGATATTCAAGGTCCACCAGCCGCTCAAGATGGACGCGCACTTGTGTCAGGCTCCACCCGCAAACGTCCCGCAGTTCTTTGCGGCTAAAGGTAGTGACAGTTTTTGCGCCTTGGTGGCCGGTGGCGCTGCCACCCTTCCGTTTTGATTTCATCACGTCCCGGATGTGGGCGAGCAGGCGGCGTGTTTGCGGCGGCAGTTCATCGAGGGAACGGCCCAACACTTCCGGGGCCAGTTGGTTGGCCAGCGCAATGTCATCGAGCGTCACTTCAATGTAATTCTGCCCGCCGGATTGGTGGCCGTGCGCCAGCACTTTTGATTCTCGCTGGTGTTGGTGCAAAAGGGCGATGGCGTCAATGAGGGTCAGATATTTTTCATGGTCGCGCCGGTTGCGCGTCCGGGCCGTGGCGAAGGTCAGCGCCGGGGCAAACGGATTGAGGATGGCCAGCGGTTGCAACAGCCGTTGCGCGTTGCGGAGTTTTTTAAGCACGTCTTTGCGCTGTTCACGCGCAATCAGCCCGGCCAGCGTTCGCCGTTCGCGCTGCATCCGGTGGATGCGTTGCGTTTGTTCGGCGCTCTCGTCCACCGCCAGCGTCAGGCAGCGATTTTGCAGTTCTTCGTCCAGGTCAATGGCCGTGGTCGTCAAAAAAATCATCACCGGGCCTTCCACGTGATATTCCTGCGTCACCATCTTGCCCGTGGCCGGGTCTTTGCCGGTCGAGGCAATGGTCAACTCGCCTTCGCTCTGCAACAGCTTTAGCGCGTAGCTGGCTTTCTCGGCCCCGGCTTCCTCGACCACCGCGAGGATTTTGTGTTTGAGGTTGGTCTCGCCCAGGTAGTAAAGCGATTGGCCGGTCATCGCGCTGTATTTGATGCGCTCCTCCTCCGGGAAGAACGAAAGCACGGCATCCATCAACGTGGTTTTCCCGGCGGCGCTGGCGCTCTGGATGATAATGGCCAGCGGCCTTTCCAGTTTGCGCGAGACGCCCGCCAGATACGCGATCAGGGTGTTGGTTTCCTCGCCGATGATTCCGGCCAGGTGGAACGCTTCGCGCAAACGGGCCAGCAGGTCCGGTGCTTTGAGCCACGTCAATGCTTCCTCGCGTTCCTCGGTGGTCATCGCCGGGACCGGCTCGCTCGGCTGCATGACTCCGAGCAAACGCCGGTCGCGCACGCCTTCCAGTTCCAACAACACTTTGGCGAGGTCACGCTGCACCAGTTCCGCTTCCAGTCCGGTTTCCTCCACCGCCTGTTTGATGAACGCCTGGCGTTGCCGGGCCTGATACAGGTCCAGCGTATCGAGATGAAAGCGTTCATTGTGAAGCAATCGCAAATTGACTTTGAGCAGGTCAAAGCTGGTGTTGTTCTCCACGCCACGCGCCCGCCATTCCCGATCTGCGATTCTCAATGTCACGCTGCCGGCGTCCTCGGTCACACTGATGCCCGATGGTTTTTCCTCTTTAGCCGCCTCTGGTTGGCTGCTAACAGAAGCAGCTACTAAAGAAGAAGATTGCGCCTGCACTTCCGCGTAAGGGGCTGGAACAAAGCCAGCCGGTGCCCACCCTACACCCGTTTCCAACGATTCCTTGTCCACAATGGTCAATGGCTCGCCGGTGATTTCATCTACAACCATTGCAACGTGTTTACGCGGCTCGGCTGGACGTGCGCTCCCGCCGATCCACTCGGCGGCATTGACGAGCAACTGCAACGATTTGCCCGGTGGCGTCACCTTGCGAGCGTATTCGTTGGCGTCCATGCCGTGGGGGAACTTCACGCGCAACACTTCAATGCCAAACCGCTGCAACTTTTCCGCGTCCCGCGTTGCCGCCCGGTCCCCGGCGTCGTCCCGGTCGTAGGCCAGATACACCCGGCGCGTCTTGTGGTCGCGGAACGCCTGCAACAACTCCTCGGTAAAACCTTCCGTGCCGTAAATGCACGTCACGTTTTTTAACCCGTTCACCCAAAAGGTCAGGGCATCAATCACCGCTTCGCACAGGATGATTTCGGGCGAGGTCAGGCACTCGCGATTGAAGATACCGACGTGCGGGCCGGGCAGGTAAAGGTGATACGCCGTGCCCTCTCGCAAGTTGTCGTTGATTTTACGGCCGTAAATCTCCGTCACCTGGCCCGCCGCATTTTGGATGGGGAACACGACACAGCCGTTGAAGTGTTCATGCCCGCTCTCGCGGAGCAAACCAAGTTTTTGCAGCCGTGTCCGCAATGCCTCGCCCTCGTTCCGGTTCTTCATCGGCAGCCGCAAGCCCAAAGTCCGGTCGGCAAAGCCGAGGCCAAAGTGTTCCACCGCGGCGGCGATGCCCCGCCGTTTTAAATATTCGAGCGCCGCCGGTGTCTGCGCCAGCCGTTCGCGATAATAGGCCAGCGCCTGATTCATCAAAGCCACGTCGTCGGCATCGAGCGCCACCGGGCAATCGAGTTTGGGAACGGTGGCCTGTTTCGTCAGTGGTTGCGCCGCAAATGCCTGGCCGTGGGCTAAAACCTCAAACGCATGACGGAAGGAAACGCCGTCGTGGAACTGGACGAACTGAATGGCGTTGCCCGCTTTGCCGCAGACCATGCAATGGAACAAGCCCTTATCCGGTGACACGATGAAGTTGGGCGTCTCCTTGTCCGCGTGGAACGGGCAGCGCCCGATCCAGTCCTTGCTGCCGTGCTTCTTCAACTCCACGCCCCGGCTGCGGACCAAGGCCAGCAAATCAGTGGCGCGTTTGACTCGCTCGATTTCCGGTTCAGGGATTTTAGGCATGGGCGGATTTGGAAAAAGGCGTCAAGTTCGTTTGCACTGGACAAGACTGCACAGTATTCTGTGCAGATGCAACAACTATTTATGATGCCGGTTTATCCTCCAGCCATGACGAACAGAGGAAAGCATTTGAAGATGCTCCGCGAGACGGCCGGACTCAGCCAGCGCGAGCTGGCCGAACGCATCGGCGAGATTCATTCCAACGTTCATTACTGGGAGAGCAGCGGCAACCTCCCGCGTTCGGACGTGCTCATGCCGATGGCCAAGGCGCTCGGCGTTACCGTCGAAGAACTCCTGGGCGAAGTGCGCTCACGCCGTGCCGTCAGTCCCGGCGGCAAGCTTGGCCCGCTGGTCGAGCAAATTTCCAAGCTGCCCCGCCGCCAGCAGGAGAAGGTCATTGAGTTTCTCGAAAACTATCTGCGGGGAATGAGCAACAAGCCCGCGTGATTTCTTCTTTAGCCGCTAAAGGAAAAAACACCCTCGCAACCAGGGACCGGAACACTGGATGACCGCCGGGACAACCAGCGATTGCCTGCCTCGTTTCTCCAAAGCAGGCAATCGGATGCGCCGTGCGGCGCTCAGAGCACAGAAGCCCGCTGACTTGGCCAGCCAGCACCCGGTTGCAACAGGGACGGAGCAAAGTTTCAACCGACGACCGACGCAACCTGCATCGCCACCCTAAAAGCCCGCTTTTCCCTGTCAAAAATGTTTCAAAAAATCTTCAAAAAAATCTGGTAAATTTCTGGCAAAGATTTGAAAAAGATTTGGCAAAATCTTCAAAAAAAGATGATAAGCAAAATCCACTAACGGCGTTAGAGGTCAGGCGTGCGGTCTAAAATTCGGTTTGAACCACTGGCAGCCGTGCCCGTCGCCGCCTTAACCTTGTTTATTACGCTAATAACTGTCCAGCCCGAATAAGGCCGAAAGAAGCCGAACAATGCCGAAAATCAGGCACTTATGACCGGATGTTTCCGCCAGCCTTTAATTGCCGCGATTTACCGCGATTGGCCGATAATTGCCGCGAAAAAAACGGCTGGATGAACGTTGCCGGGGCGTTGCAGGTGCTGTGCGACCAGGTGTGCCAGGGCGTTGCCACCAAATGTGCCGCCGCGTTGCCGTCTCCTGTGCCATCTGCTGTGCAAAAATCCTCCATGCTCCATAGGAGTAAGGCGTCCCCCCTCTAAAAGCCGATTCTGAGGCGCAAATTCATGCGCGTTTAGCGCCTCAAAATTGCCATTTGCCGGGCGATTTCCGGCGCATTTTAACGCCTTAACTTGTGTGGTCTCATGGTATTGCGATACGATTCGTGGGTACGCCATTATTTTCTCGAATCGCTTCCCATTGCGTGAGCGGCCCGTTTGTGGTCGGTCCGGTTTGCACAATCGTTTTCTGCAATGCGGAATCGGAAATTTCTGAAACACTGCCGTCGGCAAAACCTATGTTGCCGACAAATTTGTGTCGTGCGCTCGTCCATGTAATCAGAGTGTCGGGGGAGGGAACTAAAAATCCCGACTTTGCAGGAACCCCATTGGTGGCAAAATTATCGTCTCCATCAAGAGGCATGGCAGGATAACAGACATTTGCGTTCAGATTGATAAAATAACTGATTTTACCCTGTAGATTATTGAAATTGGTGGCCGCAGATCTCTCCTGGTCCGCCGGGCAATGGAAAACTTCCGGCGTGTTGGATTCAAAGTCGTTGCTCAAAACAGCGAAATTGATCCAAGCATTTGTTCCGTTGTTCATTTCCATCGTGCCACCATTCGTTACGGAAACCGAACCGGGATAATTTGGATATGACTTTTCGTGATCGGCTTCCCAACTGCGGAAAGCATCATTGATTTGCTTTAAATTATTGGCGCATTGAATGCGTAACTCCCGACGCTTGGCTGCCGCGAGCATGGTTGGCAAAAGAGTCGCCAAAACAAGCAACAACACGAAAACAACAACCGCTAGGTCAATCCGGCTAAACGCGCGATCTTGTCGGATGGCAAAGGTTGGTCTCATAGCCGCTTTCTATTATTCCTACTCACGCATCGTTTCATTTGGCCATAGGCGTTAATTTCCGCTTCCGTGTCGCGGGCCACTGGACGGCCAGAACTTGTCCTCGCCCCAATCGTAACCAGTGTCCGCTGCTGCAAAAGTATTGGCTGACGGACGTTTTCCTATGCCAACAGGGACGCCAAAAAGGTAGCTGCTATTATAATCAACCCACAAATGCTCTCTAATTGCCTCGTGCAAACCAAGTATGCCCCTGGCACTGTATCCTTCTCCGAAGCCTAGGTAATTTATGTCACTGTTTATAAATGTTCTATTCAGTAAAAGGGGATGTTCAGTGCCGTTATATTGATATAGGTAATGCGATGCCGGCTCGCTCCTCCAGATTGTGTCCACTTTACCGTTGCGCATCATTGACTTAAAGAGGTTCCACGGTTCCTTGGGAACTGGACCGTGTATCTTTTCCCATCCTCTTATCTTGTCGTAAACGGAGTTCAATTGACCGTCAATATCAGCATCATTAAGTGTTTTAACTGGAAGTCCGGTAGGATTTAACGCGCTCCCTCCGGTTGCATTTATGATAGCGCCAGCCAACATTGGCGTCTTAAGGAACGGAAGGAAAATAGTACTTAGGTTGATGCTAAAGTCCCCGTAGTCATTCCCGCTGGGGTCTTCGTTATTGACGGGATCATCGGCCGCATAGAGGTACTTATGGAGGCTGAGCGGGTCCTCATTGTCCCCCTCGGTGGTATCCATCGTCCAGAACTGTCCGGTGTTCGGGTTCAGATATCGCGCGCGGTTGTAGTAAAGTCCTAAATCTGGATCATATTGCTGGCCACAATAAAGATAATTGTTCGGCGTCGTGCCAGTGCTGGTAATCAAAAGCCCATACGCATCATACGCGTAGGTGTCTGTGATGCCGCCCGATGCGTTTAGCAGGAACCGCGTGCTGCCATGCCCATCGGTGCCGTAGTAGCTCACCGTACCGCTTGATGCCTGCCGCTGTGAAATCAGCACCAGTCCGTAATTGTACACCCGGCTCAAGACCGGCGTGCCCGTGGATGTCCATTCCTCCAACACCTGCACATATCCGCTCGGATTCAGATCATCCAGCAGATAATACGTTGTTGTGCCAGCCACCGTCTTGCTTGCACGATTCCCGTCACCGTCGTATGTCACCAGAATCGCCCCGTTATTCGCATTGGTGAGGTGGTTCAGCGCATCGTATCGGTAGGCAACGCTCGCCGAATTGGTGGTGTTCCCATTCGCGTCATAAGCATCGCTTGCCAGCCAGTCATTCGGCGTAAAGCTGTTGGTCTGGCTGTTGATGCTGGAAACACCGGAAATCCGGTTCGTCCGGTTGCCCACGGCGTCATAATTGTAGCTGACCACTCCCATGTTCGTGATGGTCTCTCCTGTCAACCGATACAGATAATCATAAGCCCAATTGTAGATGCGCGGTGTGCCATTGACCGTTTCCACCAACGCCGTCCGGTTGCCGGTCACGCCCAGCGCATAACCAAAGTTTGCCAGCGGCGTACTGCCCGATTTCCAGACCTGATTTGTCAGCCGGTTCATCGAATCGTATTGGCAAAGATTCGTCACGCCGTTACCATAGCACAGGGATTGAAGATTGCCAACCACATTAAATCCGTAGCCTGCCGCCGCACTGCCATTCGCCAGCACATTCGTGAGGCGACCCAACAGATCATAGCTGTAGGCCAGATTCACGCCATCGGTCGTG
>Ga0206798_1063_pt1 | contig 23867 bp, 18 predicted proteins | sample Alteio_BWOrgCont_66_FD_152893 | JGI IMG/M metagenome (GOLD analysis project Ga0206798, IMG submission 152893) | Enriched cells from forest soil in Barre Woods Harvard Forest LTER site, Petersham, Massachusetts, United States -... | ecosystem: Environmental > Terrestrial > Soil > Temperate forest >...
GTGGTATTGTAATTTTTTTGATTAAATCAATATTATTGATCATTATAATGTCTCGAATTTGATTTTCGGTCAGAACGAATTGATTGATTGATTTAATAATCAATGGAATTTTTTTTGATTTGATAATGAAGGTAATATCAGGTTTAAATTCACCGATTTTCGCGACAATAGCATCGATTATAGGATCTGCTAACATTGTCGTCATCGGATAAATGTAATCGATGTTTTTGATGAGTTTGTGATGGAGCAAATAACAAAGTTTATTAATTTGGTTACAACACATAATTTCCATAATAATTTGTTCGCTAGGAGCCGTTTTGACGAATCGATGATAGGCTTTGATTTGATCAATCGTTCCATACAAGAAAAGGGTATCAATGACGAACTGTTTATCGACATGATTGTAGCTAGTTTGAAAAATTTCTTTTAATTTTTCAACCAAATTTAATTCCAAACAAATTTTTGTCTTTGTTAGTAATCGATAATTTTGATTAAATCCACTGACTGGTTTGAAAAAAAGCCATCTCATCATTAAATAGTCCGGATCAAATTCGGCATTTGGTGCCAAATCTGTATTTTGTCGAACCAATTCGATAAAAGCGGTATCTTTTTTGTAATCGTTGATCTCTAATTTGTGATTTGGTTCTAGTTGCATGATGCCACAATCGATCAAAAGTTTAGCTTTGTCCATTTTTTCTGATATATAACTGTACATCGAAAAATAGTGTTGGTAATGAAATGGGATTGTTCCTCTAAAATTATCACATAAAAATGTTAATATTTCCAAATTTCCCTGCTTGATTGCAGTAATAAAGTTACTAGCAGTAATTTGGTATCCCAATTGATGAATATATCGGAGAGTTTCAATAGATCTGGACTGAATTGCATAATTAATTGTGTGTGAAAAATATTTGCTGTTATTTATGTAATAAATCATATCGTCCAAAAGTAATGTTCGATAACCTTTTTGATTCTTACCCAAATCTAACTCTCGGGCCAAATGCAAATCCGGCAACTTTGACTCGACAAAGTTCATCATTTCGATTGATCCTGATAAAATAGCCGCAAAATACAATTCAGAATGCCATTCAATAAGATTAAGTTCAATCATTTTTGATAAAATTATTTTATTACGATTAATAATTGGATAAGTTACCAAATTTGGACTGATTTTAATATTTGTTTCAATGGCTTCATCGATAATAAACAAAATGATATCGGTACAATTTGCCCTAAATGCATTTTCAATTGTCACACTAGACAAACTAATAATCGAACCAATATCACGCACAATGGAAATTGAGGAACTAGTGACTGCCCGATTGTATACCGAAACATTAGGCATTAGTCCCGCTTCTCTCAAAAAAAAATATATATTTTCGTGACAAAATTCGGCACTATAACACAGTAATTCTTTGGAGAATTTTAAATCTGGATTCGAATCTAGTATTTTTATTAACATATCGAGTCTACCATTGATAGCTATTAATTGGTAACAAGTTTGGTCAAGTTGATACGTTGATGTTGATGTTGATATCGGCACTAATTCGAACTCTTCGATTTGATTAAGTAAAATTATGACGTACAGTTTATTTTTAACTTTTTCGAATAAAAAAGATTCAATAAATTTTTTATTCGTTATATAATCCCGAATTGTATTACTTGGTCTTTTCGTTATTTGAAAAATAATTTGATAAAGTTCATCATTCAAAAATGTTAAATCTTCAATTTGACTGAATGGCACAAGAAATAAATTTTTTGAATTATTTGTTAATTGGTCAAATATCTTTTCAAAAATCCACTCAATAATATTATCTTTGATATATGGCTCTGTCATTATCATTAAAAAAAATTGATAATTTATATTATAAAATTGTAGCGTTAAATAATAATCAAACAATTAAATTACCATGTCCGATAAAAATACTCTACAAGAATACTGCCAAAGAAATGGATTTCCAATGCCAGTTTATAATTCAATATCGAGCGGAAAAGCTCACCAACTTAACTGGTCCGCATCTGTTACAATTCAATTAAATGAAGAATCGGTCACGATGAGTTCGCTGACGATGTCTACGTCCAAAACATTAGCAGAAAAACAAGCGGCTGCTGTAATGTTGGATTTTATCAAAATGACTCGTAATATATCTTCAAAATCTTTAAAACTAACACAACCAACACAAGTACAACCAACACAAGCGCAAAAATCATCATCAATCAAAAAAAATGCAAGTATGTTATCAGAAACTTTAGACATTCGAAACATAACAGAATTCAATTGTGGTATCGATGAATTGAAAAATATCGAACATATTTATCTTATAGATTTGGAAAATAAACCATCGTTTCAATTAATTGCTAATTCTCAAAGTATTTATATTGGATTTATCAACTCGATTCATCATGCTGTTTCTAAATATAATCAGTGGCTCAAATCAGAAACTGATTCAATCGAAACTAAAATCAAATCTAATAACAAATTATTGTACTTAATAGAAGGTGGTACAAAAGATTTAGTTGATCATATGTTGACGGCGTTTTCTTATGTTATTGCCGAATTCATTTTAGAACATTCGATTATTCCAACAATACATTTGATATCGAGCGATCATGCAATTTGGTGTACCAAAATATGTATGGAAAAAATTTTTGAATGGAAAAAAATTGTTGGAATTAAAATTCAAACATCAAATAATATTTGATTATTTGGTTATTTGGTTATTTAGTTATTTGATTGGATTAACTAAATATGTTCGAAGTCTATTTTTAAATTTAGTGATTTTATTTTCGCCGATTATTTTCTTGAATGATCCTTTTTTAATAGCGAACTCTTTGTCGGACGGTACTCTTATTATTAGATTACGATCGTATAAATAAGTTCCAACATCTAATTCGTAACTCATATTTAAAAATGGATTTTGGTTGGGGTCCGGATAGATTTCTTCCATTTTATTTTCGATTATTTTAATTAGTTTGGGGATATGTTCAACTATGTAAATGTATAATTCGGCCATATAAGTCAAACCAGATTCAACAGCTACTCGGTACAATTCAGTTGTGTCGGACTGATGAATAATATCAGTAATCGGATATGTAAACAAAATGTCTATTTGTGGATATGAGAAGTTGGGTGTAATTCCTCTAAATTCAAACATTCTGGTGCGATTCTTGAGATATAAATACATATTTTGCGAATAAACGTATCTGGTTTTCATTTGTTGATTTTCGACACTATCGTTAGGATTGTATTGAAGTGAATAACTCGAATGAAAAACCACATAACGACTGCCTATTGTATATGCAAAATTAGAAAACCAATCGATCCATTCTGATCGATTTAGGTCCACAGCAATATGTTCGTCTGTTAAACTAAATCTGAAATAATAGTTGACATGAATTTTGGGTCCAAGTTCCATCATGATATTAATATTCCCGCGTTTCGGATTAGATGTTGTAATCATGATACCGTCGCTCATCTCATAATAAAAAAATGGTTTATAGACCGATGATGAATCATACGAATGAATCGTAAATACATATCGATAATTACCAACTGTGCATGCAAATTGATTGTTGATATTATTGATAAATTCATCCCTAAAATATTTGAATCGGTCACTAATCGCAATTTCCTCTATTCGTTTTTCTTTGATAATACTAATAACATCGATATCATTGACAACAGGTTCGAAAGCATCTGGCATCGATAAACAAACTTGATTCAGGCTTTGGTCCAAATAATTGTTCCCAATCCATTCAAATTCATATTTTCTAATGACCTCAATTTTAAAAATATTGTGAAAGTGTTTGATATTATCATTAGCAATATTAGTTAGTTTGTATCGGGTAGTTGGTGGTAAAATAATTTCTTCTTCTTTGGGAAAATTTGAATACGATTCTATACAAAGACCAACTCCGCGGACTTCAGATGGTAATTTGATTTTGATTAAATAGTATCCGAAAGAATAATTTTCTTTATAATAAAATGGATTTCGAGTCGTACTCATAAAACTTGGATCAATATAAACATCGCCAATTTTTAGATGTCGCATATAGTCATCTTTTTCGATGAAACGATACACGATGTATGACTTATCAAATGCCGGTGCGCTAATCATAATATTGATCATAATTCGAATTTGATTTTCTAAATCGGCATCACGTATTTGGTCTGATGAAGCCGTAGTTTGGATTGTGCAACGATTCTTTCTTAGATATTGATTCATATAGTACGAACCAAATAGAGAATAATGTTTGATTAATCCAATAGCTCTCGATTTATAAATATACATTTGGTGGTCAAGTAGAGTTTGGGCAGTAATATCTTTAGATGCAATTTGTTTACAATAATGTTTAATTTCACTTTGAGTTAAATTTATCTGGTTATTCGGAACCAAATTCCAGTCGTATGCCAAAAAATATAGTTCATTTATACTATAATAAGGTTCGGTCATATGCTCCATCCTAGAATCATAACTGGGTCTCTTACAACGAGTAATGTATGAATTCAAAATAAAACTTTCGTAAAAGATTTTCATGTAAACTTTAAACAGTAAATCAAAATCATAGTGCGATAATATCTGAATATTCTCAATATCAGTCTGGCTGGGATTATCGATTGATTTTAACTCATCGTAAAATTCTTGGTCTATGAATCGATAGTTGTCATAAAATATTTTAGGGTAAACATTTGATTTATGAATCGGAAAGATGTGGTTGTAGTTAATATCGTACATCGGAACACGATCTTCATATGAACTAATTATTTTTTTGAGTTCAATGTTGTAGTTAGACGGAAGTTTTTGTTCGATGATTTGGGCTTCAGATAAAAAATCGGCTTTTAGATTGTGTATCAAAATTATTAGTTCGTCTAATGATTCGGTCGAGAGAACTTTGAGAGGATTTTCGGTTGATTTATAGAAGTAAATGTCAGTGTCGATATCATTATCATTGTCATTAGTCATCAAACATTATACATTGTTGTGACAAAAAATTGAATCAATCAATTCGCTATAGGTTACTTTTCATTGATAATCAAATAATAATCAAATAATAATCAAATAATGAGCATACTTGCTGATATTCATGAGTTAGTCACGAATCTCACTTATAAAGATAATTGTACGTTGTTTATTTATGGAATTATTTTATTATTCACATTGCTCATTGTGTCGGCATTTGTTTACATAATTTCGCTCTTAACCGGACTATTTATTTATGTAGTTTTTCAATTTGCTACGACAGATTTTCAAACCGGATGTAATTATGGAGATGTATTATGTGGTAATTACTGTGCAGTTAATGGCACTTGTTTTCACGCTAAATACGATCGAATTCAATGTCGAAGTGATAATATGCCATTGGGATGTTTTGAAACTGGCATTTCTGGGTCGGCTTTTATTATATTAATTTTAATAATTATTTACTGGATTTATCTTAGAGCCGAACAGTATATTTATCCCAATAGTGATATGGAAAAATTGAAACAAATAAGTAAATCAGACGAACTAGACAAATTGGTTGAATCTGGTGAATCTACTGCATCTACTGAATCTACTGCATCTACTGAATCTACTGCATCTACTGAATCTACTAAATCTAATGAATCGAGCGATTCGGTAACATTCGATTCAAAGTAATTCGAATTGATTTGTTGAAATTAATTCAAATTAAGTAATTATATAATCGACCAATATGGCGATTGAGCTTGCAACAACAATTTGTAAACCCAATTTTAGAATTGATTTTGTACGCCACCAACGTAATTCCATTAAACAATCGTGATCAGTAACTCGATCTATTATCGAAGTGTGACATGGGCAATTATGTTCTAATAACCATTTTAATATTTTCAAATTGCCATATTGAGCGGCACTCGAACAAGTATTTATAGTAAATGGACAATTATTTTCGCACAACCAAACGAGAACATCAAAATTATTGTTCCGAGAGGCCGACTCGGTTGCCGTCTCGTCCCATGGACAATTGTTTTTTCTAAGCCACTTGACGATATTAAAATTCCCATATCCGGCCGCAATTTTCATAGTTTGTTTATCGAATGGGCAGCCATTTGCATGTAGCCATTTTAGCATTTGTAAATTTCGTTGATGGACTGCAATATATGTGTATTCTTGGCATGGATTCCACTCAATTTTGCGTAACCATTCTAATATATTGATTTGGCCATGCTCAATTGCTCTATCATAAATTAGATCACTCCATGGATCTCGCCCCCACAATAAATTTTGGCTCTGAAAATCATTCGAATACATCCATTGTAAAATTTCAAAATGCCCCCGTTCAATTGCAGCCAAAATTATATCTCGGTTCCAATAAAAACCGTTCAAATGCAACCATTTAACCATGTCAAAGTGTCCATTTAGAACAGCATAATATAGTGCATCGGTATCGATAGGGCAACCATTTGAATGCGCCCATTGAAGAATGTCCAAGTGTCCATGGTGTGCCGCATTTGAATAAACTTTTTGATCCCATAAACAACCATTTGATCGCGCCCATTGAAGAATATTTAAATATCCACGTTCTGCAGCATTCGAACAAACTTTTTCGTCCCACGGGCAACCAATATCAAATAACCATTTCAAAACATGCAGATGGCCATATTTGGCAGCACTGGCGCTGACATGAAAATCTAATAAATATCCATTGGCATGCGCCCACTCGAGCATATCCAAATTACCATTTTTTGCGGCAAATTGGCAGATATATTTGTAGCGCGGGCAATTATTTTCATGCGCCCATATTAATACATTGAGATGATTACTTTCGGCTGCTTTAAAAATTGTGGATTGGTCCCACGGACAATTGATCGATCTGGCCCATTGTATAATATTCAAGTGGCCTTCTGAAGCAGCTGCCGACATTATGAATGCATTAAATAACGCTTGTTCCGAATAGCCAGTTTGGTATATCCACCGAAGAATATCAAGGTGGCCACCCAAAGCAGCTGCTACGCTAGTTGCTATATCTAATTGACCGCCATATTGGTGCGCCCATCGAACAATATCCAAATGGCCTCCCGATGCCGCAGCCGCACAAGTCGAAACGTCTAACGGATAACCATTTTTGTATACCCATTGAACAATATCAAGATGTCCATATTTGGCAGCATCGGCGCTAGTTTCTTCATTAACTAGACAACCATTGTCTCTGGCCCATATTATCAAATCCAAATATCCCATCAAAGCCATTATTGAAATATATTCGTTCTTGTACATAAAAACATCAAAAGTTTTTCTAACAAATTGATTCCATTCTCGGCATACGAACATTGTGGCAACCAGTTCGACCGAATCTAAATTTGACAATATAGTAGTAAATAGTTCAATCGGAATTGTTTCCATATGATTTATATTCACTTAATTGATTATTCAAATTAACGAATGTAATTATTCAATTTTTTTTGACTAGTTACAACAAAAATCTTTCCCATTGTTATTAGTACTTAAATTCGTTGTAAGTTTATTAGTTGAATATGGATCACTATTTCTATTATTGACAATTAATTTTCCGAGTAAATCGAACATTGATTGAACATTTGTACCATCAATACAATTTGTATAAATCAGTGGTAAATTTAATTTCGCTTGTAATTCTTCGATTTCGTCTTTGGATACTTCCCACGAATTGATATTAATATCACATTTGTTTGCTACTAAAATTATAACTGCGCTAAGACTATTTTTACTTTGATATTGGTCGACCCAATATTCGATATTGAAAAAACTTTTTCTACTACCGACATCAAACACACAAATACAACCAGTCGTATCTCTATAATACATGCTAGCCAGCGCGCGAAATCTTTCTTGTCCGGCCGTATCCCAAATATTAAATCTAAATACTTTTCCTTCGATCAGATTTTTTTTCGTACAAAATGCGGCCCCAATCGTTGGCTGCGAATTTGGAATAAATTGGTCATGCATCAATCTGGCTATAATTGTACTCTTACCAACACCAGAATCACCAATTATTACAATTTTATTATCAATGTACATTAATTTTAAAGTCGATATTATATTTTATAGAATGACGATTCTAAAAATAATGTGAATTATCAATGCATCGATAATTATTTTTTTGAGTCTGCATCATATTTAATCTTAAGCACGTCAGAAAAAATAAACAAATTTGACAGCTCTTTTTTTGTAAATATTTTCCATACTGCAGGTTCCGAATTATATTCGCGAATTTTATCATAGTATGTCACAAATAATCCACAATGTGACGTCAAATCGTATGAAACCAGATGCAAAACTAAATACATAATCATACGAAAAATAAAATAGTTATTTATGCCATCGGTTCGAATATTATCTAGTAACAGTCTGAGAACCGGAATAATGAACATTCGATTCGATTTTCTTCTGGAAATAACGATATCGGCCAAATCATAAAATTTATTATAAATACGAATTGCATCAGGTGATATTTCTTTTTCTTTAGTAAAAAGATATGTAATGTGTTCATCTCGATGGTTTTTTAACTGACGAATTAATTTGGTAAATTTATCGACAAAATTATAATCAGTATTCCAATATTTAAGTTTGGTTTGAGACAATTTAGACATTCGATTCGGATCTAAATCAAAAACGAAATGTGGATTGTTGAATAAATATTCTCGGTATGAATCTGGAAATGGATTTTGAATTGATTTGAATATTTCTTTAAGATCATCGGCTTCGATTGGTTCTACCAATAATAAACTAAGATAGTCCATAAACTCATATGATTAATTTATACAAAATAAGGAAAATTTAAAATCAATTTTTTTTTGGTGCTAATGTTATTTATTTTACGCGATAATAAAATAAATAATTCTATTCATATTATAAGCTGATGGCAATTACTTATAATGCATCCCAAAATAAACTTATTGGTGGTTATGGAGAAGATGGATGTACTAAATTTCCAATTGATCGATTTGAAAATCGGGTATCAGGTTTTGAATTAGTCAAAGATAATAAAGTATTTGATGACGAACTTGTTACAAACAAAATATATGATCTACGCGATTTAATCTTACAAAAACATCCAGAATTATATCCTGGAATGATGTCTGAAGATTTTCTTAGTACTTTCCTAACTAAAGATAGACGAAATGAAACAATCATTTTTCTAAAATCGAATTTGATGCGGACTGATTTATCTGAAACGACAAAACGTGATCTAGATTTTTTGATAAAATCAATAAATAAAATCAGTCTCAGAAATGATTTTGAGACGTATATGTCTCTTTCATTTTATTTAAACCTGCGAGACAAAAAAACGAATATTACTGAAGGTGTCGTATTTAGTTATGATACATCAATATTAGAAGTACTTATCGACTACATTAAATATGACTTGAATAAAAAACCTAATATTCAATATTTTCAACCAAATAAACCAACGTCAGCCATTGGTCTACAATACATAGTTAGTCAAGAAATATTGAATCGAAATCATATCAAAATCAATCATTTGAATGACTTATCAATTGCGAATATTGACGAAACATTAAATACAAATTTTCCAACAAAAGTTCGGTTCATTGTTATTGACACCGTCATCTCGGTCGGAAGTCAGGGAGATTCATATATTTACAGATTAACATATGCATTCCAAATGATATTTAGTTTATTATATATCGCCATCAATATCTTAGAAATTAATGGAGACATTCACATAGTTATGCCACCGATGGGTAAAAAATTTATATTTGACATGATGATGACCATTACACAAATGTTTGACAATTTTGAGTATTATGACGTACCATATATCTGCCATAATGATCATCAACTTTTAAATAATATATATGTTTTCAATGGATTTCGAGGAATTAATCATGATATTATGGCAGCATTACAAAATTTGATCCGAATTTATCAAGAAATTGACCAAAATAATGGATACGATTTTGTACCGAATCAGCCGGAATATCCTAAAAGCTTATCCCTAACCCAAGTAGATAATTATTACTTGAAATACAAAAAATGGCTATCCAACAAAATACAGCTCAATATCGACCAAATTATCAAATTTAATGACACTATTTCTAATATTACTAGAGCAGAATTAGTAGCCAGAATAAAAATGGCCTATATTAATACTCCAATTGTGGCAAAAAAATTAGGATTAGAAATTGTGAAATGGTTCGGTAATAGCGACAAATATTTTACGGATATTATTAGATTACTGGAAGAAACTACCATAGAAGGAATTTTAAAAATAATTTCATATCAGAAAACAAACATAACACATAATCAAAATTTTGATTTTAAAATCCATGAACTAGTACATATGTCCGATATTGTTTATCAATATGTTGATAAATTATCTTCCAAAGTATATGCCAAATCAGAATTGTACTTCAATAAATATTACAAGAATCTTAATCGAATGCTTGCTACCAAGTATGGGATTATGATTGGGTCAAAATATGTTACTAGGGCCTGGATGAAAATGTTCGAAATATTAACTTTAACAAATTTTTTTGATAATTTTTCTGAGAAGATCATTGATGGATTTCAAATTTGTGAAGCTCCTGGAAATTTCATTGCTAGTATTACGTACTATTTAGGAAGATCCCGAATAAAATACAACTGGAATGCACAATCTCTTAAAATAGGATTACAGGACGATTATGGTATGATGCGCGATTATCCGAATCAATGGGATTTTGGTATAGACGGAACAGGAGATATCACGAATTATAATAATCTGGTTTATTATGTCGATACATATGGCCAAAAAGACATATTTGTCGGAGATTGTGGTGAAAAATGGAACGACACCACACTCGTATTCGCAGCATATCAACTAATTTATGCATTGCTAATTGTCAAGCCTGGAGGAAATTTTATTATTAAAACATTTGCTGGAAATACAAATAAATTATTTTTAAACTTGTTAGAACTAGCAGCGCGATCCTTTAACAAATTATGTTACTATAAATCTTATATTAACTTTTGGTCACATGAGATATATATTTGTGGCAAAAATTATTTCGGTATTGATGATCAGCTCAAAAATAAATTATTTGAAACAATGAAAACATTAGACGTTGACATCATTGACATCACTAATAACATATCCGACCAAGTTTTCGAGAATTATTATAAATATTCAATGCAAATTATTCATGTCGCATCCATTTATAAGAACTTTTTTGTATTTTGTGCTGACAATCCAGAATATATTCAAAAAAATGATTCGCTAATTAGAAAAATCATCAATCGCAAAAATGACAAATGGATCGAGAGATTTATTCCCCAAGTTAAACATTAAACATCGAAACACGAAACATGTTTAGTTAGCAATAAATAACTTAAATATTTAATATTAATTTATTTAAAGAATCAAATGGAAGTAACTACTAAACAGATAATAATAAATGTTATAATTGACATTGTCAAAGGAATAATTGCATCGAGTCGACTTGACTTGATATTTGGAGTTGTTCTATTAGATGATAAAATCCGAAATATATTATTTACTATTGTTAAATTTAATTGTTTGGTATATTGGTTGCCAATTTTGTTAATAATGGCAATAGAATTATTATTTGGGGTATCAATGTGGTTTGTTCGATTATTATACTATCCGATTAATTTGTTTAGCATCATGTTCCATATTTTTCATTATATGTATTTGATCAATAATGTTAGCCACCATGTTCCGCGCCAACTAAAAACTAGCGGTGTATTTGATACGATTAGTTTGGCCATTACGATGTCGATATATAGTGCAGCTATTTATTTATCTACACTCATTATTAGTTTTTTATTGGCAAATTTTTCTAGTTTGGCATTGTTAGTTAATTTTACTATTATGGCCTTGTATCATTCGTTGTATTGTTTCAATAATCGATGGCAGTATTTGCTAATCAAAATGCAATTTCGTATTGACCAGCTAGAGAGACTCTGGCCATACTATATTGGATATGGAACTATTGGTTCGATCCTTTTATCTTTGACGCAAAATCCGATTTTGTTAGGTGTATATAATATTTACATTTCTCTAATTATTATGATACCATTTTTATTAGAAGCACGATATCCATACAAAATATCAAAGTATCCAAGTATCAATTTGTCAATATTTTCGCATCTGATGAATTTAATCGTACGAGTAACAAAGAGATTTTTTTAGACCAAATCCCAATCAATCTCAATAGCTGTGTAAGAGATATTGTTAATGGGTTTAGTGTTTGACATGAAAAAAGATAATTCATTCATAAAATTATTATCTATTTTCATTAGATTAACAATACCCTTTAGATTATTTGGTGTAATTTTCCATCCAGGAATTACTAAATCAGCGACTTGGTTTAAATTAAGAAGCAATTGTGTCCTAACTATGACATATTCCCAAGTCAGAATTGGTGAATATTTTGATTTTCCGATTCCCTGAAAAAAATTTGGCCAATCTTCATCATAGTCATAAAATTTCAGAATGTTACTAACTAAATAAATCGAATATGTAATTTCTAAATTAAGTAATAGTTCAAAATCAATCGATAAATGGACCGATTGGTAGGCCGAATTAATAATTATTGAAAGAAATTCTGTGTAGGCTTCTGACAAATTAAAATTTTGATCAGATACTGCCCAATTAAATTTTTCGGTTAATCCAACAAATTCGGCATCTAGTCCAACATAGTGAATCATTTCGTGAAACATTAGTTTGACAATTTCTTCTGATTTGGTTAGTTGGATAAATTTTTTATGTTTGTAAGTAACTCCACTGACATTAAATGCGGCAGATTGTTTACGAAGTTTGTCAAAACTATTAGCATTAATCGGTCGATCAATTAGGTCGCGATAATTCAAATCTAAAACAATATCAATTTGTAGACCATCGTAGTCGTATTCAAAGGTATGTCCGAATGTATTGATGGCATGTATAAGAGCCGCAACAGTTTTTATCTGATTTGGTTTAGATAGAAAGTTAATAGTAATTGTGCCAGATCCTATTTTTAATTTGACCGAATTTATTGATGTCAATGATTCGAGATCAGACTCGAACTTAGATTTGGTAACACTGTTGATAGTTTGATTAAATTCGATAAATTTTCGACGCAATTTATTAATGTTCACGGGCGAAATGCTTTCCAATTTGATATCGTGAGAAAATGCTGTTCGAATCTTTTCATAAAGATTTAACACGGCGATATTAAGTTTTATTTTGTTTTGAGATATTGATGGTTCAATTAGTTCGAGTTTCAGTTGGCTATTAGCGGTTAGCTTGTTGCGAAATGTATCCATTTATACTATGTACTAAAAAAAAATTGAAATTTGAATTGACTGTCGGGTCCATTGATTGAAATTGATAATTATAGACCGATTCGATCGATGTCAAAGACTAAACGAACTTTAACTGCAAGTCAAAAGAAATCAGTGGCCGGCCGCCAATACTATAAATGTGCCAACAAACCGGGATCTAATTTGCTCGGACTGAGTGATTATTTGTGTCCACTCTGGGATAGATCCGACAAAGATATCAAAGGATGCTTTGACAAATCTGGATACGAAATCGACCACATCGAAGAATTTTGTATTACGCAAAATGATGATTTAGATAATTTACAAGCATTATGTAGAATGTGCCACTCAGTCAAAACCAGCAGCTTTATGCAAAATCGAAAAAAATCGAAAAAGCAATCGAAGAAGCAATCACAATCAAATTCAAATCGTACCCAAAAACGAACGCTGATTGATTTGACAAACGAAAATATCAAAATAGTCAAAATTCGAACAGTAATAGATTTAACTAATGATATTGGATAGAAATTAACTTGGTCAAATTATTTTTGATTGAATTAATTTTATTCTAACAAATTATTGGCTTTTTGTGTTCGTTTTTCTTCTTCTCTACGAATGGCATACATAACTGCCGATCTACAAGAATTAAATATCAAATCATTATTTGCGTCTCGATTTGGTTTTCCGAATGGTATCTTGTAAATTTGCTTAATCTCTTCGGGTGTTTTGGCTTCAGATTTGGTCATGGTGATTTTAGCTAGTTCTTCAACATCGATATTAGATGGAAAATGGCCAAATTTTCTTTTGTACTCGACCCAAATTTCGATTGGAATTGATGATTCTAAATCGTTTAAATAGGCATCATAGTTGCCACCAGAATGGAGAACAAATTCGGACATGAAATCAAAAAAGCTACCAGATGATTTTGCCAAACCAACATGTCGAATCACTCCGTTAGGCATAACCATTCTGAGTGACTGGTGGTAAGGTAGCGACCACTGGATAAATTTTAGAAAAAACAAATTTCCGAATGGGCGCCTTTGTTGTAGCCGAACCCCAGATAATTTGATGTTGTTTTCGGATATATAAATCAATTGGTCAAACATTTCTTTTTCATATTGGTGCTTCTTGTAGAAATAAACAGATGATAGTCCGAATCCGGTCGCAACAATAATTACTTTCTTGACTGATAACATAGCAAACATTGGATTAATAAGATGAACTTAAATTAAGATTATCAATGTATTGATAATTTCAATTTTTTTTTAATTTAATGACGAAATTAAACATCCAAAACCTTTTTGATGCTGCTTGAGGTGGTTCTCTTTTTACCGACAGTTTTTGGATTAGATTTTTTCTTGGCAGTTTTAGATCCGGATTTCTTTTTGGTTGGTTTGACTTTGTCTTTGTCATCAGATTTCTTTTTGGTAGGTTTTTCCAAAGAAATTTTCAAATGTTTGGGATCATAGTATGGAGTATCAAATTTCGATCCACAGTCGCTAACTCCACCAACTTTTGTCCATTTCAGATTGGTAACTAGGTTATTTGATTTGTCGCCATCAATGTGCGTAACAGAATTGTATTCGTCTTTTTTCTTCTCTAAAAAATAAATCGCGACTAATCGATGTACTAACTGGGTTAGTTGTTTGCCCTGAAAACATAATTCAACTTTAAATGCACCGTCACTGTTTTTACTTAGCTTCATGAAATGATTTTGTTGTACATTATAGATTTCTCCTTTAGCATTAATAAAATGGTAGGGAAATCCATCAATCGATTTAAATTTAGTTAGATCCGGCATTTCAACTCGATCATTATCTTTATTTTGGTAATACCATTCGAAACCACCAGCCAATTTATTTTTTCCAGATAGAACTCTAGAAATAGATGCCGTTGATATATTAGATTTTTCGCTAGCTTCTCCGATAGACGAAAATATTTTTGATTTTTTATTCTTTGGATCGTATCTGATGACCGGTTTTTTGGTGGCAGAATGCGAGTTGCTTTCTCCCTTGGTACACCATTTCAAATTTGATGCCGAACAATCTGATTTGTCATTATTAATATGACGAACTATTGTTTTTTTTGGATCACTATTTTTGACAAAAGCTTTCGCGACTAAATGGTGTATTTTTTGGGAATCTACTCGACCATCAACTTTAAAAATAATCACCGGATATTCTCCTTTGTGGGCAATTGGTAAAATTTTTCCAGACTCGATTTCTCTAATATTTCCTTGATTTGATATTTCGTACGAATCAGCATATTCATCAATCGGAACAGCTTTCCATTTTTCAGATGGTGTTTTAGAAATAGATTTAGATTTAGAAGTTTTTGGCGTGGATTTAGAACTGGTCGAAGCAGACTTTGGAGTTTTAGAAGTAGATTTAGAAGTAGATTTAGAAGTAGATTTAGAAGTAGATTTGGGAGCAGATTTAGAAGTAGATTTAGAAGCAGATTTGGGAGAAGATTTCGATGTATGTTTTGGGGAAGATTTCGAATCAATTTTAGAGTCGGATTTAGAGCCAGATTTGGAGTCAGATTTCGAAATTTTGGATTCAATTTTTTTGGTAGTTTTAGACATTAATATATATTTTTGTATATCTAGTTATTAAATAGAATGATTTTAGTTTCAATTTTTTTTAATAATGAACGATGTTAATTATTAAAAGATATCTGCACTCAAAAAAATCAATCGAGGCAGCCATTCATAAAAAGCCATTCTAGTGTTTCTGAATGATTTCCTTGGACTGCATATTGTATAGCACTCTGCTTAATCGGACATTGTTTTGATTTTAGCCACTGTAAAATTTCTAAGTGCCCCCCCTTTGCCGCAGAATCTGCCGTTGATTTGCCGATTGGACAACCGTTTTCATGGGCCCATTTCAGAATATCCAGACGCCCATTTAGGGCGGCAAATCTAGTGGTAAGCTCGTCCCAGTCGCATCCATTTTGACGTGCCCAAATTAGAACATCGAAATGTCCTCCTTGCGCTGCCCGATAACACGTCGATGCGTTCCACGGACATTGATTTTCTCGTGCCCACATTAAAACATCTAGGTGCCCATCAAAAGCAGCTCGCGAACATGTTGATTCGTCCCACGGAATATCGTTCGATTTGGCCCACTTTAAAATATCTAAATGTCCGTTTAGGGCAGCTAAAGAACATGTGTCTTCATTTAGTAGACAGCCATTTTGATATGCCCACTGGACAATTTTTAGATGTCCATGTAAAGCCGCATTATTGCTAGTCATAACATCCAACTCGCATCCATTTTCTTTTAACCAAATAAGAATCTCTAAATATCCTCCTTCTGCCGCACTCGCACCAACATCTTTGTTCCATGGACAATTATTTTCTTTGGCCCATTGTACCAATCCAAAATAACCTTTTTGAGCAACACTAATCATAAATTTTTTCTTTGATGTAATATAATTAATTGACATTGTTGGTACCATTAACAACATAGTAGCACGCCATTTTAGACTAACATGAAGCAAAACAGTAAATTCGGTATCCGTCAAAAATGTCATAACCATCTTAATAATATCCGGTAGAATATTATCCAAACTTAATGATTCATCTTCGGTGTCCATTGCTTATTAATATACTAATATCAATCTGTTTGATTATTTTAAGATTTCAAAATTCAATTTTTTTTTGCTGGATTTCGGCTCTCAATAATTACTAAATAGTTAGTAATTAATTAGAGCGATTTGGATTAAATCGTGACCGAATTTTGTCCGTAATCGGCTTAATTTTTTCTTTGATCAATGATGAATATCGATAACAAACTAAACAAATCAGTGCAAGTAGTATTCCGGTTCCAACGTATATTAGTCCGACTTTGTTGGCGTATGTCCATGCCTGTTCGACATATCCTTGTACGATATAAAGTGGAGACACAAATAGATTGACCAGTGGAACAACGAGATCATTCAATGTTTTTAACAAATCTCTAAATTCGATCAATGTTAAAAAACTACTGATTTGGGCCAGTAGTTTTCCAAATGCTGTAAAGAAATCAATTGATAAGTCATCACAAAATCTGAGAAATTTTGATGGCTTCCAAGTAAATTGGTTCATTTGCCCAACATGTTCGATAACAAATGTGGCAAGTAGTACGATGAAAATTATCTTTTTGGACATGATTGAGTGTATACTATTATATTATAGTTGATGGCCTATTTCAAGCAATTATTTTTTCAATTTTTTTTGGAATTCGAAAATGTTAATAGTATTTCTTATAATTAGCAACGTCGATATTCACAACAATTTTGTCGTCGATCCGAACAACAGTTTGGTGCTTGGTAACAACAACAATTGCTCCGATTATTTAGTGCAACAGAAGCAATCGCTGTTGCGGATAGATTTTGTGTAAAGCCAGAAATTCCATTAAGTTGGACAATAGCTGCTGCAGTATTCGGAAAAAATCTGCCAGCGTCACGACAGTTGGTGACAGCATAAATAGTTACAGTATAGACTCCGGGCGCCAAAACTGCCGGTAATGATGATGTTAAACTTAGAGTTTGTGATCCAGGATATCCATTTATCACAAAAAAGTTGGCCGGACTTTGTGATGAGATTAGCCACGATTGTGAGACTGATAGTGGCGGCAGAGCGTCCAAGAAAGATGTTACGGTAGCAGGAACACTAGTGACAGTAAGAGTAACTGTGAAATAAATTGTGCTATAAGGACTAACATTGATACTAGGCGTTGTTTTTGTTAGGGTAACTGCTGAAGAAAATGGACATACCCCAGCAGCAGTCAAATATGGGGTATAGCTGACAGAAACTGTTACCGGTATATTGTTGTCCGTAATAGCGTCACCGGTTCCAGGACCTCCCCCATTGTAGTTTGGCCCCGATGGACTATTCCAGTAGTTGTTGGTGGCATCAAGTAATGGTGGGATGGTATAACTATTAGCGTCTAATAGTAAACCTGGATGATTTTGTCCGATATTGTTGTTGTTAATAGTAACACCGGAAGATACTGGTCCGGCAAAATGAATTCCGGCTCTGGTGTTGGCAATGATACAGTTTCCAGTAATTATAATAGCATCGGCTACATTACTAGCTCCGGATAAAGTCATTCCATTAGATGACGCTTCATAAATCAGATTGTCGGAAATGACTAAATTTGTATTATAAATTGTACTTGGGCCGACGCCAGTATTTGTAATGTAAAATGCACTCGCAGTATTCGTTGGATACAATGGAGTAACACCAGTGGACTGATATAGAATATTGTTAGATACAGTTGTATTATTGGTTCCAAATAAACCAATCGAGTTATCTTGATTCATCACATTATTAATCACGACCGCTCCTGAAATATATGTTAAGTTGACCGAAGTGCTAGTTTCTAGGCCATTAAATAAATTGTTTTGGACAACGATATTAGTCATCAAAAGACCAGCACTATTGTTAAAAAATACTCCCTGGCCATCACCTGATCCAGGATCTCCACTATTGTTGTAAAAATAACATTGCGATACTAAATAATTTGTTGCTTTGGGTGAAGGCTCGATTGAGGCGATTAAGATACCATTGGCATTATTCTGGATAATACTGTTTAAAATTTGTAAACCAGTCACATCGAGTGTTGTGGTATTGGGAAGAAATAGACCAGCATCTCCGGCAAAAATTGCCGATGTTGAATTAGCAATATTCCCTTGGACGGTAAAACCATTAAAAATAATATTGGGAGCTTCTAGGTTAACTATACCAGTTCCAAATGCTGGAGTTGGAAATGTAATAATTGATTCATTGGCTGGTACGAATGGTCTAGTTCTAGCATCAACATTGGCTTGGGCTCCTAGCAAAGTCAAATTAGCTACATTGATTTGAACATGTTCGGCATAAGTTCCGGCTGCTACTTGAATTGTGTCTCCGGGTGATGCAATGGCAATCGCCGATGAAATTGTTGGCGTACCAACTGTCGGCACATAGATTATGGTCATTATTGTTTCTACCCTTAGCTATGATAATTTGTTTTGATCGGAGTAGAGTGCCACCCATAAGCTGTAAAAAAAATTGAAAAAATAACTGCTAGAATGGATTGATAACAATTTCTACGACTAAACCACTTACTCTGAATGTTTAGTACCTTTAGTAATCAATCATTGGTTGATGCCGACCCGGCATATCTAGAAAAACTTTTCGATTTTAAAATGGTGCCACCAGAAAAAGCAGCAACCGCGTACCCCGAATTTAACACGAGTTTATGCTCGTGTGATCAAGTTCCAAAGAAAAAATACGAGTTTGTTCCGACGACCAAAAATGGTGTTTGTGCGATTTGTCGAGATGTTGAAACTAGTGACACGATCGAATCGAATGAATGCCATCATCAGTATCATTTGAATTGCATTAGCAAGTGGTTGGATAAACATGAAAAATGTCCATTGTGTAACGAAGTGTGGCCCAGCATCGAACCTAATCTAGTTACGGTCACTTTTGGAACAAGAACAATTGACTTTGTAATGACCGAAACATTAATGGCGGATATTCCGATCGAATTCGGAATTGATACAACAAAGTTTCACATTATCCAAAACAAAAAGATCGTCGAATCTATCACAAAAAATGGTTATTATTCAATCTGTACACTAGACTCACATACTGCAGATACAGCAATCGAAATCAATGTTAAATTTAATTCGATAGAGCCGGAATCTTCGATTCGAGGCTCAACCTGCCGCTCTACGGACAAGATTAAAAAAATTTTTTTGAAACAAACAACAAGTCTGAAGGACTTACGAAAAGAAATTTCTAAATTGCACAAACTATTTATTGACGAATTCAAAATTGTACATAATGATATTGATTTATTGGCCGATCTGAATGACCAAAATCTATACCAATTAAATATTCTATCTGGAGCAAATATAACAATTGTCAAACAATTATCAGCTTCGTATACTACTACGATTATTGATGTATCAGCAATTCAAGATGTGGCAGTAAATACCGATACAGAAACAACCACAACCACAACCACCACTACAACAGCACCAACCAGCAATAATTTTCTAATTATTCATTCATCAACAGAAAACACCAACACATCACCGATGGGTCTACTCGTTGGAAGTGTCGCGTGGATCCCATTTCCATATGTTAAAGAAATAAGCAAACAAGAATTATCTTGTTTTCTATCATCGCTGTATATTTTGATTAAATCGGTTAAATCAAATGATGATCAGGTCTTGTTAGTTTGTAACCGATTTGAAAAATTGATGATGTTATATGAGATGGATTTGGTTGAAATATCATTAGCCAAAACAGCAATGAATCTTTTATTACTGATGTCGGTTGATTTCCAAAATCAACATCGAATGATTTTAGTGATGACATTTCTAAATTTACTGTCGAAAATGCAAACAGATTCAACAAATTTAATAGATTCAAAACCATCTACACTATTAGATTCTAATCTGATTTGTACTTTGATTTTGTCTAACAGTGATATTAGCAGAATCAATTGGACATATTATAAGAAGATTATTCAAGAAGAAAAAACATTTAACATATATTCTCCATTAGTTTTGTCATCGAGCGTTCCTCCATTATTAACATTAAATGAACAACTAGAAATAGTAATTTACACTGGCAAAGGCAAAGACGTATCTCTCCCAATTATTTTGTATAATACACTAGATGATTCTGAAAATTATGTCGATGTCGCCGAATTATCTAACAAAGTTGGTATCAAAGGAGAATTATTGATATCCGATAATAGAATTTTTGAGGAAGCAGTTATTGTTTGTATTGATACTAGTAACTCAATGAGTGCATGTTCGGATTTTACAGAAGATTTAGTTACGAAAAAAAAAGATGAAAAGTTGGCTGAAAAAAAGTTTTTTGAAATTCTTTCGGTTGATCGGCCAAAAACTATTTTGGAAGAAGATCATCGATTATTGCGAAATGTGTTGATCTGGTTTATAACACATCCTAATTTGTCAGATTAGGATGTGTTGATCTGGTTTATAACACATCCTAATTTGTCAGATTGGAAACGCGGCTTTGACAAAAAAAAATACGGTTGACGATATCATTTGTTTTGAACAAGCCGATGAGAAAGATCGGGCTACAATGTGTCCAAATATCACAAATTGTTTGTAAATATTTTGGAGAATAAATTAGTAGCTGTTGGTAAGTACAAGTATTCGACACAGTTGGAGGTTCCAAAAATCATCGAACGCAATTATAAATCGGAGCCACCGATAGAATTTATTTGTCCGATTAGTCAAGTGATAATGGAAAATCCATATGTTGCCGACGATGGTTTTTCATATGAGAAATTCGAAATTGAATTGTGGTACACAAAGAAATTAATTTCTCCCCGAACAATGGAACCAGTAACCAAAAAACTAATCGAAAATAAAACTTTGCGCATACTGATTAATGATTGGAAAGAACAAATGATTGATCAAACACAAAATCAAAATCAAAATGTTTTAACAGTCAGAATTAAATATAGCGAATCTGATGTTAAATTAATCGATACGGATTACGATGAAACGAGTAATTGTTTTGATCTTCAATACCAATTGTACAAAATGGCTAATTTAAACCATGAACAGTATAAAATTGAACTTCCTTTTTCGAAAAGTCGCGATTTTTTCCGGGCTAAGTTATTGGTTAAGGATTTGAAAGAATCGTCATTAGATATTACTGTGAGGGAAAACGCAACGACCGATATACTAATTCGGCGGGAACAATCAATATTTGCTAGTAAAAAGGTAACTATACATAGTTACTATCGGGCAAAAAATATTATTTATGCATATGGTTCAACCTACCATAAATCCCAACTTTGGGCCGATATTAAAGGTTGTGGAGACAGCTATTTTACTGGATCGAAGTTTGGACGTAACGACATTATTTGTTCAACGAGTTATAATACTTTTCACATGTATGAAAAAACGACCTTTAGCAAAGAGTGTCACTATATGACCAGACTTGATGTTGTTAAAAAACTATTCGATGCGTTTATTAATAGAACAAATGCATATGCATTCAATACGGCAATTGGATTAATTTCATTCAGCGATAAGTCTGAAATCGAGTGTGAAATTACGCCTTATTACGAATCATTTAGGGAGAAAGTCAATAAATTAAAGACTGATGGTTCAACAGCGATGTTTTCGGCGTTGTTCGATGCGGCTGACAAACTAACTAGTTGGAAAAAAGCTGATTTAGAAAAAAGATCCGGTGCTAAATTACGGGTTGTTTGTTTGTCCGATGGAAAAGATACGGCATCAAGCAAGTCAATTTATGAAGTTAACCGATTGTTTGGTAAGCAAAATATTATTTTAGACGTAATTGTGATTGGCTCCGATTATGATCGGGCAATGATTGATTTTAGCTGGAATACCGGTGGTTTCATGTTCAACCCATCAAGTGTCAAATTTGCATCGGATATTATGGAGCTAGAGACAATGATAATGTCAAAAAATCGCAAAAGAACAAATCGAAGTGCAATAATTGCCGAAACTACTTTGCCACCGATGGAAGTTCCAAAAGAAATGTTAAACAAATCTATTACACTAAAAAAAGCTGTTACTAAATTCACTTCGGAAAATACATCAAAGAGACTATTAAAAGAAATGACCGACTTGTTGGAAAAATCACACCCATGTATCGATATTTATGTAAATGATAATACTGCAAAATTTTGGAAAGTAGTTATTGCGGGCCCAGACAGTACACCATACCAGGGAGGCACGTGGATGATGTGTATTGAATTCAAAAATGATTACCCATTTAGTCCACCCAGTATCAGATTTCATACTCCAATTAGTCATTGCAACATTAATAATTATGGTAGGGTTTGTCATTCGATTTTGGACCGAAATTATACGCCACAAACGAGTGTCGCTTTGATTTTACAGTGTATTTATGGTTTGTTGCTGAATCCAGACGTATCGGATCCTCTTAATACCAATTTGGCTTTGGCGTTTTACCAAGCCGATGGACAGTACGAAGCAGAAATCATGGCAAATGTCAACTTACATGCTAGAAAGAATCGCCCAAAATTCGCCAAAGAATTGGGCCAATGAATTAAATAATTGAATAATTCGTTATAAGTTTGTTATAATGAATTATTAAATAAATACAGCTACCGCATTTCCGGTCAAATAATAAAACAGTACAAAAATGACAGCCGCGACAAGTACTGTTGAGTACTGCCGATTTAACAGAAAATAGAGTACGATCAGTATCATCGCGATCACAATCAAATAATTGTAGGCCATTTATACATTAAGATGAGATTGAAAAAAATTGAAATATAAAGTGTCTCAAGATACAATACTCAAATTAATATTAAATCACTACAATTGACAATGTTCGTCAAATTTCGACCAATTCAAATTCGCAACCAAAGGCGTCATTTGATTAGCCCGTATGATGACCACTTTAAAAAAGATCGGCTTTTGCATTTGGAATTTAGTTTAAGACAAATGTTATGGGCCGATTCGGATAGTATCAAAATGCATGATCCCTGACAAAAATTATTAAAACTGATCTCTTTAGATATAAATTCTGTAGTTGACCACAAGTTTGGATCATATGTATCGTCAACTTCTTCGATC
>Ga0206798_1055_pt2 | contig 23801 bp, 17 predicted proteins | sample Alteio_BWOrgCont_66_FD_152893 | JGI IMG/M metagenome (GOLD analysis project Ga0206798, IMG submission 152893) | Enriched cells from forest soil in Barre Woods Harvard Forest LTER site, Petersham, Massachusetts, United States -... | ecosystem: Environmental > Terrestrial > Soil > Temperate forest >...
GCATGCGCGAATCCTGAGACGATAACGCCGGCGAGGGCTGCCATGACTCCTGCAAACAGCACCCAGGCGAGACGAGTAATCGAGCTCAGATTGCGGTAGAGCAATGCGGTAACCAGCAGGCAGGCCACCGCAGCAGCGAAGTTGGAGTAGTGGAGCGCCGGCAGCGCGGCGAAGGGCGCAGCTTCCAATCCCGGCCAGAAGACCGCAAGGAAGCTGGAGAGGCCGATGCAGCCCGAAGCTATTGAGAGCGGCGCGGTAAACGTAAGCTGCCAGACAAAAAGAAAACTGAGCCAGTTGCCTGCGCCCTGGGGCGAATAAATCTCACGCAAAAACGCGTAGGAACCGCCTGCGCGCGGCAATGCAGCGCCGAGTTCGGCCCACACCAGCCCATCGGCCACCGCGATGGCCGCGCCCAGCACCCACGCCCACACTGATAGCCGGTAGCCGGTTGCGGCAATCACCAGCGGCAGCGTGATAAACGGCCCTACGCCGATCATCTCGAGCATGTTGAACAGCACGGCGGAGCGAAGGCCGATGCGGCGTTCGAGAGCGGGGCTGTTTACGGAGGTTGACGCGGGTTCAGGCATGCATATGCTCACCGGATTGTACACTGGCATGTGAGCATGTTCTCTTTTCGGATTTCCCATTCTTCTTTTATTGGTGCGGTTGCCGCGAGCTTTTTGCTTGCCGGCGCAGCCGTCGCCCCGTTGCGCGCGCAGGACACCGCAGTGAAGGCGCAGAGCGAGCTTGAGATGGTGCCGCTGACCGAGCCATCGCCGGTTGCGTTGCCCATTGCCGAAAACCGGGGTTACGCGGATCTCGAACAGATCATCAAGCGCCTGGGTACCACCGCCAGCGTGCTGGTGATTGTGGCGCATCCCGACGATGAAGACGGCGCGTTGATGACGTATCTTTCACGCGGGCTGGGTGCGCGGGTAACGCTCATGACGCTGACGCGCGGCGAGGGCGGGCAGAACGCGATGAGTGCCGAGGAGTACGATGCGTTGGGCCTCATCCGCACCAACGAATTGTTGAAGGCCGATGAATACTACGGCGCATCGCAGCTTTGGGGCACTGAGGCCGACTTCGGATTCTCGAAGACGCAGGAAGAAGCGTTTGCGAAGTGGGGCCACGATCGAGTTTTGTATGATGCGGTGCTGGCGGTGCGGCGTGTGCGTCCGCAAGTCATTATCAGCACGTTTGTGGGCGGCGTGAGCGATGGCCACGGACACCACCAGGTATCAGGCGAGATCGCGCAAGAAGCGTTCAAGGCGGCTGGCGATCCCAAGGTATTTCCCGAGCAGTTGAAAAATGGGATTGAGCCTTGGCAGCCGCTGGCCGTGTATTCGCGTTCGCCGTTTGCGCCCATCACGGAAAAGGGCATTTTTGACTACGCAACGGGCAAGTGGGCGCCGGCAAAGTTCCACAACTATGTGACCGGCGAGTGGACTGAGGGTGCGCTGAGCACTGACGCGAGCATGCAGGTGGGCACATGGGACGCGGCGCTTGGCCGCAGCTACGAGCAGATTGCGCGTGAGGGATGGGGCGAGCAGAAATCCCAGTACGGCGGCGCGAGCCCCGAACTGAGCGGGCCAGACACGTCGGAGTATCATTTGTGGGCAGTTGTGCCCGACGCGGCGACGAAGGGGAATTACAACGATAGGTTTTTCTCAGGCAGCCTCTTTAGTAATCCTAAAGTCCAGATCAATACCAGTCTCTCAGGACTGTCGCGGCTCGTGAAGGGCACGCCTCCAGCTTGGCTCGACGACGGGCTGAAACAGATCAATTCGGAAATCAGAGATTACGCAAGCGAAAGCCGCAACCTGAGCGGCGTTGAAGGTGCGAAAAAACTTGTGCCCATCTACCGCGAGACTCTGGACCTTTATGCGCGGGTGAAGCAAAGCAATCTTGATGCCGTAGCCAAAGCAAATCTCGAGTTTGAGCTGGGCGAGAAAATCGAGCAATTCCAGCCCGCGTTCAAGGATCTGCTCGGGCTTGATCTCATAGCATTTGTTGCGCACTCGGGCGGCAGCGGTGGCTTTGGCCGTGGCGCCACAGCTGATGAAAGCGCGCGCAGCGTAACTCCGGGCCAGCAATTCCAGGTGCGTGTGCACACGGCGCAAAATCTCCTAGGACAAACGCGGCTTCTGCGAGTGTGGCTCGAGAGCCGCGATGGCAGCCGCTGGGGAGGAAGCAACTCAGGCGGGGCAATTGATGAAGCGGCCGGCAAGTCGCCGACAAGCGATCGAACCTTTACACTGTCCGTCCCAGACGACGCGCAACCCACTGCGCCTTACTTCACGCGGCCTACAATCGAGCAGCCTTATTACGATGTATCGAACCCCGCGTTGCGACTTGACTCCTTTGAGCCTTGGCCGCTCGAAGCATGGGCTGAGTTCAGCTTTGATGGTGTGCCCATCCGCCTGGGCGGCGTGGTGCAGACACTGGAGCGCGTTGCCGGACCAGGTGGGATTTATGAGCCCCTGGTGGTGACGCCGGCAATTGGCGTGAGCATTGAGCCTGAGGCCCGCATTCTGCCGCTTGATGGTTCGCTACTGCCGGTAGTGGTCACGGTGCATGCTGAGGCTGCGGCCGATGGCACCGTCGATTTGAAACTGCCCGATGGCTGGAAGGTCGAACCGTCGCAAATCGCCTTTCATTTAAAAAACGCGGGAAACAGTGAGCCGCTCAAATTTGAAGTGACATCTCCCGACGTGGGCGCGGGGGCTTACTCGATTCAGGCAATCGCGGAGTCAGGCGGCAAAACTTACACCACGGGTTGGAAGACGATCGGATACCAGGGACTGCGGCCATATAACCAGTACAAGAATGCGACACTGGCAACGCGCAAGGTGGATGTAAAGCTCGCTCCCGGACTGCGTGTGGGCTACGTGATGGGCACAGGCGATATGGTCCCTGAGGCAATAAGGGAGCTGGGCGTTGAACCCCATCTGCTCACAGATGAAGAACTGGTGTCGGGCGACCTTTCGACGTGGAACGTGATCGTGATTGGAATCCGCGCCTACTCAAATCGCATGGCGCTTACGGCAGCGCAGGGCCGGCTCGACGATTTTGTAAAGAACGGCGGGACGGTTGTGGTCGAGTACCAGGGCAACACCTTCCCTGCTCCGCTGCCGCTTGAGATGGGGCGACTTGGGGAACGTGTTGTGGATGAAGCTGCGCCGTTGAAACTGCTCGACCCCCAAAACCCATTGCTGAACTCACCCAACAAAATTTCCGAAGCCGATTTCGATGGCTGGGTTGAGGAACGCGGCCACGGGTTTCTCGATCATTGGGACCCGGGATACACCGCGTTGACTGAAACAGCCGACCCCGGCCAGGATCCGCAGCGCGGTGGACTTCTTGTGGCGCACCCCGGCAAGGGCACCTATATCTATGTCGCCTACGCGCTTTACCGGCAGCTTACCGAGCTTGTGCCAGGCAGCTACCGGCTGATGGCCAATCTGCTGAGTGCCCACTGCGCAGAATAGAAAGCAAAATCAGGTTATCGATTTACCCAGCGGCCGCAAACGCGGCTGTTGAGGCAATAAGTGTGTGTTAAAAGCCGGGTTTGTTAGGTTCCGGAACGGGAAATCGCTGGCAAATCAGCAATATTAAAAATATGTGAATTCGTCAAATATTCATCAAGATTTGCGAGCCTTGTTTGTGGAAGAAGCAAGAACAGCAACGCCCCCAACGAAGCTGTTTCTTCACCTTCGTAGTAGTTTCACGCACGTCGATGGGGAAAGTTGACAACGCGCAAGCGGAACAACCCGGGATGCAGCACGTTGAAGCATTCATGCCTACGAGTGTGTATTTGAACGAACCAACCGTAAACGCAAAAAGAGAGGCCCGATGAACTTCAAATTATGTACGGCTGCTGTAGTAATGTGCGCTGCCGGTCTCGTTGTTTCCTCTGCCTATGCCGCTGATGGCGATGGGGCAGCAAAAAAGCATCATGCAAACAAGAAGGTACAAGCTGCCCCTCCGGGGCCAACGGTGGAAGAGCAGATCAATGCGCTGCGCACCGAAATGCAGGGCCAGATCAACGATCTCAAGAGCGATTTGTCAACCAAAGACGCTGAATTGAAGCAGGCTCAGCAGCAGGCGGCTGACGCGCAGGCTGCGGCAGCCAAGGCGCAGCAGGCAGCCGATGCCCAGTCTGCTGCTCTCAACGAGAACAGCGCTGCAGTAAGCACGCTGCAGAGCACGGTGAAGGACATCAACGCGAATGCGGCGTCGCTGGCTTCTTCAATTTCCGACACGCAGACCTCAATCAAAAAGGCGATTGAAAGCCCGACCGCTCTTCACTACAAGGGAGTGACGATTACACCGGGCGGCTATATGGCGGGTGAGTCTATTTGGCGCTCGAAGGCGACCGGCGGCGACATTCCCACGGCTTTCACGTCGATTCCGTACGAGGGATCGGACCTCTATTCACTCAGCGAGTTCTACGGCAGCGCCCGTCAATCGCGCGTGAGCGGAATGGTTGAAGGCAAGACAGACTGGGGAACCCTGAGAGGCTACTTCGAGGGTGACTGGTTGGGTACCGGCATCACCTCCAACAACAACCAGTCAAACAGCTACGTCTTCCGCCAGCGCGTTGTGTGGGGATCGGCGATTACCAACAGCGGCTGGGCCTTCACGGGCGGCCAGCTCTGGTCGTTGGCGACTGAAGATAAAGTGGCAATCTCAAACCTGTCCGGCGACATCATGACGCCCCAGACCATAGACCCGAACTACGTGGCGGGCTTTGTGTGGACTCGCCAATACGGCTTCCGCATGACCTACACCATGAAGCACGCGGCCTTCGGCATCGCGGCTGAAAACCCGCAGATCCTATACACTGCATCACTGGCGGGCAACACGCCCTATGCTGTACTGGGCAGCGCCGGAACCAACGGCGGCAATTACAACGCTGCTGTGAGCGGCGTAACAGCAACCACTTACGTGCAGAACTACACCAACGAGCCCGGCACCACTACTTACCTGCCGGTCTATAACACCATTACGGCTAACAGCAACATCACCAACATCTCGTTTAACCCGTCGCCTGACCTCATTGTGAAGGCCGCCATCGATCCGGGCTGGGGCCACTATGAGCTCATCGGCATTGGCCGCGTCGCTCACGAGACCATCTATCCCGGCGTGACCACCGATATCGTCAAGTACGGTGGCCAGACAGATATCGAAACCGGCGCCCTGGTTGATCCCAAGGCATCTTCCGCGGGTTCAATCAAAAGCAAAAACTACCTTGGCGGCTTCGGCGGCAGCTTTCGAGTTCCGCTCGCACCAAAAAACCTGTTTAGCCTTGGTGCAAAAGCTATCTACGGGCCTGGTGTGGGCCGCTACGGCGACTCAACCCTTTCTGACGTGACGGCCAATGCCTCGGGTGGCATGTCGGCCATTCACAACTTCTCCGGTTTGGCGACCCTCGAAGTCAATCCCACTCCACGCCTGATTCTGTGGTTGAATTATGGCGGCGACTACGCGGGTCGCGAAGACTACTCGACGGCAGCGACCACAACGCTCGGTGGGCCCTCGGCGGTATTCTGCCCCACTGGGTTCACTTCAGCGTCACAGTGCAACAAGAAGCCAACGGCGGCGATACTGGCTGGCGGCGGATCGTGGGGCGGCACTTGGGCCGCGCCTTCGCAGGCCGCAGTGGGTTACGGATCGCGTATGCTCTCCAACTCGGGCTGCACCTCAATCGCTGCACCCGGCTACAACACCGGCGGATCCACGGGCTTCCTGCCCGGCGGTTCCTGCGGCGCTCAGAACCGCGACGTACAGGAAGTTACCGGTGGATGGTGGTATGACATCTACAAGGGCGACCACGGCCGCTTCCGCCAGGGCTTCCAGTACGGATACGCAGTGCGCGAAGGCTGGTCAGGCGCGCCACCCAGCGGCGGCGGCAATGGCATCGGCGCCAAGGGCATCGACAACATGTTCTGGACGTCGCTCCGCTACTACTTGCCGTAGAAACTGCAACAACCGCAGACAACAAGGGGGCAGCCTTCGGGCTGCCCCTTTGCATTACCCCTTCTTGTCGTGTATGGCCGCCGCAAATGCCTTCCAGACCTTCAAATTGCCCTCGTATTCCTTCAACATCCGCTCGGGATGAAATTGCAGTCCCACCACGAATTCGGCGTCGGGATCGTAGTAGGCCTCCACCAGCCCATCGTCGGCGTGGGCCATCGGCTTGAAGCGCTTCGCCAGGCGGCGAACGCCCTGATGATGGTAGCTGTTCACCATAATGCTCTTGCGGCCATACCAGCGCGCCAGCGGAGTGCCTGGAACAATCTCAACCGGATGGCGATAGGTATCGTAGTTCTCATAGTCGATGTGGTGGCGCTCGGATCGCTTTTCTTTTTGCACATCGCCGTAGAGAGTTCCGCCGCACGTCGCGTTCATTAACTGCGAACCGCGGCAGATGCCCAGGATGGGGATTTCGCGTTTGAATGCTTCACGCAGGAAGCGGAGCTCGATGTCGTCTTTGAGCGCGTGCGTTTGCTCAAGAAATTTAAAGTTCGCCTTGTGGGCGGCGTAGCGATGCGGCTCAACGTCTTCGCCTTCCACCAGCAGCAGGCCGTCCATCCGCTCCATGTACTGCGGCAGGCACCCAAGCGTGCCGCGCACCACAGGCACCATCAGCGGAAGCGTGCCGAGCTTGATGAGCAGCTCAAGGTGCAGCTCGCCGACATAATCGATGAGCTTGTTTTTCCGTTTTGTCTGGCGCGTGGCTATGACAACGACGGGGCGCTTCATTTGAGCAGAATCCGAAGAGCTTCAACCAGCTTGGTGTCTTTCTGGCGCCCTTGCGAAGCCACTCGAATGTGAAAGCCATCCATGCCCACTTTGTTTGAGCAGGCGCGCACATACATTTTGTGCTCGTCGAGCAGACGCGTCTGCATTTCGTCGGCGGTCATGCCGTTGGTGACCTTGAACAGAAGAAAGTTGGCGCCGGTTGGATAAACGCTGATGCCGGGCAACGTGCGAAGGTCTTCGTAAAGGTGGGCGACATCGGCAATCAGCCTTTTGCGGCCTTCGTGATACTCCACGCTGGTGGCCGGCAGCAGAGAGATGAAGTATTGCGCCACAGTGTTCAGGTTCCACGTGGGAATGAAGCGGCGCAGCCGGTTGAGCAGAAAAACATTGGAGCTGTAGCAATAGCCGAGGCGCAGGCCAGGCACACCGCAGTGCTTGCTCATGCTGCGTACGATGAGCAGATTGGTAAAGCGGCTGGCCAGCGGCATGAGGCTGGGGATTGAATCGGCCGCGAAGTCAATGAACGATTCGTCGACGATGATCAGCTCGAGGTGGCGCGCGTTGTGCAGGAATTCAACCATCTCTTTGAGCGGAATCAACTGGCCGGTGGGATTGCCGGGATTGATGATGAGCACGCACTCCAGCTTGCGCAGATTCGCCCACTCCAGGTAGTCGTCGAGATGGAGCCGGTAGCCGTCGTCGGCGTTGAGTGGATAAAGTTCGGCGTTGCGCGAATCTCTCATCTTCTCGATGTATTCGCCGAACGTGGGAATGGGCACGGCGATGCGATCAATTAGCGTCTGCGTAATAAGCGCGATTAATTCAGTAGCGCCGTTGCCGATAACAATGCGCTCCGCGTCCACTTCAAGCACCTCGGCGAGGATCCGCTGGCTGCTGAGTGGATTGCTTGATGGGTACGACTTGATAAGATTCGGCAGATTGCGCTGCAGATCCTCCATCATGGCGGGCGTGGGGTAATAGGGGTTGGCGATGAAGCAGAAATCGATAATGTCCTTTGCGTTTTCGTAGCCGACCAGGTCAGTGAGCGCGGGAGAATGCGAGGTTTCGTAGAAGAGGTGCCTTCGCAGCCCGACCGCCGAGCCTGCGGATATTGCGTCTTTCGCCATTGTGGCTTCCGCCATGGTTTTCACCGCTTGAGAATCGCTCTCAGCGTGAGGCTACACGCGCCGAACAGGCGCGTCAACCGCTGCGCTGTTAACGTGAATGCCGGGCCTTTTGTGCGGCGGTGCGAATCGGTTTTTACTGCGCGCCGCGGTGACGATGGTAAACGTAACGGCCGATCATCCAACCCACTGCGGAGCCGACCAGCACGTCAGAGGGAAAATGATCACGACCGACGACACGCGTCACGCTGACTCCCGTGGCCATTCCGTAGACGAGCACGTCGGTGAGAAAGCTGTGGTAGCTGGAGGCGATGACTGCGGCGGACGACCACGCAACAATGCTGTGGTCGGAGGCGAAAGACGAGTCAAAGCCAACGCCGGGCTGGAAGAATTTGCCCTTGGCATCGTCGACTGTGGGCCGCTCGCGCCGGGAGACGATTTTAATGACCTGACTCACGGCCAAGCTGTCAACAATGGCTTCGCCGGCCATTACCCCGGTCTGCTCGGCGTCGTCATTATGGTGCATATGGCCGAGGCCGTAGAAAGCGATTGGCGCAGCGGCAAGCAGGCCGGTGAGGCCCTGCGAGGCAGTGTTGGCGTGATTAATTGTGCTCGGATCGTTAAAGTGATTCTGCATGATGTGCCGGTCTTCAGCGCCCACCCCGGCCGCCGCAACCACCAGGACAATACCCTCAAATGCGCCCTCGCTGCCCGCGTGCATTGGGAAGGTCCATATTCCGGCTTGATCGTGCATGAGATTGCGCGGCACATTGCGGAGAGTGGGCGCATCGGGCATCGGAGCGGGCGCGTCGGGCAGCGTTGAGGTGGTTTGAGAGTGGGCGGTCGCAACCACCAAAGCAACTGCGAGAAGCAGAGCCGGGAACCTATTGGCCATGAATCTATTGTGGGGGCGTGGACGGTACCCTGTAAAACCCGATGATGCGGAGGTTTCAGATGGACCAGTAGCCAAAATGCCCGCTTCGCTCCGGCCTCTTCGCTTAGGGGATTGCGATTGCAATGCTCGTCGAGCGTGGCCCTGAGTGTAAGAGTGCGTTAAGGGGGGGCGCCACCGTCAGGAACCAGGCTCCGGCTTCAGCATACCCACGATTACTGGCTTTCGAATGATGCGAACTGGTTATAGCCGGTCGATGGGTCGAAGACCGGATTACTGTTGCTATCTACGCTGTTGAGCGGAAGGGCATAGGCTGGCTGAGCGGTCAGTGAGGGAGCGGGATCCGGCGCAAACAGTACGGCCTCTATCGTCTGTCCAGAGGTAAATCCCGAAGGCAAAGTCAGGGTGGTCTCAAACGTTTCAGAGACTGGTGAAGCAGAGGCTGCCAGGGTCGTCAGGTCCATTGTGGTGATTGAGAGCGGAAATTGGGCAATCACGTTGGACCCTGAGAGCAAGAGTATTGTCACCGGTCGCGGCCGGATCACGCGTCCGTACCCGGTGTTTGAGAGCGTCAGCGCAAGATAGAGTTGGCCATTGGCGGTGGGATTGCCAATCAATACCGCTTTGTCGATTTCGATGCGAGTACCGACCTTGTTATAAAAACTAAGTCCGCATCCTTCGTTCTGAAGTTCCGTGCCGATGTCTGCCGGATAGGGAGACAGCGAAATCGATTGCACGTTGTACGTGTGCGAATACGTATCCAGTGCATCGCAAGTCTGCAAAGTAGGGTACAAAGCTCCGAATTCACCGGCGAACATTGAAGTGGAGGATATCTGTTGAGCGAAAGTCTGGAACTGTTCGACGGTGTAGTTGTTCAGGCACCATCCGGCAGTAGCGATGCATAGATTCCAGGTTCCACCGTCGTCGCTGCTGGATGCATAGTAGTCATCGTGCATTCCAAATCCACTTGGCGGAGTCAGTCCACCAGCATACTGGATCAGGTCGCCGGGATATCGTACAAGAATCGGGAAGAGGCCGCCGAAGTAGGAATACTCTTTGTCCAGAATCGACTTCTGAGCTGCGGCAGAGTCGTTTCCATTCGTTGAATCATGCCACTCTCCCCAGGTTCCGATGAATCCAGCTTCGAGGGAAAAGACGATGTCTTTATACTTGAGCACGATGGGAGCAAGCTGATCGATATGATTGGTGATCACGCTGATTGGCGCGTCCTGAGCTGTCGGCCCTATCGGTCCAAAGTTATATATGAACCTGGGCATGATGCGCATTCCCGTCCCCTGAAATGCAGACAACCGTGTGTCGATATCGTTGAGCATTTGCTGGGATATCGGGCCGGTTATCGGGGGTTGCAGAGAGCAGTCACCGAGTGTTACTTCACCGGTCAGACAGATGTAGAGCCGCATAACTCGAGTTGGCCCATAACCGAAGTTCGACTCCGCCGTGCAGCTGGACGCTGGTTGGACCCAAAAATTGCAGTCCCCGTAAGGTGCGCCTTCGCTCGAAGAAATAGTTACGGCATTCGGGGTAAATGAATTGGAGACCGAAATATCGGGAGTATCCACTGTCACTTGGACAGAGGTTTTCTGAGTCCCCCCAACGCCCGTGCAAGAGAGTGAGTAAGTAGGAGTACCAGCAGTGCTGGGAGTTATGGTCGCACTGCCACTGACGGGCTCGGCGCCATTCCATGCGCCGCTTGCAGTGCAGGTTGTGGCTCCTGTCGAGGACCACTTGAGTGTCAGAGATTGGCCGATAAAAACCTCGCTCTGACTTGCAGAGATAGCAACGGCAGGAGGCGCGGCTACTACAACGGCGGAAGAACCGGACTTCGAATTGTCCTCACTAGAAGTTGCAGTAACATTCGCAGTGCCTGTAGCGGAGGGAGTGAATACGCCCGAAGAACTGACGCTGCCAATGCCGGAGGGGCTGACTGACCAGTTAACAGACGAACTAAAGCTTCCTGCGCCGGTAACGCTCGAAGTGCAAGTGGAGGTTTGACTTGTAGCAATGGAAGCCGGCGAGCAGGAGACGGTGACAGACGTTATAGATGGCGGAACACTTGCCGTCACCATGGCGGAGCCTGACTTGGTCGTATCCTCGGTCGAGGTTGCCGTGATGGTCGCCGTCCCCGCAGACGAGGGAGTAAATACGCCCGCAGAACTGATGCTGCCGATGCCCGATGGGCTGACCGACCAGTTAACCGACGAACTATAGCTTCCTGCGCCAGTGACGGTTGCAGTGCAGGTGGAAGTCTGGTTTGTGAGGATGGATGTCGGCGAGCAAGAGACGGCGACTGATGTTATCGATGGTGGAACGCTTGCCGTTACCTGGGCGGTGCCTGACTTGGTCGTATCCTCGGTCGATGTTGCCGTAATGGTCGCGGTGCCCGCAGAGGCCGGAGTGAAAACACCTGCAGAGCTGACGCTGCCAATGCCTGATGGACTGACTGACCAGTTAACCGATGAGTTATAGCTCCCTGTGCCCGTAACGGCGACCGTGCAGGTGGAAGTCTGGTTTGTGAGGATGGACGTTGGCGAGCAGGAGACAGTAACGGACGTAATCGTCGGCGGGGGTGTCGTAGTCCCTCCGCCGCCTCCACCGCCGCTGCAACCGGCGACCAGGGTCGCACAGAGAACGGCAACGTGCCCAGCGGTTCTTCGTAAGGTTTTCTTCCGAAGACGCTCGATAGAGACGTGTGGGATCTGTCTGTCCACGAAGGCCTCCTACCGGAAATGAGTACGATCATAATAAATTTTGGCCGTGCGCAAAAGTTAAATTATTGGGTGAACTCCATCAGATCCCAACGCCACTTTCTTTCGCGGCACCGTACAAAAAGCAAAGGCCCGGAGTAAGCACTCCGGGCCTTCTGATCAGCAAAACGTCTTGTTTAGTTACTCGGCGGCTGCTTCAACAGCCTTGGTCTGCGCTACGGTCCAATCGTTTGCGCCAACCTTGAAACGCGCGAAGCGGCGCACGGTGATGTTCTCGCCCAGCTTACCGACCTTCTGCGCGATCAGTTCCTTGATGCTTACTGCCTGGTCTTTGATAAAGGGCTGCTCAAGCAGGCAAACCTCTTCGTAGAACTTGGCCATCTTGCCTTCGACAATGCGCTCGATAACCGGGGCAGGCTTGCCGGTGGCCGCAGCCTGCGCGCGATAGATTTCCTTCTCGCGCTCCATATCGGCGGGGGTCACGTCTTCAGGCTTCACATAGCGCGGATCGCTGGCGGCGATGTGCATCGCAATGTCTTTCAGCAGGTCCTGGAAGTCATCGGTGCGGGCCACAAAATCGCTCTCGCAATTCAGCTCAATCAGAACGCCGATTTTGCCGCCTGCGTGGATGTAGGTGCCCACGGCGCCCTCGTTGGTGCTGCGCGCCGCCTTCTTTTGCGCCGACGCCATACCCCGCTTGCGCAGAACCACAAATGCTTCTTCGATGCTGCCTTTCGTCTCCTGCAAAGCTTTCAGGCAGTCGCCCATCGGCGCTCCGCTCTTCTCGCGAAGCTCCTTCACTAATTTGGCGTCAATCTTCTCACTCACTGTAGTCATCTCTCGTTTCCCGGCTGGGTTGCAGCCTTTCAAAAAAGAATTACTCAATACAACATTAGCGCCCTGGTATTACCGGCAAAAGAAAAGCGTGGCACCAAACTGCTGGGCGGCCACGCTTGACTCGGTCGGACGCGCGCCTCGCGCGCCGCAGAAGCTTCTTAGAGTGCGCGCTCGGTGGCGGGTTCGTCCTCGTCGAGCAAAACGCCCGCGGGGGCCTTGCGAATGCCTGCTCCCAGCACCGCTTCAAGGTCCACTTCCTCAGGAACAGCAGCCTCTTCAGGTGTGGCCTCTGCGGCAACCTCGGGTATCTCTTCAACAAACGCCTTGTCGCCCACCATGTTCACACCTTCGGCCGCCGAATCGGCGATCTTCGAAGTGAACAGGCGAATGGCGCGCAGCGCGTCGTCGTTCCCCGGAATCACGTAATCAACTACCGTGGGATCGCAGTTGGTATCGACCACTGCAACCACGGGAATGCCCAGCTTGCGCGCTTCCTTCACCGCGATCGCCTCGTTGTTCGAGTCGACGATGAACAGTGCGTCAGGCAGACGCTTCATATTCTTGATGCCGGCCAGGTTGGCCTGGAGGTGCTTGCGCTCACGCTCCAGCTTGATAACTTCCTTCTTGGTCAGCAGTTCGTAGCGGCCATCGCCGGCCATGTCATCCAGTTCCTGAAGGCGCTTCACCGACTTCTGCACCGTCACCCAGTTGGTGAGCAGGCCACCCAACCAGCGCTGGTTCACGTAGGGCATAGTGGCGCGGGTGGCTTCTTCAGCAACCGCGTCCTGAGCCTGGCGCTTGGTGCCGACAAACAGAATTGTCTTTCCGCTCGCGCACAGTTCGGTAACGAACTTCGATGCGTCCTTGAAAAGCTTGAGCGTCTTCTGCAGATCGATGATGTAGATACCGTTGCGCTCGCCGAAGATGTATTCCTTCATCTTGGGATTCCAGCGCTTGGTCTGATGCCCGAAGTGAACACCCGCTTCGAGCAGCTCCTTCATTGTGATCGTGGCCATTGGCCTCCTTCGTGGATTGCATCCGGGTGGTCGATGCCGGCGCCCGAATTAAACCCGCTTATGCGGGAGATTGAAAAACAGTGATCAGTGGTCAGTGAGCAGTTTGTGTGTGCCGCAACCGCATCGGTGCTGAACACTGACCACTGCAAGCGCTAGCGCTTGCTAAACTGGAACCGCATGATCACCCCAGCGAGCAAGCTCGCCGGGGACCCCGATTCCCAAACCAAATCTCTCAGCCAGCGACTAACGCTTGCTGAATTGAAATCTCTTTCTAGCGCCCTTCTGCCCGTACTTCTTACGTTCCTTCTGGCGCGCGTCGCGCGTCAGCAGGCCTTCGGTCTTGAGCATCTTGCGCAGCTCTGGGTTGAACTCAAGCAGAGCGCGGGCAATGCCCATCTTTACGGCATCGGCCTGGGCGGCAACGCCGCCACCGCTTACCGTTGTCAGCACATCGAAGCTCGGCGCCAGCTCGGCCACTACAAGCGTCCGCTTGGCCGACACGCGCTGCTGCTCGGTGACGAAGTACTCGTCAAATGCCTTGCCGTTAACCTTCCACTCGCCCGTGCCGGGACGCAGGAAGACACGAGCGATCGCGCTCTTGCGCCGCCCCGTCCCGTAATACTGAACCAGATCTGCCATTCCGTCTCCTAGCTTTCAGCTCTCAGCCGTCAGCTTTCAGTTCTTTTGTTCTCGCGCCGGGCTTTCCACTAGTCCCTAGTGCCTAGTCCCTGCCTTTACGCAATCTTCATTTCCACGGGCATCTGTGCCTCGTGGGGGTGCTTGTCTCCGCGATAGACCTTGAGTTTGGTGGCCATCTGGCGCCCCATCTTGGTCTTGGGCAGCATGCCCTTTATCGCCTCTTCAAGAATCTTTTCAGGCTTGCGGGCCAGCAGGCGCGTAAACGACTCTTCGCGCAGGCCGCCGGGGAAACCCGTGTAACGCCGATACAGCTTGCTCTCAGCTTTCAGACCGGTCAGGCGAACCTTTTCGGCGTTGATCACAATCACGTGATCGCCCATGTCAATGTACGGAACGTATTGGGGATTCAGCTTGCCGCTCAGCAGGCTGGCAGCTTTGGTGGCCAGCCGGCCAAGGGTCTGGCCGCTTGCATCCACCACATACCATTTGCGGCTGATATCCTTGCCGCTCGGAACAAAGGTCGACATCTTTCTTCTGCCCTCTCAAAAAACCAGCTATCAGCTCTAAGCTTTAAGCCTTTAGATCTTTCCTGCCGCGGTTGCCGCAAAAAGCTCGCGCGAAGCAAATTCGCCCATGCAAAACGCACGGGCTTCAAACTTTACCCACTGCCAAACAAACCTGTTCGGGTGAGGATTGCGGGGGGTTGGCTCATCCTGAGCCGAGGTGGCGCCGGAAAAAAGAAGAAAACCGGCCGCCGTTTGCCTGTTTCCGGCAATCCCCACCAGGGGAAATGCCAGCCGGGTCCGGTCTTACTGCATTGTCCTTTCAAGGTTTAACCCTCAAAAGGAGCGATCGCACAGACCCCAGGCGCAACACCGCGCAAGGTCTTCAGAATACTTGAAAACGGTTGTGGAGTCAACGAAATGTGAGTCCAATCGGGCGAGTAAGCGATTTCGCTGATGGAATCTCAGGACTTGCCGGCAGCCCCGACCTACCAGCCAGCGTCGCTCCAAGTTTCAACGCGGTCCCGGCCTCTGTTCTTGGCCTCATACAGGGCGCGGTCGGCGCGCTCAACCAGCGTAGCCATTTCAGTTTCGTTTGATGGCTGCACGCTGGCCACGCCGGCGCTGATGGTGACAATGCCCTTCGGGTCGGCCGCATGAGGCAATTGGGCTTCAATCACCGTTTGCCGAATGCGCTCGGCGAGCAATGAGGCCATGTTCAGGCTGGCGCCGGGCAACAGAATCGCAAACTCTTCGCCGCCATAGCGCGCCACCACATCGGTTGCCCTTAGCGCCGATTGAGCCAGGATCGCGGCCACCTTGCGCAGGCACTTGTCCCCCGCGGGATGGCCGTAGTGATCGTTGTAAAGCTTGAAGCGGTCAACATCGATAATCAGCAGCGAGAGATTGAGCCGCTCGCGATTGGCGCGTTGCCATTCACGGCTGAGTTGCTTGTCGAAGAATCTGCGGTTGGCTAGCCCAGTGAGGTGGTCGAGTCCGGCATTGGCGTCTGCCTCATAGAAGGCGGCAGTCACCGCCTCCTGGAGCCGGTCGCGCTCTTTCAAAGCAGAATTGACTGAGTAAAGAAGGATGAGCGCAACGCACAAAAAACACTGCAAAATAAAGATGCTGTGTACAAACATGCCGGCGCGCACCAGCGCGAAGGCGCCATGAAAACGCTCGGTCATGTACACCGCCGGTCCGGCAATCAGGATAATGCCGATGGCCGAACCGGAACTGCCCAACCTGAATATGGCCAGCAACAGCGCCGGAATCAGCAGGAAGTCGACCGGCAGCCCGTCCATGGCGAATACCAACGTGGAAAGTGCAGCGAGCCCGAACAGGATGCCAAAGGTCTCAGTCCTTTTGCCGGGCTTGAAAATGGCCATCAATTCGTTCTTGTCGATGGCCAGCACCAGCGGGGTCACAACCGCAATTCCCATTACATCGCCGATAAACCATGTGGTGACCGAGAGCATGGTTGTGGGCTGCCGCAGCGCAATCATTATGAGTTCAATAAACGCGCTCGAAGCCAGCGGCGCCAGCAAGACGCCGAAGAATACAAATCGAACCAGGGTGTCGAATTTCGCCAGATCGGGCTTGGTGCCGTCACTGTTCGAGAGCAGCGAACCAGCTACCAGCACTTCAACTGTGTTGCCCGCTGAAAACAGAAGCGACTGCGATATTGGGAAGTGAAAGTAGCTATGCGCAATCACGTTGGCCACAATGCTTGCGGCTACATAAGCAAACCAGGAACGGCGCGGCAAGCGCAGCATGAATGCGAGCAACAGACCATTCGCAGGCCAAATAATGTCGGCAACCGCGGGCGTTCGCGTTAATGCGTTGCCGCCCCACGAAACCACCAGGTAAAGCAGAAATACATAAGTGTAGTGCGAGATGGAATCGGGGCGTAGACAGGCGATCCCCCGCCCCTGGGGCGAGCCTTCGACGATGCCACCTGACGGAAGATTGCTGTCGGAGGAACTATCTTGCATGGCTGGATCATTACCAGCATTGCAATCACTCCCAAAGGAATCAATAGCAAACCTGCGGAAGCCGAGACTGCCCCGTTAGTTTAAAGAGGTGGTTACCACCTGCGTAACGAAGTAGTCGACCGCGTCAAAATCACTATTCGTCTCGAAGCGCAACCATGGGTTCAAGCCGTGCGGCGCGGCGGGCCGGCAGCCAGCTTGCCGCCAGAGCAACCAGCGCAATGGTGAGTGTGACACCTGAGAAGACCAAAGGATCGCTCGAGCTGACGCCACGCAGCAGGTTGGCCACCAGGTGGGCAAGCGTGAAGGCCATCACCAGTCCCACGGCGAGCCCGATGCCGGTCAGCCACGAAGCGCGGCGCAGAATCATGCCCAGCACATTTTCGCGGCTGGCGCCCATCGCCAACCGCACGCCGATTTCGCGGGTGCGCTCGCCCACCAGATTCGCCATCACTGCAAAGATTCCGATAGCCGCCAGCAGCAGGGCGATGAGAGCATCTGATCCCAAATTGGCGGAGACGTATATTAATCCAACAAGAGCCTCGCGCTGGTACTGCGCCCAACTTTCAACATCCTGAAGGGGCAAATTGGGATCGACCTGGGCCAGCGTTTTGCGGGCGGTCGCGGCAAGCGCCAGCGGATCGCCGTCTGTGTCGATAAGGAAATTCGCGTCGTTATCAGGAACCTGCGCAGCGCTCATGTAAAGAGCCGGATGCGGTACCTGGTCCCACATTCCGTAGCTGGTTTCGTGTGCAACTCCCACAATCGTGAGCCAGGGATCTTTGCTGTCGCTGCCTCCCGTGCGGACGTGCTTGCCAATCGGATTTTGGCCGGGGAAATACTGCGACACAAATCGCTCGCTTACTACGGCTACGGGCATGGCGCCCAGTGCGTCGGCGCGCGTGATTCCGCGGCCAGAAACGATGGGAATATGGAGCGCGTCGAAGTAGCCGTCGCTTATGGTGAGGTGTAGCGCACTCTGGAATTTTCCGGGCATCACGGGACGATTCTCAATTTCAAAATCCTGCAGCCAGGCGTTATCGCTGTACGGCAGTGCGGTGGTGATATCGGCATGCTTTACGCCGGGCAAAGCGCGCAAACCGTCAAGGCTGTTGCGATAAAAAGCTGCGCGATTCTCCGGCTCATCGTAGCGAGATTGAGGAAGAGCGGCATGGAAGATGAGAGTGTGCTGGGGCGAGTAGACGTCGGCCAGATGCAACTGCGCGCCCATGCCTTTTGAGATGAGCACCGCGCCGATGACCAGCGCCAAAGCAAAGGCGATTTGGGCAACGGAGAAGATGGTGCGCAAACGCGCACGGCCTGAGCCGACTGAAGAGCGACCGCCGGCTTTCAACTGCTCAACGGGATTGACGCGGAGGGCCTCGAGCGCGGGTGCGATAGTAGCCACCACACCGGCAACGATGGCCAACAGCATTGAGAACGCGAGCGCGCGCCCGTTCAGCGTGGTATTGGTCCAGCCCGGAATAAACTTGGCAATGCGTGCCGGCATGGTAATGACAGTGAAGTGCAGATGCAGCCAGCCCACACCCAGACCGCCGGCAGCTCCGATCGCTGCAATCAGCAGATTTTCAGTGAGCAATTGGCGCAACACTCGCCAGCGGCTGGCGCCAAGCGCGGAGCGCATGGCAATCTCTGGACGCCGGGCAACGCCGCGTGCCAGTTGCAGATTGGCCACATTAGCACAGACCACCAGCAGAACAAACAGCGTTGCGCCTAACATGAGCTTGTAATAGAGCGGCGTGTAGTCGCCGTTGACTTCGTCGAGCAGCGGTTCAACCTTCACGGTCCAGTCCAGGTTGGTGCCGGGATACTGTTTCTCAAGCCCGGCGGCAATAATGTGCATGTCACTCTGCGCCTGCGCAATTGTCACCCCATCGCGCAACCGGCCCTCTACCAGATAATCGTGCGACGAGCGGTTGGCCAGTTGTTGCGGCACAGGCGCGAGGGGCAGAAATATATCGGCATCCGACGGATACTGCATCGTCCTGGGCATCACGCCGATAACAAGGTACTTGTGCCGGTCGAGTTCGATGCTGCGGCTGGTCACATTGGGATCAGAGGCGAAATTGCGCTTCCAGAATCCGTAACTCAGCACTGCGACGCCATCGTGGCCAGGTTGGGAATCAGCCTGCGTAAAGGCGCGGCCGAAATAGGGTTGCACGCGAAGAACCGTAAAGAAATTCGGCGAGATGCGAGCCGACTGCACTTGAGTCGCGCCATCCGCGCCGGTCAGCGCCATGCTGATCTGCTGGCGCACGGCCATAGATTCAAATGAACGGCTCTGGCGTTGCCAGTCCTCAAAGTTGGCCATCGACACCCAGTGTGTATCTCCGCTTTTCTTTTGCTCCGCAATAGCCATAACTCGGTCAAGCTGGGGCACGGTCAGGGGGTGCAACACCACCGCATCCATGCTGCTGAACATCGACGTGTTGATGCCGATGCCGACAGCGAGGCTCAGAACCGCCGTAACGGTAAATCCGGGCGATTTGCGCAGCTGCCGTGCGGCGAAGCGAAGATCTTCGAAAAAGCTGTTCATGGTAACTCCCGGTGAAACACTTGAAAGGCTGACAGGTATTAACTAGCATTCCGGCGGCCAAACCAGAGCCCGCAGGTCGCGGAAAAACGCTTGATTCCACGCGAGTTGCGCTGCATCGGTTCAAGACACTGACAGCATTATGTTCACTATCGAACAAATCAACCGCTGGCCGTCCACTGCCGGACACCGGTGGACCAAGTCAAAGTGAACCGGCAAAAAGAGTGATTTAAATCACATGCCGGCCAGAAGTTTAAGACTAGGCTGCAGTCACTCGCAATAAGGTTTCCCAGGGAGGTTTTTTTAAGATGGCCAATCCCATTTCCATCTCTTCTCACCGGTCAAGTCACACCTGTTCCAGCAACATTGGGCAAAAAGACCGGAACGAAACGCTGCAGATTTCCCCCGGCATGCATAAGGATGACGAGAAAGCCACAGTCAATCAGGGCATCCTCGCCGGCTTGATTCTTGATTCACACGGCGCGGCAGCCGCTCTCCCAGAGCCCCCTCCGGGCCTGTTGCAAGAATCGCTCAGTGAACTAATCCGTTACATTGTCCGCACACATCACGACTTTATCCGCGAAGAGCTACCGCGATTGCATGCGCTCGCAGAACGTATTATCGCCAGACGCGAGTGGCTCAATCCCGAACTGATCGACCTGGCCGCCAAACTCCGCCGCCTCTCGGGGGACCTGACTTTTCACATGAGCCACTCCGAGAACAAGGTGTTTCCCTATATTGAAGAGCTGGAGCGCAGCCTGAGAAATGGCGCGCCGCTCCTCCCATCAATCACGAAGCAGGGCACCAGCCTGATTCAGGAAGTGATGGCGGGCCACACCGCCGCGGGAGAAATGTTGCAGCAGATGGAAACGGACACCAATCAGTTCACGCCGCCCGAAGACGCCGGCCCTGACATCGTGTCACTCTACGAAGGTTTGAAAGAGCTTGCGCGCCGGCGCAGCAACCACATTCAGCTCGAGGGCTTCGTCCTCTTTCCCCGCGCCCTGGCACTGGAGAAAGAAGTGCTCGCAGCATAAATAACTAGCCTTTAGCTATTAGCTATTAGCTACTGGCTGCTCTTCGGAGGCAGCACGGCCAGTACGCGGCAGCGGTGCTTGTCTGCCGAACTCCACGCCAGCGGCATCTCGCTTTGCATGCAAGCACAGTCGCCGGCTTCGAGAATCTCGTGCATTCCACCTGCGTCAAGCCGCAGCTTGCCTTCGAGCACATACACCAGTCCGTTACTTTCGTGCGTGGCGTCGATTGCGATGGACGTTCCTCCCGGAGGGAACTCAATCATCTGCGCGGAAACAGAACTGCCTGAACCACCAACGTTCAGCGGCGTGATCTTCACCGATTCCAGCCCGCGCGTGGTTCCTTGCAGGTGCGCTTTACGCGTAATCGCAAGAGTGTGGTGCGAAGGCTCGCCAAAGAAGTAGCTGAGGCCCACCCCGTATACGCGGCAAATGGTTGACAGAGTCGGGAGCGTGGGAATCATCCGGTCCGTTTCAAGCTTTGAAAGCAACGCAGTCGAGAGGCCGGTTTCAGCCGCAAGCCGTGAGAGCGTGAGCCGTTTTTGAGTGCGCAGTGAGCGCAGCTTCAATCCGATGCAATAAGGTTCCAAGGACCACTGAGCATACGAAACCGCCTTTGGCATCGATGACTCCTCTTTAGCGTTTAACGTTGCTAACAAGTGTACGGCAAAGGCGGGCTTGCAAAGCGTAACGCAAGCAGTGATCATTAGTGCAGCGGATAAATGACGAAAGTGATCACCTTCGTCCGAGCTTCAACCCGTTATTTCGGCATAGCGGAGACGGTTTGCTTTTTTAAGCGGCCTATTCGCCGCGCTTAGCCGATCTTTCCTTTTCCCCGGGCCCAATATTCAGGCGCCTGAATGCCTTGTCCAGCAACGCATACCGCCGTCGCGCGCATCAGAGAGACCGAGCGTCGGCAAAATAGAATTTTTGGCAGAGAGACTTTAACTCGATTGCCCTACTCCCCCTTAACGAGGCTGGAATTCAATGAGAACATATGCTTTTTTCAATCTCGATCGTCGTCGCCGCGCCATGCGAGCGCTCCTGGCAATAGTGATTGGCGCAAGCCTGGCATGCGCGGCAAACGCTGAACCGGAAAAGAAGCCGGCCGCTGCAGCCGATGTGCTGGTGCTGAGCGATGGCGACACTCTCCACGGCAAGTTTGTGAACGAGATTGGCGGCAAAGTTACCTTTCACACCGATTCGCTCGGCGACGTGACCCTGGGGTGGGACAAGATCAAAGAACTGCACACCACCGAGAAATTCGGCGTGCTTCAACAGAGCGCGACCAGCAAAGGCAAACATGCCGCCGCCAACATTCCCACCGGTCCGGTTGACGTGACCGACGGCAAATTGACCGTGAATGCTGAGGGCGCTCCCGCCTCGCTTCCGGTTGCAAAAGCGCAGTTCGTAATGGACGATGCCGAGTTGCGCAAGCAGGTGCTTTCTGAACCCGGCTTTTTTGCTGGATGGAACGGCGCTGCGACAGCGGGTGCAACAGTAGTCTCGTCAACTACCAATCAGTACACCTTTTCGGGCGCAGTCAACATGGTGCGCACCGTTCCGGTGGTTCCGTGGCTCGACCCGCGAAATAAAACGCTTTTCGCCTTCAACGAGTCCTACGGCAAAATCACCCAGCCGGCCTATTCCTATCCCGCAACTCCTCCGGCCACGGGAAATGTGCTTGTGCCGGCGGTCGTTACCAAGTCGTCCATTTTTCACGCCGCTGGCGAACGCGACGAATATATTTCTCCCAGGGTTTATGCGCTGGCGCAGGTGGCGTTCGATCACAATTTTGCGCAGGAATTGCAGCTGCAGCAAATCTATGGCGGCGGCTTTGGATGGACAGTCGAGAAGAAGCCCCATGAGGAATTCGATCTGAAGGGTACGATGCAGTACGAGAAACAGCAGTTCATCGCCGGTACCGGCACCGCCAACCAGGACCTGATCGGCTCAACATTTTCGGCCAGCTACCTGCTTAGCGTGAAAAAGGTCACGTTCGCACAGGCAGTCTCCTACATCCCGGCATACAACATGATGAGCGCCTACTCCGCGAATGAAACTGACACCGTTGCCTTCCCTGCATTCAAGAACTTCAGCTTCTCGCTGGGCACGCTCGACACCTATCTGAACGATGCGCCGTTTGGTGCTTCGGCAGCCAACCCGCCGACCAAGCCCAACTCGTTCCAGTTCACCATGGGCCTGACGTACGTCATCAAGTCGAAGTACTAGACTTTCCGACGGCGTGAATTACGACGAAAGAATTTCAAGAACTGGCCAAGATTGGCCTGCCACACTTGGCGGCAGTGGCCAGCCCCAAACCGGCAGCGGTGCGCCTGGCAGTGATAGACCAAGCCAGCGGCAAAGTGGGCTCGGTGTTTGTAAAAACAGACTCCCCGGTTACGACAGTTACCGCGAGCTCGACCATTGATCAAAACTCACCACAATCCAAGCGGTAAAGTCCCTTCCCCCTTGAATTTACACAATCAAGTGCGTGCCACGCCTGCGTCACTTGACCGGCTGAATAAAACAGCCCAATTCGCTAACTACTTCGATCCATTTTCGCCGTATGTTCCATCAACGCTATACCGGCCTAAAACACTTCCACGAAACACTTCTGTGGAAAACAAGTGACATAAGACACATATAGTTACCAGCCGCAATTCACCGAAGATTACAGTTAACTAACAAGTAATATCAAATGGTTACTTTCTTCATAAGAAACGCTGCATATCGTCATGTTTCATTAGCTCCGAATGTGCATAATGGATTCAACTAATCAAGCGATGGCGTTCAAAGAAGCGCCTAGCCCTTGTTTTTTTTTGCAGTTTGTTTATCCCCAGAAGAGTGCGAGCGTTTCCGAAATCGGTTTTTGTCATTATTCGGTTTTAGTCATCCGCGGTGAATCGCGGGCTGAACCGGTGCAGGTGGACCTGTGCGTTGAGGCCCTTTGCCGGTAAGTTGCGTTGACTTGGCTATTGCAGTTTTTTCCTCGGACGCTCCAATAATGTGTTTCCCCGCTTGCCCATGCCTGGCGAGTTGAGTTGTTCTCGCGCCGGAATCTTCGGCCAGGCGAGCGCGGAGAGACGCGGAAATGCGTTGGGCGCGATGGATAATGATAGATCTCTACCGGCGGCCAACAAGCAGCCGGCCTATGCATTTGGCAAATTTCGGCTGGAACAAGACGGAACGCTGCTGCGCGGCCAAAAGCGCGTGCCGCTCACCGGAAACGAACTTGCCGCGCTACGGCTGCTGCTTGAACATAACGGCAAGTTGGTTAATTACGCCGACCTGAACGGGGCGATGCCGAGCAGCGCGCACGTCACAACTGAAAACGTTACCGAAAGCGCAGCCCAGACAATCGCCTCGCTGCGATCACACCTCGGGCCCGATGTGCAAATCGAGACAGTTTCGAAGCGTGGATTCCGCTTCGCAAGCGAAGCGCATGAGTTGACTGAGATGCCGTCCGCGGCGTTGCCGCACGTGGCAGTACTTCCCCTGTTTGCCGAGTTCGGAGTTGCGGAATACCTGGGAGCGGCGGTGACTGAGGGAGCCATTAAGCTGCTTGGCCGCCAGCGCCTTGCAGTGTGTACCGTGGCTGCAAAGGAGTCGGTAGCCACGCTGGCCAGGCGAGGACTCTCCGCTATCGAAATTGGACGGGCGATGCGGGCCGACATGGTTCTCACCGGCACGCTTCGCGCTCTGCCCACTCACCAT
>Ga0206798_1057_pt3 | contig 23754 bp, 14 predicted proteins | sample Alteio_BWOrgCont_66_FD_152893 | JGI IMG/M metagenome (GOLD analysis project Ga0206798, IMG submission 152893) | Enriched cells from forest soil in Barre Woods Harvard Forest LTER site, Petersham, Massachusetts, United States -... | ecosystem: Environmental > Terrestrial > Soil > Temperate forest >...
TAAGGTCAGACTTCAACCTGCATTGAGAAATTATGAAACCTACTGTTGAATGGGGTGAACATTACATCCTTGGCTTGCCAAGCGGAGAACTTGACTGGGTTGAGTTCAAATCGGCAGGAACGTTGGACATCACAATTCCTGGCGTTAATGAGAGCAAAGTAAGAAATGAACTATCGAAACAGTTTATCTGCCTTCAGTAATTCCGGTGGAGGCACACTCGTTTATGGGCTTGCAGACCCAGTCCCAGAACAACGTCAGAGAGTGGACGAGGGTGGCGTGTCACTCCGGTGTAAGGGAAAGAGCACGAAAGAATGGATTGAGGATATTATTCCCAATCTCGTCGAGTTTCCATTGAAACGATTCAATGTTCATGTGGTTGAGGGTGGAGGCGCCGGTAGCCAAATCGTAAAAGGCACAGGTTTGCTCCTAGTTGAGATACCAGATAGCGAGCAAGCTCCCCATCAAGCCAATGACAAAAGATACTATGCAAGGGTTGGCGGCAAGAGCGTTCCCATAGGGCATAGGTTCGTCACCGACATTCTCGGAAGGATGAAATATCCAAGGATGGAAATGATCTTTGAGTTGATTAGAGATGAACATGAACCGGACAGACTCGCGCTACGAACATATTGTCAAAATGCTGGCCGCGCTTTCGCTAATTATGTTAAAGGGGAAATCCTAATTCCGATAGGTCTTATCCCATCTGAGATCCACGATGACGGCAATGTTGTTTCGCAGGAAGGCCTGCGACATTACAGAATCCCTTTTGACAATGTTCACAAAGACGTTGTTGGCTGGCCCCCGACGCTTACGCTTCGCGCGCTTTTACTGTCAGTCGCTTCAATCCCGTCTTGCCGACACAAAGATTCGATGTGTCCACCAAGCTGGAGATTACGGAACTTCAACGCAAAGACCTTGCCGCTAAGGAGATTCATTGGAAAGTGTTTGCCGACAATGCTCCCGTCCAATCGGGCAAGATAAAAATCGGGTTATTAAAGTGCCTCTATATGAGGTAGTTGGTCACCAGGGAATGAGCGCGGTGCCTTGCATATCCAAATGGTGTTTTTTTACTTTCAAATAGGAAACCAGTTTGGGCTGTCGATCCACGCGTAGAAATTGCCTCAAATTAGCACATTGTCCTGTGATTTTCCGCATAGCCATGGTAATCTAAACGGGCAGTTTTGGCAACTCGCTCTGGTTTTGCACTATGGAAGACATCCTTTGAAGTTCATGTGGCGTCAATGAACGCCGCCACGCAACTTGCGATCCTGGGCAGTGTGACAGCCTCCAAATCGCCGACTCTCCGACGGAAACGGAGCGTGTTTGCAGAAGGTCGGCGGCACTGGTTTTGGCCAATCCGTTTGTCCCCGAGGGTTGCACTTGCACCTTAGCCGGAACGATTCAGATGTGTGATAAGGCTCGCCCTCACCCTGGCCCTCTCCCCTAGGAGAGGGAATCATTTGCGACAACCGTGCAAAAGATCACTGGACGGTGATCTTGAGCCATCGCTGAATACAATTCTCCCTCTCCTCGGAGGAGAGGACCTGGGTGAGGACGGATGTTCTCCCCCAACTGAATTGTTCCGGCTTAGTGATGCGCCCGGCGACAAATGGCTGCCAGCCAGTGAAGGGAACCACCAACCGAAGCTGGAAGATCTGTTCCACAGGCAAAGTCAAGACCACGGCGGGCCGTTCTTTCTGAATTTCGTGCCCGGTTTGGGATTCAAAATTGACCATCCAGATTTCACCCCGCCTTGGATTCAGCTTGGGGATCATCGTAGATATCAGGCAGCCCTTCCTCGGTATGGGCCGCGTAGAATCGAGCCATGACTTTGGATTCTGCCAGGAAGGCCTTGGCACGTTGCGCGCGGCTCATGGCCAGAAAGCGCAACTGTGGCGCCATAGCCTCTTCCATCGCCGCCTCGCCTTCATGGACTGCCTTCGTTTTGGCTTTCTTGCGGACCGTATTACGGGTAACGAGTGTTGTGCGCATGAACGCACATTCGCATAAAACTGCGTCCGATCAAGGCATCATTTACCGCAAATTCACCGCCGTGACCATTCAATCTCGCCAGTCACCCTTCCCGCAGCCGTAAATCGGTTTTTTGTAGGAATAGATACTTGCATTACCACCAAAGAGTGGTATTATTGGATGGCGGAGACGCTGGTGCCCCGAAAAGGGAGGCTGGCGCGTGTTCTTTGACATAAGGGGAAAAAGTGGTTCGTGGCCAGCCGCGGAAAAAGACGAGCGGGCCAGCCCCTTGACGTGTACAGGTGGAGCGATGGTCGGGCGACTGCGCGAATTTCACGCATCCTCGCCCCTTCTACCCAAGGTCGTCCGCACACCAGAACACATTAAGGGCTGGCGTAGGCGCGCGGAAAGGCTCAAAAAGTCCAAAATGGCGTGAGTTGGTTGCATCAAATCAAAGCTACTAACGCCTACTAACGCCTACTAACGCCTTGCGCTTTTTTGCGTGAGATGCGGCGAAGCCACCTCCAAGTGGTTAAAATGGTCCAAATTGGCTTAAGGGATGGGAAGGCTCAAGGCCGTTGAACAGGAGAAAGCAGCCTGACTAGCCGTCTACCAAAACCAGACTTGCGCCCCCTTTTCCCGCTTTTTTGCGAGAAAGGGCCGTCAGGCGGCTTTTTGTGCGGCGTTGGGGGCAGCGCGCGTTTGGTCGAGGCATTCGCGCACGACTTTCAAAAGCGTGCTGGGACGGTAGGGTTTGGCCAGGAAGCTGCGTTCGTCCACGTTGGCCAGTTCGGTGCCGGCCATGCCTATTGTGTAGCCGCTGGTGTAGATGACTTTCAATTTGGCGTCTTCGCTTTGCAGGCGCTCGGCCAGCTTGCGCCCGGTGAAGCCGTCCGGCATGACAATGTCCGTCAACAAAAGATGAACGTCCCCGGTGCGTTTGGCCCATTTTTCGAGCGCCTCGGCGCCGGAGCTGGCGCAGAGCACTTTGTAGCCGCCGGTTTCCAGGACCTGCGACACCAAGTCACGCAAATCGGGTTCGTCATCCACCACCAGCACCGTTTCGCGCGCAGGCGCGGCTTTGGCCGGTTGGACCGTCGGCGTGGTCTGGCGCGGCGCGACCGCAGCCATAGCGGGGATGTAAATATGAAAGGCCGTTCCGTGATTGACCTGGCTGTTGACTTCCACCCAGCCTTGATGTTGTTGCACGATGCCATAGACGATGGCCAATCCCAGCCCGGCGCCCTTACCCATGGGCTTGGTCGTGAAAAAAGGCTCGAAAACGCGCGCCAGATTCTCGGGCGGAATGCCGATGCCCGTGTCGCTGACACTTAACCGCACAAAAGTACCGGGCCGGGACTGGGGGTTGGCGTCCGCTTGCTCCTGGCCGATGGTGACCGATGTGGCCGTAAGGCAAAGAATGCCCCCTTCGGGCATGGCGTCGCGCGCATTGGAGGCCAGATTGTTGAAAAGGGTTTCCATCATCGGGCCGTCCACGCTGACCATCGGCAGGTTAGGGGATGCGTGCGCGTCCACCTTGATCGAAGAATTCAGGACCCGCGGCATCGTTTCCGCCACTCTGGCCAAGGTGTCGCGCATTTGAGTAGGGCGCAGATCCATGGCCTGCTTGCGGCAAAAAGTCCGCAATTGGCCGACCAGTTTGGAGGCGCGATCGGCGACGCTGCATATATTATTCAGCGCCCGGCAATCGGGGGATTCGGGCGACTTGCCGGACAACAGCAGACTGGCGTTGCCTTGCACGACGGTCAGGATGTTATTGAAATCATGGGCGACGCCGGAGGCCAATTGCCCTACGGCTTCCATTTTCTGGGCCTGGCGCAACTGTTTTTCCAGCCTGGCCTGTTCGGCGATTTCTTTCTTGAGCCGTTCGTTGGCCGATTGCAGTTCGAGGGTGCGCTGGGCCACCAACTGATCGAGATCCCACAGGCGGCAGGCGACTTCATGCTGGAGGCTCCATTTCTGAGTCAAAGCGTTGGCCATTTGCAGGACTTCGATGCTGTCAAATGGTTTCTTAAGAATGAGAAAACTGTCGGACCGGCCCATGGCGCGAATCATCTTCTCCCAGGAAAAATCGGAATACGCCGTGCAGAGCACCACTTGCAAAGCCGGGAATCGTTGCCAAAGGCGATTCAGGGTTTCCACGCCGTCCCAGCCGGGAGGCATGTGCATGTCAATAAAAGCCATGGCGTAGGGCTGGGCGGCGGCCTCGGCCGCCTCGACCATGCGCAAGCCTTGTTCGCCTTGCAGGGCGCATTCGACATGGAAGCTAAATGGCGGCGCGACCGGCGCTTGGGTGTCAAAGATCGCGGCTTCGGCGTTTTGCAAGGCCGCGTCGGCCTTATGGCCGCACAGGATTTTGCGGATGTCTTCGCAAATCGAACGGTTATCGTCAATGACCAGGATGCGGTTGTTTTTAAAGTGAGGGGTGGCGTTCATGGTTTGGCAATCCGGCGCAAAAGCGGCGGCGGGTGGGGGGTGGGGAGGGAAAAATCGGCCCCTTGACGCGCGCGCCCGGCTATGGACCAAAGGCGCAAATAACCTGCAACTCCTGCTGTGTAACAAGAGCCTGCTCCAACAGTCCCCAGGCACACTTCACCTGTGGACTGTTGATCATTCCGATTCGTCTTTCCCTTCATGCGACTATTCCGCATCAATTATCGGCAGAAACGGAAAGGACTTTAGCCGCAGGGGGAAATATGCTTGCGCAAGGCAACGCGGGTTCTTCGCTTGATTCAGCGGAAGAGACAATTACAGCGTTGACTGGCTGCGCAGAAGCCGAGGAAATTGGCCCGGGGCAGGCTGTGAGTGCCGCCTCAAGGAAGAGATAGCCCCTTGCTGACGCCCCAGCGCGGCGCTGGATGACCTTTGCCTGGGTTGGGTTCCAACGCCCTTCCCGGGCGCAAGATCGTCTGGAATTTGTTCCGGGGACGGCGACCGCTCTCGCGAACTTGTCCCCAGCTAATGTCCGACGTCCCTGCGGGACGAAACCGCCGACTCTTGGTTACGAGTAATTCTATCCCGTTGAATACAGCGAACAACCTCAACCCTTTGCTTGCGCAGCAGAATCTTGCGCTTCAATCATCCGTATCTGTGCGCCCGAGCACGAAGGCGGCGTGGACGGGGGCGGGCATCGGAGAATCGGCCCCGCGCACGGATTTCCAGATCACTTCGTTTAACAAATAATCGTCGGCCGCGTCTTCCACCGCGAAGTTCATTTTTATTTTGCCGCCCCAGGCGTTGAAACCGTTCTTTTCGTTCAAATCAATGTTCGCGGGCGCTGCGTCGTAAGCGCGCAAGTCCGGCTCCGCTTGAAACGAGCCGTACATCGGCGTGGCCGCGGCGTCAAATTGCGACATCGGCTTGAGGCCGAGGATCAGCTCCATCGTGCGCAACATGCTGGTAGTCGAATACATCGTCGAATCCTTCGCGCCGCGTTTGGCGTAAGGGCTGGCCACCATGGCGACGGTCCGGTGCGCATCAACGTGGTCGGAGCCGTTTTGCGCGTCATCTTCCACGACGAAAATGGCCGTTTGCGGCCAATACTTGGAATGGCTGACCATTTCGATAATGCGGCCCAACGCCAGATCATTTTGCCCTACATAGGCCGAGGGAGTGAGAGAAGTCACTGATGCGCCGTGCGTGTGGTCGTTGGGCAGCCGCACAATCTGCAAGCGCGGCATTTGATCGGCGGCCTCCAATCGCTTGAACTCGGCCGCAAAGCGATCGGCCCTTTTCAGATCGCTGTAAGCCAGATCGAAACCGCGATACATCGGGTCAATGTGCCCTTCCAGGTTTTTGACCCGCGCTTTGGCGGGCTTGTCCGCACGCTGAGCGTCGCTGACAAATTCGCCGTAACTAATATAGCTCACCCCCGCCTCGTGCGCGCGGTCCCACAGGTATCCGGCGGATGGTGAGGCGATGGGAAAGGAACCTTCGGCGGGATAAGGAAACTTGCCTTCGCGATTATGCCCGTAATTGAGCGGCCAGGTCTTCTCCACAAAATCGCTGCAATACGCCCCCATGCTCCATTCATGCCCGCTCGCGCTGACTTCGGCCTCCGCGTAAAAATTATCCAACAACACGAAATCCCGCGCCAACTTGTGGTGATTGGGCGTAACGCGCTCGGGAAAGAGGCAGACCTTCGCATCGCCGTTGCCTTGCGGCATGTCTCCCAAAACCTGGTCGTAGGTCCGGTTCTCCTTAATAATATAAATGACATACTTGATGGGGCTGGGATCGCCCACCTTGGCCGGGATGGGATTGCCCGCCGACGGCGTCATGGCCACGGCGGATTGCGCCTTGAGCGGGGTGCAGGCATAAGCGGCGGCGGTCCAGGATGCCATTTGTGCCTCCTTTTGTTTGCCATCCGGCAGGTCAATGACACTCAGCGTGCCCACGTATAAAGTGGCGATGTATCCCTTAAAATCGGCTTTAGGGATGTTCGACTTTGGGGTGGCCCCTTTGCCATTGGCTACCAGCAAGTGCCGTCCATCCGGCGTGACCCGCACGGAAGTTGGATACCATCCCGTCGGAATGAACCCGGATGACGCGCTTTTGCCGCGGCTGCTGACATCGAAGACCGCAATGGCGTTGACGTTGGCGTTGGCCACATAAAGCGTTTTTTCATCCGGCGACAACCCGAGGCTGTTAGGCGTCGCGCCGGCCGGGGCGTCGGGGAAAAAGGCCGCCCAAATTGTTTCCAGCGTTTTGCCGGTGGCGGTCTCAAGGACGGTAACGGTGTTGCGGTTGGCATTGGCCACATAGAGCAATTTGCCAGAACGGGTCAGCGCCATTTCGCACGGATGCTCTTCCGTCTTCCAGCGATTCAGCACTTTTCCCGTGATGAGATCAATCACGTCCACCGCCGCCTGCGCCCACAGGCTGACGTAGAGGCGTTTTTGCTTTTCGTCGAGGCAACAGCCATACGGATAAGCGTGTTCGGGGTCATTGCCGTAGAGGACGGCTTCGGCGCGCTTTTCGGCGGCTGCGGTGTCGGAATCTGTGGGGGGAATTATCGGGGCGGCGGCCAAATGAGCGGTGGTGGTGCCGACGCTGATATCCCTGACCGCAGGTGTCGGCCCCAGGGTGACTTGGGCCACACTGTCGCCGAGAAGATCGGCCACGAACAACCGTTTCTCCGCCTTATCCAAGGCCAATCCGCACGGCACCGCCCGCAGGGATTTGTCATGCACTTTGATTTCGGTTTGGTTGGTCAACACCCCGTTGAGAAAAGAGAACCGATAGACAGCTTCCTCGCCTCCGCCGCTGCAATAAAGCGCGCTGCCATCCTGCGAAAAAGTCAGCCCGTAGAAAGCCTGGCGCAATGGCATCCGGCTAATGATCGTGCCCGCGTTCAAATCGACCGTCACCACTTGATGGGCCGTGTAGCCCGCGAACAACACCGCCGCGAACCGGCCCTTCGGCTCAATGGCCACATTGACCGGGAAGCAGTCACCCAGATCAATCTGACGGCCAGTCGGGCGGACTGACCATTGATTGTGCAACAGCACCGAGCCATCAGGCTGGAGGCCGGGCCATTTGACGCCCTCCTCCGCCTTTTGCCCGAGGCAGGCTGGCCCGGTTGCGACCAACAAACAAAACAGACCAATATAGAAACGCATAAAATATAGGATATTGCGATGGCGCGAAGCGCAAGTGCCTTTGGTTGCAAGCTGATGGCGATCCGGCCGCCGTCCATCCTTTCACAAATTCAGTGTTTGTTCCAGTGACTATTCGGAAAATATTTCCAAGAAAATTACCGGCGTCGACGACCGCCTGGGAAAGCCATTTCGTCATGGACTTCACAACGCGGCCAGTTGTGGGAGGACTTCCGCCCTCACCCCAGCCCTCTCCTCCGAGGAGGGAGAATCGTTTTCATTGATGGCTCAAGATCACCGTCCCGTGATCTTTTGCACGGTCGTCGAAAAAGATTCCTTTTCCCGGGAAGGGGGCCAGGGTGAAGGCGAGCCTTATCACCCATCTGAATCGTTCCGGCTTCGCCCATTCGGCTCATTTTGACCACTCCGAGGCGGCTTCGCTGCTGTTCACGCGAAAAAGCGCAAGGTTTTAGTAGCCGTTAGTAGGCGTTAGTAGCTTTGATTTTTTGCAATCATTGCACGTCATTTTTGGCCTTCTTGACCTTTTCCACGCACGAAGTCAGAACCCGCGCGGGCTTAACCTTTTCGGGGCCTGGCGCCTCCGTCTTTCACTCATACTACACTTTTGTGGTAACGGAAGTAACATTCTCTTCGAAAAGCAGAAATTTTATTTTTTCCAGGCGTTTTCAGCCGTTATTTGGCGTTAGCGGCATTAAACGGACGGTGAACCAGTCCAACGTCCTCCGGGACGCTTCAGGCGAGGGAAAACATCCGTCCTCACCCCGGAACTCTCTCCTCCACAAATGGGTGGAAGAGAAGGAGAAATCCAGACTGCAAGAAAAGATACGCGCGACGCCGCGAGACCGTGCTGTAGGCTGGCGTGTCTTAAGCCGAAGGTTCGACATGCACCATCCACTTCACTCCGAAGGGATCGGTCAACATGCCGAAGGCCGGCGAAAAGAACGTCTTGGCCAGCGGCATTTCCACCTTCCCGCCCTCGGACAAGGCCGCGAACAAGCGCTCCGCCTCGGCCGTGCTCGATCCCGTGAGCGAGAGAGAAAACCCGTCGAATTTTCCCGTGCAAGGCCCGTCGCTCAACATGATGGTTGAGCCGTTGACCGCAATACGAGAATGCATGACTTTTTCTCCGTCAATCGGCGCGCCACATCCCGCGCCTTCGCCTTGCGGTGGCGCTTCTTTGTAGCGCATCAGCATGAGGACCTCGGCCCCGATGGTCTTTTTGTAGAACTCGATGGCTTCCTCGCAACGGCCGTTAAAGAAAAGATAAGTATTAACCGCGAATTTTTCAGTCATAATTTTCTCCAATTTATTGTTAATGGATTAAGCAGTGCAACTATACAACGAAGAGGCTGCGGCCGGCAGGACAATTTTTGTTAATATTCTGTTACGGCCCGTTGGAACGCACTTCTACTGCACTTGCACCCTGAAGAACATCCGGGAATTGGTCGGCGCAACGGTGTAAGGCGCAGAGGCCGTGTTCGTGGACCACGGGCCGGCCAGGTTGGTGGCTTGCAGCAGCGTGCCTTGTGACCAGGTCAGCGTCAGGCTCCCCGCTCCGGCCGGGGCCAAGTTCAAAGTGACATTGGGAGGATTCGTTCGCGCCTGGTAGAGGGCGGAAATCTGTGAGGCGGAGAGTGCTTTGGAGAAAATGGCCGCATGGGCCATGCAGCCGGACAATAAACGTTGGCTTCCGTAATCAGGCGAGCCGCCAATCCAGACATCGAGGTTGTCCCCGGCGGGCACTCCAACGGTGTTGCTGGCCTTGAGCACGGCATCCACATAGAGAGAGCCGTTGTTACTGACGCTCGGTACGCCGGTGTAGGCGTAGGCCACAAAATGCCAACCGGTGCCTGCGATGGAGCTTGAACTGGTGGCGTCAGGGTTGCTGCCGTCGGCCGAGCCAGGCTCGCCACTAGTATTGACGCTCATGCGCCAGGAACTGTCGCCATGTCCCATCAAGCCCGAGAAATGAGCGGGCGTGGCCGAAACATTGACCCAAGCCATGGCAGTTAGGGCGCCGGTAATGTTGAAGGGGCCTTCGGGAATGTCCACGTAAGCCGTCAAGCCGTCAAAAAGCACGGAATAGCTGGGAGATCCGAAACCGGCGCAGGGCGCGCCGGCTTGGGCGAAGGTGACGCTGCCTACATAGTTTCCGTTATGGCCGCCAACGATGTCGTAGGCAACAGAGCCATTTGTTTCATTCAAAGGCCAATACGCTAGTGGACCATCGGCCACCACCGCGGCTTCATAAGGCTCCAGCACGGCGCTGCTGGTAAAACTCGCAGAAGCGACAGCGCTGTTCGCTTGCCCTGTCACGACGGCGACCGCCTGCACCGTGCCGCCGTTGGTCAGCGCGAAAGGGCCTGTGTAAAGAATAGAATTAGTGGTGGGGACACTGCCATCCAGGGTATAATAAATGGCGGCTGTGTTGGTCGAGGTGGAGAGCATGACCGCAACGAAATTTGTGAACACGCCGCCTGCGGGCGCAATCGTTGGCGGAGCCAGGGAGCTCACGCTGCCGAAAACAGTCAAGTAATTGGCGGTGCCCACATAGACCTTGCCGTTGGCGATGGTGGGCATCGTATATTTGACCGCGAGGCCCGGGTTGTCGCGGGCCAGGTTTTGGCTGCTGTTGTAGAGTTCCACCGCCAGGTTGGTGGCGTTGAACGCGTGCAAAACGGCCGGGCCTTTTTGGTTGGCCGACGTGTCAAGCCCCCAAACGATGGCATTGCTGACCCCGTTGGCCGAAACGCTTAACGACGAGCCGGGGTAGCTGATCGTGTTCGTGGAGGAACTGGCGGGCGTCGTTATGATCGCGGCATTTGCAATGGAAAAAGCCTTCACATAATCGCCCGAGGCACAATAGTAAATGGTTCCGTTGAAATAAGCTGGGGTCACCCACATCCCTTTGGTCTGCCCGGAAACTTCCTGCACGATTTGCGTGTCGCCGGAGGCGTTGAATTGCCCCAAGTTATCACGGTCCAACAGCCAGAAAACGCCGGCCTTGCTCCCAGCCACCAGCAGATGCGGATGGGCGGCGCTGCCGGCGGAATCCGGCAACAGAATCAAACCGGCCGAGCCAATATCAAGGTCCTGCAAATTAAGCGAAAGTTGATTGTAGGGAGCGAAGTAGTCGACCGGGGTCAACCCGCCGACGGTGGAAAGTTTGACCACGCTGTCGCCGAAGTTTTCGTTCAAAGCGTCGAACGTGCCGTTGCCGGTTTCGAAGTAGATGTTGCCGACCGCATCGGCGGCGGGCCCGCTGGAAGCCTGCCAGATCCCGCCCGACGAACCGTTGGGTGTCGTGTTGAACACCCCCAACGGTTGCAGCGTGTAGGCATTGTAGGTGAAGACCCAGCCGTGATAAGGCGGAAAATCCTGGTGCGAGGTAAACGTCACGGTGAGAATTCCATTCGCCAGCAACAAAGCCGGACGGTTCATGTGTTTGTAAGGCGAGAAATTCACGGTATTGGGAAACTCGAATCCATCCCCGACTCCCAAAACGGAGCCTTCGATGACAATTGGGCCGCCGAATTTCTCCTCGCCGGTGGTCACATCCAAGGCATGCAGCCGGTAGACAAAATTGGTCACTCCGTTTCCAATCTCCTTGGTTTTCACCGCAGCGTAAATCGTGCCGGTGATGGGATCAACGACCGGCGTGCCGCTGATGCCGACTTGCGGACCGTAAAATCCGGGAGAGGAACTCGCTTGCAGGTCGGTGGCGGTTTGCAGTGGTGTGATGCCGGCGGCGGGATTGATGAAACTAACGTGCCAGATAGCTTGAGCATTGGGGCCGGCGCTGCTATCGGCGTCGAAAGCGTAAACACTGTCGTTCTCCGTGGCGGCGAGGAGAAGATTGTGGATGCCACGTCCGGGAATGGCGACGTTGGCCAGAACAAGCGGCTGTGCCATCATGTAGCCATCCAAAGGTTGCGAGAACAATTTGCCAAAACTGTTGGAATTTACATTAGCCGGAGTGAGGATGGTTTCATTGATGTTCTGGCCGGTGCGCCCGTTGTCATCCCGGCCCGTCAGGACGGAAACGAAGCTGGCGGGCGGGACATTGGTGGCCGGCGTGGTAAAACTCTGCACGGGCGTGCCCCACACCGTTCCGGCGGCGTTGACGGCCTGGGCGGAAAAATAGTAGGTGATGTTCGTCGTCAAGCCAGGTACGGCTTGGGCGAACAAACCACTTTGCACGCCGGGCAAGACGACGCTTTGCGCCCATGCGCCGGGCGTGGTGCCGCCGTTGGATGGCCCATAAAAAACTGTAACCACGGGAGGATCGCCCCCCGTTGACGTGACATTGCCCGAAAGGATGGCGGCGGCTGGCCCCACGTTCGAGGCCGGCAGATTGCTGATGCTGGCCAGCGAAGCCGCCACCGTGGTGAACGATTGCGAAGACGGAGCCCAAGCCGCCCCGGCGGGATTGATGGCCAGCATCCTGAAGTAGTAAGTCGTGTTGGCTGATAATCCGGTGACGTTTTGCGAAAAGCTCCCGGATTGAAACCCCAGATAGAAATTCGAGGCCCAGGCGCCCGCATTGGTGCCACCGTCGGTCGTTCCATAGTAGGCGAACACTTCCGGTATGGCCCCGCCATTGGAAATCACGTTGCCTCCCAAGGTGGCGGCATGGACCAGAATGCTTGTGGCCGGAACATTAGTCACTGACGCTGGCGCGTAAGGCCCGTTGGTTTGATTGCCTTGAACACCACTCAAGGCATAGATGGCGGTCGCGCCAGCGCCTGTTGCCTGATTAAAGGTTACACTGGCAATCGCCTTATTGGTGGGACCGAAAAGCGCTGTCAAATCAATTGTCGTCTGATAGAATTGCGGATTGACCGCCCCGCCCTGCGTGACTGCGGTTTGCAAGTTGATCCGATCAAAGCCTTGCAACGCGATGTTTTCTGCGCCGGTGAACCAATCCAACGCGATGATATTGGTGACAAGGGAGCTGCCATCGGCAAAATTAATCGTGGCGACGGGCGTTCCGCCGCCGCCGGCAGAATTGGCGAGAATGGAGAAGCTGTTGTAAACCGCCGGCGTGGCCAACGTCAAATTGCCGTGCGTGATGCCGGTGTCGGAGCTCATGACGAGGGCGTTTTTGGAGGTGTAAGGCTGCAATTGGAAAACCGAGCCATCCACTGCGCTGGCGAACGTGCCGGTGCGCGGGAGGCCGTTGGTCTCATTTGGCAGGCCGGCTTGATAGTAGGCCGTGCCTTCGCCCGGATTTAACTCTGCTGCCACATTGGTATAAGGCGGACCCGTGGCGGTGTTCTCAATGACCAGATCGCGGTTCCAACCGGTGGCCGCGATGGGTGCTCCCACGGGGGGTGGCGTGCCCGCCACCAAACCGCTCACGGCATAGATAATGGTGGAATTGGCCACCGTCTTCCCAAAAGTCAGGCTGGCCAGCGGCTTGTTGGTCGCGCCGAGCAACGCCTGAACATTGACCGTCGTTTGATAAAAGCACGGATTCTCCGGCCCGGTCGAGTCAACCCCTGTGACCAAATTGACCTCCCCGGGTCCGAACCACGCCACGTTGACCGTGCCATTCATCCAATCCGGAGCGTAAAAAGTGGTGGAGAGCGATGAGCCGTCGCTGAAGTTGAGCGTGAGCAGGCCGGTCTGGTTTGTGCCGTTGACAGAATGGGCCAGAATGGCAATGCGGGCATAGGTCGCCGCTTGCGAAAACGTGAGCGTGCCGTTGGTCAACCCCGTATCCGCGCTCAAAATAAGCGCGTTCTTGGAGGTATAGGGCTGGAACTGAAACATGGTTCTGTCTCCTACCATGCTCACGAACGCACCCGAGGGCGGCAAGCCCCAGGCGTAACCCGGCAAGCCGGTTTGGTAGAAGGCACTGCCCCCGCCCGCGCTTATTTCGCCCGCCACGTTGGTAAAAGGCGGGCCCGCAGCAGCGGCTTCAATCACCACATCGGCATTCCATCCCGAGAGCGAAATGGGCGCCATATTGGTCGAGGCAAAAGCACGGCTCGATTCGCTCGCCAATGCCAACCCCAAGGCACAAATCGCAAACCAACGCGCCGCATTTCTTGCGTTCTGCGGGAAATCCTTGGCTATAATCACAGTTTAACCATAGCACGCTGGCCAAATTTTCACCACCGCGTTTCGCCTGATGTTTGAGCCGGCCCCGAGGCAGCAGATCAATTTTCGGCCTTTGCAAGGGCGACGATTGCGTAAGCGGTCGCCGCGTCTTCCATGAGGTGGCCCAGCACGGGATCGTCAGGATAGAGGCCGTTCAATGACTTCGCCTCCCATCCTCCGGTTTTGGCATTCTGATGATGCGCCAGCCAAACCAGAGCCTTGTTCAATTGAGGCACGGATAAGGCCACCCCTGCTTCTCTCAAACAGCAAGCGGCAAAGGCTGTCGCATATCCGTCCGAGTTCGGACTCGTCGCGACCTCGGCCACAAACTGGTCCGGTCGTGTTTTCCAAGGACCGAGCGCGCTCCAACTCCAGCCGCCGTCAGCGCCTTGGCTCCGCCACAGTTCCTCCAAGGTGGCTGCCCGATCCGCCTGCGAGATGAGATTTGTTAGGTAGGACGAGGCCCACAAAGCCGCCAAGCGATGATGCATGATTTGCCCGTGAAATTGTTGGCGGAGATATTCTGACATCTCATCGAGTTGCTCCTTCAGCTCAGGCCGTTTCGAGTATTCTGGAGGAGCATATCCGACCGCGAGTGCCGCCAGGGCCGTGCCATAATACGCCGCCTCCGGAGTTTCCCATGGATCCAACGAAGCGTCCGCCCACGCCCAAGATCCTCGCTCCTTCCCCGTGCTGATTTGTTCGGACCACATGCGGCGAAGACTTTCCTCGGCTTCCCTGCTCAACGTCTTGCGGTGCTGTTCCCGGTCATCGAACGTCAAGACGAGCGCGGAAATGATGGGTTCAGCGCTATGGAGATACCCGAAGCGAGCGTTTTGCGGCGCATCCGGCCGCATGACTTTGTCGCGGATGCGGTCCGTGAAAACGACATCAAACGGAGTCGGACCTGGAGTTCCCAGTGCTCGCGCCAGCGCTGGCGCCGCCAACAGGTCGGGCAGAACCGTGTGGCAGGATGCGCACGCCATGTTTTGTGGCTGGTGCCGATTCTCCGCGCGCTTGGCCGTAAAGTCCAGCCAGGCCTGCTGCCGGTTGCGCAAATACTGCCCGGCTGCCTGCGGGTTCCAGGCCAGGTCATCCGCAAGAGTCTGACTTGCGGCCAGCACGCCAAGCCCCGCGCACAAGGCAAATCGGCCGAGTCGGCCAGATGGTTTTACCGAAGAAAGGAACATATTTTCTTTTAGCTAAGGGTCTGTAGATATAATTGACTCGGCGGCTTTTCGGCCACAGCGGATTTGGCTAATTCGACACGTCTTGAATGGAAGCAGCAGAAGGCTCTCCAGGCAAGTAATTTTTTGACAGCAGCTTCACTGCGGGCGCATTTCACTTTTTTTCAACTTTCGTTACCCCCCTCTCCTCCACACACTTGTGGAGGAGAGGCTGGGGAGAGGAGGAAACCCCTCTCCCGGCCTGCGGCCACCCTCTCCCCGCTGGCGCGGGGCGAGGGGATTCAAAAGTGTGCGTCGGCCAAGTCTCTGCCAGAAATGGAGATGCGCTCCTGCACTGCGGCCAACCCGCCGGCCTCGGTCCAATTTCAAGATCAGATTTGCGCAATGGCGAAAAGACGTTAAAATGACGCGCATGAAAACGTTGCCTAAAATGGACATCAGCGATGAGATTGAGGCGCAAATCAACGAAAGCATCAAAATCTCCGACTTATGCAAGGCCGATGTCGTCAGGCAAGCACTCCGAATTGGCCTGCCCCAATTGGCGGCCCGGTTCCGACCGGCCCCACTGTGGCTGGAGGAACGAATCCGTGAAGCTCTGACGGAGCCAGCCGAGCCGGTAACACCCGCGCAATTTGAAAAAAAGATGAAAGACCTGAACGGTGGCCGCTAAACTGGTTGTCCATCCGGCCTTTTATCGCCGTGTGCGCCACTATCGAAACCGCATCGGGAATCATGATGGACATCCGCAAGTTGCCATCAAATTTGTGAAGGCGGCGCAAGCATTTGTTCTAAGACTCATGGAAAAACCGCAGCGCGGCCATTCCGCTGCTTTTGAATCTCCCGATCTGGCGGACATACTCCGCGTCGCCGTGCCTGGCTTTTCCGTGTTTGCCATTTTTTATCGCTGGGATGGACAAACTCTAACTGTGATTACGCTGGAACATACCGCGCAGGAATTGCCCTCCCGATTGGCTGGCCTTCTCGCGGCCTCTTGATTTTTTGATGCAGGCGAACCCGCCTGCCGATTTGCCGCTTTTTCTTTGGACGAGAGGCCCGGTTGGGGGCAATATACGGAAGCCGTAATTTGCATGGCCGAATACGATGATAAATTGTCCGTGGCGTTGCCGGAGGATCTCCGGCGGCAGTTCGTCGAGGTCGAGCGCCGACTCAAGCGCGTCGAAACGACGGTCGCCGTGTGCTGCGTCGCGGGCGGCTTGATGGTGTCGTTCCTGGCGCTGTTCGTTTCGGATCGTTTGTGGGATACGCCGGGCTGGCTGCGCTGGACTTTGTGGGCCGGCGGTTTGGCGGCGGCCGTGGCCGCAGGCGCGTTCTGGGCGCGACGATGGGTCTGGCAACGGCGCGATCTGCGGGCCTTGGCCAATTTGGTGCAAAAAAAATATCGCCGCCTGGGCGATCGACTCTTGGGCATTGTCGAATTGTCCAACGAGCAACATCACAACGCCAATTTTTCCCCGGCGCTCTATCATGCGGCTATTTTCCAGGTGGCTGATGAGGCCAAGGGTTATGATTTTAGCCAAAGTGTCGGCACGAGCGGGGCGCGGAAATTAAGCATGCTGGCGGCGGTCCTGGCGGCTGGGTTGGCGCTGATTTTCGTGGCGCTGCCGCATCCGGGCTGGAACGCATTTTTGCGCTGGGCTTTGCCGATGGCGCATGTCTCCCGTTACACGCTGGTTACTTTGGAGGGGTTGCCCGCCGAATTGATTGTGGCGCATGGAGAACCATTTAGTATCGCGGCTACCGTAAATTATCATTCCTTCTGGAAGCCAGGGCGCGCACTCGGACTTTGGCCGCGACAGCAAGCGGTGGCCAGCAACGTCCAGAATGGGAAAGTTCGGTTGCAAATTCCCGGCCAGGTGGAAAACGGCGTTTTGGAAGTGCGCGTTGGCGATGCCAAGGCCACTGTTTCCGTACGCCCCACTTATCGGCCTTCTTTGCAGGAATTGGCGGCGCAGATCCAACTGCCCGATTATTTGCGTTATCCTGATCAAAACCAAATTTTGCAAAACGGTTCGCTGCTGGCAGTGGAAGGCAGCAAGGTCGCCTTGCGCGGCAAAGTCAGCCGCGAATTGTCTTCTGCCTTGATGCAAAGTGGTGAAGGAAACCCCGCGCCGCTGAAGATTGAAGGCGACAGTTTTGCGACCAGCCCAAGCAAGCCGGAAGGCATGGCCGATTTGACCTTCAATTGGCAGGATCACCTGGGGCTGACCAATGCCGCCCCGTTGCGGCTCTCGGTGCAGACGCAACCGGACGCGCCACCGGTGCCGGAAATCACAGATATGCCGCGCGACATGGCCATGCTTAATTCGGATGTCTTGAACATCCGCTTGCAGGCGCACGACGATTTTGGCGTGCGGGATTTGGGTTTGGCCTGGCAAATGACTTCCGATTCTCCGCCCACGGCCATCGCGACGACCGAAGCCAAGATTCAGACCTCCACGACGCAGGAGAAAGAAAAGGAGCGGGTGTTTTTGTGGAGTCCGTCCGTGTTTCGCATCCCGGCCGGCTCGACCGTTGAATTGACAGGGTTTGCGCGGGATTATTTTCCCGCTCGTGAACGCAGCCTCACCTCGGTTTACAACATCCGGATCTTAACCCCCGAGGAGCACGCTGAAATGATGCGGCAGCGGTTGGAAGGGCTGATGGCGCAAGTGGAAGAAGTCACCCGTCTCCAGGAAAAAATCGTGGCTGGACTGAACGAGATTAAGGATGCAGACAAAATGCAGCCGGCGCAGAAAGCTTCACTCCTTGGGCAGAACAAGGAAGACCAGTTGCAAAACGCCAACAACCTGGGCGATTTGTCCAAGGAGGGGGAAAACACGATGCGCGAGGCGATGAAGAATCCGCTTTTCAAAGAGGACGCTATTCGCCAATGGACCCAGTCCATGCAGCAATGGCAAAAGTTGTCCCAACAAAAAATGCCCGCCGCCGCCAGTGCCATGCAGTCGGCCCAACAAAGTTCCGGCTCGGAACCGAAGGACATGGCTGATGCGCAGCAAAAGGCCGAAGATATTCTTCAAGAGTTGGAAAAAATGGAGAACAAGGCCAATCAACACATGGACGATCTCCAGGCGATGACGCTGGCGCAACGGTTGCGCAAAGTCGGGGGCGAGGAAAAGGAAATCGCGGGCCAGCTTTTTGACTCCGCCTCCAACACCATCGGCTTGCTGCCCCGGCAATTGCCTCCAAAACTCAAGCAGTTCGAAGGCACCCTGGTGCGCGGACAGTCGGCCGCCCAAAAACAAACCACCGTTTTGCAGAGCGAGTTGAGCCGCTTTTTCGAGCGCACGCAAAAGCCCGGCTACGGCGAGGTCAGCAAGGAGATGAAAGATACGCACGCGACCGATGAATTGGATCGGTTGGGCGGAATGATCGATAATAATATCGGGTTGGAGGCCTCGGTCAATTTGGGCCAATGGTCCACTCGTTTTCAGGCGTGGGCCGACAAGTTGGAGCCGAAAAGCTCCGGCGGTTCCGGCAAGGGCAAATCAGGCACCGACCTGACGGAGCAATTGATCGCGTTGCTTCGCCTGCGCGACAACGAAGGGAATTTGCGCGACGAAACCACGTTGCTGGATCAGGACAAAGGTCCTCCGGACAGTTACCAACAACGCGCCACCTCACTGGCCGGCACGCAGGACAAATTGGCCGGCGATCTCGAAGGCATCCATGAAAAAGTCCCCATGGAGCAACTCGACGCCGCTTTTACTGACACGGCGGAGGCGATGAAACAAACGCAGACTTTCTTGAAGCAGCCGCAGACCGGCCAACCGGCGGACGAAGCTGAGGTCAAGACTATTGATGCCCTTTCCGATTTGATCAATTTGATCAACGAACAAGCCCAGAAAGGCAAACCTTCATCCTCACCCGGCAATGGCAACTCGGCCGAGGAAATGCAATTCCTCACGCAAATGGCGAACAAGCCGGGCAAAGGCAAGGCGTTCGCCAATCAGCCCAACCGCGGTTCCTCCAGTCCGGGAGGCACTACCAGCCGCGTAGGCGGACCGCAAACCGGCAGTGCGACGGGCAAGGGAGCGGATGACCGTTCCGTCAAGCAAGCGGCCGGGGCGATGCAGAACGCCCCGGCGGAATTCCGGGACGCTTTGGAGAATTATTATCATGGCCTTGAGAAGTCCAGGCAGTAAGGCCCGGTCATTACTTTTAATTTTGGCGCTGTGGGTCTCGGCCGCGCCCGCGCAACAGTTGTACACCGGCTCGGCCGGAATCGTGGCCTCGGAGGTGGACAAGATGTACGTGCGCGGCATGCAATTCCTGGTGCGCGCGCAGAAGCCGGAAGGGAATTGGGATGCGCCGTCCACCGGCGACGAGGCGATTGCTTCGCTGGCGGTCGTGTGCCTGCTGGCCCACGGAGACGATCCAAATTTCGGACCTTACAGCGGCACGATCCGCCGGGGGCTGGATTTCGTTTTAAAGAGAAGCAATCCCGAGACGGGCTACATCGGCCAGACCATGTACAACCACGGTTTTTCGACCCTGGCGCTGGCGGAATCCTACGGGGCCGTGGATGATCCGCGGCTGGGGCCGGCCTTGCAAAAGGCGGTGCGGCTGATCATCAACTCGCAAGCGGAGAATAGCTCTCACGCCTGGCGCTACTCGCCGGAATCCAGAGACGCCGACACGACCGTCAGCGGAGCGCAAATGGTGGCGTTGTGCGCGGCGCGAAATGCCGGCATCGCCGTGCCCGAACAAGTCATCCAGAACGGCATCAATTTCTTCCGCTCGTGCCAGACGCCCGATGGCGGCATTGGCTACCAATTCCCCAGCGCGCCCAACACCACGCGCACGGCCATCGCTTGCGTCGTCATGGCGCTGGCCAAGGAAAAAAATACGCCCGCCTTCAAGGCGGCTTTCAATTTTTTGAAGGCCAGCCCTCCGGACGCGCAGTATCCGCAGTACTTCCTCTACTATGCGTCGCAGGCCTATTTTCACGGTTCACCCGATGCATGGCAAAGTTGGAACCGGGAGAATATCGCTTCGTTGCGCTCCACCCAAAGCGGGGAAGGTAATTGGGACGGACAGCTTGGGCCGGCGTTTGCGACGGCCGGTTCGCTGCTTTCGCTGGCGCTGAACTATCGTTACCTGCCGATCTATGAAAGATAAGGCGACTTTTTCTCAATGGCTGCACTGCGCGCTTTGGGTCAGCGCTTTGGCCTGCTGGCTGCCGCCGGGAGCGGCCGGACAGGTTATCGTTCGGCAAATAAGGCAGGCGCAGCCTGGGCAGATTTTCATTCAAGGCGGTGGCGGAATCGGGATGAATTGGCAATTCGCCACTCCGAATGGCAAGCCGGAGCGGATGCCCGAACCGCGCGGCGACGTGCTGGAATTCCTCGACGGCTCCGCCTTGCACGGCACGTTGTCGAAGATGGACCTGGCCCAGGGCTTGAGTTGGGCGGCCTCGGAGGCGAGCCAGCCGATCAACTTCCATCCGGCCCATCTGGACTATATTCGTTTCGCTCATGCGCAGGCAGTGAGCGTGACGCCGACCTGCCATTTGTGGTTCGGCAACGGGGACGATCTTTACGGGTCTCTTACCTCGATGGATGACAAGCAGCTTGGTTTCAGCACCTGGTTCGGCGGTGCGATGGTCATTCCGCGCTCGGCGGTGCACGCGATTACGTTTCTGTCCGCTAATTATTCGATCGTTTATGAAGGCCCCTACGACCTGGGCGGCTGGCTGGTGGTCAACAATGGAAGCTGGACCTTTCGTGACGGCGCTTTCCTGGGAAATTCGACGGGCACTCTCGGACGGGATTTAAACCTGACTCATTCCGTGACGCTTGAATGCGACCTGGCTTGCAGTACGTTCTTCAACCTAGAAATCGGCCTTTATTGCGACGTGGTGGACCGCCTGGAGCCCAACGGCGGTTCGTGCGTGGTCACGGTGACGCCCTCGCAAGTTTCCTTGCGTCAGTTTCAGAACATGGGCCTCTACACTCAAGCCGGCGTGGCGGTGCCCGGCGGCGGAGAGAAAGACCGGATGCATTTGGCCATCGAATGCGACAAGACGGAAGGAACAGTATCTGTGTTTGTCAATCATCTTTTGGTCAAGACCTGGAAGGATTGCAGTTTTGCCGGCGGCGGGACGGGGGTTTTGTTAATGCAGGGCGGCCTTAATCCCAACCCGGGCCTCAAAGTGAGTCATCTCAAGATCAGCCAGTGGGCGGATCGGGGGGAACCGCAGGCGGCCTTCATCGCCACTAATACCGACGCCATTCATTTCGTCAATCACGACCAGACGGCTGGAAAAATTGAATCCATCAAGGACGGCAAGGCCCGGCTGACCCTGGCCGGAACGACGCTGGACATTCCGCTGGAGCGGGTCACGCAGATTGAATTTGCCCAAGCGCCCGCGCCTAGTGAAACACCCGGCCCGTGGCAGGTCCGCGCTCATTTTCCAGGCGGCGGCAGCGTTTCCTTTCAACTGGAAAAATGGGATGACAAAGTGGTGGCGGGCCAGAGCGCGATTTTCGGTTCCCTGGCCTTCCAACCCGGCGCCGTCCGCGAAGTGGAATTCAACCTCAATCGTCCCAAGGAAGAAGGAGTCATCGCCAACAGCAAGGAGTTTGAAGAATTGGATGAATAGGCTTTCTTATATTCTCCTGGCTATTTGGCTGCTCCTCGCCGTCGCGCCCGCGCCGGCCGAGCCTGCGCCCACCAACGCAGACGCCGATTGCCTTTCTTTTCGCGACGGCGATGTTCTCTACGGCAAATTGCTCGAAATCCAACCCGGCAGTGTGATTCGCTGGCAGCACCCGGACGTTTCCGAGGCGATTGATTTCAAGCCCGAGAAGGTCGGGCAAATTGATTTTGCCCCGCGCACATCCACCGCCGGGCAAACCGATTCTTCCTGCAAACTTTGGCTGGCCAACGGCGACATGCTGGAGGGGAATCTGGCGGGGTGCGGCAGCAACGCGTTAAGCATGGACACCTGGTACGCCGGCCGATTGAAAATTCCCCGGCGGGCGTTGCAAACACTTACGTTCAATCCGCGGACCCCGATCCTCTTCGACGGCTTGTCTGGCCTGGACGGCTGGACGCAAGGTAAATCAGGCAAGGCCTTTGCAGGCGATGCCGGCCGGTGGTTGTATCGCAACGGGGCTTTTTACTCCGACAAATCGTCCTCCATCGCCCGCGATTTAAAATTGCCGGATCGCTCGCAGATGCAATTTGACCTTACTTGGAAAGGCGCGCTCAATCTGGCCATCGCACTTTACACCGATTCTCTCCAGCCCATCAATTTGACGGACAAGGAAAACGAGCCTGATTTCGGCGGTTTTTACAGCCTGCGCTTTCTACAGACGGTCTTCGTCTCGCTGAATCCCATCAAGAAGAAAGACCCGCCGCGCATGTTGGGCGATCAGTTGATCATTCAGTCGCTTCAGCAAAAGGATCGTGTGCATGTGGATCTGCGCATGAGCAAGCCCGATCGCCGGGTAGCTCTCTTCCTCGACGGGACGCTGATCAAGGACTGGATTGATCCGGATGGTTTTGTTGGCGAGGGGGCCGGGGTGCGGTTTGTCAACAATGGGCCGGGCGGGGCGGTTAAAATCAGTAATTTCCGCGTCTCCAAATGGAACGGCGTGCTGGAACAGGCCGCCGCCGATGCGCCGGATACTTTGCATGACGTGGTGACGCTGGAATCGGGCGCTAAAATCAGCGGTGCGGTGGCTTTAGTCACCAATGGCGTCATTTCCCTGCTTACAACCGGTGGCGCGACCAACGTCCCTCTGGCCAGCGTCAGCGCTCTCGAATTTGCCCGTTTCCAGGGTCAGGCACCGCCGCCTTCCCAGATTAACGCGCACGCAACTTTTGTCCACGGCGGCTCCGTTACTTTCGAGCTTCTGGCCTGGCGGCCAGCAGGCGTGGAAGTTCTCACCCCGGACATAGGCAAAGTGACCTTTGATCCCGCCGCTTTCAGGCATCTGCAATTTCTAGCTCCTGAACCGAAGTAGTCGGAGGCATCCAAAAACGGAATCACCGGCCGAGCAAGTGTTCCAACACAAGTTGATCGAGCGCCTGATAATCGCGGTCGGCGATCAACGCTTGCGCCTTCTTTTCCTCGAAGCTGCGCGATTTTTCCACCAGACGCAGAAAGGTGCGGCGGCTGTTTTCCAAATGACTTAACCAATGTTCCGGTTTGGTTGGGCGAAAAGGATGCACGTCGAAGCAAACGAACTGGCCGTCGCTCCCGTAATGATTGCGCTCCAGCGCGCGCACTTGGTTGAAAGCGACCCGCAGGTTCGCGCTGCCGAACGGCTTATCCTGGTCGAACTTCAACCCATTTTGATCATTCAGGTGCAGCGACCAGAGCTTGCCGAAGCCCATGGCGAAATCAATTTCATCAGCCGGATCAAGTCCGGCGAGGATCGCGTGCGCGCTTTCGATGACGCAGCCGACCCGCTTTGCATCGCAAGTCAGTTGCGCCACGGCCAGCGCGTGGCCGATGGTGGGAAGGTAAGCGTGGTCCATCGGCTCGTTGGGTTTAGGCTCGATAGCAAGGCGGATTTTTTTGTCCGCGCCCAGCATTTTGTCGAAAGCCGCCACGAGCAAATCGAGGCTTTGCCGGGCGCTCTTGGACTCGCGCACGTAAGTCCCCTCGCGCGCCAGCCACAGAACGATAATGTCGGTGTCGAGAATTTTGGCGATCTCGATGCAGCGCAGGGAACGGTCGATGGCGTATTGACGGTGCGCAGGGTCATTGCTGGTGAACGCACCATCAATCGTATTGGGCGAAAACCAGAGGCGCGGCGCAACCATCTCCGCCACCAGCCCCGCGTCGTCCAACTTCTTCTTTAGCTCTTTGGCTTCGAGGC
>Ga0206798_1065_pt1 | contig 23711 bp, 11 predicted proteins | sample Alteio_BWOrgCont_66_FD_152893 | JGI IMG/M metagenome (GOLD analysis project Ga0206798, IMG submission 152893) | Enriched cells from forest soil in Barre Woods Harvard Forest LTER site, Petersham, Massachusetts, United States -... | ecosystem: Environmental > Terrestrial > Soil > Temperate forest >...
TGGCGACGAACTGGAGCGATGCGGACGGCGACACCGTGACGCTGACGGGCATCAACCTGACGACGACCAACGGGGTGACACTGACCACCAACGGCACCGATATTTTCTATCCGGCCAAGGTGTCCGTGAACGACCAGATCAGTTATACCGTCACCGACGGCTATGGCGGAACCGCCACAGGCTTGATCAATATCGCGGTCAACACCAGCGGCGTGAGCGGTCAGGCCGGCAGCATCGCTGTCAACGGTGGCACGGCGACGGTCAACTTTGCAGGCATCCCCGGATATACCTACTATGTGCAACGCGCCACCGTCCTGACCGGACCGTGGACAGACGTTTCGACGAACACAGCGCCGGGCAATGGCTTGTTCCAGTTCATTGACGGCAACCCGCCGGGAGCGTCGGCCTACTACCGTTTAAGCACGGCTCCCTGACCACCACGAAATTAAAAACCCATGAAAACACTCGCAATCATTGGAACCTTGATGACTGGCGCGGGGCTGGCGCTGGCGCAGAGCATGAACAATTATTCGGTCAGTCCCGACATCGCCATTCCAGTCGGCAATCCGGTGGGTTTGGTGTCGTCTACGGATGTGACTGGACTGACGGGCGACCTCATCACAGACATTACGGTGAGTCTGGACATTAGCGGCGGCTACAATGGTGATTTATACGCGTATCTGGCCGGGCCGACCGGCGGCTTTGACGTGTTGTTGAACCAACCGGGCAGTTCCGGTGGTTCGATCGGCTATTTGGATAATGGCTTCAATGTCACATTGGATGACAGCGCGGCGGACAGCGTCCAAAACTATGAAACGACGACGGGCGTTCTGCCCCCCAGTACGCCGTTGACGGGCACCTGGCAGTCGGCCGGGGATGATCTGGCGTCGTTTAATGGCTCAACTCCCGATGGCACTTGGACGTTGTTTGTGGCGAATCTGACGGGTGGCAGTCCGCAAAGCACCATCGTTGGCTGGAGTCTCACTATTGACACCGTCCCGGAGCCTGCCACTCTCGCCCTGTCGGCCTTGGGAATGGCAGGGGCGACACTGGTGGCACGGCGCCGCAGACGCTAATCGTCAAGATTTCAAATTCCGGTAGTGTAGTAGTAACCACCACCCGCCATTGCTGATGCACGCCGCTTCATCGCACCGGCTCAATAATGACGCGGCGCAGCCAGAAAAGCTCTGCTCCGGCATTGCGAGGATGAATACTCACCGGCACCACCCCGGACGATTTGACGCTGACAACCCCGATGGCGTGCCGGATAAAAACCAGCGGCTCGTGCGAATCGTAATCCGCAGCGGTAAGCAGCGTTTGAAACTGAAGCGGCTGGTCACCAACCTGGACGATGCCTTCGCGATTTTTTGAGCCGGTCAGACAGGCATATTCCAGGCTCACGCGATAATCGCCCGCTTCAAGAAACCGGCAGGAAAATTCCGCATCGTCCGCCGGTGTCTGCATATCCACCGCACAGGTGTCGTGCTTCCAATTGCCAAAATACTGACTGCTCGTGATGCTTTTAAGCATTGTCTGGCCAGTCGTCTGCACTTTCGCGGCGTCCACGGAAAATGAATCAAATTGGCGTGAAATGATTTCCGGCGTGTTTCCCCACGCGTCCGCCAGCGTCCCGGTAAAGTCCACCGTCACCACGGTATCGCGGACATCGGGTAATTCCGCCGGCAGATAAATTTTCAAGTCATCGCCTGACTGTTCGGCTTTGAGTTTTTTCCCGCCAACGAGCAACGCCGCGCGTTTTACCTTCGCGCTAAAACTTGGAACAAATAAAATGCCATCCTGCGGTCGCTCAAAAACGTGGAGAAACAGGCGGTTGGTTTTCAGCGTGGCCACGCCCCACGACTGGTCGGGAATCGGCGAATGTGTCGTGCCGTAAATGCCATCACCGTTGACCGCGAGCCAGCTTCCCACTTCGCGCAAGTAACGTTGCGAAGTCTCCGGGATGCGCCCCGTGCCGTCCGGCCCGACGTTAAGGATGAGATTCCCGCCGCGCGCAGACGTGGACGCCAACAGATGCAAAATCTCACGCGGCGTTTTGAAATTGGCATCACTTTTCACGAAGCCCCAGGAATCGTTGTGCGTGAAAAGCGCCTCCCACGGGCCGTCAATCACGCCGGGCGACAGCTCGCTGTCGCCCAGATCGCGAAAGTCGCCGAGACCGTTGCCGACGCGGCTGCTGATCATGCAATCTGGCTGCAATTGGCGCACTTGACCCATGAACGCCAGTGTCTCATCGCGGTTCAAGCCGCCGGGCATGTCAAACCACACGAGGCCGAGCGGTCCGTAATTGGAAAGCAGTTCTCTGATTTGCGGGATGGATTTCTGCGCGTAATAATTTTTGTAATCTTTTTTGTCCTTCGGAAAATCCCAGGTGTTGCCGCCGCCGTCTGGCTCATGCCAGTCCAAAAATTGCGAGTAATAAAAACCAAATTTCACGCCTTCGCGACGGCACGCAGCGGACAGCGCGAGCATTGGATCCTGATGATACGGCGTGGCGTCCACGATGTTGAACGGCGAAACTTTTGAGCCAAACATCGCAAAGCCCTCGTGATGTTTGGCCGTGACGACCAGATAACGCGCGCCAGATTCCTTGACGAAACGCGCCCACGCTTCGGCGTTAAAATTAGTCGGGTTGAACTCACTGGCGGTTTGCGCATATTCCGCCGCCGGGATTTTTGCGCGGTTCATGAGCCATTCACCCGAACCGTAATATGATTTGCCCTGCCACTCGTTGCCGAGTGCGGAGTAAAGCCCCCAGTGGATGAAGATCCCGAATTTTGCATCGCGGAACCATTGCGTGTCCGGCGCGGCGGCCGCCGGACGCAAAGCCAGCAAACCGGCCAGCAAAATAAAAATCCGCGCGCACCGCACTTTGGAATAAATCATGTTCATTTCGTTTTGACTGCTTCGTCGAGTTGCTGCTCCAGCCACGGACTGACTTTTTCGAACCATAGTTGCGCGTGCGCCTTCAATCCTTTTTCGCTCATATGGATTCCCATCCCTTTTTTCTCACGCATATCGCCGGTGAGCGTGTCCGTGTCCGGGCCTGGCAGCGCAAGGCCATCATCGTCCCACAAAGCTTTTTGCGCCGCCCGGATGTCGGGCGAAGCGGTGTCGCCTGGATTATGATAGCTCACCTGCGCGACAAACCACGGCGCGTCCCAGCCGATGGCCTGGCGCGAATCACGGATGAGTTGCTCCAGATATTGCCGGTAAAGTCCGCCCGGCAAGGTGCGCGTCGCGTCGGCTTGCCTGGCATCGGATTCACCTTGATGCCACAGCACGGCGCGAAAGCCATTTGGCCCAAGCTGTTTCATGCGGGCGGTAAAACTTTCAAAAATTTTGCCGGACGCTTCCCATTGGCCGTTGCTGACAGTAACGACGTTTCTGGTCAACGGCGGCAAGATGGTCAGGCGCGTACCGGCGGGCAGCCATTCGCGCACGCTGGTCGAACCAATACCGGTTGCGACCACGCCGATGGGGACGTGAAACTGTTCCGCCATTTCATCGCCGAATGGCGGCATGAAACTGCCTTTCGTACCGCCCGCGCCCGGCTCCGGGTCACCCGCCAGTTGCCAGTTAGTTCCGGTGAAAGCCGCCACGAAACCGGTCAGATTGGTTTGCCGTTGCTCGCCGTAGTTGGCGGAATTCGATTGCCCGGCGATGACAAAAACTTCGCCGATGCCAACGTGTTCAACCTTGGCTGCCAAAATTTCGGCGCCGTTTCGCAGTGCGCGCACCTCCAGCCGATACCATCCGCCCGTCGGCACGGTCAATTCACCGCGAAACGACGCGACGCGAGCGTCAAACGGCAACGGCTGCCATTGGCCGGGCAAGTCGCCGGCGGCCGATTTTCCCGTGAGTCGTGCTTCCAGCGCATCCAAAGCCAGCACGGTTTTTGTTTCCGGCAAAATCGTTCCGGCAACGATCAATTTTCCTTCCGCCCGCGTCGCGCGTTGCACGACTTGATAATCCAACGGTGAGACCAGGCTGATGCGCATGGCGGACGCCACGACGTCTTCGGCGACGCATAGGTTGGCCGCGATCAAAAAAACCAGGGCGGTTGCAATTCGTTTCATGGAGGGCCAGCTTGCTGGAAGATGGGGTTCATGTTGTTCAATCTCAAATACGGCTTTGATTTTCAAAGTGATGCTGGGATTTTTGCTGCTACCGGTCCGGACAACAAGGATTAAACCCTGCAAACTGCGGCGGGCGATTTGAGTTCAAATCGCCCGCCGGCGTGATGATTCAGCTCCACTCGCAAGCTTGATTTCCCATCAAGGCACGCGGAGAAGGTAGAAGCTCTGCAGTGCGCCGGGACTCACCGTATTGGTGAGGCTAAAGCGGCCGGCCGAGAATGTGTTGGTCGGCAACACCGTCCATTGGCTCAAGGGCAGTGCCAGATTAGTGGTCGTCAGCACATTATACTGTTCACCCGCCAGTCCATTCGTCCCATTAATCACCAGGCTCGTTCCCGACAAACTGATGCCGGTTATGCTTGGTTGCGGCGGCACCGCCCCCGCCACCACGCTCAAGACGCCACTGGACAAATTGTTTGTGTTCCACGCGAGTCCGGCGCCGGGGGTCGCCGGCAGGATGCTGGTGAACGCGCCACTATAACTGGCGGCATTGAATAACTGAAAGCTGTTGCCGATGGCGAACGGCGTGGCTGAAATGTTGGCCAAGGTCAGCGTGCCGCCATAGGTGTTGGTGGTGCCGTCAATGGTATTAATCGCATCGCTGGTTTCAGCCGCCGGATTAAGTTTGATCAGCGTGTTGCCCTGCAAAATCACGCCGTTCGTGACGGTGAGCACGCCGGTGGAGCTTGCATTGGTGCCCGCCGAAACCGTCGCGCCCGTCCCGACAACCAATGTGCCATAGACCGTTCCATTGCCTTGCAAAGTCTGGCCGCTGGCCAAGGTCAGCGTCTGATCGCTTCTTTCTGACGCGTCCAAAACCGCCCCGGCAGCGATGATGATATTCGAACTGCCGGAAATGGAACCATCTGAAACTCCCGTCAATCCCAATTGGAACGAGCCGGCATTGACCAGGGTGTTACCGGTATAGGTATTGGCTGCCATCAGGATCAGCGGCGAACCGCCGTTCAAAATCAGATTGCCCGAACCGCTGATGATTCCACTCATCTCCAGATAACCACCCGTGTCCGTAATGGTATCGTTGCCTTGCAGTATCACACTCCCGCCAATGGCGTTGTCGCCGGTATCACTCAAAACCGTTGAGCCATTATTGAGCGCAACCGTGCGATACAATGGATAAGCCGAGCCCAGCGTATCGAACTCCAGCGTGGCATTGTTTTCGACGGAGATAGTATGGGTGGTATCACCAAACCAGCCACCGCTCTGTTGCGCCGTGTCCAATTGAAAACCGAGTATCCCGCCTTGAACATCAATGTTACCGATGCTTGGGTCAATCGTAGCGTCCACCAATGCGATCAGATTGGTTCCTGCTTTGGTGAGGTTATGCGTATTGCCATCCGAGGTGGTCAAGGCAGCGAGAAATGAGCCGTTATAGCGGATGTCCCAGCGGCCCGGGCCGCCAAAAGTGGCATCCCCCGACAATTCCACAGTATTGACCGCATGAATTTGATCCGCGCCACTATTGACGATGGCGCCATTTCCATTCACCCCGACCCCGGCCACTATGACCGGAACTTCGGCGATGCCTTCACCATTCAGATCCAATGTGCCGCCATTGGTCACAACAACGGTGCCGGAGGCTCCGAACGCATTGCCGCTGCCGATCCGCAGCGTGCCGCCCTGAATGGTGGCCGTGCCGGTGAAGTTGATGTTGGCGCTGTTAAGAGCCAGCGTGCTGCTGCCCTGCTTGACGATGTTGACGTCGCCACTGATTTGCCCCGGTCCGCTGATGATATAATTGTTGGCGCTGGAATTATTCGTGATGGCGGTCGGCGAAACGACCACCCCGGCGGGTATGGCAATGTTAGTCACCACTCCAGCCACGGAATCATCGAACAACACAGTGTCACCTGCATAGAACACATCCTGCAGACTGGTGCCCAGGTTAAACCAGTTGCTCGTTATACCGACGTCCCAGGCGGCGCTGGCAGTAGAATCCCATTTCAAGTTTGCGCCGGAACTGCCCAAGGTCACTGTGACCGGACTGGCGCCTTGACTCAAGGTTGCGGCAAAATGCGTTCCCGTGACGGTTGCATTGAAACTTCCATTCTGGTTGCCGCTAAAATAGGCCAGTGTGTAAGTTGAACCGGCTTGCGGCACCCCTTGGAAGCTGAGCGAAATGGTGGCGTTGTTTACGTCAAGATCACCACCATCCATGATCAAATCATTGACCCCACTCCCGGCCGTGGTGTTCCCGCCATTCAAATCAAACGCCAGCGCGGCGCCGGGGGATAGCGTCAAGGTTCCGCCCGAAGTGAAGGTGGCGGGCGTTCCGCTCACGGCGCTCGGTTGGATCAAGCCGCTGGCATTAACCAGACCCGCATTGGTTCCTGATCCACCAATGGTGGTTCCAACGGCATTGGTCAGATTGCCCGAAAGGACACCGTTGACCAGCAAAGTGCCGGCATTAACCACCGCCGTGCCGCTGAAACTATTCGACGCGGTCAGCGTCAGCACGTTGCTGCCGTTTTGGGTCAACGTGCCTGCGCCAGAAATCACATTCGGCACCGTGACGCTTCCACTTTGGTTGAAAACCAGGTTGCCATTGTCAATCACGTTGCCGGTCGCCGGCAGATTGCCATTGGCGCCGCCATTGCCAAACTGCACCGAGCCGGCATTGATGGTGACACCGCCGGGAAAAGTATTCCCGCTGTTGGTGAACAGAAGCGTGCCGTTGCCATACTTGATCAAACCACCGGCCCCGCCGATGCCATTGCCGGAAAATGCATAGGGAAGGAGGTTGTTGCTGACCGTCACACTGGCGGGCGCAACGGTTACGGCCAAATTAACAGCGGTCGGCCCGGTCGCGTTATCGTCGAAGATCACACCAGCGCCATTAAAATAAGCCACCGGTGAAGCGCCATTGAGCCAGTTGATGCTGGTGGTGTCCCAGTTACCATTGGCCGCGCCATCCCATGCAAGCACACTGATGTTGGTTGGCCCGGTCGTCAACACCAGGTCAATCGAAGCATTGGCCGTATTATTGGAAATGTAACCTTGATAAGTGCCCGGCAGATTGCTGACCCCGATATTGAAACCGCTGCCGCCAATCGATCCATTGTAGGCAATGATGGGGATTTGCGTGGGATAAGTTATGACATTGGCCGGCACGGAACTGATGTTGATGATATTCGTCGTGCCATTGAGATTCAAGGTGGTCGCCTCAACATTGGTCTGGATGCCGGAGACGGGCAACTGCAACGTCGCGCCTGACAAGGTGATGGTCTTAAGCGGAGACGTGGCCGTGCCAACCGAACCGAGCAGGCTGGTGATGCCAAGCGTGCCGCCGGTCATGTTGATATTGGCGGTGGTGTTGGCGCCGCCGGCAACCCCGTTGGTGATGGTGTTGGCCAAAACCGTTCCACCCGTGATGTTCAGCGTGCCGGCGGCATAAAATCCGCCGCCGGGCGCGCTGGCGTTGTAAGACAGGCAGATGGCATTATTCACCACCAACGTAGCCGTACCGTTCACATTCATGGTGCCGGGCGGTGCACTGCTTCCACCCGTGGCGCCGCGATAACCCAAATACAATGTGTTCACATTATTGGTGCCCTGGTTGAAAGTGAATGTTCCCGTGCCGTTGCCCGTGCCCGAACTGGCGCCGGATTCACCGACACCGATCGTCAGCGCGTCCACCATCGCATCCAATGAACCGTTGCTGAAATCAACCGTGCCGCTGCAGCCGCTGCCCGTGGTGGTCTGGTTTGAATTATCGCCAACTTTCCACATTGACACCCGGCTGGAACTGCCATTAGTGCCGCGGAAATAAGCCGTTGGATTGGCATTGGTGAAGACCGGGTTGAAGGAAAGCAAGGCGCCGGAACCTTGTTTGTCAGCGCCGACAGTGATGGAATTGACGTAAATGACATTCATGATTCCCAGATACATGGGGACTTGAATGTTGGAACCGTTGCCAAGGTTTTCACCGATTTCAATCTGGCTTTCGTTCCCGTAGGCCCTCGAAGTTTTGCCAATAATATTGAGAACATTCGTCATCGCCAGATACAAATAACCTTTTTGGCGGGCAACGCTTGGATCTGGCGTATTATACACCCCGACCACAATCCCGCCGATGGTTGCATTAAAATCATTCAAGTTAGTCATGTTCAATGTCGCCTGGGCGCCATTGCCAGTGTCGCCCTGGCTGACAATCACATCATTGGCCGGGTTGCTCACGGTCAGCGTTCCTGCCCCCGTAAAAGCCGCGCTTACCTGGCTGCTGGCAAAGTCAGGGGTGTTGCCCGCCGTCAGACCGCCTAAAACAGTTAATGTCTGGCCCGCGCCGATCTGGGTCGTGTGATAGAATCCCGCGCCACCGCTGGTGTTGGTGTTGGCAAATTGCAGCGAAGCGATGGAATTATTAAAGCCGCTGTCCACAATGTTATCCACCGTTCCGGCAACGGTTGCCGCGCCGACATTGTTTGTGAACACCACGTTAGTGGCTGAACCAGGGGCAACCCCGGCCGGCCAGTTGCCGACCGTGGACCAGTTTTGGTTGGCGCCACCGCCGGTCCAAGTTTCAATTTGCGCCGAGGCCCGCTGGGTAATCAAAAGGCCGGCCGCCATAATTGCCAGCGCTTGCAAACTGTGATGGGATTTTTTCATGGTTATTGTTTGAATGGTTGTGATGGGATTTTTGAAATATAAATTATCAGCTGCTTGTCAACAATCACCCGTTCGGGTGGGCACGGAGCTATTGGATGTTTAAATTTGGACCACCTTTAATTGTTATTTCCGGGATTGGTGCCAAAGGACGGAAAAACATACCCGCCAGCCACCCAGGGAAGGTCATGGGGACAATTGGCAGGCGTGCCCTTGCTTTGGTCAACGGTGGGTTTGTCCTGACCCATATAGTTTCCCAGCCAGATGGTCGTGCCATCCTGCCAGCGGTGATTCTCGGCGTGGCCGTCCATAAAACCGAATGTTTCACTGGTCAGGTGGTAAGCGGCCGGACCATCCCAAAAAGTCAACCCCGACCAATTGGACGGAAAGCAATTGCCGGTGATCGGCAGATCCCAGCCGTTGATGTTTTCATAAACGGTGTATCCACCGGCGGTTTGCTGTCGCGGATCATCTTCTTCGAGGAAAACAATGGCGGCGGTTGGCGTCTTAACCACCGCTTGCCTGGTTATCGAAGGCACCGGGTAACTTGCGGTCGGCGCGCCCGCCAATGGGCCGGGCACAGAATAACTGTCAAAGGCGAAATTACCGGTCTGATAGCGGGTGTCCGCCGGGCAGTGAAGCAGATCCGGATTTCTGCAATAATTATAAAGCGCCCCTTGCTTGAACCCTTGCTCATCCAAAAACTGGTTCAAAGCCGCCGACCCGTTGCCGCTGCCAGTGGAAACGTTTGAAGGAATGGCAGGCATTTGAAATTGACTGCCGGCCGGAGAGATGCGCCAATCCCAATTGGAATTGCAGTCGGCGCCGCAGATCCGGTCATTGTTGTCATCGGCATACATCTTCCACGCGAGCAACAGTTGCTTATGATTGCTAAGACAAACGCCGATGGAAGCTTTGCGCTTGGCGGCAGCCAGCGCCGGCAGCAGCATGGCGGCCAGGATGGCGATGATGGCGATGACCACCAATAGTTCGATCAAGGTAAAGGCGTTTTCTTTCTGGCGGGGATTTTGATCCATAATTCACTTTAACTTTTTTGTGTTTTGAAACCGGTTGCATCCAGCCGCCCAACCACGCTTGGACGCATTCTGCGCGAAGACGGGAGGGGCGGCGAAAAACTGGATGCTGCCACTATAAAATCCGGCCGCCGACCCGACAATCACCCGTTCGGGCGAGAGCGCAAACCTTTAGCCTCCGGTAGGCTTTTTGCATTCACCAATCCGTGGAAAACATTTACTGTCTGGAAAAGATTTTATGGCGCAACCAAACTGTTCTTTGATGCAACCCAAACCAAAGCTCAGGCAAATAACGTGCCTGCTCATGCTGGGCGCACTTCTCTTCAAGGCCGATCTCATCAACGCCGGGGAAGCGCCGCGTGAAAAATTGCTGCTGGATTCCGGCTGGAAATTTTACCTGGGCGATGATTGGGGTACGGCGGAAAATCTGATGAAGGCCGGTATCAGCACCGGCCCGGCCGACGCGACGTTCTGCGACGCCGCGTGGCGCACGGTGAATCTGCCGCACGATTGGGTCGTTGAATTGCCATTTGACCCGCACTCCGACCGCAGCCACGGCTTCAAACCGGTCGGACCTAAATTTCCCGAAAACAATGCTGGCTGGTATCGCCGGATTTTTACCCTTTCAAAATCAGATCAAGGCCGCCGGCTCTGGCTGGATTTTGATGGTGTGTATCGGGATGCGATCGTGTTCGTGAACGGCTACCGCATTGGCCGTCACGAGAGTGGTTACAGCAGTTTTCGTTACGACATCACGGACGTGGCGAATTGTGGCGGTGAAAATATCGTGGCCGTGCGCGTGGATGCCTCAAAATTTGAAGGCTGGTTTTACGAAGGCGCAGGCATTTACCGCCATGTCTGGCTCGAGAAAACTTCGCCGCTCGCCATCGTTCCGGATGGGATTTTTGTCTATAGCCAGTTCACCAACAATGCGCCGGACGGCCCGGTGCAAATTCACATCAAAACCAAACTGCTGGATTCGCAGGATCATCCGGCTGACGCCACCGTAAATTATGAGATTATCAGCCCGGAAGGCGAATCCATCGCCAGACTGCAACAAGACGCCGCCGTCCAACCATGGTTGGAAAGCGAAGCCAAATCCATCATCATAATTCCCAACCCTGAATTGTGGTCGCCCGAATCGCCGAAACTTTATCGGCTCGTCACGACGGTCGCCAGCGGCGGCCAATGGGTTGACCGCCAGGAAACCGAGTTTGGCATCCGCACATTTGCTTTTGACCCCGACCGGGGGTTTCTCTTGAACGGCAAACCTTATGTCATCAAAGGGACTTGCAACCATCAGGATGCGGCGGGCGTCGGCACGGCGTTGCCGGATGCATTGCAGTATTTCCGCATCGCCAAATTAAAGGAGATGGGCGACAACGCGTATCGCACGTCGCACAATCCGCCCACGCCGGAATTACTCGCAGCCTGCGACCGCCTCGGCATGTTGGTGATGGATGAAAACCGGCTGCTCGGCAGCAGCGCGGAAAATCTGGATTTACTGCAGGAACTGGTCCGGCGCGACCGCAATCACGCTAGCGTTTTCATCTGGTCCATCGCCAATGAAGAACACGTCCAGGCCTCGCCGGCTTCCGCGCGCATGGCGGAGACGATGCAACGCTTGATTCATCGGCTTGACCCGACGCGGGAAGTGACCAGCGCGGTGTCTTTGGGCGACGTGTTTGACGGCATTGACAGCGTCATTGACGTGCGCGGCTGGAATTATCATCTCGGCACCGGCACGGACGATTATCATCGCGAACACCCGGCGCAGCCGAACCTCGGCACCGAACAAGCCAGCACCGTCACCACCCGTGGCATTTATGCGAACGACGCCGACCATGGTTATGTGACGGCTTACGACGGCAAGCCGCTGTATGGGCAGGCGGCGGAAAATTGGTGGCCGTTTTTTGCCGCGCGACCGTGGCTCTCCGGCGGCTTTGTCTGGACCGGCTTTGATTATCGCGGCGAACCGACGCCTTATAACTGGCCGTGCATCAATTCGCATTTCGGCATTCTCGACACCTGCGGTTTTCCGAAGGACAATTTTTATTACTACCAATCGTGGTGGAGCGACCAGATCGTTTTGCATCTGTTGCCACATTGGAACTGGCCAGGCAAGGCCGGCCAGGAAATCGAAGTCCGCGCCTTGAGCAACTGCGAGGCGGTCGAATTGTTTTTGAACGGCCAGAGTCTCGGCAAAAAAACCATGCCGAAAAATTCCCACCTCGCGTGGAATGTAAAATATGCGCCCGGCGTTTTGAGCGCGCGCGGTTACAACGGCGGCAAACTCGTCGCGGAAACCAAAGTGGAAACCACCGGCGAACCCGCCGCCGTTCAACTCACGCCCGACCGTTCGACCATCAATGCCGACGGCGAAGACCTGAGCGTTGTCACCGTTTCGGTCACCGACACCAATGGCCGGATTGTGCCGACGGCCAGCCGTTTGATTCATTTTGCATTGAACGGCCCCGGCAAGATCATTGGCGTTGGCAACGGCGATCCAAGCTGCCATGAGCCGGATGTTTATCTTGACCAACCCGCGACGCGCTCCGGCAAGATGGATTTGTGGTGGCTGAAAAAGGTTTCAGCCGCCAGGGAACATCCTGAGGTCGCTGAAAAATTCAACGACACCCGCTGGGACCTCACGGATGTCAGCGGCGAATCCCAAGCCCTCAATCAAGGCGAGTCGGGCGTTTTTCGCGCCCATCTTTTTGTGTCGGACAAGGAACTTGCCCTGACCAACATCCTGGTTCATTTCGGCACCCTTAAGGATGCCGGCTGGATTTATGTGAATGACAAGCTCGCCGGTGAATCTGGTGCCTCCATTTCTCCGTCGTTCAATGTGCGGAAATTTCTGCACCCGGGTGTCAACACCATCGCCGTTCTGGTAAAATGCAACGGGCTTGCCGGCGGCATCAGCCACGGCGTCAGCGTTGAGTTGCCGGCGGAACCGGTCAGGGCGGATTGGCAGCGGAGTACGTTTAACGGACTCGCCCAAATTCTCGTGCAATCCACCGGGGAATCAGGTCAAATTAAATTAACCGCCAGCACGGATGGTTTCCCGCCGGCGACCTTGATCATTCCAACCCAACCGGCCTTGTCGCGGCTGGCTGCGCCTTGAAAAATCTGCTGATATGAACCGGTTCCAACCAACTTGCTTCGCGCGGGCGGCCGGGTGGTTGCGCCAATGCTTCACGGCCGGCTTGATTTGTTTTCCCGTTGCCAGCGCGCTGGCAGCCGCCACCAATTCAGATTGGTCGGTGCATGTCTGGCAATCAGACGACGGATTGCCGAACAACAACATCTCCAGTCTGGCGCAAACCCGGGATGGCTATCTGTGGATCGCGACTTCCGGTCATTTCGCGCGGTTCGATGGCGCGCGGTTCGAGGAGTTCACTTCCAAAAGCGTGCTGCCGGCTTATCCGGGATACACGGCCAGAATCAGCACCTTGTTGCAGGATTCCAAGGATGGTTTATGGCTCGCGATGGTTCATGGTCCAGTCGTCTGTTTGCATCCGGGCAATGCACAAATTTTTACGAACGGGTTGCCGGACTACATCGCACAAAACATGGTTGAAGCGGGTGATGGCGCGATTTGGATCACCTATCACGGAAATGCGGTTTGCCGGATCAAGGACGGCCAGGTGACGCGCTTCAGCGAACAGGATGGTTTGCCCCCCAGGTTTGATTGTGCCTTGACGGTGGATAACAAGGGTCGGGTCTGGTTTGCGAAAGACGGGCAGGTCGGCATGTTTCAAAACGGACATTTTGAAACGCTGGACAAAAACCTGGCCCGCAATGCCCGCCTGGCCGGGGCGGACAACGGCGGCGTTTGGATTTGTTCCGGGCGGGAACTTTTCAAATGCGACGACACCGGCAAGTTGCAGACCTGCGGCGTTTTTGGCCCGGAATCGGCCGCCACTGATCCCACGGCTTTGCTTGAAGATCAAAATGGCGCGGTCTGGATCGGCACGGCGACCAGCGGATTATTTCGCCACGATGGATCTGGTTTTGAAAATGTTCCCGTTTCACATCCGTACATTTCAAGCCTGTTGCTGGATCGCGAAGGCAACCTCTGGGCGGGCACCGGCGGCGGCGGCTTGAACCGGATCCAGCCGCGAACCTTCACGCTGGAAAGTGAGGCGGCCGGATTGCCGTTTGGCACGGTGCAATCCATTTGTGAAGATACCAACGGTGTGATTTGGGCGGTCACCCAAAACGGCCTGCTCGTGTGCCGGACCAATGGAAACTGGCGCACTATTTCCACCGAAACCAACTGGCCGGGCGGACGCGCATCCTGCGTGACGGCGGATCGCGACGGCGCCGTATGGATCGGCACGCAAAATCATGAGCTCCATCGCTTGCGTGATGGTCATTTTACAACCTTGCGCGCAACGAATGGATTTACGGGCCATGTCGTCCGTGGTTTGCTCGCGACGACGAACGACGATTTGTGGATTGTCGCGGAAGACCCCGACACGGTCCAATGTCTGCGCGCCGGCCGGATGGAAACCTTCAACCTGCCCCGCGGTGCGGGCGTGCCGCGCGCCCTGACGCAAGATGCGGCGAGAAACATCTGGGTCGGCACATCAAAAGGGCTTTTGCTGCGCATCCATGATGATGCGATCAGCAACGAGACGACCAACCTGTCAAGTTTTTCCGTTTCCATCCGTTCGCTGGCGGCCACGCCGGACGGCAGCTTGTGGATCGGTTACGCCAGCGGCGGCGTGGGCCGGCTCAAAGCCGGACGGCTGGCAAAAATCAATAACGCACAGGGATTATTCAACGATTACATCTCCGAAATTATCCCCGACAGTCGCGGCTGGATCTGGTTTGGTTCCGACCGTGGCATTTTCAAAGTAAAACAACGGGAACTGGACGCCGTCGCGGAAGGCCGGACAACCCGGGTGCAGTCCATCCACTACGGACAAGGCGAAGGCCTGCCGAGCTTGCAGGCCAATTTTGGCGAATCACCAAACGTGCTGCATAGCCGCGATGACCGGCTTTGGTTTCCCACGCGCACCGCGCTGGCGGTCGTGAATCTCCCGAACCTGCGCGAAGATGTTGCGCCACCGACGGTCTTGCTGAAACAAGTCCTGGTGGACGATAAAACCGTCGCGGCCTACGGTGGCATCATGCCCGTTCAACCGGTTGTTGATTTATCCGAATCGCAGATCAACTTGCAACTGCCACCCAGCCATCATCGGCTCGAATTTGATTTTGCCGCGCTGGATTTCAGCACGCCGGAAAATGTCCAACTGCAATACCGGCTGGCGGGTCTCGATGATGACTGGGTTGACGCCGGATTGTCGCGCAATGTCAGCTATCCGCGGCTGTCGGCAGGCGATTACCAGTTCCAAGTCCGGGCGCGCAACGGCGACGGCATCTGGAATGAAACCAATGTGTTGCAATTGGCAGTGTCGCCTTTTTTCTGGCAAACATGGTGGTTTCGCTCCGCCTTGCTGGTCACCTTCACCTTCATCGTGATCGCCATTGTCCGTTATGTCTCCTTCCGGCGGCTGCACTCAAAATTGCGCGACTTGGAACAACAAGCCGCGCTCGACCACGAACGGTCGCGCATTGCCAGGGACATCCATGACGATTTGGGCGGCAGTCTGACGCAGATCAAATTGCTGTTTGAACTGACCCAGCGCAAACGCACCGAACCGGACAAGGTGGATTCGCTCGGTCAGGAAGGTCTGGCAACCACCCGCCACATCATCAAATCCATGGACGAAATCGTCTGGGCGGTCAACCCGCGCAACGACTCGGTGCCGCACTTGATCGATTACATCAGCCAGTTCGCGGTCGAATTTTTGGCGCATGCAGACATCCGCTGCCGGGTTGATTTGCCGGATCACCCGATTGCCTGGGTGGTTTCACCTGAAGTACGGCACAATCTGTTTCTCGTCACCAAAGAAGCGCTGAACAATGTGGTGCTCCACGCCGGCGCCAACGAGGTGTGGCTGCGCGTCACCGCGACTGAGAAAAGCCTGACCATCATTATCGAGGACAACGGTCACGGATTTGAGCCCAAAGCCGCGAAGGATTTCGCCAACGGCTTGGCCAACATGCAAAAACGCATGACCGAAATCGGCGGCCAGGCCGGCATCACGAGTCAGGCTGGCCAGGGAACGCGGGTTTCCCTGATCCTGCCCAAGCCGGACGAAAGATGAACCCGCCAAACAGTCTTTCAATTTCCTTGCCTGAAATTTTGGCAACCGACAGCATGGGTTCGATGCCCATTTCAGTTTCCATCGTGGAAGACAATCCCGGAACGCGCACCAACCTCGTTGCGCTATTGGGCGGCGAACCGCAACTGCGCCTGCTCCATGCTTATGCCACCGGCGAGGAAGCCGTGCGCGGCATCCTGCCCGTCCAGCGGCCCGATGTGGTGGTCGTGGACATCAAGCTGCCCGGCATGAGCGGCATCGAATGCGTTGCCAAGCTCAAGGCGACCATGCCGGACTTGCGCGTGCTGATCCTGACCACCTATCAGGAATCCGATTTGATCTTTAATTGTCTCCGCGCCGGCGCCAATGGTTATTTGCTCAAGGAAATGCCGGCGGAGGAATTGATCCAGGCGATCCAGCAAGTCCACTCCGGCGGCGCGCCGATGTCCATGCAGATCGCCCGCAAAGTGGTGGCCTTCTTCCACGAAATCAAAGCCCCCCAACCCGATACCGCCAAACTCACCCAGCGCGAACAGGAGATCCTCGGTCTGCTGGCGAAAGGTTATCTTTACAAAGAGATCGCCGACCAACTCGGCATCAGCTTGAACACCATGAAATCCCACCAGCACGCGGTCTATGAAAAACTGCACGTCCAATCACGCACCGAAGCGACGTTGAAATTTCTTGGACGCAGTTGATTCGAACCGTTTCCTTGCTCCACCGGCAGCTAGGACATTTCACATTAACATCAGCCCAATTGAAGTGGCTGGAATATTGACGGGTGGCTTTGGTCGCGCTGCGACCAAAGTCGTCACCGAGCAGCAGCGTCAGGTGACGAAAGCGTGTTCAACCCGATGCGAACGTTCTCTGTGCCCGCTCACGCGGGCATAATTAGTCGGAGCGCGACTAACCCTGCCCATCGCTGTCAACTGAACGGCTCTAATACCGGATGAGAAAAAACCGGTCCGCCGGGCTGGCGCTGATTTTGTTTGTCACCGAAAAATTCCCGTTCGTGCCAAATGCATTGGTCGCCATGGTTGTCCATTGACTCAATGGCAGCGAAGCGTTTGTACTGCCGAGCAAATAAAAAGTCGCGCCCGCAAAACCATTGGTTCCGCTGATGCTGGAATTTGTGCCAGTCAAACTGACGCCGACGATGGCCGGATGCGGTTTCACAACCAAAGTCAGTGGCACCGTGCGCACTCCGATACTGCTCGTTCCCGAAATGACCATGTCATTGGTCAAAGCGTAAATGCCGCCCGCAGTTGAATTGGCAACCGCAAGCGTCAGCGTGGAAGAGCCGGCGCCATGGGTGATGGAAATTGGATTGAAACTGGCCGTGACACCTTCCGGCAGATGGCTCGCGCTCAAAGCGACGGTGTTGGTGAAGCCGGACAACGGATTCAAAGTGACGGCGCAAGTGAAATTGCTGCCGGAAAAAATTGTCTGCTTCCATGGCGTTGAAAGGGTGTAATCGGCTGCGTTGGTGTTATTGGCGAAAGCGCCGTTATAACGCGCATTTTTCACCCAGAGGATGAACGCGTCGAAAATTGCCGTATCCGCCTGTGAACCTTGCGCAATGTTCACATTCGCAGTGATAAAATAGTTTGCCGGATCAAAATCTGCCACCAGCGTCCAAGCCGGATAGATGTAATTCCTGGTGCCGTTGGCCGAGCCACCAATGACATAGTCGGCAAAGGTGTTGTTGCCTTGATAAATGACGTATTGCAGGGTGTTGCCGAAGGGGCTCATCATGGACTCCGAAAGATTGGTGTAAATTCCGTCAAGGTAAGCGCGGTTGAGGCCCCACATATCGTAATCCGCGTGCAAGCTCATGTCCTCGTTGCCACCGCTCAAGGGCGCATATTCCCAGTCATAAACGGGGTAGCCATTCGTGGTATAAGCGCTCAAACCGCTGGTGCTCGCATTGAAAAACCAGTTGACGGACGCCTGCACGATTTCGTTATAATAGGTCACATTGGACGAATTGTCGCCCAACAGTTGATGACATTCCGAAAGCCGCTGCCAGCCGTTCAAAAACATCATCTGCCGGTTCCACGCGTTCACACTCTCGCCAAAGGCCGTCCACGCTGAACTCGTCGGCGCCACAATCTGATAATTGCTCGAACTGACGAAATACTTGTTGAAATAATTGGCCTCTGAATATTCCAACTGCCCGATGTAGTTCGTGGCCCGCTCGTAATACGTCACCCCGTAACCATGCGGATTGCCGTCCGGAACCGTGGTGTTCCAGAGCGACGGCGTTTCCAGGATCAGTTTCGCACAATAGGCGATGTGGCCGACGATGTCATTGTTCTCGCAGCCCGCATAACCCGCGTCGCTGCTGCTCGCCGGATAGGTCAGCCAGACCGGATCAATATTGCCATCCCACATGACTCGCTGACCGCCATTGGCCGACGACGTCAGATCGTTGCGCAGCGACAAGATGGCGTCCGCATAAAAAATCATGTTGGTGAGCAACACCGGATCATTCGTCACTTCGTACATCATCCCCATGGCCTCGACTTCCATGCCGGCGGTGCCATCGGCAAACGTGTTGTCATATGTATTCGTGGTAGGCGGCGTCTGCGCCCGCATGAACGTTACAAACGAACTGATCTCCGTCGCCGTTACCGCCCCACTCAAGCTTTGAATGGTCATGGACGCATGTAGTGCCCCGGTCGTAAGGGGAAAAACGAAGATTGCGGCCAGGCAAAAAAAGAGTTCTCGAAATGATTTATTCGTAAGCGTTTAAGGTTGTGTTTGCCCGGTTTTTAAGACACGCGAAGACGCGCCATTGGCTGGCAATGGATTGATTCGTCACAGTTATACCTTCTTGAACGCATCCCAACCATCACCCATTCGGGTGGCAGGTGGCTTTGGTCGCGATGCGACCAAAGTCGAAGCGCAGCGTCAGGTGACGGAAAGCGTGTCCAACCCGGTGTGAACGTTCCCGGCGCCGCTCACACAGTCAAAATGAATCGCCGCGTGATTAACTCCACCCATCGCCGGCCGCTGTGCAAAAAGTTAACTCGGGCACAACAATGCTTTTTCGGAGCGCGGCTCTGTGACGGGCGAGCTCTCCCAAGGATTCACGGTTCACCACAAAACATCGGTCGTGATTTGGGTGACGGATATTGAACTCGCGAAATAGATATTTAGCTTGAAATCAGCTTCTCCCGAAAACCGTTTCCCACCACTTTTCCAACCACGCTGCCAATGATCGCTCCAGCCACAAATTCAGACAGCCAATGGATGCTTACAGAAACACCCAGGCCAACGTAAAAAGTATAAACAAGGGCCAGAACTATGAGCAGCTTGTTTTTGGGGTAGAGCGTGATGAGGCAAACCGACATCGCAAAAGCTACGGTGGTGTGAGATGATGGCCACCCCCAGAACACCCCGCCTTTGAAAAATCCAAACTGAAAACCGTGGCTAGTGTCGGTCAGTGAATTAAGGTTTTGAGCGGACATTCTAAAATCTCTGAATGGTGGTGGGATTCGTCCAGTGAAGGTTTTATAGAAGATGGAGATCAAATAGCCGAGAATGCCTGCCTGACCCAAAGCCCAAGCCGTCGTGATGATGCGTTGATTCTTGCTAATTTCGCCCAAACTAAGGATAGCCAAGGTTCCAAGAATCGGCACAAATGTTCCTAGCGTGATGGCGGGAAGAGCGAGTTGAGCAAATAATCCAGCCCTGGTCCAACGATAATATGCCCAGTCAAAGCCGGACATGACGATTAGGAAGGTGAGAAAAATGGCGAGCAGATGATACAGGAGATTGCGACCAGTGAAGATGGTTATGACGTTTTTGGGGAGCTTGTGCAACAGTTCTGGCATCGCTTCAATATATTCATGCAACCAGCCTCCAGCCACATCATTCATGTTAACATTCCATTTATCATTGGAGTGTCAACCGCTTTCCGGTTTAAATCAGTCTCATGATCTGGTTGTTAGGACAGAATGGACTCCCCGTTCCAAATCTTGAAGCGATTCAGGGCGCCAGTTGTAAACGATAAAAACGCTGCGGCGAATAAGTTGAGTTAGCATCCGTCCAAGTGAACGGCAGCGCGGGCGAATTGGTTGTGAAAAGATTTGCCCAAGCCGCCAAATTAGTCGAGTCCTGAATGATATAATCAGGACCGAAATCGCCGCTGATCTGAAAAATGATTTGATCATTGGTGACCATTGGGTTGGACAACAGCGGCCGGTCCAGACTATTCACCGTCACCGTGAAATTTTGCGTCGCGCTCAAACTGGGCGTGCCATTGTCGGCGACAGTCACGCTGAAGGGATTCGTCGAGTCCGCCTGCGCCACCGTTGGCCGCCAAGTGAGGATGCCGGTGTTGGTGGCCATGACCGCATTGGTCGGCGCCACGGTCAGGCCGAAGGTCAGGGTGGGCGGCGGCTGGTTGGTGTCGCTGGCGACATTCGTGATGACCAGCGTGATCCCCGCATTGATCGTATGATTTGCAATGGCGGCCAGCGTTGGCGGCGTGTTTGTCCGCGCAACCACGCTGACTGAAATCGCATTGGTCACCGTCCAGCCGCCCAATTGGCTGACCGTCCGGGTGGCGAGTTGGGCGATCTCATTTGAACTTAATGCGCCGCGAAAAAGCGCGAGGTCGTCGAGCGCGCCGTTGAACCAGCGATAGGTTTTGGTGGTCATGGAGTTATGACCGCCAAAGACCAGCGGATAATTCTGATGCAACGCCCAAGTAACATTGGTCGCCGTCCCAACGAGCGAACCATCCAGATATAAATTCACATTATTCGTGCCGTCGGCGATACGTTGAAAGACCAGCGCAACGTGATGCCATTGGTTCGTGCCCACGGCATTGGTCGGCGCCAGCGCGATGTCCTGGACATTGTCCGCATTCCAGTGTGAGAGCGCGATGAGATTGGTGTTGCCCACGCCATAAAGCTGAAGTTCATCGCCGTCGCCGCCGAAGCCTTTGCTGGTACCGACATAGAAAATAAAATTGTCGTTCGTCTGCGTCGCGCGGTTGAACCACGTCGCAAACGTCCAGCTTTCGTTCGTCATGCTTAAATTTCCCGTGGTGACCATGCGCGACAGCGCGACGGCGTTGGCGCCGTTGTCGTTTTGCGTCAGCAGCAGCGATTGCGCGCTGAACGGCGACAACTCCGGCGGCACGGATGAATTGTAACCGGCCGCACCGGCGCCCACAGTCACGATGCCCGCGTTGCGGGCGTTGCCGGAAATGTCCGCGATGAGATTGCTGGCCTGGGTATCAGGCGGCTGAAAATTATAGTAAAGCACCAGTTGCGGATCGATCCCGTAATCGGTCGTGGTAAAACTAAAACCCGCCGTGCCGGTAAAATTTGTCGCCGGTGCAAAGTCCGCCGTTCGACCATTGGACAAAAGGGTGACCGTGCCGTTGGTCGGATTACAGACACTGAACAAGAGATTGCTGGATGGGGTTTCGGCATCACTGACGAGGCTGGTCAGGACGATGTTGGTGGCGGTGTTTTCAGCCATTGTGACCGGCACGTTCGTGAGCAGCGTCGGCTGGCTGTTCGTCGTCTCGGTCCAAGTATTGTAATTGTCGATGATAGTGCGGTTAGTTCCGAAGATGAATAGATTTCCCAACTGCGCCTGATACATCCACGGATTGCTGATGGTCGGCCATTGCTGGTAGTCAATGCTCTGGCCGTTGGTCTTCGCGCCCTGGCCAAAGGTGATCTGAACCGTATTGCTGTTGCGATCGGTGTAGATCATCGCCGGATTCGGGCCGGTAAGGAAGTTGGTGTTCACACTGCCATGATTAAGCACGTCGCTGGCAAACGCGGCCAGGCGCAGGCTGGCGGTGGACTGCGTGTATTCGTTAGGCGCGGCGGTTTCGATGGCGAGTCCGGCGATGTTGGCCGGGATCAGAAAATAGTTCGTCTCGTTGGTATCAGCCACCCAGGTAAAATTCGTGCTGATGTAAAGCGCGATGAGGACGTTGGTGTAATGAAGAAAAAGCCGGCCGCTGGTGGCGGCATCGTCAATCACGGCGGTGTAGTTGGTTGGGATCTGGCCCTCCAAGACCTGATAGTTTGTCATCGCGATGCCGCCGTGGACCCAGTCCGCCCTCGTGGCGTTGGTCGGGATGTTGTAAACCGCCGCGAGCGTGCCGCCCAGTTGCACCGTCTCCTCCGAAACCGTCGTGCCAATGTAGATGTTGGGATATGAGCCGGAATAGACCGGGTTGTAAGGATTGGTGATCCAGAACTTGGTCTGGTCGTTCGGTGCGTTCCAGATCACCCCCCAGCGCTGCATCTGATTCGGCATGTTCAAACTGACTGTGCCGTAATTGGTGATGGAAAAACTGCCGTCGAAATTCGTGGCCACGCCACATTCAGCCTGGCTGTAGACCGCGTAGCCCGGGGTAATGTAGCTGGTCTTGAAATAGGCGTTGTTGTAGATCACATTATTGCTCCCGGTATTCTCCATATCCGTGCTGTAATGAGTGTATGCCTGCATACGATTGGTCGCTGCCATGACCACCTCCGGCAGGACTCCTTGGAAATTGGGCTGGCAGTAAGGCGCCGAAGCATACGATGTGAGGTAGATGGCGGGGGTCGGACCGCCGAAAAACAAATAAGTCATCAAGGTGGTATCCCCGGTCGGCGGGTTATCCTGAACCCAGTAGGGTTCCGTGCGATCTGAAGCGATCGCCCAGTTGTCATAAAAATAATATCCGGACATTTCGGCCACGGCCCAGTCAAAGGCCATGCGCGCCTTGTTCCGCAACACCGGGTCCGGCGCAAACTGTTCCAGGGTATAGATCGGCCCCAGCGAGTATTCGATATAAATGAGCGAATCATGCTCCATGAAGCCATAAAGTGGAATGTTCACGATGGCGTTGGACACATAGGCTTTGCCGGTGGGATCGCCAGTGCCATAGGCAGTCTGATATTCCGAACCACTGGGAAAAGCATTGGTGCCCCAAACACTCCCGGCCAGATAGCGCGTGGTTGAAAGCATCATCTCCTGATTCGCCGTTGACCCGCTGCCATAGTTGGTGCCATTGGCGGTCAGTTGCGTTTCAAACATGTTGGTGATTGCCGGCGTGAATACGGAAGGCAGCGTTGCATGCCACCGCAGATAGCAATCCATGGCCGGCCACATTGAGAAACCCGCGTCGTCACCCCCGGCCGGGGCATCCTCCAGCGCAAAATTAATGAAGTTGGCGCCGTTGACCACATCGTTCGTCAGCAACCGTCCTTCCGCCGACCAGAACCCCGTTTCCCCGATGCGATTCGGCCCACCGCCAGAATCGTAAAACTCGTTGGTGTTCGGCATGGTCGTGTCGTAGTAATGCAGAAACGCAGCCGACTGGGCGGCGAAATCTGCGCGGGTGACCACGTCAAATTTCAGCGCCAAAGCAAGAACTAGGAGCTTGATAGCATTTGAAGAAAAATTGTAGCCATGCGGCTGGGGCAAGTGAGTGAGCGGTCTTTTGAGGTTTTGGCTTCGTTTCGGTTCAGTTACAGGGTTTTGCAAACCTGCGCCTTCGCCAAAGCCCCGCCAAAACACCAAAAATCCTCGCTCCGCATGGCGACAGTTTTTCTTCAAACGCTCTGGAGCAAGTTGGCGCATGATGTTCGTATTCAAATTGTCAGCCAGCTTGTCATCTTGGAAAGGTATTTTATTCCTCAAAGACAACGGCGCGTTGCCACGCCACCGGCAACCTTATGAAAACTTTCGATTTATTA
>Ga0206798_1001_pt1 | contig 23650 bp, 23 predicted proteins | sample Alteio_BWOrgCont_66_FD_152893 | JGI IMG/M metagenome (GOLD analysis project Ga0206798, IMG submission 152893) | Enriched cells from forest soil in Barre Woods Harvard Forest LTER site, Petersham, Massachusetts, United States -... | ecosystem: Environmental > Terrestrial > Soil > Temperate forest >...
AGCCCATTTCAATACTTCCAAATGACCTCCTTGAGCGGCAGCAGAACAAGTATCACTATTCCATTCGCATCCATTTTCTCTGGCCCATTTCAATACTTCTAAATGGCCACCTAGAGCAGCACGATGACAAGTATCACTATTCCATGGACATTGATTTTCTCTGGCCCATTTTAAAACTTCTAAATGGCCACTTAGGGCAGCACGAGAACAAGTCTCATTATTCCATGGACATTGATTTTCTCTGGCCCATTTTAATATTTCTAGATGGCCACATCGAGCGGCACCAGAACAAGTGTAACCATCCCAAGGACATTGATTTTCTCTGGCCCATTTTAATACTTCCAAATGACCTCCGATCGCAGCACCAGAACATGTATCCTTATTCCATTCGCATCCATTTTCTCTGGCCCATTTTAATACTTCCAAATAGCCTCCTCTGGCGGCATTAGCGCAAGTAAAACTATTCCATTGACAACCATAAGCTCTGGCCCATTTTAAAACTTCTAAATGACCTCCGTTTGAAGCTTCATAACAAGTATTGCTATTCCATTCACATCCATTTTCTCTGACCCATTTTAAAACTTCTAAATGGCCTCCTTGGGCAGCGCCAGAACACGTATTAGTATTCCATTCACATCCATTTTGTCTGGCCCATTTCAAAACTTCTAAGTGACCTCCTCGAGCAGCTCCATAGCAAGTATTACCATTCCATTCGCATTTATTTTCTCTGGCCCATTTAACAACATTCAAATATCCCATTTCGGCAACACTTTCTACAAATTTATTTTTTGGAATAAAACAATTACGAAACAATTTTTTTACTATCGTTTTCCATATTTGACAAACATTAGTCATAATAACATATTCAATAGCTCCAAGATAAGATACTATTATGACAGAAATTTCTTCCGGAATATATTCAAATAAAGTTACCGATTCGCCCATTAATATTTATTATTTTAGTTAATTGAATAATTAAATACTTAATTATTCAATTTTTTATTATTTTTCGGGGCAACCATGAGCTCTGGCCCATTTCAATACTTCTAAATGATTTTCTATAGTAGCATAGTAACAAGTCAAATAATTCCATTCACATCCATTTTCTCTAGCCCATTTCAAAACTTCCAAATGACCTCCTTCAGCGGCAGCAGAACAAGTTTGACGATTCCATTCACATCCATTTTCTCTAGCCCATTTTAATACTTCTAAATGACCTCCCTGAGCAGCACCAGAACAAGTATGATTATTCCATTCGCATCCATTTTCTCTAGCCCATTTTAAAACTTCCAAATGACCTCCTTGAGCGGCAGCAGAACAAGTTTGACTATTCCATTCGTATCCATTTTCTCTAGCCCATTTCAATATTTCTAAATGGCCTCCTTGAGCAGCACGAGAACAAGTCTCATTATTCCATTCACATCCATTTTCTCTAGCCCATTTCAAAACTTCTAAATGGCCTCCCTGAGTAGCACGAGAACAAGTATCACTATTCCATGGACATTGATTTTCTCTGGCCCATTTTAAAACTTCTAAATGGCCACCTAGAGCAGCACGAGAACAAGTATGTCTGTCCCATGGACAACCTTTTTCTTTGGCCCATTTCAATATTTCCAAATGGCCTTCTCTGGCAGCATTAGAACAAGTCAAACCAGTCCAGCCGCAACCATGAGCTCTGGCCCATTTTAAAATTTCCAAATGACCTCCATGAGCGGCACTAGAACAAGTGTAACTATCCCACGGACATTGATTTTCTCTGGCCCATTTCAAAACTTCTAAATGACCTCCTCGAGCAGCACCAGAACAAGTATTACTATCCCATGGACATTGATTTTCTCTAACCCATTTTAGTATTTCCAAATGACCTTCTTTGGCAGCACCAGAACAAGTGTTACTATTCCATTCGCATCCATGAGCTCTTGCCCATTTTAAAATTTCTAAATGACCTCCTCGAGCAGCACCAGCACACGTATTACTATTCCATTCGCATCCATTTTCTCTGGCCCATTTTAGAACTTCTAAATGACCTCCTATCGAAGCTCCATAACAAGTATTACTATTCCATTGGCAACCATGGGATCTGGCCCATTTCAATACTTCTATGTGGCCTCCTCGAGCAGCTCCAGAACAAGTTGAACTATTCCACAAACAATTATTTTCTCTGGCCCATTTAACAACATTCAAATATCCCATTTTGGCAACACTTCCTACAAACTTATTTTTTGGAATAAAACAATTACGAAACAATTTTTTTGCTATCGCTTTCCATACGTGACAAACATTCGCTATAATGACATATTCAATCGATCCAAGATAAGACACTATTATGACAGAAATTTCTTCCGGAATATATTCAAATAAAGTTATCGATTCTTCCATTAATATTGATTATTTTAGTTAATTGAATAGTTAAATACTTAATTATTCAATTTTTTATTAATTTTCGGGGCAACCATGAGCTCTGGCCCATTTCAATACTTCTAAATGATTTTCTTGAGCAGCATAATAACAAGTCGTATAATTCCATTCACATCCATTTTCTCTAGCCCATTTCAATACTTCTAAGTAACCTCCTTGAGCGGCAGCAGAACAAGTTTGACTATTCCATTCGCATCCATTTTCTCTAGCCCATTTCAATACTTCTAAATGGCCTCCTAGAGCAGCAGCAGAACAAGTATAACTATTCCATGGACATTGGTTTTCTCTGGCCCATTTTAAAATTTCTAAGTAACCTCCGATTGAAGCTCCATAACAAGTATTACTATTCCATTGGCAACCATGAGCTCTGGCCCATTTTAATACTTCTAAATGACCTCTTTTTGAAGCTCCATAACAAGTCGAACTATTCCATTCGCATTTATTTTCTCTGGCCCATTTAACAATATTCAAATATCCCATTTCGGCGACATTTTCTATAAACTTATTTTTTGGAATAAAACAATTACGAAACAATTTTTTTACTATCGCTCTCCATACGTGACAAACATTCGCCTGAATGACATATTCAATCGGTCCAAGATAAGACACTATTATGACAGAAATTTCTGCCGGAATATATTCAAATAAAGTTATCGATTCTTCCATTAATACTGATTATTTTAGTTAATTGAATAGTTAAATACTTAATTATTCAATTTTTTATTAATTTTCGGGGCAACCATGAGCTCTAACCCATTTCAATACTTCTAAATGATTTTCTTGGGCAGCATAGTAACGAGTCATATAATTCCATTCACATCCATTTTCTCTGGCCCATTTCAAAACTTCTAACTGACCTCCTTGAGCAGCAGCAGAACAAGTTCGACTATTCCATTCGCACCCATTTTCTCTGGCCCATTTCAATACTTCTAAATGGCCTCCTAGAGCAGCAGCAGAACAAGTATCACTATCCCATGGACATTGATTTTCTCTGGCCCATTTTAAAACTTCTAAATGGCCTCCTTGAGCAGCACGAGAACAAGTCTCACTATTCCATTGACATTGATTTTCTCTGGCCCATTTTAATATTTCCAAATGGCCTCTTTTAGCAGCGTTAGAACAAACAAAACTATCCCAGTGACAACCATGAGCTCTGGCCCATTTCAAAACTTCTAAATGACCCCCATCAGCGGCACTATAACAAGTGTAACTATCCCATGGACATTGATTTTCTCTGGCCCATTTCAAAACTTCCAAGTGGCCTCCTCGGGCAGCATCGGAACAAGTACAACAATCCCATGGACACTGATTTTCTCTGGCCCATTTTAGTATTTCCAAATGGCCTCCTCTGGCAGCACTCGAACAGGTAAAACTATTCCATTCGCATCCATGAGCTCTTGCCCATTTTAAAATTTCTAAATAACCTCCTTGAGCAGCACCAGCACACGTATTACTATTCCATTCACATCCATTTTCTCTGGCCCATTTTAAAACTTCCAAATGACCTCCTATTGAAGCTCCATAACAAGTACTACTATTCCATTGGCAACCCAGAGCTCTGGCCCATTTCAAAACTTCTAAATGGCCTCCCAAAGCAGCTCCATAACAAGTATTACCATTCCATTCGCATTTATTTTCTCTGGCCCATTTAACAACATTCAAATATCCCATTTTGGCAACACTTCCTACAAACTTATTTTTTGGAATAAAACAATTACGAAACAATTTTTTTGCTATCGTTTTCCATATTTGACAAACATTAGTCATAATAACATATTCAATCGGTCCAAGATAAGACACTATTATGACCGAAATTTCTGCCGGAATATATTCAAATAAAGTTATCGATTCTTCCATTAATACTGATTATTTTAGTTAATTGAATAGTTAAATACTTAATTATTCAATTTTTTATTAATTTTCGGGGCAACCATGAGCTCTAACCCATTTCAATACTTCTAAATGATTTTCTTGGGCAGCATAGTAACGAGTCATATAATTCCATTCACATCCATTTTCTCTGGCCCATTTCAAAACTTCTAACTGACCTCCTTCAGCGGCAGCAGAACAAGTTTGACGATTCCATTCACATCCATTTTCTCTGGCCCATTTCAATACTTCTAAATGGCCTCCTAGAGCAGCAGCAGAACAAGTATAACTATCCCATGGACATTGGTTTTCTCTGACCCATTTTAAAACTTCTAAATGGCCGCCTTGAGCAGCACAAGAACAAGTATCACTATTCCATGGACATTGATTTTCTCTGGCCCATTTTAATATTTCCAAATGGCCTTTTCTGGCAGCATTAGAACAAGTATAACTATCCCATGGACAACCATGAGCTCTGGCCCATTTTAAAATTTCCAAATGACCTCCATCAGCGGCATTAGTACAAGTGTGACTATCCCATGGACATTGATTTTCTCTGGCCCATTTCAAAACTTCTAAGTGACCTCCCTGGGCAGCACCGGAACAAGTACAACAATCCCATGGACACTGATTTTCTCTGGCCCATTTTAAAACTTCTAAATGACCTCCTTTTGAAGCTCCATAACAAGTATTACCATTCCATTCGCAACCCAGGGCTCTGGCCCATTTTAAAACTTCTAAATGGCCTCCCCGAGCAGCACCAGAACAAGTCAAATCATCCCACAAACAATTATTTTCTCTGGCCCATTTAACAACATTCAAATATCCTATTTCCGCAACATTTGCTACAAACTTATTTTTTGGAATGAAACAATTACGAAACATTTTTTTTACTATCGCTCTCGATACGTGACAAATATTCGCCATAATGACAGATTCAATCGGTCCAAGATAAGACACTATTATGACAGAAATTTCTGCCGGAATATATTCAAATAGAGTTACTGATTCGTCCATTAATATTGATTATTTTAGTTAATTGAATAGTTAAATACTTAATTATTCAATTTTTTATTTTTGAAATGGTATGAATCAATTGATCAACCGATCGTCTTCGTTATCAACAACATCAGTCACACAACTAGTATTGATGTACATTTCCAGGCTCAATATAAACAGTCCGATTATAGAAAGTACCTCAATAATAATCATTAATTTTGATACAGTATAATTGAAAATTGTTTCGTGTTTAAGGTCGTATCTGGTAGCAACTACAGTGTTTGAGTAGTTGAACATGTTACAAATTGCTTCATTACATTCGCTATCAACACATTCGGCTGCTCTATCATTAATTGTTTCCAAGCGCATATGTCCAAAACATCTCTCAGTCAAGTAAGAATACAACATTATATACGATGACATTCCAATAATTGCGAATAAAAATAATACCAATAGAGCCGGCATTATTATCCGCCATCCGCTCGATCGACTAGGTCGATATTCAGCTTCAGATTCTTTTCGACATTTAATCAGATATATAATAAACTCTGTAATTGCAATTACTAATGCAACGATTGATGTGAGTACTACACTAAGTGGCAATATTAATTGTTTGTAAACTGACATATCATCAAGTGGGCCATTTTTGGTAATTACCAAAAAATATTCCCATCTGATCGATAACAAATCACATATCAAATCATCACATTCTAATCCGCTACATTTGCCACTAGACAAGTAACGATTTTCCGAAGTATAAACACTAATGTTCAAAATACCGAAACAAGATGTCGTCGCAACTTCCGAATTTAAAGCCGTAATTGCGCAGCCAACAATAGCGGCCAGAATCATTATCAGGGATATGCGAAACAGTAAATCTAACCGAGAAAAAATGTATTGGTGAACACAAAGCATTATCTATTATTGATTTGGATATTGATTAATAGACGATCTAAGATATTAATTATTTCAATTTTTTTATAAAAAAATTGAAATAATTAATATCTTGCTAAGACAATTCAATACAAAAATCAATATTAACCTACTTAACACACTATCTATAATGGAAAATACCAAAACCCCGATTGATCTATTCGCAAAGAGCGAATCGACCCAGCCACCGATTGTCTTAATAGATGCATCAGGTTCTGTGATTGGTACAAAGTTTAATGGAATTTTTGTGTTTGATAAGATGCGTGATTTGATTAAGGACTTGCCCGAATCTGTGTTCAGAGTCATTTTCTGGAATTCAGACATGTCGAGTGCAAAAAATTTTACCAGAGGTATATACAAGCTGCCAATTGTAGTAAAGAAGGAAGGATTGAATATGTTATTTTCGGATGTCAGAACAAAAATCAACAATATGTGTATGACATGTCCCCATTTGGCATTTGATTCTATTCCGGAAGAATGGATTAGCAAAGAATCTGCAACAAAAATTTATCTAATAACAGATGGCGAAACTAGCTACAGGATGAATCTAAATACGGTTTTGGGAGGCTCTATTGAGAAACTATTTAAAAAATATAACAATGCCAATTTGTCAATCATTACGGTCGAAGCACATAACCGTGATTTTAACCGTGTTGAATCACTAGTTGGTGCTGCTGGATGTGATGTTTACAATGTTATTATGAATTGTAGTTTGACAAGATACATCACAAAATTTGTTTCGTACACCCTGAATAATTTGGAAGGATTCGTTCATATTGATAGAGTAATTGCTCCTCCAGGATTTGTTCCATTCGGTGATAAATACTTTTCGGAATTACGTACTAACGAATTTATCCAATATTTGAAACAGTTAATAATAGATAATCCCGGCGAAGACGAATTATTAAAAATTATTCAAAATTTGGCACCAACAATTAGCATTTTGGCCAAAGATAAACCCACCAAAGCCGGAGAACAAATTGTTAAAATGATTTGTAGCTTGTTTAGAAACACCAACTTGGACAATACAATGGTTCAATATATTTTGTCCGATTCGATCAAGAGAGAAAATGAGGGAAAAGCACAAGTATTTGCCATGTATCGAAATAATTTGAAGGAATTGTACAAGAAAGCTGGAGAGTTATTAAAACAGGGTGTTGAAAGAAGTATTGGTATTGGCGACTCATTCATGACTTTTCCAATCAGTGGCGTAATACTAACTGGACATTGCAGAATGATTGACCAAAATATTTCTATTGACGGGGAAACATATCCGCAATCGGGAGTACTAGTTAATGATTTTGTTCTACCAATTATACCAATGAATTATGATTCGAGTTCACCGATGAGCGAACAGTGTTTAAGACAGTGGGTCAGACTTTTGGTTCGACGAATTTATCGAGTTGACCAACTTGGAGACATTGTAATTTATGTTGTAATGAGTTTGGTTTTACATGGAAAAATGAGTTCGCTAGAAAAATCGGTTCTAAAATCGATGCAAAATCTGGCCACAATCATGCTTAAAAAAAAGAGAATGAATACTGATTTGACAGAGTTAGATCGTCTAATGTCCGGAGAACTACCAACTCCGAATAATGGCAAAATTGAAACATTTTACGGGTACATGGAAAAAATCAAGGAAATAATGGGATTGGATGTGAAACCAATGACCATGTGGTATGGACTTTGTTTGGCTTTAGAAAATTCTGACCTGATCAATAAACAGTTGATTCATTGTATAGATTTTATCAAAGAAGATTTTCCCAGTATTGAAGCCAGTGATCTTTTGGAGCATTTGTACAAAAAAATTAATGTTGGAATTCTTAATTTGGTCAGCCACAAACTACCAATTGAAAGTGTGCTAGATTACAGTTGTTTGGTAACATTGGAAGACACTAGTAAAACCGGTGGCTATCGATTCAAATCCCATTTGAATATAAATAAAGATGTTTGCAGTCCATTTTATGTTTTGTCTTTAGATGGTCATGCAGCCCTACTCAAAAATTGTCACACATGTGTTTGTCCCATTTGCTACACGAATTTAACCGAAACGGATTTTGAAGCTGTTGGTCCCAAGGAAGAAATCAAGGAAATGACATATTTTCCAACAGATGCGCGAAAATTATTTTCGACTGGCGTGTATCAACCAAGATCAGCGACGATAAATTCATCAGCAGTGAATTTGACAACGGCAACAACAACGACAACGACAACAACAACAACAACGACATCAACACCATCATCTAATGGAATCATCAAGCTGAATAAGATTGGAACTTTAATCATTCAGAAAGGAGTTGTCGGAGCTGGAAAATCGACTTGTTCGGATTTAATTAAGACCGAAGTCGAAAAAATGAATGGTATTTGCTATTCGGTTGGTACTGATAAGTATTGTAAGACTGGAATGCAGACCAAAGATGCCATTCAGCAGATTAAAATTGAATTACAAGGAATTAACCAATTACCACCAACTGAAAAACTAGTTGTGATTATTGATACTTGTGGAGAGAGAAATCAAACTAATGTAATATTTGATATCGACTTTGATGGATGGCAAAGATTAGAGTTTTGGCCTAACTTAATTAGAGCCGATTTAGAAGGATATTTGGCTTGGTCGGCCCGAAATGTTCTTCGAAGAAATAAACCATTAGAAACGGATAACCATTACTTGAATCCGTTAGATGCCGGTGTATCCACTTGCTTGAAAGTACATCAAACAAAAGCAAAGGCACTATTTGGAAATAAAATTCCGAATATCAGCAACGGTCTGCCCAACAATCGAGACCAAGCCATTGTCAAACTTGATAAAAGAGCCGATGCCTACAAAATAAAGCTTGACGAAATTAGACCACTCGAAACTCAGATTTCAGAGTTTGTTGAGAAAAATTTGAAGTAATGATAATGACTTAATAATTTTTTAATTTGATCGAATTAAAAAATCATTTATCTTCATACAACAAAATTGAATCATTTATTCCATGTTTTCAATTTATCTACATACGACAAAATTGAATCATTTATTCCATTTTTTCAATTTATCTACATACGACAAAATTGAATCATTTATTCCATGTTTTCAATTTATCTACATGCGACAAAATTGAATCATTTATTCCATTTTTTCAATTTATCTACATGCGACAAAATTGAATCATTTATTCCATTTTTTCAATTTATCTTCATACGACAAAATTGAATCATTTATTCCATTTTTTCAATTTATCTACATACGACAAAATTGAATCATTTATTCCATTTTTTCAATTTATCTACATACGACAAAATTGAATCATTTAGCAATCAAACGAGTTAACATTGTTAAATGATTAACATCAACAATTTTTGAATTATGATCAGCATCAAGCTCTAACAAATTCAAATTTGAAATGCCGCGTTGACCAATGCCACATCTTCCACTCGCCTTTAAAATTCTGAGATTTGACATGAAACTAACGTCAACAATTCGATCATTATTGAATGCATCAAGTTCTAATAAATTTATTTTATTAATGCCCGATTGACCAATGCCACATTCTCCACGCGCATGCAAAACTTGTAATTTGGTCATATGGTTAACATTTGTAATATGAAAATTGTAATCAGCAAATAGTTTAACTAAATTTAGACTCGATATACTATATTGACAAATTATAGAATTACTCGCTCCCAAAATTTGTAAACTTGTCATTGATTTTATATCAGTAATAAATCGGTTGAAACCAACATGCAACTCGAGTAAATTTAATCCGTTAATGCCGTTTTGGTTAATACCAGACTGACCATATGCCATTAAAATACGTAAATTTTTCATAAATGATACGTTTTGAATCTTCGGATTATGAGCGGCATTTAATTTTATTAAATCAAGTTGATCAATTCCTTTTTGTGTAATACCAGAATTATTAGCATCCAAAATTTTTAATGACTTCATATGTGATACATCAAAAATTTCTTTATTTGATTCAGCGTATAATTCGACCAAATTCAATCCCTGAATTCCTTTTTGGCCAATGCCACAATTCCCATTCGCATGCAAAATTTGCAAATATTTCATGCTCGAAACATCAATAAATCTAAAATTATTACTAACACCCAATGTAGATAATTTAGTTAAATGTGATACCGAAGATATATAACCATTTTCTTCAATACTTAGTTTAGTAATTTGACTAAAATTCGGTTGTTGCAAAACCGCATCTTTCAACTTGTCTAAATATTTTGGTTTGACATTAAATAAATCAGTAATTATTAAATATTTTCTCAAATCATGGCAGGCCGACCGAAGCCTAATCTGTGATGTAAAATTGAGTAAATCAAAAATTACACGCCAGATATCAATTGGAATCATTGATTATTGATTATTGATTATTGATTATTGATTATTGATTATTGATTATTGATTATTGAATTAGATTAATTTAACTATCAATCTAATTTCCCAATCAATTTTTTATTTAGTGATACCATTCTACTAATTTAGTCATATGTGAACAGTCAACAATTTTATTATTTGCGGATGATTGTAAATAAACCAAATTAATATTTTGTATTCCATCTTGTCTGACGCCTGATGTTCTACACGCTTCTAATCGTTTTAATTTGGTCATGTGATTAACATCAACAATTTTCGGGTTATCATCTACTGTCAACATTTGCAAATTTAATTTCGAAATACCATTTTGGTCAATTCCCGAATCATAACTAGCATCTAGTCTTCTTAGGTTTGTTAAGTGATTTACATTAATAATTTTTGAATTGTTTTTTGCGAATAAAGTTTTCAAATTCAAATTTAAAATATTGGTTTGGTCGATACCAGATTTTCCATTAGCATTCAAGATTTTTAAATTTGTCATATAGCTAACATCAAAAATTTTATCGTTGTTCCATGTATTGATTTGAAATAAATTTAAATTACAAATTCCATTTTGATTAATGCCACTCTTCCATGACGCATCCAAAATTTGCAACTTAGTCATATGTTTAACATCAATAATATTTGGATTATTAGAAGCATTAAGTTCGACTAAATTTAATTTTAAAATACTGTTTTGGCCAATTACGGAATTTGCCGCAAATAAAAATTGCAAATTCGACATAAAACTAATATCAGTAATTGATCGATTATTGTTAACAATCAACTTAAATAAATTTAATCCATCAATTCCTTTTTGGTCGATACCACAGTGATCCCCTGATGCGCAGAGAATACGTAAATTTTTCATAAATGATACATTGACAACTTTTGGATTATTATGTACATATAATTCTAATAAATCAAGACCATCAATTCCTTTTTGATTAATGCCACATGATGGATAATCAACACACAAAATTTTTAGTGATTTCATAAATGAGACATCAATAATTTTTGGATTATTCGAAATATCTAATTGGACCAAATTTAATCCTTGAATTCCTTCTTGACCAATGCCACAGTTTCCTTGTGCACATAAAATTTGCAAATGTTTCATACTGGTGACATTGATTACTCTGTGATTATCTTTGACATTTAACTGTTTTAAATTTAAATTTGGAATATCTGTTTGTCGAATTTGATCATTGATGTGTAATATTGATAATTTAGTCAAATGTGATATTGATGATACTTTAGTATTGTCGGAAATATTTAATTTGGTGATACGACTAAAAATCGATTGACGCAAAATTGGATTAGTTAATGTATTCAAATATTTTGATCTAATGTTGAACAAATCGGTAATTATTAAATGTGTTCTTAGGTAGTGGTTGGTCGACAAAAGACGAATTTGAGACTTGAAATCTAATAAATCAAAAATTGTTTGCCAAGTATCGATGATGTCCATTGTCCATTGATTATTGATTGAATTAATTTGATTTAATTAACCAAACTAATTTTAGAATCAATTTTTTTAGGCATACCTGGGTGGTATCGCAGGATCAATTATATCAAATGTCTAAACATAAGTTATAATGAAAAAGTATGCTATAATATTGTGTGGTGGCAAGGGGACCAGATTATGGCCACTGTCCACTCCAGATAAACCCAAACAGTTTGCTAAAGTTTTTAATGATGTGACTTTGATGCAAAATACATTAGATAGAATTCCTAATGATTTTGGTCGAATATTTGTATCAAATTATCGGTTAAGAAGCGAATTAATGCCATATGTGAGGGATACAGATATAGTGATCTTTGAATCGAGCTCAAAGAATACTGGACAAGCGATTTGTTTGGCGGTGGCGTATTTGAAACAATTTAATCTTCAATGTCCGATAGTTGTTTTGCCATGTGACCATATTTTTGATCAAGATAAATTTCGCGAAATATTAGAACGAAGTTTGTCAATGGCCGATAAACAAATTGTTACATTTGGAATTAAACCGACTAACCCAGAACCTGGTTACGGATATATTAAAAAACGTGATTCGAACTTGATTGATTATTTCATCGAAAAACCCACGGTTGACCAGGCTACAAAGTTAATTTCGGCGGGATGTTTATGGAATTCTGGGGTATTTGTTTTTGATTTGGATTTGGCAAATGATTTATTTAATAAACTAAATCATACGGATTATATTATGTGCCAAGATGCTGTTCAAAATGCTATTATTATTGATAATGAAGTCATTGTTGGTAACATGTATAATAATACAAAATCAATTTCTTTTGATTGTTTGATAATGGAAAAAATTAATGATGGAATTGTCTTAGAATATGATGGAATTTGGAGTGATGTTGGAGATTGGAAAACGATTCATGGATTGACTGTTAACGAAAACAATAAAATTATTGGAGATGTTGTTACGATTGATACTGTTTCCTCTTACATTTATACGGACGTCGGAAAAATTATTACAGTTGGTGTTCAAGATTTGGTCATTGTCAAAAGTGGTAACAATTTGTTAGTAATGAATCGAAATAAAAATGATGAATTCAGAAAATATATTCAATTGATGTAAGATGTAATTTTGAATCAAATAAAAAATTGATTATTTAATTTTTATTTGATATAAACTTAGAATTATCAATATTAATTATCAACCATTTGTAAATATGGATATAACGTATATTCGTTGTTTGCTTAATATGTTGTCGATAGAGAAGACGACTGATGATGTAATGCGATTAGAAGTTGGTGCCAGTTTGTTTGGTATCGACGCAGATCTTTATGGTGAGTGGGTGAAATGGAATAATGAAAGAAATCTAATTCCAATCGAACAATTAAAATTAGAATGGGATTCTTTTACAAATAATTCGAAGATGATTGGATCGATTGGATCGACTGGAACGATTGGAACGATTGGAATAGCAACTTTGTCAGAAATAGCTGAAATATATAATTCCAAAGAATTTGATCGAATTAAAAAATTAACCGAAAGTCAAACTATACAACTAATCAAACATATCACACACTATTCGGTAGCAGTTTTACTTGATGAAAAGTTAAAGTATAAAATGAAATCAAACGGGTTGTCATTTTATTTTTTTAACCAACATCGATGGACAAAATTGAATTCAACATCAATGATTTCCAGAATTCTGTCAGAAGATTTGGCTTCGAGTTGTATTGAGTTCGGAAATCATCAGATTGTCCCCCATTTGGAAAATTCCACTTTTAAGATGTTGGTCATTAAGGAATATGCCGATATTGTGTATGATCCAAATTTTATGAATAATTTGGATGAGAATATTAATCTGTTATGTTTCGACAATGGAGTTTATGATTGGCAAACTAATCGTTTTAGACCAGGATATCCCGATGATTTGGTTGGTATTACTACCAAATACAATTTATGTCCATCAAAAATGATTGATAACCAAATTGGTAGGGAGATTGAATCATATATTGACCAGTTGGTTGGTGGTAGTCAAAGAAATAAATCGAGGCTACTTAATTTGCTATGTGATAGTTTAACTGGATCGATTGACGAAAATGAATTATATGTCATCGTGAGTAATCCGCGTATCTATGCCATCAGATTCTTTCAATTGATTAAAGAAGTATTTGGAGACTATTTTGAATATTCTAATATCGATCGTTTAGAAAAACTAACCAGATTTAACCAAAAAGGAATCAGAATCTGTCTATTTAGCCAGTTAGAATCATTTGATTCGATAAAATTTTTAGAACAATACAATAGCCAAATTCATGCTTCGAGCGATCTCGGTAATACACATACATATACGTATAGGCCACAATTTAAGAGTATTTTTATTAGTGAAAATTTTCCGGCAGTCACTTCGACACTGTCTTCTTTAAAAGTATCAGTGATTAATTTTAATACGAACTTTGAATTAGTTAATCTGAGAGATAAATTTGTTAAGTGGAAATCTTCTTTTATGTCGTTGCTAGTCGATCGTCGAAGAAATTGGAAACGATAAAATGATGAAACAATGAATTAATTAATAAATTGTGATTTAATTTAAGTAACAATTTATTTTTTTGATGCTTTTTTTGCGGTTTTTGATCCGGACATGCGTTTCTTTGGTTTGGTAGCTGCTTTTTTGGGTTTAGTAGCTGCTTTTTTGGGTTTAGTAGTTGCTTTCTTGGGTTTGGCAACAGTTGCTTTTTTGGGTTTGGCAACAGTTTTTTTGGTTGTTTTAGATCCAGTTGATTTTTTGGTTTTCTTGGAACTCTTGGAACCACTCGACTTTACTACCCGAGATTGTGTCGATTTAGTTGATTTGGTCGCAGTTTTTATACCGTTATCTTTCTTGTAATCATTCCATTTTTTGGCAACCATTTTCATATACTGGGTCTGTTGAAGACCCGGTTTCTCATCTCGCACTTTTCTAATATTTTTAGAAACAAATTCTCTATATGTCATTGGCATGATGTTCGTTCTATAATTAAACGATCGAAAATAATTATATTTCTTAAACCTATATTGAAAGAAATACAATTACTTATTTATTTTGAAAAGATTTGATGGCTCTTTGATAAAGTCCGGGAAAATCCGGATGCAAAAATTGCAAGTTTTGCCCCAGTATAAATTGAACCAAATGTACTTCACCATCTATTTGGTAAAAAGTGGTGTTATCGATGTTAGGAACAATTCGGATTTGATCGGCTGGGTTAGATTCATTGGTAATCATGAGTATCGGGAGAGGAAGAGTATTAGTTGCATATTCCAGTTTAATAATTCCACGCAAACATCGATTGATGAGTTCGATAACTGTATCGATTCGATGGAGGGGCTCGCGAACTGCCCAATAGTCGAATTGGTATTCCTTGGAAATTTCGTAAAGGTCGGTTAATAGATTAGTCGTGGGATCTAGGGCGGAAGCGAAACAGCGCCCGGTCTTCTCCTTGAAGTACAATTCGAGTCTTTCTAAAATCGACAAATCCATTGATTGGATATCTAATTAGATACTCAGTTAATGGACTCATCAGGATATTGTAAATTTCAATTTTTTTATTAAGCCATCATTTCAATAAATTTTTTAGTAGCTCTTTCGTAGAAAGCCGGAAGATTACGGTCTAGTTTTTCTAGGTTTTCCCCCAAAATTATATTTGAAAGATGATATGGTATGGCATCATTCCAAAAATCGATGTGTTCGACATCGGCCCAAAATGTAATACTGTCATCAGCATCAAACGAATTTCTGATTCTGACTTCAACAATATTCGGATTTTCTGATTTGACAGTGCCAAAATTTACGATTAAAAATCCTTCCCAGCATTTTTGTAAAAGACTTTCTGTGGTGGTTTGTTTATTTAACAAACAACACATAGCAGTAAAATCCAATCCGTGCTTGTTATAATACGATTCAATCGTATCGAAGAGCGATATGTTTGAATTGATTGGAATAATTAAGCCAGTCATTTTTTGGACTTCTAAATCGAGTCTGTTCAAGATAACTGTTTGAAAATTCATTGATTACTGGGTATATTTAATTAAGTTATTAATTGGAGTATCCAGACAAATTAAATTTCAATTTTTTTTGACGATGCCTTTTGATATATCGCTTGGAAGAATAAATTGGGTAGGTCAAAATGTATTAAATCTAATTTTTTCCCAATAATGAATTCTCCAATTGTAACTGTTTCTCCGTTCGAATAAAAATAACCATTAAAAAAATCCAGTTCAACGAATAAGTCATTGGATGGAATTTGAGAGTTTTGAATTTGAACTAAATCAGAATCTGCATTAAAATTAAGAACTCCCGACCAGGTATATCGAATCAAACTAAAAACAAATTCTTGGTCTAGATTTTTTGGCTCATTTTTACTATAAAAATCATTGGCCCGACTAATGAATCGTTTTAGAATTGCTTGTGCTCGCATAGATGTATTGAGTTCCATTAATCATATTAAATACGATCAATGAAAACGAAAATAAAGATATTTTATGATTCAATTTTTTTTGATTCAGACTTTTTATCATTTTTGAGTTTGATTTTTTGTTCTAATAGTTCAATAATACGGTTCTTATCCCGAATGATTTCTTCGAGTTCGGTAACTTTAGATTCTTTTTTTGATTTGGGTGCTTTAGATAGTTTAGATAATTTAGATGGTTTTTTGAGTAAATCAGAAATGCGGCCAAAAAATATCATGGCAAATACAAAAATGAAGATGACTAGAGTGATATTTCTAGATTCCATTGGTTATATATTTAATAACGAATATAAATCATTAGTCAATGATTCATATTTCGAGCCCCCGATTGGATTTGAACCAACAACCCTCAGATCTGCAGTCTGATGCTCTACCAATTGAGCTACGGGGGCAATAATGACCTGACTTGGAATCGAACCAAGGTCAACCGGACTGGAGCCGGCCGTTCTTCCACTGAACCACCAGGCCGATCAACAGATCATGATCTGTCGATCGGCTCATTGGATCGTTTGGCCCCTTGAAGAAGCGTCACGAGTCCATTGGCATACATCTATACAAGAAAAAAATTTTTTTTATAGATTTGTCCGCCAGTAATTATCGTAATAAATCCAATATCATTTGTGGAGTCTCAACGTTCGGCAAAATAATTGAATTGATCAAATATGACATACCGTAAGTATTTTCTTTGAAAATGAATTTTGGATCTATTTTTTTATAATCAATTCCAACAAAATATTTAAACATTAATCCAAATTGATATTCGTCTGCTAAACCAAATTCAATTCGATAGTCGATTCTGCCGGGTCTAATCAGTGCCGAATCTAATACTTCGGGTCGGTTGCTAGTAATAATAATAATACAGTTATTTAAATAGTTATATCCATCTAAAACTTCCAATAGAGAATCGAGTGTCATTGCTTTATGATACATACTAACAGACTTTTCTTCTTTGGTCGATATCATTTCTAAACATCCGGCCAATTCCGCAGAAATATTTGCATTTGCATTTGTATTTGCGTTTGTGTTTGTAGTCTGATTAGCCATTTGATCAGAATTTGATCTTTGATGCGTAAAAGAATAGCTATCAATATCGTCAAAAACTACAATATTATTTTCCGTAGCAGATACTATTTTAAAAAATGTTTTGTTACTAAAATCTTGGAGATTGATTGACACAATACTTTTTTTTGTTTCGTTCGCAATAGCATAAATCAACGATGTTTTGCCACTACCGGGTAATCCATGTAACAAAAAAGATATTTTATTCGACATTCCTTTGTCGTGTCTCTCAGATTTGTGCTTAGTCCATTTCTCAATATTATTTAATACTATTTCTTCATTGATTTTGGATAAAAAAACATTTTGATAATTCTTTTTAACATTGACAATGGTAGAAATTAGTCCGTATTTGTGTGACGCTTCATAATCTGAATAATATAATTTGCGTGATAGTTTGAAACCATCAATGTGATTCGTTTTGTGCAAATTATAATTAATGACGATATACATAAAATGTTTCGCAATATCAATATTGATTGCAGAAATTTTTGCAACAGTTTTTTTGATATTAGTTTGGCCAGCCGGAGTTTGATTTTGCTCTGTGACTGTATCAAATGAAATGTAGATCGGATTGGATAATAAATCATTGACATTCATACCAGCCGGAAATTCAAAACCGGATTTTTTGATTATGGAATAGATCGTTTGATTTCCAATTTTAGACGAAAATGATATCTTTTGAAAGTAGTCGGCTCCAGGATCGATGATTGGTATCATTGGATTAAACACCCGAATCGGATTATATGGAGCTGTTTGATATTTTTCAACATTTCCGATTTTGATACTAGATTGGAAAAATGTGTTCAAAAATTGTGATAGATCGTTAATAATATCTGTACTCGGAAAATTGTTTCTGTTGTATGATGCACAAAATGTAACATATGTGTTAGGTATTTTTTCCTTCCACAACCATTTCCAACATGGTTCGATATTTTCAATAATTGCCATCAGAATTGGAAGTATGATAATTGGAAGAATTGTCATCCAACTAGCTCCATTATTCATGACCATAATGATTAGTGGCAATTGGGCCAATACTGTCTTGAATATATTAGAATTATCCGCCATAATCATTTAATTATTTATTTGAATAATTAGGTAATTATTTTTTTCAATTTTTTTTTAATACATGCCAAATACTTTGATTACCATATCAATATATTTGGAGTAATAATTAAACAATTATTTTTTGATTTTTTAATACATGCCAAATACTTTGATTACCATATCAATATATTCGGAGTAATAATTAAACAATTATTTTTTGATTTTTTAATACATGCCAAATACTTTGATTACCATATCATCTTCGGTCTCTACATTCATTCTGAGTGGCAAATAGTCTCCACTGATTGGTACCGATTCTCCATTTTTTATCACTACCCGGAGATATGGATAAATTCTCTTAGCGTTTGAAATATGACGTCGCATAATTAATCGAATAGCATCTAATTGATCGTATGGAAAAATGGGTTGGTCGGCAGCATTGTATGGTGCCCATGGAACTTGATTGCCTCTGGCACCGGGAAATGTTGAATAATTCGTAATAATATATGGATCGGTTTGTCCATAACGAGTAAAATCGGTGACCCATTGCGGAAATTGCATTCGATAACTTTGCATGTTCTAATTGTTCTTATAAGGTTGATGCGAAATAATTATATTTTGCATCAGCCAATTAGTTGATTGGTTGATGCGAAATAATTATATTTTGCATCAGCCAATTAGTTAATTAATTGATGCGAAATAATTATATTTTGCATCAGCCAATTAAATTGTTTATGATGAGTAGTCAATATACGTGTCAATCTTGTCCAAGCGATTTTGAAAAAAATAGTCAACAACTTCGTCCGGATACTCTCCGAGTTTAACACTGGCGACGAATTGTCCAATATTATACGCGATCTGCATTAGTTTAACCAATGATAATTCAAATTTTTCCATCAAACAAATTCGGTACAATTGAACAAAAAAATGACCAGCATCTTGATTTTTGACCATAAAATTGCCATTGTTTATCGAACAATCCACGTAATTCAACAAATCGTTACCAGGTTTAAGGAATTTTTCGACAGCTTCTTTGTGTGATTCTTTGACAGAAAACTTTACGATTGTGATTTGTTCGTATAAAGTCTTAAGAGGCTGCCACTGTTGATATCCATCTGAATTACTGGATCTGACAGTTTGGCCCGTTAAAATAACAGTGTCCCACAAATGATGAAGATGAATCATTTTGATATAGTTTGAATTACTAATGGACTTATCAAGATGTTTCTAATTTCAATTTTTTTTTAGTATTTGACCAAACAAAATTCAATACTAATAGTATAGTTAAACTAACATGAGTCGAAATCCATACGGTTTTTTACAGAAAGCAGACTATTTTTATGAAAGTGCTAAATCTAATGGATATGATCCGAGTAGCGGGTTGGTATCAAGTGTACATGGCCCAATCGCTTTTGTCGGTGATTTTGGTGATAGGCCCAAGTGTCACGATCGACCAATCAAATGTTGCGATCGACCAATTGAGTGTCGTGATCGACCAATTAAGTGCCGCGATCGACCAATTGAACGTCATGATAGACCAATTGAATGTTGCAACAGACCTAAATTTCATGATCAAGATAGTTGTTCCGATCGTTTAAAATATCATTCTGAAAATCATCGCAAATATTTGTATGAAGATAGTGATAGAGATAGAGATAGTAATAGTCCAAGTTTATTTGATAATCAAAATAATTATTCAGAAAAAATTAATTTTGATACAGAAATAGTAACTTCGAATTCGGACGGCGAAAGGTTTGTTAAAATCAAAATTGATAATGGCGATCCTACCAAATACATTAAAATCGGTTTAAATGATAAGGAATTCACTGAGAATTTGACACCATGTGAACCAAAACTAATTTATACCGCACCGCCTCCAATCAAACCACAATTTCGACGAATTTATGATCCAACAACCAGACACTATTATCGAGTCGATAAAATTTTTGAACGCGGAGAATATCATATACCATCTGGCACGGTTGCGGTTAATACACCGATTTGGTATCCAGAAAATAGTTTGAGCCAGAGAATTTACACAGATCCCAAAACATGCCAGATGTATGAAATAGACAAAAAATACGATAACAATGGTAATTATCATTATCAGAATTATCGATTAGTTTATCGACCATATAGACCGGCGGGATCCGGACACTATATTCCAAATTATGTTAGGGAACCGATTTAAACTAAAAGCGAACGAAATATTGAATATTCATTCGTGATAATTGTCACATTGTGTCTATGATAAAAATTTATGATTTTAATTTGAGAATATGTCATGTATATAAGATTTCCAGAATTATCTATATTTATTCGATAGATACATTCTTTTTCTGCTTGAACTGATTTTAATTTGATCAATTTTTCGATGTTCCACTGACTAATTTCGCCACTAGCATCACATAAAAATAATTGATTTTCATTGGATGGATCGATGCAAAAATCATTAATTTTATGATGATTACCCAAGCGCCGAACAAAATCTTTATGTGATTCCTGGATTCGAATTTCTCGTTCACAACAAGAAATAAACTGATTAATTGAATTTGCTGGATAAAAAAAAGTTTTTTTTGTTGTGAATAAACTATTATCTATTTTATCTAACTGGTTCAATTCCAAATCTAAAATTATGATTTCTCCATTGGTTAAAATAATTTTTGTATTGTCTAACGAAAAATCCAGGCAGTTCGTGTAATGATATGATACGGTTCTTTCTTTGACCATTGAAATAGTTTTATTTGATAAAATATCCCACAACCTAATATTTCCATACTTTGAACCAGTTACAATTCGGGAATCAGTCGATAATGCAAGATAAATAATACTACTCACATCCGCCATAAAACTATTTTCGATCATGTATGTCGACGTATTAATAAAAAATACCAATCCGCTATCACATCCAACCGCCATCGTTAAATTATTTTTTGATACATTAAAAGTTAATATATCGCAGATTGGTATTTGTGCTATTATTTTTCGGCCGATAATACTCCAAAAATTAAGACATTTTCGGGAACTGTACACGAGCACATTATTTTTTGGTAGATTTTCAACCGAATCATTCGGAAACTCACCCAAATCATAATTTGGAGGCATGTTTCTTTTAATTAATTGTCGCAAATTAAAATTCGATTTTAAATCAAATTGTGTTACAATTTCTAATAATATCTCAAAATAATCATTAGGAACTATTAAATCATATAGTTCGCTAACATCAGATTCGATCAATAAATACTGCTGACACTTAAAATTTTCTAATAAGATCTCCCATTTAGGTTTATCAGTTTCGGTTTCGATTCCATACATTGTCAGAATAAAACGTTTCATAACTGTTGCGTCGTCAACAATCATTTCAATAATTGGTTTTGTATTGTATGTGAATAATTTATTAAAATAATCGGACCGGTAAGCCAAAAAGAAACGATGTGCCAAAATTTTAATCGTTTCGTTCTGATCTCTTAAGTGAATCTCAACATCGGTAAATTTGTCAATTAGCTCGATTGAGCGCTTCGATGTAATGTTCATTAAGTTAATTGACTAATTGATTGACTAGTTAGTCAGATAATCAATTAGTTTTATTTTTCAATTTTTTGTTGATATTTTGATGTGATGTTCATTGAGTTAATTGACTAATTGATTGACTAATTGATTGACTAGTTAGTTAATTAGTTAATCAATTAGTTTTATTTTTCAATTTTTTGTTGATACTTCGATGTAATTTTGTAACAGTGATAATTTACTTTGATGAACACAAACAAAATCATCGATTCCGAGATAATATTGAATATATCCCATCTTAGCTAATAATTTAGTCGTTTTGATATACTGAGACGCAATGTCAATTCCAGCTTGAGATTTTGAATCAATTGCATCATTGACCCATCCATCACTAAACGACCATATTTCAATAATGATTGTTGGATAGTTATTATTTTTTAGAGTCTCAAACATACCCAGTAATGCTTTTAATTCAAATCCTTCAACATCAATTTTGATTAGAGAAATATTTTTAAAATTGTAATAGTCTAATTTATAACAATTGAATGTATCAGGGGAACTTTGGTCTCCCACAACATCTGGTATACGATAACCTCCATAATTGTCGATACACGTATCAACATCAATTTTGGGTAATTCAATGTATTTATTTTCGTCACTGATCGCCACTCCATATGCAATAATTGTATTATTTAAATTATTATCAGTAATATTTTTTTGCAAAATATCGTAAAAATACGGTTCAAATGCATAAATTTTACGATCAGTAGATAAAATTTTTTTCATGTGTTGTAGTGATATTAGACCGATATTTGCTCCGATATCTATCATGTCAGTTCCTTCAATGTAAAAATTTTTAATTAACGGTGTCATATATTCTTCCCAAATATTACCATTTTTAACTGATACTCCAATGCATGAATCATTGATGTAATAATTTATTTTTAGTCCATCAATTATATTAAAATTCATCAACTATATATTACAAGTAATTTAGATAAGTTTCGATGTGCGCATTGATGAAAAAAATTTAAACAAGATTTTTATTGGACTTAATTTGTGTTTAATCAAAGAAGTCCCAATTATAATGATCGTTTTGGCCCGATTTATGGAGATCAAAGAAGTCCTATTCAAGCTTTGTAATTTGATTTGTAGCGATCAAATAAATCCTATTCAAGATTTATTTGATACGATTTGTGGTGATCAAATAAATCCTATTCAAGATTTCTTTGATACGATTTGTGGCGATCAAATAAATCCTATTCAAGATTTCTTTGATACGATTTGTGACGATCAAATAAATCCTATTCAAGATTGCTTTGATATGCTTTGTGGCGATCAAAGAAGTTCCAATTATAAATTTTAATTTGGCCCGATTTTTGGCGATCGAAGAAATCCTATTCAAGATTTTTAATTTGGCCCGATTTGTGGCGATCGAAGAAATCCTATTCGAGATTTTTAATTTGGCCCGATTTGTGGCGATCGAAGAAATCCTATTC
>Ga0206798_1066_pt1 | contig 23460 bp, 23 predicted proteins | sample Alteio_BWOrgCont_66_FD_152893 | JGI IMG/M metagenome (GOLD analysis project Ga0206798, IMG submission 152893) | Enriched cells from forest soil in Barre Woods Harvard Forest LTER site, Petersham, Massachusetts, United States -... | ecosystem: Environmental > Terrestrial > Soil > Temperate forest >...
GGGCGACCTGCTTACGCTCAAGTCGAGCGTGAATCGGGCCTTCACAACGTCAATGGAAGTCGGCGTGAAGGTGTGGGCTGAGAATACCCGCACCGGCGCGGTGGCACACGTGGCAAGCGCGTACCTGGTGTTTGTTGCCGTGGACGAGCATGGGCGCCGGGTGAAGGTTCCAGTGCTAAAGCCCGAGACGCCGAATGAGATGAGGCGCTACGACGACGCATTGCTCCGCCGCGAGCATCGCGAGGCTGAGGGGATGAGACGCAAGGAAGAAAGAAAGGCTTTGAAGGCGCTCGAATCGGACGGGGCCACTGCGTCGTGACGGCGGAGTCAGATCGTCGGGGAGCAGATTTCCCGCAGCGCATTGTCTGCCTGACCGATGAGACCACCGAGACGCTTTACCTGCTGGGCGAGCAGGATCGGATTGTGGGCGTCTCCGCTTATGCAGTGCGGCCGGCAGAGGCGCGGAACAAGCCGCGAGTGTCGGCGTTCAAGAATGCAAACTTCAACAAGATTCTCGATCTGAAGCCGGATCTTGTTCTTACCTTTAGCGATGTGCAAGCTGAGATTGCCGGCGAACTGATCAGGCGCGGCGTGACGGTGCTGGCGTTTAATCAGCGCAGCATTGCGGAAGTCTGCGACATGATTGCTGTGCTCTCGCGGATTGTGGGCAAGCAGGCCGAGGGCGCGGCCCTGACCGGTGGTCTGCGCCGAGGCTTGGACACGATCGCTGATTCGGCAAAACGATTCAGGCATCGGCCGCGGGTTTACTTCGAGGAGTGGAACGATCCGCTGATCAGCGGCATTGAGTGGGTTGAGGAACTTGTTGAGATTGCTGGCGGCGAGCCGGTGTTTGCTGAATTGCGCAAGTGCGGCAAGGCGCAGGATCGAGTGGTGAATGCCGCCGATGTGGCGGCACGAGACCCTGAAGTGATACTTGCAAGCTGGTGCGGTAAGCGAGTGAAAACAGACGAGATTAAATCGCGGCCAGATTGGAGCGAGATGAGCGCTGTACGCAATGGGCATGTGTACGAGATTCCGTCCACCTGCATCCTTCAGCCAGGGCCGGCATGGCTCACTGAAGGGGTGCGGCAGATTCACCAAGTGCTGGCTCATGTGGCAGGAGTCGAAATCGCGGGAGAGCTCAGGCCGGTTGAACCAATCGAGCTCCTGTAAAATCTGTAGTGAGGAAATAAGGAGCTATTGATGGCACATGGACACGCCATGCCGGCGCCGGTTGCACTGCCCGGCGTTTCGAAGATTGTGGCAATTGGATCGGGAAAAGGCGGCGTAGGCAAAACCACCGTGGCCGTGAACCTGGCCATTGCGCTCAGCAAGCTGGGCCACCAGGTGGGGCTGATCGACGCCGATATTTACGGACCAAACGTTCCGCTGATGATGGGCTCTACCAAGCAGCCGGCCGTGGGCCCGGGCAACATGATTGAGCCGAACGTCACCCACGGCATCAAGACAATTTCAATCGGATACATTTCGCCGGGCGACAAGCCGCTGGTGATGCGCGGGCCGATGCTGCACCAGATCATAAGGCAGTTTTTGCAACAGGTGAACTGGGGCGAGCTCGATTACCTGATCGTCGACTTGCCTCCGGGCACAGGCGACGTGGTGATCTCGCTGGTGCAGACGGTGCCGTTGACGGGCGCAGTAGTGGTTTCAACACCGAGTGACGTGAGCCTTGAGGATGCGCGCAAGGCCCTCGAGATGTTCGGCCAGGTGAACGTGGAAGTGCTGGGCATTGTGGAGAATATGAGCCACTTTACCTGTCCACACTGCCAAACTGAGATCGACATTTTCTCGCGTGGTGGCGCCGAGCGCACGGCAAAGCAGTTCAACGTTCCCTTCCTGGGATCGATTGAGCTGGTGCCCGCAATTCGCGAAGGCGGCGACCGCGGATTGCCGGTAGCGCTGGCCGGGCCCAAGAGCCCGCAGGCTGCGGAGTTTTATGCGGCGGCGCAGAAGCTGATTGAGCGCGCCGAAGAAGCTGCAGCGAAGGCGAGAGACGTGATCGAAATCAGTTAGTACTGGGAACGAGGGAGCAAGGGAGCAAGGAAAAGGCGGAGCCCGGCGCTCCGCCTATCTTTTTTGCTAAATTCCGTCGAATCAGGTTTGGAGTTCTCGAACGGGGTTCTGCTCGCCTAACGCCGCTGACTCCGCCAACACTGCTGACTCCGCTATCCCCGCTAACACCGCTGCTTTTTACCGCCAGTGGCCTTCAACCAGGACATATCCGTCGTGGTGGTGGACCCAGTGGTGAGCTACCCAGCGTTGGCCTCTATGGGGCGGCCGCTCGTAGTGGCCCGCCGTCCACACATAGTGGTCGCCGTCGTAGCGGTGATAGCCGTCTTGCCACACGTATCCATCTCCAGGAGGTGGACCGCGCCGCTCATACACTGGCGGGGGTGGTCCGACGCGAATCATAACCTGCGCAAACGATGCCGCGGGGATCAGGGTAATAGCGAGTAACACTGCCAATGCAATTCTTTTCACGTGAATCGAGTCCTCCAGGATTGAGTGCTTTGAGATTACCGTGCAGAGTGGAAATGCTGCGGAAATGGGCGTTGCGCGGCGTGTTTGTCGCGCGCCCATTGCGGCCCGCATTCTTTCCCTTGTACCACCCCGGATTTTCATTGCGATGTGCCGAATTGCTCAGTTGAGCATTTTCATATCAGAAGGGCTTCGACCTTCAGGCATAAAAAATGAGCGGGGCGCAAACCCCGCTCATTCGCTTTTTTCCTGGTTTCCGTTTACTGCCAGTGACCTTCCACGAGCACATAGCCGCGGTCACGGTGTTCCCAGCGGTGGGCGACCCAGACCGCCCCAGGGTGTGGAGGACGACCCCAACGGCCGTGAACCCAGACGTAGCGATGGCCGTCCCAGCGATGATAGCCATCGATCCACACCCAGCCGTCATGCGGTGGATGGTCGTGAACTTCAACAATTGGAGTCGGTGGCGCAACGCTGACAAAGACTTGTGCCATTGCAGCCGCAGGGAGCAGGCAAATTGCGAGTAACAGAGAAAGTGCTGTTTTCTTCACGGGAAAAATGTCCTCCATGGACTATCGGTGCCGGAAGCTGGGAGCTTTGCCGGCTTATTGTTGTTAGAAACGCACACCGAAAGGATTAGTTGCTTGAGTAGGGGGAATACATTTTTCGGGTTGAGGATGAAGAAGTTAAGCGAGAGTCTTCCTGCGCGTGGAGACCCCTCAGCCGCTCGGGAGACCGGCTGGACAACCGGGCTGGAGCCCGGCGCTACTTCCAGCCCGGTGCCCCCTTTCAGTGCAGTCCGATGCGCCAGAGAGTGTAGCTCAATATCTCGTGGCCGATGCGCTCTACTTGAGACTCTTCGTCTTCAATGGCCGGCCTGGGTCTTGGCGAGGTCAACACGTTTAGCCCGTCGGCAGCGCAGACTGCGTGAATGCGGAAGAGATGTGTTCCGTCGCTGACAATCACCAACCGCTTAAGCCCGTTGGCTCGCGCGATCACGGCAATGCGCCGAGCCGACTCTTCGGTGTTGCGGCTCTCGGTCTCAGCGATGATTGACTCTTCAGGCACGCCCTGGCTCATGAGGTAATCGCGGCCCACCGAGCCCTCGGTGTACTCGTCGCCGCCCGGACCACCCAGCGTGATGATGAGCGGCGCGATGCCGCGGTGATAAAGATCGACCGCATGATCGAGACGCGCTCTGAATACCGGCGAGGGGCGCCCATCGTATTCTGCCGCGCCGAACACAGCAATAGCATCGGCGGGCGCAGCCTCGTCGCGGCTGGCATAGGTTTCAATCTGCTGGTAGACGTAACGGCACCAGAAGAATGCGCCCGCGGCGATAGCCAGTACCAGCAGCGCAACTGCGGTCGCAAGCGTGCGCCGCCCTTTCGACTTGGAACGGGCTTTCATTTCTACTCTTTTAATTATCGTTGCAGAGCCATCACGACTTCATGAGTGGGAATCGCACCCTCGCGCAGAATTTCCCAGCGGCCCGGCCCGAGAGAGAGGTCGACAATGGTCGTGGGCAGCGAGCGGCCGGTCGGTCCTCCATCCACTATGAGCGGTATTCGGTCGCCAATCTGGTCGCGAACGCAAGCCGCATGAGTACACTCAGCCGCCCCTTGCAGGTTCGCCGAGGTTGCGGTGATGGGCAGCCCGAACCGCTCAACGACCGCGCGTGCAATTGCAGCATCGGGCACCCGGATTGCAACGTTGCCCGTGTTTGCCGTAGAGCGTAGCGGTAGCTTGGTGCCGGCACGAACAATAATCGTTAGCGGGCCCGGCCAGAATTTGTCGGCCAGCTTGTCGAGCAACGGATCGGTATCGCGGGCCAGCGTGTAGGCCTGGCCAAGGCCGGAAATGAGCAGCGAAAGCGGCTTGTGCTTCTGCCTTGTTTTGATCTGGTAGATTCGTTCCACCGCATGCAGGTTAACAGGGTCAACGGCCAATCCGTAGAAGGTATCGGTGGGCAGGGCTACAACGTCGCCTTTGCGCAGGCACGAGACGATGTAATCGATCCGGTCTGGCTGGGGTTCGTCGGGATGGACGCGCAAGATCTCCGCGGACAAGAAAATCTACCTCAGTTTCCCGAATTTACTGCGGCAAAGTCCCATGGCTGTCTACAGTTGCAAAGCACGGACTTTGTTTCGCTTTATAAAGTGCCGTAAAGACGGAAACTAACACAGCCCGCCTTGGCGGGCAAGTTTAGCGAAGCAAAGAGCACCATCTTCGACATCATCCGCTGAGTGCTCCACCTACGCCGGAGCGCAACTAATGCGCGAAAGCCAAGGTTGAAGCATCTCACTCACCGTCCACGACCCGCCCAAACGCCGTAGAATCTGATCGGATGCCTCTAAGGATTGTACAGAGTAAACAGAATTCCCGCCTGAAAGAACTGCGCGAGGCCCTTGCCCGTCCTGGTTCGGGAAAGCGCGGTGTCGCCGGTATTGAAGGTCCCCACCTGGTCGCGGAGGCCGTGCGGTCGGGTCTGGCATTCGACAGTGTCTTTGTGGCCCAGGGTTCCGAGCGGCTTCTTGACGGTCTGGATATTCCGGATGGGGTCGAAATTCTTGTGTTTCCGCAGGACATTCTCACTTCGGCCCTGGTTACCGAGACACCGCAGCCCATCGCCGCCCTCGTGCGGCCGCCGCTGTGGGACTGGGAACATATGTTGGGATTGCGGCGAAATACTGTGCCGTTGATTCTGGTTCTCGCCGGACTGCAGGACCCCGGCAACCTGGGCACAATTCTGCGCTCTGCCGAGGCATTCGGAGCGACAGGGATTGTGGCGCTGCCGGGCACCGTTTCGGCGTGGAATCCCAAGGCGGTTCGGGCATCGGCAGGGAGCATTTTTCGCGTGCCATATTTAACCGCGAGTATCGAGGATTGTATTCCGCGCCTGCATCGTGCTGAAGCCACCATCTTCGCCACACTCTCTCGCGCCGCCAAAGATGCCCACCAGGCCAACCTTGCCCGGGCCGTGGCTCTGATCATCGGCAACGAGGGCAGCGGCGTTCCCGGAGAGCTTGTCGCCAGGGCCGACTCCACCATCACGATCCCCTGCCCCGGCCCGGTGGAAAGTCTGAACGCCGCCGTCGCGGCCAGCGTGCTGCTTTATGAGGCTGCGCGGCAAAGGGCGGTGCAGCCGTCGGGGCTGCGGACGGCGAGGGCGGTACGATGAGCCTCTTCGACAACCAGCCCGATTCGCCGTCGTCGTTACCGCAGCACTCGTCAAAAGAATCGAACCGCGGCAGGACACCACTCGCGGAGAGAATGCGGCCGCGCTCGCTCCAGGAGCTTGTCGGGCAGGAGCATCTGGTTGGACCGGGCAAGCCGCTGCGGGTTCAGATCGATCACGACGACCCCAGTTCGATGATTTTCTGGGGGCCTCCGGGTGTGGGCAAAACAACGCTGGCCAAGATTATTGCCGAAACCACCCAGGCCAGCTTTATTGAGTTTTCAGCGGTGCTGGCCGGCATCAAGGAGATCAAGCAGGTAATGGCCGACGCAGCCAAGGCCGCGGAACTGCACTCGCGCACCATCCTCTTCATCGATGAGATTCACCGCTTCAACAAGGCGCAGCAGGACGCGTTTCTGCCGTATGTCGAGCGCGGGACGATCCGGCTGATCGGCGCGACCACTGAGAATCCTTCGTTTGAAGTGATCTCGGCGTTGCTGTCGCGCTGCCGCGTGTACGTGCTCGAGCCGCTGAAAGAAGAGCAGATTGTGACCTTGCTCGGCCGCGCACTTGAAGACAAGGAACGCGGCCTGGGCGCGCTGGGGCTCACTGCTGACCAAGATGCGCTTGAGCGAATTGCTGCCTACTCCAGCGGTGATTGCCGATCCGCTTACAACGCGCTTGAGGTGGCCGCGCAGCTTGCGGCTGAGTCAAAAATAATCACGCGCGAAGTTGCCACCGAGGCACTGCAGCAGCGCGTGCTGATGTACGACAAAACCGGCGAGGAGCACTACAACCTGATTTCGGCACTGCACAAGAGCGTGCGCAACAGTGACCCCGATGCCGCGCTTTACTGGCTGGGCCGCATGTTTGCCGGCGGCGAAGACCCACTCTATCTTGCACGCCGCATCGTGCGCATGGCCATTGAAGATATTGGCCTGGCCGCGCCAGAAGCCATGAATTTGTGCCTCTCAGCTCGCGATACTTATGAATTTCTGGGTTCACCGGAAGGCGACCTGGCGCTGGCCCAGGCTGTGGTCTACCTTTGCCTCGCGCCCAAATCGAATGCCGTTTATACAGCGTTCGGCGCCGTGAAGCAGGACATTGAACAGACTCGCCAGGAGCCCGTGCCACTGCACCTGCGCAACGCGCCTACGCGCCTGATGAAAGAGCTCGACTACGGCAAAGGCTACCGCTACGCGCACGACGAAGAAGGCAAGGTGGCCGACATGGACTGCCTGCCGGATTCGCTGCGCGGCCGCAGCTACTACCATCCCACGCAGGAGGGGCGCGAAAAACAGTTGGCGGCGCGGTTGGAAGAGATTCGCAGGATCAGGACGGGAAAACGCAGTGGGGTGTAGTTGTTTGGCTTCGTGAACGCAGAGTCTTTCTCTACCGCATGAATTCAATCTTCATGCGTCGGCTTGTTGTTCTTCTTTGCGTCCCCAGTCTCTTTAGTTTCATCTGAGCCGGTGGAGTCCGCGAAATCGATGGTTCCCAGTGAATCGTTCACCATGCCATCGTCTGGCTTGGGGTTGTCTTCGATCTCTGCGCCGGGCATGGTGTGAGTAGGTTTCGTTTTTGCGGTCATCTCTTGTCTCCCGTGGTGTTGGATGCCGCACACACCACACCGAGGAGCTTTTTCTACGCCTTCGCCCCTGGTCGCTGTTCCCTTTCTTATTGCGCCCTCGGATTCACGATCGATTTCGCAATGTCTTCGAATTGCTGCACGCTCCGCGTGGCCAGGGTGCCAACCGGAAGCGGGGGTTGCAAACTGGCAACAACGCGCATGAATTCCGCATCGAACCGGGGCAGTCGCATCAAATCCGGACGAAAGGAAACACGATGCTATTGAGGAATCTCAGTTCGTGCTTGTTGGGCGCCGCGTTGGCCGCTTGTGTATTGACTACCGGATGCCAGCCCCAGAACAATTCTGGGCAAACTAGCGTCCAGCCGGTGCAGGATGAGACCGTGATTTACAACAAGTGGGAGGTCGAAACCCACCGCCCACACAAGGATATTAAAGAGCGTCCCCCGGAAGAACAGCGAGAGTACCACGACTGGCGGCAAAAGCACCCGGACGCCCGCTAGCTGATGTCCGGCCCAATCCTTATTTCCCTAATTTCCCAATCGCATCGGTCACGATGCCTGGTGTAAGCACCTGCGGCAACAGCACGGGATCGCTCTGGCCGGGAGCATATAGCGCGTAAACGGGAACACCGCTGCGGCCGAGTGCGGTGAGCGCTTCGGTAATGGCAGGATCTTCGCGGGTCCAGTCGGCGCGGTAGAGCGCAACGTTTTTGGCGGCGAATGCCTGCGTCACTTCAGGCTGGCTGAGGGCTACTCGCTCGTTTACCTGGCAGCTCAGACACCAGCTCGCGGTAAAGTCCACAAACACGGGCTGGCCGGCGGCAAGGGATTTTTGAACGGCGTCGGCCGACCAGGGCTGCCAATTGCTTCCCGAAGAAGTTTGCAGCTTCGACAACTCTTGGGGAGTTATATTCAGCGTCAGAACCTTAGTAGAGTCGAATTTTGGGTTCGTTTTCTCGTAATCAATGTCCGAGAGGAATGCTAACCCCACCACCCCAGCGAAGATCACCATCGCAACCACCGTTGCCCATCGTTTCGCCGGCCAGCGGCCGAGGAACCATCCAGCAACTGCCAGCAGCAAGAAACTCGCCAGCAGCGCAGCCAGCAACTCCGCGCCGTAACCCGAAGTGACCACCCACGCCAGCCAGATGACCGTTGCGAAAATCGGCACTGAGGTGGCCTGCTTCAGTACCTCCATCCATGCACCGGGCCGGGGTAGAAAGCGGGTCCAAGCGGGCTGCAATGTTAGCGCCGCATACGGCGCGGCAAGGCCGAGCGCAAGCGCAGTAAATACGGCAAACGTGACGGCGACCGGCGCGCCGATCGCGTATCCCAAGGCCGGCCCCATAAACGGCGCAGTGCACGGCGTGGCCACGATCACGGCCAGCACTCCTGTAAAGAAGCTGCCCGCGTACCCCTGCTTCGCCACCAGCGATCCGCCGGTACTGGTAAGCGTGAGACCAATCTCAAACTGCCCCGCGAGCGAGAGCCCCATGAAGAAGAGCAGGCCGGCCATCAGCATGAGAAATACCGGCGACTGGAACTGGAATCCCCAGCCCAGCGACCTGCCCGCAGAGCGCAAAACCAGCAGCACAGCCACCAGCAGCCAGAACGAGACCAGAATTCCAGCCGTGTAAACGAACCCGTGCGCGCGCAGTTTGTGTCGTTCTTCGCTGCCGGATTGCACCAGCGACAGCCCTTTCAAAAAAAGCACCGGAAAGACGCACGGCATCAGGTTCAAAAGCATTCCACCCAGGAACGCCAACCCTGCCGCTCGGAATATTTCGGCCGCTGAAACGGCCGGGGCCGCGAGAGGTGCGGCGACCGTCCCAGGCATGGCTGTCAGTTCGTAATTGCGCCCTCCTGACAACTCAATAATTCCTTTTAATTGAGCAGGATTCGCCTGAAGACTCAAGTCCTTCTTTAACTCAAGAACTAGGCCGTCTTTGGTCGGCGTAAGCTTCTGCGGCGAGGGATTATCGATGATGCTCTGGTCGGTAGGGAAAAATACTGCCTCGGCCTCGCGGCGCCCCGTAATAAGCCCCAGCCGAAAACCGGTGGGAGTGGGCTGGAAGGCTGCGGTAGCTGTGGACGGCAATGGTGTGGGCAGGGTTGCAATGCCACGCTTCCAAAGTGCTTCATCCACTGACGAAGTCATGGGCGACGCGGGCGCGGTGGCGGCCAGCATTGCGCGCATGCCAAGCTCGGCTTTGCCGGGGATGCACACCTCGCGGCAGACGAGCCATGAGACCTTTGCATCCAGCACGGCCGGTCCCGGTTTGGCGGATTTGGGAACGTCGAAGCTAAACGGGAACAGCACTTCGTCTTCGTAGCCGAAATCCATCAGCGGGCCAAGGGGCAGCCTTTTCGGCGCGGGAAACTGCAGCGGGCCGGCGGTGATGCCCTGGGGCAGCGTCCAGTTGATTCGCGGCGGCTCGCCGGAGTCGCCGGCATTCTGCCAGTACACATGCCAACCGGCTTCGAGCTTGAAGTAGAGGCCTGCGGTGTTTGGTCCTCCGGGATAAAGAGTGCTTTGCGGAAGCACAAACTGCACATGCAGATGCGCCACGTCGGCGTAGCTCTTCGAGGATTGTGCGGACAAAACTGCGGCGAGCGCGGAAATTAACGCGAAGATGAGAACAAGGCGGCGCATCTGTTTGAAAAACTGGCTCCTGACGATTGGACTCAGTTTAACGGACGGGGGTTCAAAGGATGGGCTTAGGGTTGGGTTGATTCGTGGATTCCCAGGTCCCCAGCCACGAAGGACCCGGGGCACCCAATCCGTCAGCTCGCTCCAATCAGAACGTGCTGTTCCAGTAAGCATGCTGGCCAATGTAATAGTCATCGGCCAGGTTGGTCAGAATCGCGCGCCGCACTTCCACAACATCCAGATCGCCGGTAGTCTTGTACAGAATTTCACCATTGGTTCCGATCAGGACTGTGTAGGGAGCTCCGCCGGTCCAGTCGGTCCCAAATGCCTTTACCGCATCCGCGGCATCGTTGCCGTTGAAGATGAGATTGTGGTTGAATGCATGCTGCTCTTTCAGAAAACCCAGAACCTTATCGCGCTCATCGGGCGCATTGATGCTGAGCGAGACAAACTGGAATTTTCTGCCTCCGTACATGCGAATCATTTTTTCGAGTTCTGGAAATTCAGTCCTGCAAGGCGCGCACCAGGTGGCCCATATATTCACAAGAACCAGGTTCCCGGTGCCGGAATTGGCGCGAAGAATCTTGATATCGTCAGTCGAGGCAAGATCGAGGTTGACCGGCTTTAGATTATTTTCCTCGGTCTCCTTGGCCGCATACGCTCGTTTGTAAGACCACTTTGTGGAGCACCCCGGGGTGGGCATATCCGTCACCTTAACAGGCTGCCCGGCCAGCAGCGCATCGATCGCATCGCGCGCTTCATGCTTGGTCGCCAGTTCCTCGCGCGCGTTGCTGTCAATGCGGCCCTCGTAGCGCAGGATTCGCTTCTCATCGAAGACGAACACGTGAGGCGTTGCGGTTGGACCGTATTGGGTTGTCACCGATTGCGTTGCGCCGTCGTATAGATACGGGTAATTGAAATGTCTGAACTTTGCGCGAATCTTCATTTCAGGCAAGGTGTCGCCAAGGTCGCTATAGGCGAGTTCGTCAATCCGTTCCGCCTTCGGGTCGTTGCCCATGATCACGACCACTGCAACTCCGCGTCCCTTGTAGTCCTTCACCAATTGCTCGATACGCTGCTCATACATCTGCGCTACCGGGCAGTGGTCGCAACTGAAAATGACAACCAGAACCTTGCTCGATGCGTAGTCTTTGAGACTGTGTATCTGGCCGTCGACGCCGGGCAATGTGAATCCAGGCGCCGGGGAGCCAATCTTGAGAATGGGCGGAGCATTGGGCTCGGCCGGAGCGACATCATTCTGGCCCCGTGCCGGCGCCGATCCCAAGAAACTCATGCTGAATACAAACAGCATTGCCGGGAGCACGAGCCTCCAGAAGCGGAAACGGAATGAGTGCGGCATGCGCGACGGAGCGTGAGTTTGCATTTCCCTCTTCAATTAATTCAGGCAATGTATTTTCTTGATTGCTAACAAGGCAAATATACTCCAAACGCACTGGCTCCCTATCCGCCGCAGCCTCTGACTTAAGCATGTGCGGAGGGGACTCACGCGCGCTTGGCATGTTCGCGGTAGATGCAGTCGTTCTGTACGCACTTGACGCCGGCGGCGCGGGCGCGGGATACGGCTTCGTCGTGCACCACCTCGTCTTGCAGCCAGAGAAACTTGATCTTAAGGCGAATTACGTCGTCTACGATAGGCGGAACATTTTCGCTGGCGCGGAAGACGTCGACCAGATCGATGCCGTTTCCCGTTTGTTGGCGGGCCGCGGACTGCGCGGCGTCGAGGTCCGGGTAGCACGGCTGCCCGAGCACTTCTTTTAGCGCGGGATTCACGGGGAAGATGCGATAACCGTGCGCCGCCAGATATTTGCCTATGTTGTGGCTGGCGCGCAAGGGCTTGTCGCTCATGCCAACGACGGCAATGTTCTTTGCTTCGCGCAGCATTTCGTCGATGATTGATGGATCGTTGGTCATCTGTCTCTCGTGCTTCGTAGAACGTGGTTCGTGATCGGAGTATTCGCGCCGGCCCTACGGGGCGGCTACTTCGTGCTATACCCCAACCCAGAGTTCCGCTCCGCTCCACTCTGGGCTATTATCGTACGGCCCCTCCGGGGCCGAAAAGCACGCGCGCCGAATCAGTATGGCAACTTCGACCGCCGACGCCGCATCACTTGCCTAGTCCCTAGTCCCTGCTTTTCTACACATCCAAATCGTCGCTGCCGTCTGAGCTCGCCGTTCCGCGCCGCTTCGCCAGCAGATATCCGCGCAAGAACGGCTCGAGATAACCGTCGAGCACCTTGTCCACATCGCCCACCTCGACTTTTGTCCGGTGGTCTTTGGCTATGCGGTAGGGCTGCAGCACATAGCTGCGAATCTGCGATCCAAAGTTGATTTCGAGCTTTGAGTCTTCGAGCTTTTTGCTTACCGCGCGCTTTTTCTCAAGCTCGTATTCGTAGAGCCGCGACCGCAGCATCTTCATTGCCTTCTCGCGATTCTTGTGCTGGCTGCGCTCGTTCTGACACTGGACTACGATGCCTGTTGGTAGATGCGTCATGCGCACCGCCGAGTCAGTGGTGTTTACATGCTGGCCGCCTTTTCCGCCGGAGCGATAAGTATCGATGCGCAGGTCTTCCACCTTCAGATCGACGTGAATCGTCTCGTCGATTTCAGGAGAAACATACACCGACGCAAACGACGTGTGCCTGCGCTTGGCCGAGTCAAACGGCGAAATGCGCACCAGCCTGTGCACACCGCTCTCTCCCGCCAGCAGCCCAAACGCATCTTCGCCGATGATGGTGAAAGTGGCAGACTTGATGCCCGCCTCTTCGCCGTCCTGGTAATCGTTCATTTCGGTCTTAAAGCCCTGCTGCTCAGCCCAGCGCAGGTACATGCGCATCAGCATCTCGGCCCAGTCCTGGCTCTCGGTGCCGCCGGCGCCGGGGTGCACGGTCACAATGGCATTAAGCGGATCGGCTTCGCCACTGAGCATGGTGCGCGCTTCAAGTTCTTCGGCAAAGGTGCGCAGATCGTTGATGCCTTTTTCCAGATCCGCAAGAACGTCTTCGCCCTCGCGTCCCAGTTCAAAGTAGGCATCAATGTCGCTGGTACGGCTCACCAGTGCGTCGTCATCGGCAACCAGCGTTTCAAGGCGCTTTTTGTCGCGCATCAGCGGCTTGGTTGCGTTTGGATCAGACCACAATGCCGGATCGGCCAGTTTGGTTTCTATGCTTGCGAGTTCCCTGCGGATGCGGGAAGGGTCAAAGATACTCCCGCAGGTCGCGCACTTGGTTGCGCACGGGAGCGTATGCGAATTCGAGATCGTTCAATGACATTTTGCTCTTATGACCTGGCTTTGTTTAGCGATACAGCGGAGTAAGCGGGGTTAGCGGAGTCAGCGGGGTTAATTGCTCACCCGGCCGTCCCACGCGTCCATCGTTTTGATATTGCCAAACCCACAACCGCTATTGAAAGTATGGCACAAGCCCAAGCAAATACGTCGCCGTGCTGGCTATAGAAGGTGACGTCGCCAACGTAGCCGAACTCTGCCGGCAGCGCATCCACCTTGTGCCGCGGAATGCTTTGCCGTACGCGGCCAAAGGGATCGATTGCCGCCGTGATGCCGTCGTTGGTGGCGCGCAAAATCCAGCGGCGGTTTTCAATGGCCCGCATACGCGCCATGTTCAGCAGTTGCCACGGCGCGCTGGTATCGCCGTACCATCCGTCGTCGCTGCCGGTCACAAAAACTTCGGCGCCATTCCGGGCGAACTGGCGAATCTCGTCGGCGAACACCGCCTCATAGCAAATGAAGATGCCGTAGCGATGCATCGCACCCTTGCTGTCGGTGAGATGAAAGACCTTGCGGTCTTCTCCTGGAGTGAATGAAGCGACCTTGCCGGTAAGCTTGCGCACAAAAAAGAAGACGTTTTTGAACGGAACGTACTCGCCCCACGGCACCAGGTGAATCTTGTCGTAGCGGCCCAGTTCCCTTCCTCCGGCGTCAAACGCCATCGCAGAGACGTAATCACGCCATTGGTTGTTTTCTTTGTCGAAATCCGCTCCAACACCGTTTACAACCAGCGGACCCTGTTCTGCGCGTGCAACGTCGGCCATGGACTGCTGGAACCGTGGATCCTGCTCGAAGAAAGGTGCGGGAGATTCGGGCCACACGATGAGGTCGGGGTGCGTTGCGTAAGGTGGGCAAACAATTTCGCCTTCAGGCGCTCCGGTCTGCGGAATTCCGGCAATGTAGGTCTTGCAGTTTTCGCCGCCAAGGTGAATAAAGTCAGCGATGTGCTGCTGCCATTCGCTCGGCGAATTCCAAAAGCCGGTGTTCTCCACGTCTAGGTTGGGCTGGATTAGGACGGCGGTGGCGGTGGTGGGGGCGGCGGGCGACACCCAATTGGTTGAGAACATGAAGAGGAACCAGATCGAGCACCCAAGCAACACCGTCCAAGTCTCGCGGCCAAACAGCATTTTTAGTCGCCATCGCGGCTCTCCCGGGACGACAGCCCGCGGGCGCCGTTGGATCTTGAACAGGAAGGAAGCGGCGTATAGCGCATTCATCGCGACGATCACAAAACTTATCCCGTACACTCCCGTCCATGGCGCGAGGAGGGCAGATATTCCGTCGTCCACCTGCGAATACCCAAGCTGATCCCAAGGCACGCTGGTGAATCGCGCCCCCACCAATTCCAGCGCAACCCAAAGAAACGGCGCAAACGCGAGCGCCAGCCTGGTTGATCCAGTAACGCGCCGCACCAGTTGCAATCCCCAGCCGAAAAGCGCGAAATAAAGCCCCAGCACCAGGCTGAAGATCAACAGAATCAGCACTGAAACCGCCGGCGGCAGCCCACCATGGATCAGCATTGTGTCGTAGATCCAATAGCAGTTGCCCATGAACCACAGCACGCCGCAAACCCAGGCCAGAAGAAACGCGCGCCGCAGCGGGCGAGTTCCGTCGGTGCACGAGGGCGAAAGCACGGCCCAGATAAGCGGCGCCAGTCCGAACCACGCAAACACCGAGCGCCACGGCGGCATTGGCCCGGCTAGCGGGAACGGCAGCTCGAGAAATCCCGCTGAGAGCCCCACGGCGGCCCACAGGCGCCACGCTGGCATGACTCGATTCGGCACAGCCGGCTCGATTGAACTGGATTGCATACAGCCCTGAGTTTAAAGCATTTGCCAACCTGCCGCTGATTGAGATCAATTCCGGGTTACAATCGAGCCATGCAAATCGCGTTGATCGCAATGCACGTGCTTGAGTTGATGTTCTTTGCAGGCCTGGTGGGCTCGTCCATTGTTGTCCTCATCAGCTTCTTCGAAGATGGCAAAGAACTTTTCAGCAAAGATAGCAAAGAAGAATAGTTGTTACTGCTGGCTGGTTACCGCGGGCTTTTTGTAAATTATTTATTTTTTATTGACACAGCTTTTATTCAGCAATAGACTCACCGCAGGGCGGCAGTTGAACGCCCGCTTATTTCGACCGCCGGCGTAACGCCGGCATTTTTGCGATGGCCTCAACCCGCACGACCGTTGCTCCACAGTCCGACCGTGTCCGCCTGATCGTTGCATCCTCAGTGATGCTCACGTTCATCTCCTTCTGGCGGGCCGCAGCAGTCGTTTTATGCGACTTGGGCTCCTCTGCTTTTTATGCCGGTGGCATCGCTGAAGAAGCGGTTGGCGCGGCAGCTCCCTGGTTCATTCTCGGCATCATGCTTTTCAGCTTCGCCGTGCGCGCCGTGTACGTCGAAAGCTGTTCCATGTTTACCCGCGGCGGTGTCTATCGCGTGGTGAAGGAGGCACTTGGTGGAACCTTCGCCAAGCTCAGCGTCTCCGCACTGATGTTCGACTACATCCTCACCGGGCCAATCTCAGGCGTTTCCGCCGGCCAGTACATTACCGGCCTCATGAATGAGTTGCTAAACGTTGCGGCCAGCAGCAACTGGCTGCCGCCGGCTCTCATGGATGCGCACCACAATCCCTCATTCCTGTTCGACATGAACCACACCTCGGCAGTTTTTGCTGCCGCGGTCACCATCTATTACTGGTGGCAGAACATCAAGGGCATCGAAGAGTCGAGCGGCAAGGCGCTGCAGGTAATGCAAATCACCACTGTCATGGTGGCCATCCTGCTGGTTTGGGGCGTCTACTCCATCTTTATGCGCGGTTCGCACCTGCCGCCTCCTCCCACGGTTCCCAATCTCAAATTCAGCCCAGACGCTCTCGGCTTCCTGAAAGGAACTCGATTGGTGCCGCTTCTTGGCGTCTTCGGCATCCTGATGGCATTCGGCCATTCGCTGCTCGCGATGTCGGGAGAAGAGAGCCTGGCGCAAGTTAATCGCGAGATCGAGCACCCCAAGCTCAAGAATCTTAAACGCGCAGCCATCGTCATCGCGCTCTACAGCCTTATTTTCACGGGCGGCGCGACGCTCATGGCTTCCATGCTCATTCCAAACTATGAGCGCACCCACATCTACCAGGACAACCTGATTGCAGGCCTGGCCATGTTTATGGTCGGACCCATGTTCTGGCGCATCGCCTTCCGCATTTTCGTTGTGCTGGTTGGTTTCCTCATTCTTTCCGGCGCCATCAACACCTCAATGATCGGCTCAACCGGCGTGCTGATGCGCGTGGCTGAAGACGGCGTTCTTACCGACTGGTTCCGCAAGCCACATCACAAATTCGGCACCAGCTATCGAATTATCAACATGGTCTTCATCCTTCAGATGGCGACCATCATCTTCAGCCGCGGCGATGTGTTCATGCTCGGCGAGGCTTATGCGTTCGGCGTAATCTGGTCGTTCACTTTTAACAGCCTGGCCATGCTGGTTTTGCGCTGGAAGTACCATGGTGAGCGCGGCTGGAAGGTTCCACCGAATATTCGCATCGGCAAGACGGAGATTCCCATCGGCCTCATCTCGGTCTTCCTGGTGTTATTGTCAACAGCCATCGTCAATCTGTTTACAAAATCAGTGGCCACGGTCAGCGGCATTGCGTTTGCCGCCACCTTCTTCGTCATTTTCACCATTAGCGAGCGCAGAAATCTTCGCCTGCACGAACTCACTGCGCGGCAAATGAAAGATCACTTCCAGCTTGAGCACCAGGACACGGTGAGCCGTGAATCGGCGGCGCTGCGCCCCGGCGGCATCATGGTCACGATGCGTGATCCCAGCAATCCCATCGCCCTTAAGTGGACGCTCTCGCGCACTGACACCGAAGACCGCGACGTGGTTGTGATCAGCGTGCGCATGATGGGTGTGGGCGGGCCGGAGTTTTTGAGTGTAGAGCAACAGAACTTCAGCGAACACGAGCAGATGATCTTCACCAAGGCTGTCTCAGTGGCTGAGAGCTTTGGAAAAAAGGTATCGCTTCTGGTCGTCCCAGCTGGCGACATCTTTGCCGCGCTTGTCCAGACTGCTAACTCCCTTGAAGTCGATTCGGTGGTCTCATCCGTGTCCAGTTCCATGACCGTCGAAGATCAGGCCTTCCACATGGGCCAGGCATGGGAGGCGCTGCCCGAGCCTAAACGCCAGTTCAACTACTATGTCGTTGGACCGAGCGGCGAAACCAAGGTCTTCTTCATCGGTCCTCACGCGCCCACACTCAGCCCTGAAGATGTGCAGCTTGTTCATCGCCTGTGGCTCAACATGCGCCGCGATCCGTTGGCCGCCGACCTGCACCACAGCGACATTATTACCTTCGCACTCACTCGACTGGCTGGCCAATACGCGCGCGAAAAAGCTGAAATCCTTCGCGACCTGAAGAACTGTCGCGCCCCCGCTGACTCCTCTGCCGGTCCACGGCTCGGCAACCAAAGTACACCTTCAACCTACTCCTCAGTCGACCAGCCTTCGCGCGCGATCAGGCAGACGCGAGATCAATAAGACAGGGACCTAGGGGACGAGGGAACAAGGAAAAAAGAAGATCCAGTTACCGGCTGAGTCCAAATTTCTTACGCAACTCAGCAGCACACCTAGCTTGCGGCCAATCCTCAACAGACTCAGATACGCCCAACATGTCCAATGCGGCGTCGATCATGATGTCTGGCTCGTCTTCTTGTTCGAGAACGAGCAAAAGTGCGGGTAAGACGCGCTCGTCTTTCAATCGCGCCAGCCCCACGATTGCTTCCTCACGCACGTCTTCGAATTTGTCGTCGAGTCTTGCCACGAGGGCTTCTCGAATTGCAGACGAATCGCTCTTGCTGAGCGCCCCAATTCCAAAGGTTGCCCAGTCTCTTACGTCTTCATCCTCATCGCGCGTAAGTTTAATCAGCGCATCCACGGCCATCGAGTCATCGGCAAAACCACCTAATGCGCAGGCCAATGCGAAGCGAACTCCAGCGTCAGGATGAATCTGAAAGGGAGCAAGAATCCGCACGGCCCGCGGGTTGCCGATGTGCCCTAACGCCTGAATCTCAGAGCTGAGCGGCTCCGCGTCTGTTTCGATCTTGATGAGCGAAGCGATAACGATGAAGGAGTCTTCAGGAAATGCATGTTCAGGGTGGTCGGCTGTTTGGCCCAGTTGCGCAATAACGTCTGCGGCGCGGGCACGCTTTATGGGTTCGCTTGAGCGGCACCACTCCACCGCTTTGTCGAAGATTTCCTGGGTGCCGAGGCTCCGCAGTTCGTGCACCGCTGCCCACGGAGCGTCGTCATCATATTCGCCAATGAGGGTTTTGGCGAAGAGCTCGTCGATTGCGTTTGTCGTCATTGTGGCGCGTCCTGAATCAATCAAGTTATGCTCCCTCGCTCCCTAGTTCCCTGTCTTTCTCACCCTTCAAACGCATCACCGGGTTTCCAGCTCACCACCTTCACTCCCGGCTCAACCAGCGCAGCCAGTTGTTCGGGCGTGCCCGTCAGCGACGGAAACGTTCCCCAGTGAATAGGCAGGATGACCTCGGGCTTCAACAGCCCGCTTGCGAAGGCTGCTTCTTTCGGATCCATGGTGTAGAAGCCGCCGATGGGCAACATTGCGACGGTAGGGCTATAGAGCTGGTGAATCAACGCCATGTCGCCGAAGACGCAGGTGTCGCCCGCGTGATAGAGCACCGGGCCGCCCTCAATCGAAATCACGTATCCCGCCGCAACCCCTACGTAATGCACGCCCTTCTCGTCCCGCGCGCCCGATGAGTGTTTCGCGTCCACCATGGTCACGGCTGCATCGCCGATCATCATCGTCCCGCCCAGGTTCATGCCGGCGGTTTCCTTTACTCCCTGGCCGGCGATATAGTCGGCGAGCTCATAAATAGCCACAACCTTGGTTCCATGCTTTTTGGCCACCGGAGCAGCGTCGCTCATGTGGTCGCCGTGACCGTGAGTCAGTAGGATCGCGTCAAGCTTCGAGGGCAATTCAAAATCCTTTGGGTATTTGGGGTTGTGCTGAATGAAGGGGTCGATCAGGAGGTTGGTTCCCTTGGGAGTCTGGATAAGAACGGTAGCGTGGCCAAGCCAGGTAATGCGGGTCTTTGCGGTTGAGCTCATGTTTTTCTCCTTGATCCAAGAAAAGTTAGTTGCAATTCGAACGGTTGGGGAAGCTGTTGAAAACGTGCCTATTGAGAAGTAACGCTTGACGCCGGTCTAAGGCAAGCGTAGCCTACCTCAAAAGGCGAATATATGGCGAAACTTGATTCGCTCTTCCCCATCCTCCAGCCCTCCCCATCCGGCCCGCTCGCGCGCTCCGCTGCCCAGGCTCCGCTCGACTCTGAGGGCCACCTTACCGAGTACCGCCCGCTGCCTTCAAAATCGATCATCGGCAAAACCGTCTCCAGGCGCGGCTTACCCTTCAGCCACAGCATCAACCCGTATCGCGGCTGCGAGTTCGCCTGCCGATACTGCTACGCCCGTTACACCCACGAGTTCCTCGAGCTGCGCTCACCTGAGGAGTTCGAGCGCAAAATCTTCTTCAAGCAGAACGCCGCCTGGCTGCTTGAGCAGGAGTTGAAAAAGCTCAAGCCCGGTACCGACATTGCGCTGGGCACCGCGACCGATCCTTACCAGCCGATAGAGCGCAAGCAGTTTGTGACTCGCTCGCTGCTTGAGGTTTTTGCGCGCACCAGTGGCTTTCGCATCGGCATCATATCCAAATCAACGCTCATTACGCGCGATCTCGACCTGCTGAAAGAGGTCTCTCAGCTCCACGCACTCACCGTTCACATCACCGTGACCACCATGAATGTAAAGCTGGCGCGCACGCTTGAGCCGCGCGCGCCGCGGCCCGATTTGCGCATCGCCGCGCTCGCCGAACTTCGCCAGGCCGGAATCCGCGCCGGGGTGAACTGCGCCCCACTGATGCCCGGAATCACTGATAATCGCTCGTCGATCGCAGCGGTTGCCCGCGCCGCAGCGGGTGCGGGAGCGGAATTTTTCTTCGCCGGGGCGCTCTTCCTCAAGCCCTGCTCGCAGCCAACATTTTTCGCATTTGTGCGCGAACATTTTCCCGGTCAGGCCGAGGCGTACCGGCGGCGATACGAGAAGAGCGCCTTCGTCTCCGCCGAGTACCGCAAGCGCATGGCCGACCTCGTTGAATCCATCCGCCGCGAATACAAGCTGCAAACAAGATTTGGCGAGTCAAGCTGGAATCCCGCGCCCACTCCGCAGATTGAAATGCAGCCATGGCTGCCGTTCAACAACTGATTGCTATCGAATATGGCAGGGTTACGCACAGCGAAACTTGCTCCCTCGCTCCCTTGCTCGCTGCTTTTATCTCGTCATGATCACTTCAGAAACGCTATCTTTGGCCAGGAACTGGCGGTGGCCCGACCATCCGGCAAAGAGCTTCTCAATGCTGCGATTGGTGAATGCGCGCTGGATGGGTGCTGATTGCGAAAGCTGAACCTGGACATCGTTAGTGCCGGTCAGGTGATAACGGCAATGAGCAGTCTCATCACCTTGCTTGCGGGTGTGGAAAAAGGCCAGCACCTGGCCGCTTGGGTTCATGGCCTCATACAGACGCATCACCACCGGAGCAACAAAAGCTTCAGGCAGATAATCGAGCGCCGTCCACAGCAGAACCACGTCGAAGGTGCGGTCGCCAAACTTCATGCTTTGGCTTAGAAAGCCTTCAACATTCCACTTCGGATTTCCCTCTTCGTCCTTTTCTGTCTGCCAATCCTCGCTCAAAGCGTCCTGCACCAGGTCGGCCAGAAAGACACTATGTCCAAGCTCGGTAAGGAAATTGATGTTGGTGGGCGAGGTGTTGCCGACGTCGATCACGCGCAACCCCGGCTCAGCCTGCAGCCTTTTGCGCAGCTCGGCCCAACCACCCGAGTGGCGAGGCACACGCGGACCAGACGGAGTGGTTGCGGAGGCAGTGGTGCCTCCGCCCTGTTTCTTTTCGAACCAGTTCAGCAACCTTTAACCCTTTCGATTGGGGTGCGCGACCGGCCTAAGCCCACGCGCAGCGCTCCTGCTCAAAAGATGCTGCCGGAGTGAGGCGCACTGGGACCATCGGGCTGTTTGGTCGCACCCTGGCTCAGATCCACCTTGCCGCGGAAGACTGCATTGTCTTCAACTGCGAGGCGCATGGCGCGAATATCGCCCTCCATCGAGCATCCCGAGCGCAGCTCGACGCGGCCGCTTGCTACAACGTTGCCCTGAACATGGCCCAGGATTAAAACATCCTTGGCGCTAAGATCAGCAGCCACGTTGGCGGTGGGGCCAATTGTCAGCCGGCTCTCAGACAGGTTCACGGTGCCTTCCACGCGCCCGTCTACAATCAAATCTTCGCTGCCTTTCACTTCGCCGCAAATAACCACGCTTTTGCCGATGCGTGCGGGAGTACTCTCCACTGGCATGATGTATTCATTCTCCTGGCCACAGAATTGTCGCTTACGGAAAGTCGGAGCCGAACCGGTACCTATTCGCCGTTCGCCTGTCCCGCTAGCGCGGCTTTGAGTGGTCCAGAGCGGCCGCGCTCCCTCGCGATAGTGGTCCCTGCCCGAACTATAACAGTTACCCGTTAGTGATGCGCGAACCACTGCATCCGATCAGGGTGTTTAGTTGTCTAATAAAGGCATGGGACAGGATCAAAACAGAACAGCGGCCACCGCCACTGCCAGCGGATCTGTCCTAAGATTCATCGCGCTGATTTGCCTGGTGACTGGCGCCAGCCTCGCCGCGTCACAGCCGGCCGGCAATTCGGCCACAGATTCGGTCCCTAATTCGGTCCCCGGCTCGCTCTCACCTGCTCAGGCACAGGTCCTGATTAATCGCGCGCTGGCTAACGAACTGCGCGTCGCCCAGGATTCAAGGCATCCAATGAGTTACACACTGCGCAAAATCACCCCGCGCCTGACCATAACCAAGCAAATTGTTGAAACCAAAGACGGCGATGTGGCTCGCCTTACCTCTCTCTTCGACAAACCACTTTCTGCAACTGCCGAGCAACAGGAAGAAGCGCGGCTCGATACGCTATTAAGCAACCCCGGCATGCAGCATCACCGCAAACTTTCAGAGGACGCCGACACGGCTCGTGCACTCAAGGTGCTTCGCGTACTGCCCTATGCCTTTTATTTCCAATACGCCGGCGCAACCGATTCGCCTTCGGGCACAGTCGTAAAATTCACGTTCAAACCAAACCCAAACTTTTCAGCGCCCGATCTTGAAACCCAGGCATTGACCGAGATGAGCGGCGAAATCCTGGTGGATTCGGCGCTGGAGCGAGTGACGCGCCTCGACGGACATCTCGACCAGGATGTGGATTTCGGCTGGGGAATTCTGGGGCGCCTGAACAAGGGCGGCTGGATAAGGATTGACCAGGCAGAAGTGGGCGGCAATCAATGGCGCACTGTCCACTTCAAGATGCAGATGAGCGGCCGCGTAGTCTTCAAGACTCGAGTATTCGACACCAGCGAAGATGAGTCCGGATTCAGGCCGGTCCCGCTGGGGACAAGCTACCAGCAGGCCATCCAGATGCTGAGGGCCGGCGAACCGAAGACTGACGACAAATGAATCGAGCCCCTTCTTAATCCAGAAATTGCAGATGCACCTGAAAAAGCTTCGGCCCCGCATTTGAAGATGCGGGGCCGAATTTGTCTACTGAAATCCGACTACATTTTCGCGAAAACGATCGCGAGGGTGAAAAGCGTGAGTGACTCGATCAGGGCCAGACCGAGAACCAGAAAGGTAAAGATTGCAGGGCGCACCCCGGGGTTGCGGGCCACCGCTTCTACGGCTGAACCAACTGCCCTGCCCTGGCCGAGGCCGCACAAACCGGCTGCGAGGCCCATCCCAAGACCAGCGCCAATCGGCACCAGGTTGATGGCGGGAGAGCCCCCGTCAGCAAAGGCCGGAACGGCAAAGCAAAACGCCGCTAAGGCCATAAACACATATTGAAGTTTCCGCATTATTCTCCAGCTTCCCTATGAATTAGCTGCCAGTGGGTGGTTGAGGCTCACCGTGCTGGCCCCCTCACACTTGCAACCCATCCGCTTTACCCGGAGCGGAAGCGCTCTCCGGCGGAATCTTATTCAATTATCGGCTTTCATCTGTCAGAGCTCTTCTGATCACCGCCCACGGTCCACTGTTCACCATCCACCGTTCACTGTCCACTGCTCACAGTTTTTAGTGCTCGTGCGACACGGCCAGTG
>Ga0206798_1067_pt1 | contig 23235 bp, 19 predicted proteins | sample Alteio_BWOrgCont_66_FD_152893 | JGI IMG/M metagenome (GOLD analysis project Ga0206798, IMG submission 152893) | Enriched cells from forest soil in Barre Woods Harvard Forest LTER site, Petersham, Massachusetts, United States -... | ecosystem: Environmental > Terrestrial > Soil > Temperate forest >...
CAATAGCCAGTAGCTAAGAACTCACTGCGCTACTGGCCAGTCCTCGGGAGAGACAGTTACTGTGGCGCAGCCCATGGCGTAGTTGAACCAGTAATGTTCAGTGGTGGCGTTGGCAAAGAAACCCTCAACGCCGCGCCTCCGGGCGAACTCCGAAATGAACTTGCGCGGGCCGTAGAGCAGCGTGAAAAAGCTATCCCAGTCTACTGTGAAGAGGAACGATGCGTCTTCGGGCAGAAGGCTGCCACGAGAAGGAAAAGCGTCGGCGTGCACTTTGAGGCGGTTCACATTGAAAGGCTGAACTGGATCGACTGAAGGAAACTCGGGTACAAAAATCAGGCTGCTTTTGCCGGCTGTTTCAAAGGCATTCAGAAAGTCGGAATGCAGCAACGGTTCAAAACTGCCCTCGTTGGGCATCCATACATTGCCGATCTCAAGAAATTGGCGCAGCCGGTCGCGCGCGGCAAAATCGCCGAACTCCGGGTAGATTGCGTCGATTGAAGTAAGCAACGCATGGTTAAGCCCGGCTGCGCCGTGCAGGCCGGTGTCCGAGGCCACTTCGGCCCAGCGCACTTTCTCGCCGGCAGCGAAGATCTGTTCTTCGCTTGGGTACTTATGAGTTGCACGCCAGGCCAGCCTGTCGGGCACGCGCACAAACGGATGCAGGATGACGTAAAGCGCCTCGAAGCGGCCGCCGTAGGCATCGATCAGGGGCGCGTCGCAGGGCGGATAGACAAACTCTTCGTAACGCACGCGCAATGATTTCAAAGCGCTTGCACGAGGCGCTGTGCGCGCCGACACGCGTTTTGCATGGGTGAGCCCCGGGCGGTAACCTGAGGAGGAATTGACGATCGATCGTGTCGCCGGAGGGACTTCCCACCATGTGCCGCAACATCAAAATGCTCTTTAACTTCGATCCGCCGGTGAGCGACGATGAGGTTCGCGCGGCGGCATTGCAATATGTGCGCAAAATCAGCGGGTTCAACAAACCGTCGAAGGCGAATGAAGCTGCGTTTATAGCCGCGATCGACGAGGTCGCGATGGCCTCCGCGCGGCTGTTGGAAAGTCTTGAGACCACAGCGCCGCATCGCAGCCGCGAGGAAGAAGCGGCGCGTGCCAAGGGGCGAAACGCTGCGCGGTTTGGAGATTGAGGGGGTGCTTGTCGATGGGTCAAGACCCGATTTTCCGTTCCGCCTGGACGCATGAGATAAGAGTTATGGAAAAGCTGGAAAGCTTAAGTGCCAAAGCTCATCTCGCTAGCAGTGCCCGAGCCTAAAGGCCCGAATTGAGCGAGCTAAGTTGAGGGGCCTGAAGGCCCCTGCTCCCTCCGCGGTTTCACGTGACTCTTGAGCAGGCCGGGACGTGCGCAGGTTTCAAAATCCGAGCCCGGGAAGAAACAAGACCAAACGCGGCGACATTGAGATCCGTGGTATCCCACCCTAGCGACAAGAACAAAGACGCCACGAGGATGGGGCACCCAAAGTTTCATCTATCGCGGCGGGCGGACTATTCGGAAATTTCACCCCAGAATCAAAATTCATGAAACTTTGCCCACACATTCCGCGTTATAGTAGAAGTAGTTTACTAACCGGTTAGTTAAAAACATGGGCACAGATAATCCATCCCGCACTCAGGCCGACCGTGCCGACCAGTCGCGCGCACGTATCCTTGAGGCTGCAATTGCCGAGTTCAGCGAAAATGGCCTCGCCGGAGCTCGCACCGAGCAGATTGCCGAAGCTGCCGGAGTGAATAAAGCACTGCTCTACTACTACTTCCAGGGCAAGGAAGCGCTTTACACCGCAGCCATTGAATCTGTCGCCGATCAGATTGTTGCCAGCAGCATGGCATCAATTGCAGGCGACCGCTCGGCTGGCGAGCGCCTGGTCAACTTCGTGCTGAATCATTTTGACCGCATCCATTCGCAGCGCACTTTTCAGAGCCTGATGCAGCAGGACATGATGCGCGTAGATGAGTGGCAGATGATGTACGCCGCGCTGGGCGCGAATGTTTTCTACTATCTTTCCGGCCCGGTCATGGGCCGGCTTATCGGAAGCGATCCGCTTGAGCCCAAGGCGTTGAAGGCGCGTCGCAAGTCCGCAATCGAGTATCTCGGACAAACAGTATTTACTGACCGCCAGCATGGCGCGCGCGTGGCAGAACGAGTGCTCGCTCACACGCCCATGCCCGCAAGCGGTCCCATGCAAACATTCGGAGAGAAAACGAAGTGAACGCACGCAATAGAGTATTTCTAATTCTCGGGCTGCTCACGGTGGGGTCGCTGATATGGTATTTTGCCACGACGCGCCGCACCAGCGACCTGCAACTGATCGGCACTGTCGACGCCAACGAGGTTGTGGTCAGTTCCCGGATCCCCGGCCGCATTCAAACCCTCACCGTTGACGAGGGCCAGACGGTTAAGGCCGGCCAGTTGATCGCCACCATCGAAAGCGAGGACCTGCAAGCCGCGCTGAGCGCAGCCGAGGCTACTGCCGCCAGCGAGCAGTCGAAGCTGAAGGGCGCAGTGGAGACTGTCGACCAGAATCGCGGTGAAACTGACAGCGCCACGCTGAGCGCGGAAGCGCAGGTGCGCGCGGCGCAGGCTCAACTGGAACAAGCACAGGCCAATTACAACCACCAGAAAGCCGATACCAGCCGCACAGTCGCATTGGCCCAGCAAGGCATTATGAGCGAGCAGGCGCGCGACGAGCAGGCCACCGCGCTGAATGCCGCCCAAGCCTCGGTGGACGCAGCGCGCGAGAACCTGTCCGCTGCGCAGGCGCAACTGAAACAGGCGCAGGCGCACGAATTGCTCACCAAAGTCTCGGCGCAAACCGTGGACCAGACTCGCGCCGAAGAAGCCAACGCCCGCGCGCTGGCCCAGCAGGCACGCGTTGAGCAAGGCTACTCCCAAGTGGTTGCGCCCATCGACGGCATGATTAACGTGTGGGCCGCGCGCCAGGGCGAAGTGGTGACGGCGGGTGCGCCGATTGTGACCATCATGGACCTGACCCAGACGTGGGTTTACGCGCCGCTGCCTGAAACCCAGGCCGACACCGTGCAGCTCGGCGACAGCCTGCGCGTGGTGATGCCCAGCGGAGAAACAATGCAGGGCAAAGTGATTGGCAAGCTCGCACTCGGCGACTTTGCGACGCAGCGCGACGTGAGCGGCATGAAGCGCGACATCAAAACCATCCAGATCAAGCTGCTCATTCCGAATCCCGAAGAAAAGTATGTGCCCGGAATGACTGCCGAGGTCTACATACCCAAGGCCAAGCTGGTGAAGCGATGAGCGCTGCAAATAGTGCGAAGGCGGGCAGCGCAACAGCGGGGACTCCAACGGGGGCGCGGCCAACCGCTATCGCTGTTGAGAATATTGTGAAGCGCTACGGCGACTTTGAAGCCGTGAAGGGCGTGAGCTTCGAGGTTGCCGAGGGCGAGATTTTTGGCCTGCTGGGGCCGAATGGCGCGGGCAAAAGCACGCTTATCCGAATGATGACCACGCTGATTCCGGTCACATCGGGCAGAGCGCTGGTGGGCGGACACGACGTAAGCAAAGCACCCGACGATGTGCGCCGGATGATCGGCGTGATTCCGCAGGCGCTGACCAGCGACGCGGATCTGACCGTCGGAGAGAACCTGTCAATCTACGCCAAGCTCTACAGCGTACCGCGTGCACAGCGCGAAAAGAGCATCGCCGAAGTGCTTGAGGCTGTGGACCTGACCAAGTGGCGCGATGCGCAGACCAAAACGCTCTCAGGCGGTATGCGCCGCCGGCTTGAGATTGCGCGGGGCCTGGTTCACAACCCGCAGATCTTTTTTCTCGACGAGCCAACCACCGGCCTCGATCCTGTTTCGCGCATCGCGGTGTGGGAGATGCTGAACAAGCTGAAGGCAACGCGCAACCTGACCATCCTGATTACCACGCACTACATGGATGAGGCGGACAAGCTCTGCGACCGCATTGCCATTGTGGATCACGGTAAATTGGTGGCGATGGGCACTCCTGCGGAGTTGAAGAATAGCGTGGCGGGCGCCAACGTGGTTGAAGTGCACTTCGACCGCGAGGACGAAGCGTGGCAAGGGCGCCTCAAAAAAATGGAGGGCGTCACAGCCGTCAATCCCGAGGGCGCGGGATTCTACCGCGTCATCACTCGGTCGGGATCAAAGACCACCATTGAGATTGTGGAACAGGCCGCGAGCCTGGGCGAGACGCTCACCTCGCTGAGCGTGCAAAACACCACGCTCGACGACGTATTCATTCACTACACCGGGCGGCAACTGCGCGACGAGCAAGTGAAGGCCGTGTTCAGCATGCCGCCGCGGCCGGGGGCACAGCCATGAACAGAATGATGGCCATTGTGGAGCGCGAGATGCGGAAGTTCTTCCGCTCGCCCATGCTCATGATCATGTCGCTGATGATGCCTATTTTGCAGTTGATCATCATCGGAAACGCGTTCGGCGGAAAAATTGTGGGCACGCATGTTGCAGTGGTGGACTACGATCACGGCCCCGAAGCAGTGAAAGTGCGCGAAGCGTTCGACGCTGTCGCTGCCAACATAAGAACCTTCACCACCACCAACTACACCGACGAAGTGCAGGCGCGCGAAGACGTGCGAACCGGCAAGATCGACGCAGCGGTAATCATTCCCGCCCAGTACTCTCGCCGCGTGTATTCGCAGGACGCGCCCCAGCTCGGTTTTGTTGTGGACAACTCGGATCTGTTTACGTCAGGGGCTCTCGAGGGAGAAATGGGTTCGCTTGTAGACGCCATGAACGCGCCGCAGATTCAGGACCGGCTGGCAAAGACCATTGGACTCGAAACTGTCGAGCTTTACCCGTACGTGAATTATCTGAAGTATCTTCTGCCGATGACGGTGGCGCTCGCGATGTATATCTCGGTGATGATTGGCGGCGGCATGTTATACATCGACGACAAGGCGCGCGGCGTGCACGAGGGCTACCTGGTTACGCCTATCACCAAATTTGAGCTGGTGTTCGGCCTCAACATCGCGGGAGCCATCAAAGCTGTGTTGAGCGGGGTCTGCCTCACCGTGATCGGGTCGCTCATCTCCGGGCTGGGCATTGTCTTTCATCCCATGGTCATGCTGCAGATGCTGTGCCTGATCGTCGCCGGCTCCATTGCTTTCAATGGCATGATGTTTCTGCTGATGGTGCGCGTCGATGATCCGTTGGTTCCGCGCGCTATGTTCGGCATACTCAATGTGCTGCTCTTATATCCCTCGGGCGCCATGTATCCCACATCGTCGTTCCCGAAGTGGATGCAGGCCATTGGCGTGATCGATCCTTTTACCTACGTGATCCACGGCTTCAAGGCGGTGATGCTGAAGAACGGCGGCTGGGTCGCCATCGAGTACGACCTGGGGTTTCTGATGATCTTCGGCATAACCACGCTGCTGGTGGCCACGCCGCTGTTCAAGAGGACGCTGTGAGGGGCAGCGGAGTTAGCCGGGGTTAGCGGAGTTAGCCGGGGATCGCATGCGCGCGACGTATTTGCACTAGTCGTTAGGATGGGCTTTCAAGCCATTCACGCAAAATAATTCACGCTCTGCGAATCCTTCGCGCTTTCGTCGTCTTCGGCTAGATCGAAATCGTCGTCATCTTCTTCGGCGCCGGCAGCCTTGTTCACGCGGGTCGCCCCGGCGTTATCGCCCATCTTACTGAGAGCGTTAATGTCGAAAGCCGGTGAGAGATCGGAGTCTGGCCGCGGCGTCCGATTCGCAACAATGGCGCGGATTCCGGGAATGGGTGCGATTTCCAAGGCGGCGCCTCCTGCTGCTTATCTCATCGGCGCATGCCTTAAGGGCTTTAATCTTTTCCTTCAGATTTATGTCTCAATATAGAACAGACTTTCGATTTGCGTGAGTTAGCCGATCACGGTCGAGCGGTGCAGGCGTTCGCCTGGAAGCAACTGGAGATCTTTCGCTTCGCCCAAGATGACCGCTCTTCGAGATTGAGAATGAGAGTGCTGCGCGAGATTGGGGTTGATTGCCGCTTGCTACCTGTTAACCACCAGCGCGGTCTGCACAGCCCTCGGGCTCGATACCGTTTCACTGCCTTCAAGCAATGCCACGCCCTGCGCCACGCTCATTCGCGCAGGCACCGCCTCGAATGCGCCACGCGTCTCGCTGGTCTCGCGGGCAAAGCTGGTCACCAGCAGCGCGCGGATATTCAAGTGCACTTCAAGCTGGTCGGTCTTCCAGTCGGTCGAGCTCACGCGCACTCGATCGAGCTTGAACCACCCACCCTTGTATATCCGCCCCAGAATCCCAAATCCGAAGTCTACATTCTGATTGATGTGGCCCTCGAGTCCGGCCAACCGCTTGTAGCGCGCGTCAACCAGCAGCACTCCGCTCATGGAGTGGAAGACGCGAGCCTCGATAGAGTGCGAGGGGTAGCTTGGATTGGGGTGGAAGCGCAGGCGGGTGCAACCGTTCTCTTCTCCGTCGAAATCATAGAGAAATGCATCGGGTAGCAGTCGAACAATGCGCCCGATCCGATCCTCGTCTTTGTTGTAGTCGCGGAGGTGGCGGGCCTGCTCCTGCGGTGACGCCTTCAACCGCTCGAGCCGCGCCTGCTCCTCTGCGCGTGCCGCGCCGTTCAAAGGTTGACCATTGCCTTCGGTCACCCAGGACACAGGCCCTTCGGCTGTCTCCACCTGATCTTCGGTTGCGATTCCATTTGGAGTGTGCCGATCAATGCGGTATCGCCAATATCCGTGGTGCTCGTGATCGTGGAGTTCGTTGTACACAACCTCGCGGACAAGCGTGATGGCGGGCTCAGGCGATTGCGCGGTCTGCGCAACCCCAATTTGTGCTGCTAACGCAATCAGCCCAAGGGCGACGCTCCATCGCAGCATGCTCATTTGCCCGTCTCCTCGAATTAATGGGATGCATTCGGAGTGCCTTGCTGAATGGATTTTCACTTTTTAATGTTGAAGGGATAGGAAGAATTCCGTGAAAAACCGGCGAAATAAGTTGAATTACCGAAACAATAACCCGGGCAATCGCCGCTCGCCTATGTTGTTACACTGACACCATGCAGGATGAACTGGAGTTTCGGCGGTTGGCGGAGACGGCTCTCGAGGCGCTCAAGCAGCATTTGATTGGGCGCGAAGAGGCGGAAGAAGCAGGCTTTGAAGTGGAAGAACAGAACGGCGTGCTGAATGTTGTGTTTGAAGATGCAGGCAGCAAGTTTGTCATCACTCCAAATACGCCTGTGCGCCAGATCTGGATCTCGGCGCTGGCTACCAGCTTCAAGCTAGATTGGGATGCAGCGGGTGCGCAGTTTGTGCTGCCTCGCACCAGCGAGCAGCTCATTCAGCTCATCGATCGGCTGATTGGCGAGTACCTGGGCGCATAGACCTGACATGCATTTCTTGTAGCACTTGACGAATATGGATTTGGCCGGTGGGTCTGGAGACCCACCGTACAGCCGGTCAGGAGACCGGCGCTACAAACGGCCTCCACCCCAGCAAATACGAATCATTCGCGGGGACCCCGGGCCGGAACCCGCCGCTACAAATTGATAGGGCCCAGCAGATTCGCCGAGCCCTCATTTCGTTACGCGTCGTTCGCCGTTATTGAGGAAGCGCGTAGACCGTTTGAAGCACCTTGCTGGATACGCTCTCAGGCAGCGGAGCAAACGACAATGACGAAACCTCGCTCTGACCGTCCTTGATGACCCAGCTCAGCATGTCACGGATGACTTTTTCTTTTGCCGCATCGGCAAGATGCGTGTTGATCAGCAAGTAAGTGAAACTTGAGATCGGATACGCATTCGCTCCCGGAGCATTGGTGATGGAAACGCGGTAGTCGGCAGGCATCTTGGTTCCCGCCGCCGCTTCGGTCACGCCCGAAATCGAGGCCACTATCCAGTTGCCGGAGGCGTTCTGGACCGCGCCAAAGCTCATCTTGTTTTGCAGTGCATAAATCAGTTCAACGTAGCCGATGGTTCCGGGAACCTGGCGAACCAGGCCGGCCACCCCCTCATTGCCCTTGCCGGCCACGCCAACCGGCCATCCGGGCGCGCTGCTCGCTCCCGGTCCGCCTGCCCAATCCTTGTTCACCTTGCTCAGGAAATCGGTAAAGATAAAGCTCGTTCCGCTGCCCTCGGCACGATGCACCACAATGATCTTCTGATCGGGCAGCTTGACTCCGGGATTGTCCTTGGCAACCGCGGGATCATTCCAGTTGGTCACTTTGCCGAGATAGATGTCGGCGAGAAGCGGACCGCTGAAGCGAAGGTTAGTTACGCCGGGGACGTTATAGATGGGAACCACCGCGCCGAGAACCGTAGGAATGTGGACCAGTTTCTCTTTGCAGCCGGATATCATGTCGTTGGTCATCGGCATATCTGAAGCGCCGAAGTCCACCAGACCTGAGCAAAACTGCTTGATGCCGCCGCCCGAACCAATCGACTGGTAGTTGATTTCAACGCCCGGATGCGCCGCACTGTACTCTGTGAACCACTTTGAATAAATCGGATAGGGGAAAGTGGCGCCCGCTCCAGTAAGCTTCTGGGCCTGGGCCACGCTCATGGCAAAAACTAACAACGCAACAACAACTAAACTTTTTTTCACGATTCTCTCCCTTGCATTAGGACTGCCGGGATTTATTCTCTAATGCGAATGTTACGGCCAGTTGAATTGACCTGATTTTTAAGGAGTTCTGGGCGGAAGGGCACGCCATTTCCTGGCTAACTCAGGGTCAGAGAGTGCCTTAATGTACACCCCGCCTACGACCGACCGCGCCTGAAAGCCCTTTTGAATGCCGGTTTTTGTGTCGTACCAGTCAGTTAGAGGCACTCGCGTGGGGCCTTCGTTGACCCACTTGCTTACTGGACTCATTAAAGCCGCGAAATCCGTCGGACCGCCCAGTGTGGCCGTCCACACTTCCCAATCGAGCTTGGTGTAGTCGGCGCGATTATCGAGAGGCAGCCCGTATTGGTTCAGGTGCTTCAAATAGAAGGCAACCTCCATCTGGCGAACGCTCGCTGGAAAAAGCTTGAGGTCGAGAAGCTGATCCCACACCAGGTTGTATTTCTGGCTCCAGGTGCCGGGCTTGTCAAAGGCGAGCTTATAGTGATCCGCCGTCCCACTGTCGCCATCGATCGCCAATGCCTGCCACTTGGCGGCCATGTCGTGCGCAAGGCCCGCATATTGCTTCGCCACGTCCGACTTACCCAGTGCCTGGGCCATTTGCCCGTAGGCTGCCAGCGCTTCAATCGCCTTGATGGATAAATTTGAATTGTGCGCGAGATGGCCGGCAAAGTCGTCGGTGGAGAGTTGGTTGGCTGGGTCGAGACCTTTGTCGCGCAGATACTCAGCCCATGCCGTCAACTGCGGCCAGTACTGGCGCACAAAATCCCAGTTCCCTTCCTCACGGCCCAACGCGTCGGCAAGAATCAGCAGGTTCCCGCTTTCCTCCACCGGCATCTGGTCTTCTTCAGTCTTTTCGCCTCCGCCATACACCTGACCATCGGCCAGGGGATACGTGCCAAGGTCATGGGGCGCAAACGGCCACTTCCATCGCGGCAGCGCCGCGTACTCCATTGCGGGCTTCATCAACGCCTGGACTAGCGCTGGATTGAAGAACAAAAAGAATGGCGCGGAGGGATAAATTACATCCACTGTAGAGATGCAGCCGTTGGAATAATTCTCTTTGGGGAACAGCATGGGAGTGCCGTCAACATCGGCAGCCAGTTCGTGAGCGGCAATTGTTTGCCTGAAAGCCAGCACGGCCAGTTGCGCGTAGGCCTCGCCGCCTGCCTTTGTCAGGTCGGCGGTCAAATCCGCATCGAACTTCAGGCCTCGCTGAACCAGCGCCGGGTACTGCGCTTCGGCATCGCCAAGCATCTGCTGAACGGTCTCGTTATTGCGCTGCCAGTAGGGGCGGAGCTTTCGCTCAAGGAATTCGATTGAATATTCCTGTGTATAGGCGAGCAGCAGATGGCGGTCGACGGGCGTTGCGCCAACGCGGCCAAGGGGCAGTTTAACGGCCAGATGCGCAGCGCGATCGCGCGGCATTAACGGCATATCGAGATCGTCGATATCGGGCAAATCGCCGGTTTGCGTGAACTGCCGCATAGCGTCTTCAGTCTCTGTGAATTGCGCCTGGGCCGCATCAGGAACAGCGAGCCTGAAGTATCCCCAGTCAATGCGCAGGTTGTCGCCGGGGCGGTTGAGCACCTGCTGATCGCGCGAGCCTACACTGAGCACAGTGAGTCCCGGGGCGCGACCACGACCCCACGTGACCTGCTCATCTGATGTATTGACCGCGATTACAGGATTCACATCCACCAGCAAGCTCACATCGTGTTGGCCGTCGCTCTTTGCTGTGAAAGAGAGGTACGTGACCGGCCGCGACAGCAGGTCGAGATCCGAGGGAAATTCGGGCGCGAAAAACGTGACGGTGAGTGATACTCCATCGGCGGTAAACGTATAAACGCTGCTTGTGGGAGTGACTGTCAGGCTGGTCTGCTCCATCGCCGGAACATCCCACGGTTCGGCTCCCATAAAGCGATAGACTTTGCCGTCAATCCGTGCCAATCCCGCAATGGGCTGCGGCGAACCTGTCCAGTGCCTGGTATCTTCGTCGGTCAGCTTATTGGCCATTGACCAAATACTGAAGTAGGGATCGTGCGCGATCAGGGGAACGGCTGGCGGGCGTTTAGCACTCTGCGACAGGGCAACCTGGGCCACCCCGGCCAGCGCCGCTGCGCTTACGGCCAACCCAAGCCAAACTGAATGATTTAATTGCAGCACTAGGCCCTCCAACTTTAATCCAAAAGACAAATTGTATTCGAGCCGTCGGCAGTCCACGGCGTTTTTGCTCGGAGTTGGGCCTGCCGATTGCGCTACTCCCGCCCTGCCGCGCTACGATATTCAATGACGACGGCGTATGCCGCCGCATATTCCATGGCCTCGAAAAAGAAATCGGCAAAGTTGCTCCACTGTCCCACCTGCGGAATGCTGGTCCGCGTGGAGGATGAGGATTTCCCTTTCTGCAGCGACCGCTGCCGCAAGATTGACCTGGGCAAATGGGCCTCGGGCGTTTACAGGATCAGCTCACCCGTACTCGATCCTGAAGTGCTTGAAGACCTCGGCAACCCGGGGGTCAAATCGCAGCGGTGAGTCGAGTGAGGATTGATTCCAAGTGGCATTTTGTTGGTGCGTTGATTTTGGCTGGGCTGCTTAGTCTCTATGCATCATTCGCTGGCCTGATGGCGTTCGCGTGGGATGGCTTTGCAAAGCAGAGGTTCCCTTTTATGGAGATCTTGCTTTTCTTGCCGCCACTGCTCGCGCTGCCGCTGTTCGCTTTGAGTGCAGCCTCAAGTCGCCTGGCTTCATTTGCGTTGTGGGCGCTGGGCCCGACGCACTCTCTCGCGATGTTTCAGTTGAATGCCAATCTCTTTGCGGGCAGCTTCCTGCATTACCTCGGGCTTTTGCTCGACTGTATGTTTGACAGAGTGGCGATCATGCTTTGGGCCACCGCCTGGCTCGTACATTTCGGTACAGGAATCTACAACCGGCCCCGCCTCGCAGAGCAACCAGCCCCTATCGAAACGTAAAATGATAAAAAAGGCAAGATGATCGGAACGTGCAATGAGCGGGGACCAAGCCACATCTGATGCGAAGAAAAAGACCCTCTGGGCAACTGCTGTGGCTACTTTCTTTGGCATTGGCTACATAAAGCCGGGCCCGGGTACCTGGGGGTCGGTTGGTGCTACGCTGCTGTGGGCTGCGTTTGCGCTGGGTGCGCACCCCTCCCCCGGGACATTGTTGATGGCTACGCTGGCGGGCATTGTGGTGGTGATTGTGGTGGGGGTGCCGGCGGCTTCTATCGCTGAGAGGGAGGCCGGGCGTACGGACCCTGGCTTTGTGGTGATCGACGAGGTCGCCGGTCAGTGGATCGCGCTGCTGTTTTGCCCGCCGGACTGGGCGCACACGCTGATCGCGCTTATTCTCTTTCGGCTGCTGGATATCACCAAGCCGTTCCCGGTGCGGCGGATCGAGCGGCTTCCCGCAGGGTGGGGCATTGTCTTCGACGACGTGGGCGCCGGGCTGTATGCTTTGGGTATAGCGTCTCTGGTACGCATCTGGTACTAGAGGGACTTGATTGCGATGCCTCGCTCCGCCTCACAACCCGCATTTAGAGCTGTACCCGCTCCGCGCATCGACCAGGTTACCCCGGCCGCAGCCATGCCGCTTGGCGAGGTGGAACTGACAGGCGCGAATCTTGGCCCTCATGAATTTGGGACTCCGGCCGTGCTGGTAGACGGCGAACCTGCGCACATACTTATGAGCAGGCCTTCGCGGCTCATCTTTCGCGTCCCTGAGAAGGCTTCGTCGGGACTGGTGGAAGTGCGGAACCCGGCTGGAGCCGGCAATACGGTTCCCCTGCGCGTGGCGCACAAACTCAACGACGGCCTGCACCCGGTGACAAGCCCGGCAGTCAGCCGCTCGGGCATGATCTTTGCCACGGTTAGCGGCCCGCGCGGAAAGCAGACGCCGGTTTCGGTAGTGCGAATCAGCGCCGATGGCCGCGACACTCCGTTCGTGACTGGCATCCTGAACGCTACAGGACTGGCGATCTCTCCCGAGGACGACCTTTACGTAACTTCGCGCGCCGAAGGCAACGTGTACCGAATCGACTCGGGCGGCGACTACACTGTGTACGCCGAAGGCATGGGCGTGGCTACAGGAGCGGCGTTCGACGCGGAAGGCAACCTGTTTATCGGAGACCGCAGCGGGACTATCTTCAAGATCAATCCGGAGCGGCAGATTTTTGTGCATGCCACGCTTGAGCCTTCGGTCTCGGCCTATCATCTGGCTGTTGACGGCGCTGGAACGCTTTACGTGACCGGCCCCTCGCTCTCGTCGAATGAAGCTGTGTTTGCAATCGATCCTCACGGCGAAACGCAGGTCTACTATCGCGGGCTCGGCCGGCCGCAAGGATTGGCCTTCTCTAGCGAGGGAGATCTTTATGTCTGCGCCTGCCTGCACGGACGCCGCGGCCTGGTGCGAATTACCTCCAGCGGTGAAGCAACCTTGGCACTTGCGGGAATGAATCTCGTTGGAGTGGCCTTCTCTCCGCTGGGAACGACGATCCTGACTACCAACGATGCGGTTTACGAAGTCGACCTTGGCGTTGAGGGCCTGGCGAAGCCGTAAGCACCGCTTTCAGCACGAAATTGCCGAAAAACTGCAGCACGCCTGTCGCAGAAATAGGGCGTTTTGGGTCTTTTGGGGCATCAATGTAACAAGTTTTCGTTGTTACATTTTTGTAAGTTATTGATTTATTGATGGGTTGTAGAACCTACAGATGTTAATTGCTTAGTTATCCCGGGGGTAGGGGGGTGGGGGGTACCCCCCCGAACCGGGGACATACCTGACAGTTTGAACCAGAAACATAGCTGACGCCTTGCAGTTGAGGGCATGCGTATATAGACATTATGCGCGGATTGGGACTAATTCCCTGCAATTGGAGGCTAAGTTTTCTCGTGAGGGAGAGACCCGGATTTCGGTGAGGGCTTGCGATCGCGCAAGTGACAGGGTGGGAAGGATTTGTTGGTGGGGTCGCTGGTTGGCGGGTCAGGAGACCCGCCCACAGCCGGGCTGGATGCGGGCCTGGAGGCCCACACGACAACCGGACTGGAGCCCGGCGCTACAACTGGTTGGAGACCGCCGGTACAACTATATTTCCGGTGGCAAAAAGAACGGGGCGGCTTTAAGCCGCCCCGAACCATTGATTCGAGTGAAGAAGCCTTAGAACGTAAACTTGGCTTCTCCCTGGACAATACGATGCCCAACCTTGTAATCGGTATATCCGAAATTCACGCCAGTGGCGGGCTGCAACAGATTGCCGTTCTGGTCGAATTTCAAGGACAATGCCGGATCGCCTGTTCCGTTGAAGGAGCGAACCGGGTGGTTAAGGAAGTTGTAAGCGGAGAAGCGGAAAGTGAGCTTTCTCTGCTCTGAATTTCCAAAGTTGAAGTTCTTGAATGCCGAAAGGTCGCTGTCAAAGAATCCCGGGCCGGTTGTGGTCGGGAAGATGTAGCTGCCTTGTTGGCCTACGGTTGGGAATGGCGAGAAGCAGTTGCCGTTTACGTACTGACCGGCGTGCAGCCCAGAGTGCGGGTTGCAAATCACCTTCGGCATCAGCGTTACGTCGGTGGAACCGATTACGTTCCCGTCGCTTGCCTGGATGGGAAGTGCATTGGTTTGTCCCATGAAGGTTGAGCCCGCGGGAATGTACGCGGAATAGCCGAAGTTGGCCGTAACTGCTGCTTGCAGGTCGGCGCCGCTCTGGAACTGCGTGATACCCGACAACTGCCAGCCGTTGACAGCGCCCTTTGCGAACATGTTACCGTTGCGCAAATTCGGGAACTGGTAAACATAAGCTGCGTTGAAGAGGTTCTTGCGGTTGTTGGGCAGGGTGCCGTAGTTATTCGCCAGAGTGGTGGGGTCGCCGGTGGCCGAGCCGTTTTCGCCGCGGACGCCGAGGGCCTTGGAGAAGGTGTAGTTAAGCATGTAGATGAGCCGGCCTTGTTGCTTGTTCCAGGTCACCTGTGCCGAGTTGTAGTTCGAATACATCTTGTGGTTGATGATCTTGATTCCCGAGTAAGGCTGATACGGGCGAGCTGACTGGATTTGCCCTGACGAGAACGTGTTCTGGAAACCATTGCCCGGGCTCTCGCAGTTGCTGGGGTCTTTACTGGCGTCGTTGACTTTCTGGCTTGGATCGCAATTTGGCAACCAGCCATAATCCTTGAACAACGTTCCAACAGGAAGATCGTTGATCTGATACAGGCTGTTGTTGTAGTTACTCAGGTAGTCAGACTTGTTTCCGACGTAGGAGACTTCAACGAGGCTCTTCCAGGGGGTGCGTTGAGCAACTGTGAAGCTCCAATCCTGTGTCTGGGGCTGTTCGTTGTCGGTCGGGTCAAGAGCAGTGACACCGCTCGGCGTTTGGAGGGCCGCGGTGGTTTGCGAAACGAACGAGAATGGCCCGTTAATGCCAGGCGAGCCGAACGATCCGCGAACGATGCCATAGGCGCCGTTCTGAACGTTTTGCTCGTCGTGGTAGTGGTAGATGCCGTAGCCGCCACGCAGCACGGTGTTGCCTGTGCCGAATAGATCATAGGCAAACCCAACGCGCGGATTGGCAAACAGGAGCCTGGATGGAACGCCGGACAGCGGGGTCGACGCCTGCTGTGCATGCCATTCGATGCCAGGGAACTTGGTGTTGGCGACCGTGGCACCAGTGCCTGCAGTGTACAGGGCGGGGTAGAAGTCGCCGAAACCGTAGCCGGTGAGGTCTGTCCAAGGTCCGAGGTGTGACAAGCGCACGCCTAGATCAAGCGTGAGCTTCCTCGAAACCTTCCACGAGTCCTGACCAAAGAACTCGGTGGTGATATAGCGGAACACCGGAATCGGATCGAAGTTCTGTTCGGAGTAGCCGTTGGGCAGGCCGAGCAGCATATCGGCATATGCGTTACCGCTTGAGTTGCCTTCCCAGTTGCTGAAGGTGGTTGAACCGTCGACTGGACCCTGGTTCGGCTGAGAGTTCCACGTACGCTCCCAATAGAAGCCGAACTTGGCGGTGTGAGTCTTCCACACCTTTGAGACGTTGTCAGCCAGCGAAGGCAGAGTCTTCTTGGCGAACACGGTGTCGTTATCCAGTTCAAATCCGGAGTTGAGCTGGTTGGAGATACCGTTGCCCCAGCCATTTGTTTCGGGATAGAGCAGGGTTGAAAGGTTGGCGTGCGGGAAGAGCGTCTGGAAGTCGATACCCAGACCCGCGCGATCAACTTTGCTCTGATCCTGGAAATGGTTGGGAAGGTCCAGATACACCCAGTTGAAGATGACTTCGTTAGTGAGCGTAGGTGTGAACACCTTGGTCATGTTCGCCGTGATCACTTCGGAGTCAGAGCTCTCAATGATGGGAGAAGGATACGGAGTGGTGGGATCGTCCCAGCTCTGGGCATTACCGGTCCACAGGGTATCGAGGCTCTCTTCAGCATTGTCGTTCTGGTGGTTGTATTGAACATACAGCTTGGTGGAGTTGTTGATGCTGTAGTCCACGCGCCCGCGATACTGATTCATGTTCGAGAAACGCGTCTGGGAGTTGATGTAGTTAAAGCCCTGGTTCACGACAGGATCGGCAGTGTTCAGCGGAAAGACGCTGATCAGTCCCTTTCCGGTGTCAAGGTCGGTTTGGGCGATTTGACTCGTATTCGCCAGCATCGACTGAACGCAGATCGGATTACCGTTATTCTGGCCAGGCTCAACCTGCATTAATGTGCAGTTAAAGGCATTCGCGTTATGTTGGTCACCCGATATGTTGGGATTTCCATACTCACCGCCGTTGACGGGGGTGTTCTGGATGACGCTGCCGCCAAGTGTGTGGGTATACCCCCAGTTTGAATCCGCCTGCGTATAGTCGCCTTTCCGCATATTGGCGGTCGGGACGGTGGCGTGGTAGATGCCGTTGTCGACGATCTGCCGGTAGAGCTCGAAGCCGCCGAAGAAGAACAGCTTGTCGTGGTTGTGGTTGAAGTTGGAATGGGGGAAGATGACCGGGCCGCCGAAGTTCGCGCCAGGGAAGTAGTACCTGGTGTCGGGGCGGGGTGCAATCTGCTTACCGGTCGCGGCATTGGTGCCGGCAAAGTTGTTGAGCCAGTCGTTTGCGTTCAGCGTGTAGTAGCGGGCGTACATGTACGCTTCGCCGTGGAACTGCTGTCCGCCCGATTTGCCGACTGCGTTGATGGTGACGGGGCCTTTGGCGTTATCGGCGCCGAAGTTTGAGGTCTGCACCGTAACTTCAGAGGTCAGGTCGACGTTGGTGTTTTCAGCCTGGCCGCAGTTGCAACCCGGGTCAACGATGTGGGCTCCGTCTGACGTGATGTCCAGAGCGCCCTCGCGCTGACCATTTGCCGAAAAGTCGCCTACCGGCCCGTTGCCGGTGCGCTCGTCAGCCGCCACAAATGATGCTGTATTCGTTGCGCCTGCATTCATCGCCATGCCGGGCATGATTTTGATGAACTCAGCGGCGTTCTGGCCGATGATGGCCACGTTTTGCATGATGTTCTGGCCGATGGTGAAGGACTTTTCGCCAGAATCGGAAGGCGTGATCTGAGTTTCGCTGGCCTCAACGACGACCGTCTCACTCTTAGCGCCGACTTGTAGTTTGATGTTTGAGATTCCGCGCGTTTCACTGGCATTTACGTTGATGTCTTTGGCTTGCCAGTTCTTGAAACCTTCTCTTGAAACCGCGAGTGTGTAAGTGCCTGGCGGGATCGCAGCGAAGTTGAAGAATCCGTCTCCGTTGCTGATTTCGGTGCGCTCGTCGCCGCTCGCCTGGTTCTTAAGGGTGACGCTTGCACCCGGAACCACTGCTCCTGAGGTATCGAGAACCGTTCCGTTGACTGTCGCGCTACTTGACTGTGCTTTTGCTGTTGGTGCCGTTACAAAAAGAACGGCAACAACTGCCAGCGCAGCCAATAACGAGAACATGCCTCTGGTCACGGCCATCGGTTGTTTGAACCAATTCATACCCGTGCCTCCTGAAATGTTAATCTGCATTGTTTCTGTGCCCCCTAATAGAGCCGCTTTCGCGACTCGTGCCTACGGTCGTTCGTTAAATGATTTCCGTGCAAGCACGAAAACCACACACCTGGACGTGTTCGACTCACCGCGACAGTGTTTGAATCACTTTCTGGCGCAGTAAATCGAATTAATTCAGATGCCCAAGCGTTATACACCGCGCGAAAGTGAGCTGTCAACTAAAAGTATGAGGCCCCTGTAGGCTAATTGGACGATGCAGAATATATTAATGAATTTAAATGGTTTACAGTCAATTTACGGTTCTGGTTCAGGTGCCTGATGGGACATTTTGGACCCCAAAAAGCGACCAAAATACGATGGAGTCGTGAAAAATCTCCACCTTTTGATGGAGAGCTTGCGATAAGGCGAGAGAAAGGCGCGACAAAGCGGTTTTTGGGGTGCCTAATCCGGCGTACTTGAGGAGATTTTTTCGCTTGGGGGCATTGAGGGTGACCCCGCGTCAGGGCCAGTTCTGCTCAGCGCTCTTGATGCGATCGTACTCCGCCCGTTCGCGCCGCATATCATCGACACGGCCCACCGCCCGGTAGGCATTTACAAGGTAAAGCCGGACCTGGGAGCTATCGGGAGCGAGTTTTTCCGCGGCCTCATAAGCAGACAGGGCGTCCTTATCGTCTCCGCTGGCGTGCAAAGCTGCGCCGAGGGCCAACTGCGAGCCCACTGAATCGGGACTGAGCGCAATAGCTTCGCGAGCATATTTTGTGGCCTCGGCGATTTTGCCATCGGTTATGTATTGGAGCGCAAGCGAAACTCGTGCGGGAACACTGTCCGGTTGGATTTTCAGCTCCGCCAGAAACTCGGGCACACTTTGTTCGGGATGGTGGGCGGCGAGGTAGGTGCCGTAGAAAAAGTGGACATTGGGAAACTTGGGATACGCGGCGAGCAATGCCTTGAAATCGGCTTCAGTCTGATCTGGAGGTTGGGTGATGAGATCCCAGTAGGCCTTTCCGGCCATGGCGACGACTTCGTGCTGGTTTTTGGGAACATCCTGAGGCAGAATGGCCAACCTCAAGGGCGCCAAACCGACGGCGAACATCATATCGGGGTTATTTTGTCCCTTGAGCGCGACCTGAATATTGATGTCCTCGGCGAGTTCAAACGAACCCTGCTGCGTAAGGAGCATGCCGAGATGATAGTTGGCCATATCAAGCAGCGGGCCGCCCGCATCTCTGACTGAAACCAGCATGTGAGCTTTTTTGAGATGCTGGAACGCCAGGTCATATTGTTTGGTGCGGAATTCGCAGAGGCCGAGTAGCGCAAATCCCGGCGCAGCGGTCGCATCCAACGCCACCATGTGGGTGAGAGCGTCGCGGCACTCGGGGTAGCGATCGTGCTGGTAGTTGATCATGCCGATGGCCCACCAGCCCTGGGTGAAGTCAGGCTTGAGCTTGACGGCATCGGCGAACAGGCGCGCGGCGTCATCGTCGTGCTGAGCGTTGTAGGCCTGTTGCGCTGCCCGCGCTAAGTCTTCAAACGATTGAGTGCTTGATTGGCCTGCCGCCAACGATGCCATCGACAGCAGGATCGCGATTGCGGCTTTCACTTTGTCATGCTCCGTCCCTGCTCCTGATTCTTCTTGTCGATGACGGCATCCATCTGTTCTGCGATTTGCCGTTCGCGGCGGCCGTCAACGGGACGCCCCAGGCGGAAGTAAATCGTGGCCAGAGTGCGATGCGCCTCAGTGTATTCAGGATGATCTTTGACAAGAGCCTGGAGCATTTCCACTGCGCGCTTATCGTCGCCCTCGTCGGAATAAAGACGCCCTAATTGATAACGAGCGCGGATCTCGCCCGGCTGCAATTGGAGCGCGTGAGAGAGACATTTTTCCGATTCAGGCAATCTGCCTTCTTCGCGAAGAAGTGTCCCCATCCACAAGAGCGCGTCGAAGTTGTTGTCGTCGAGGTCAAGAGACTTTTTAAACGAGGCTTCGGCGCCTTTCAGATCAGATTCAAGGAAGGCGAGGCGGCCTTTGAGACTGTATGCCTCAGGCATATTCGCATTCAAAGCGATTACCTGGTTTACTTCAACGAGAGCCTTTTCTTTGTCGTGGGCCTGCCACCAGGTATAGGCCATCAACATGTGGGCTTCGGCTGAGTCGCCGTTGGCGAGCAGGCGTTGAATGAGCTGGGTACCGCGGTCGGTCTGACCCTCGTGGAGCAGGGCTGTGCCCAGCATGTATTCGAGGGCGCGATCGTCTGGATGCGAAGGTTCAATTGGATCGAGTACCGCTACTACTTTCGGGTTGTCGCCTTCGCGCATGTAACACTCGGCCAGCAGCAGCGCCACCTGCTCGCGATTGGGATCGCTTGCCGGTTGCACCGCGTAGACTGCGGTGAACTCGCGGACTGCCTTGGGAATTTCGCCTGCCTTATAGAGAGCCAGTCCCAGGTTCAAGCGAATGCCGTAATTCGACGGGTCGGCCTTGAGCGCCAGATTGTATTGCTGAATGGCTTCGTTGAAACGGCCTTCGTGCGCCAGAGCCGCGCCCAGATTGGAACGAACCGGGGCGGCCTCGGGATGAAGCTTCAGAAAAGAATTGTAGGCATCGATGGCCTCAGCGTATTTGCCGGATTGCTGAAGCTCGATGGCATGGCGCAAAGACTGCTGGGCGGGGTCATTCTGCGCGAACGCGAGCGATGCGGTAAGCAGGAACAGAATTGTCGACCGCCGCAGCACGTCTTGGTTTGCACCTTTTATCTTTTATCCGGGCGTGAGATGAGTCACGCCCGGACCGGACTAAAGAATTACTGGACCTGGAAATCGACAGCTTGTTCGGCGATGGTATCGCCTTGCTTGACGTCGAGCTTGATTTGATAGGAGCCAGGCTTGAACGCGTCGCCGGGCAGAGCTGCGACGTAGGCAATTCTGCCGTCAGCAGATGCCGCGGGCAGTGCGATGGGGGCTGAGCCGAGGGCTTGCCCGTCCTTGAAGAAGGACATCGAGGCCTGCGGGGCATCCTTGACTGACGGGTCCGTGTACACGTTGAAATAAAAGGGCAGCATGTGTCCCGCACCACCCTGAAGCTTGCTGTCGAGCGTGGGCGTGATTTTGCCGGCTGGGTAACCCTGACCGGCGGGGTAATAGAACGGATCGCCCGCCACAACTTCTTTCACCGGATCTTGTCTGTGAACGATTACGAGGTCGCTGATGGCGAGCTTAGGACTTGGTGCGGGAACCGTCAGCGTGGTCTTGCTTACGCCGATCTTGTTACCTTTCTTATCTTGTACCACAGCTTCGAGCGAATAGGTTCCCGGATCAAGATCGGTTTTGTAGGTTTGGATCAGGTCGCCCTGCTGATATTGATCCACTTTGCTTGCATCAACCGTAACTGCGAAATCCTTGCTGAATTTCGCGACAATATTTCCGCCCGAGTCTCGCACCACCGCAACCATTGGAGCGTCGACAGCGGCATTTTTGCCATCAGGCTGCTTTTCAAATGTCAGGCCCTTGAGCGGAGCCTGGATGGTTAGCTCGTATTGGATTTTCGGCCCGCGCTCACTGAACCGTTCCGCGGCTACCGTAAATGGAACATCAGCAGCGGCTGTTGCCGCGCTCAACGCATTCAGCAACGGCACCTCGTAAGCAAGTACCTGCTGGCCGCCCCCAATTTGAGGAAGCGCAAAATAACCGCTGCGAGTGTGAACATCGAGGCCCGGACGGTCAATCTTCACCGTGATCTTGTGAAACTTGCCGTCGAGGGTGGTGATTGACGGATCGTAGGCAGCCTCGTAGTAGGTTCGAACTTCGTCCATCACGATTCTGAGAGGTGCCTTGTAGTCGTTGGTTTCTGCAATGGCAACGCCACCGGTCTGCTTTGCCAGATCGCGCAGCCATTCCTCAGGGTTCGCGCGCAAGCCGCTCTCCGCGGATTCCTGGGCCTGAGCCTGGGAGGTGGAAACGTCGCCGACGCCACCACTCATTGACAGGTTGCGGGTTTCGCCGGCTGCTCCGCCAAGCTGGCCGCGGCCGTTGTCGTTCTGGCTATAAGTCACCAGTCCTTTAGGGTCGACCGTATAGAAGGTGATGTTGGCCTTATTGGCCATGCCAATCATGTATTGGTATTGTTCTTTCGCGGAGTCGGGAATATTCATCCACGGATTGAAATAGATGACTACCTTGCGGCCGGGCAGATGCGCCTGCGCCTTCACAAGAGCCAGCAGTGCATCAATCGACGCGCGGGCACTCGCCTCACGGGTCGCGGAATCGGCCTCATTCAGCATGTCGTATTCCATCTTCATCATGCGGGAGTTCACCGCGGACGAGACGGAGCCGGCGCTGGGCGCGGAGGTGCCGTTGGAGGTGATGGTCTGCGACATGTTCACGTCGCCGGTTGCCGCACTTTGGCCAGCCGATTCTCCCCCACTCAGCCCAATTCGAAGCTCTTCCTTGATCTGGGCCGAAGCAGCCTCGTATTGCATGGTGCCCCACATCATCTGCTTGTCAATAGACTTCATCAACTGGGCGCGATCATTGGTGAACGGCTGAACCATGTTCAGCTTCTGATCGATCACCATGATCGAGAAGTACAGATTCTGTTCCGGCGACATGCCCAGCACGTCCGAGACCGCCTGCTTGAAGAATCGCTTGCCGTCCTGATCGAGCCCTTCAAAACACAGGGTCACGAGCCGCAGTTCCCGCATGGGGTCCATGGGGATGCCGCCGGCCGTGGGCGCGCCTGCCGCCAGGCCGCCGGAGTTCTGAGATCCTTGTACATACCTGAACGAATTCACACGCTGCTCGGCGCCGTCCTCATACACATGGACTTCCTCAGGCTTGATGTCGTCTATGACTTTGCCCTTCTTGTCGTGGAAGGTCATATCGAGCGTGACTTCGTTGGCGTTGACCTTCAAAGTCGCGGTGCTTGAGTTGGGCGTGTTCGCGGCTGACTGCTGCGGCGCCGGCGTCTGGGCGACGAGCCCGCAGGTAAATAGAAATGCCCCAAGAGCCAGGGTAATTACTGAGTTTTTCATTGTTCATTCTCCTTCCAGGAGACTGGCGAGTCCAAAGAGATTGGCGAATCGAATTATATACTAGATGATAGAGAGCGAGTTCACGCCCAATGGAACCGATACTGTACGCGGAGAGCGATGCATATTGTTGTGAGAACGGCGCCAATAAAGGGAGCATCTCTGGAATCGCGTTCGGTTTCGCCGATATGACCGTTGCGAAAAGTATCGCAGCCCTAAGTGATGCATTTTCCAAGGCCTTCCTGATAAGAGACAAAACTGCTGCATCCTGCCTGGGCATCCGGGTATCCCACCCTAGCCGGAAAAACAAAAACCCGGCGAACGGAGCTTCTCGAAGCGACCGACGTTGGCTGCGCAATCGCATGTCATTAATCGGAATGATTGTGGTGGCGGCGAGCTTGTTGCTGTGCGGTTCGATAAGCGCCGATAGCCAGCAATCCGACGGGGTGAAAGCTGAAGCGGGCGCTTCGAATCAATCGTTTGAGCAACTCGCCGCGCGTGCCCAGGCTGCCATGGAGGCGGACCGGACCGAAGAGGCGATCAATCTCTATGAGCAGGCGGTCTCGCAGCGGCCCACGTGGTCAGAGGGATGGTGGGAACTGGGCACTACATTTTTCGATGAAGGCC
>Ga0206798_1068_pt1 | contig 23034 bp, 22 predicted proteins | sample Alteio_BWOrgCont_66_FD_152893 | JGI IMG/M metagenome (GOLD analysis project Ga0206798, IMG submission 152893) | Enriched cells from forest soil in Barre Woods Harvard Forest LTER site, Petersham, Massachusetts, United States -... | ecosystem: Environmental > Terrestrial > Soil > Temperate forest >...
GGGGATAATGACCGATGGAAAAATCTCGACGCCATGCCACCACTGTAGGACTCCGAGCAATTGCGCCGCACCGCTTCTCACGGCCTTTGTCGGACAAACAAGGTTGCCATCTCCGTCAGATTTACCATATTCAATGAGAATTCTCGCCTGATCATGAAAGCACCCTACTCGGATGAGGATGAGTCCTAGAGGTCGCATGTCTCCAATCTTGATGGCCTTTGCGACACGATCTCCAGCGCGACTCCTTCGCACAGTCGCGTCTTGAACTGCAGTTAGCCCAAGCTCTTGAAGTATCTCGAAAAGGCGTCGAATCTCATCATATGGCCCGCCGCAAATCGCCCAAATTGCCCGAATTGCCTCTTCATTCGCCAATCCAGGAGGTCCAGATGGAACCGCCCGCAACCCCTGTGCGACACGGTTCAACCTAACCGTAGTCAACCAATTCGATTGAACTGAAACTGGCACTAACGGTCCTCTCCTAGGAGGAAGTGCAGCAGTGCCGCCAAATCCACATCGTCGCCTTGGGCAGAGTCGAGAGGATCGAGAACCAGATTAAAGGGCCGAAGCTCAGCTCCTTCGAGAAGTTGGCGCATGGTCCCCTCCTTTCGCGCAAGTGCAGCCTGGACGAGATCGTCGATAGTAACTCTGCCGTTCAAAGATGCTACCAATATGTGGACCCGGACTTCCGTATCCGCCGGCAGACCGAGACGGTGGATGCGATCGATCGATTGGAGGAATAGTGCACAGTCATAGGTCCGATCAAGGTAGATCGCATTGTGACAGCTGCTGTGAAGCGAAATCGATTCCGAGCAAGATGCTGGATTGGTCACTAGCACCGCCGGTCCGTTGAGATTCAAGAACTGATCGATGATTCTCTCGCGAGTATCTGCATCCTCTGGATTCAGTCGCGGTAGCCCAACGGCATCATTTTCGGTTTCATCACCCGCGGGCACGCGGCCGTCAATCTGAAAACAGGGGATGCCTATCCGCTCTGAGATGAGCTTTGAGAACTGATCAAGGTTACGAACAAAATTGCTCCAACAAACCACCTTGCTTCCACTGGCTGCAACCTCTCGGACAAGCTCCACAGCAGCGAGAGACTTCGCAGGCGTTTCAATTTGGCGGTAAGCCGCAAGCCGCTCCATCAACGTGGGGCTGCCGCCTTCTATGCGGGGTAGTCGATAGAAACTATCTGGACTATTCAGTACATCTGGATTCGCAGCGGCCTGCAAAAGCCGGATCGGTTTTGCCCGTCTCAGTACATCCAACTTGTCCCGCCAACTATCCGCATCCTCAAGCCGTTTTCGGAATCCGCCCTCAATCAGTTGATAGATTTCTGCCTGTGTACCTGTGATAGGAACATCGTGAATCAGAACCTGATAAGGCCCAAGCCCAAGTGCGGACTTCGGAGTGCGAGATATGAACGGTTGCAATGTGCTAAGGACACTGGGAAAATGTCGATCGACATTGGCGCTAAACGTATCGCGCGGCCCTGTCAATTCGCCCGCGGGCCATAAGATGTTGATTTGGGTATAAAGGTCTTTGCCACTCTGAGGCATAGGGGTACCAGACAATATCATTCGGACTCGTGCGTGCTTCGCAATTTCTAGCAATGCGGGTGCCCATGTACCCCCTCGGAAGCGCTTCACGCGGTGTGATTCATCAACGATGAGCATTACACGGAATCGCCGGCAGAGCTCAATGAGCTGAATACGGTCACTTGCTGCGGTTGCGTAGCTAACAAGGATCAGGTGCTTCGACCGAACCGCCGAGTACGCAGTTCTCCGTTGTGCAGCAGTGCCGCGAATACGCTTTGCTGTCAAGAAAGTTGGTATTGCCGTCTTAACTTCATTTTCCCAGGGGCGAAAGCACGACAGCGGACCAACTACAACGATCGTATCAATTGTGTTTGATCCGATATGAGTTACGGCCGTCGCCAATGTCGTTGCAGTTTTGCCCGATCCAGGAACGGAAAAGTTTGCCATGTTAATTGCAGCAAGTCCGTGTAGAAGTCCCTTAGTCTGATGGTCGCGCAGGTCACGGGCGGCATCATTCCAACCGAGTTCCTTTAGAGCACTCTTTATATCGAAGGATTCAAGGGGGGAATCACCAAAGCGGAATGCTGATGCAGTCTCCCGAGTGCGTTGAAAGCTCCGCTTACGCTCAATTTCGCGTTGCACCGCCTCATCGGCGATCCCAACACGCTTGACCGTCCAGCCTTTTGCCTCAAGGAATGTGTTGACGCGAACTACCAGACTAGCAACGGTCTGTTTCCGTTTTGGACATCGCCATCCGTCGTTAATCGGACGCGCCCCGAGAACTCCGCCAAAAAACAATCGCGCGACACGATCTGCACGAAGCCTCTCAGAGGAAACGACCACATCTTCACCATCTATAGTGACGGTGACCTCATTATCATCAGCCATATCTACTCGCTACGAAGCAGTTGTTCAATGCCGCGGGTCCACGCAATCACCTGTTCTATCAATCTCCGAACCTCGTCGGAATTTTCCCCCCGAAGCGCGTTCTCGAGTGTTTCCGAATCACTTGATAGTGCGTTGAGGCGATTTACCACTTGCTCCAACGTTGACGCCACATCTGAGGTAGTGGCGAGGCTGGAGGCAGCTCGGAACCCGTCGATCGCGTTCGTGATGCGAGTCTTTACCTTCGATGCGGGATAGTTGGGTACAACCGGACCAGGCGGCTCAGCATTGTTTTCGTCTACTTCAGCCTCGCATGATTCGGCGTCACCTGCGAGATTCGGATCAGCTAACCGCGAATCCGCTGGAGGATGCCAGCTTTGCTCCTCGCCCTCTATTCCCTGCAGCAACTGCTCATAGCGCTGACGATCTTCAATAAACATTTTCCTGATTGATCGAATGTCGTCGTGCGGCATCCCGGACCGAATCATCGCGAATGTAAGGCGTAGCATGTCAGCCGCATCATCTGGATACTCTGATTCGACAGTAGACATGACCTTGCCGACGTCTCGAAACCGCTCGACCTGCCGGAGCAGTTTTTGGTATTCTCCAGACGCGTTTGAGTCCTCAAGATATGCGTCCATGTATCGGATGGCTTGTAATTGGATGACGGCATATGCTCTGTCGCCGCCGGCAACATGCTGGAGTTCAGCTGCGACTCGCTCGATCGCCTCGGCATCTGCCCAGTCTATGTTTCTGCTGATGGCCGCGTCCCTAAGAGCAAGCAATAGATTGATATCCGTGTAGCGAACCTTAAAGTCCTCGGTCAACTGTTCGCGTTGCTCCATCTCGAAAAGATCGTGTTCGTTAATTGCAGACGGATCGAGGATTATTACATCTACCCATTCGGTGCCATCAAGGCCGCCCTCGCCCCGGAGACGCTTCAGCATCGCAAGACGTCGATTTCCATTCCGAACAGTCCCATCTGGACGAATCCAGAATGGCCTCTCTTGTTTGCGCCTTTGCCAATCAGCTCGAAGTCCCTCATAGTCCTTCGAACTCTGACCGACGACCCGATTCCCGTCTACATCGAGACTCGTATCAAGCAAGATCGAGATTATCGACACCTCGTCATCGGCTGCGTTCTCAGGATCAAGAGAGTGCCCGAGTTTCTCTTCCATGAGTCTGCGTTCGGCGGTGAATCGGCGGTTGTCTACGTTGAGAAGAAGCGCCTCAACTGGTACTCTGAAGACATCGAACAAGAGCCAGTTGTCTTTACACCACAACCTCTCTTTGCGTTCGGTCGTTTCCTTCCGTTGCTCAATCATCCGACGACGTACATCCGCTGTCATTGAACCCCCATCTGACCCGGCTCAATCAGAAGTAGCTACCCGGCCGAACCGGGACATCGACATCTCAATTGCAAGCTTCATGCTGGATTGATCCGCCTTGCAAATCTTTAACGGGCTAACCTGCTTCACCCAGTCGAATATGTTCTGCTCAAAATGGGCGTGAACGCAATCAGCGGCCCTTCTGCAGACTACGGCGACATCCCATTCACAATTGCCAGCCTTCGAGTGATGGCCCATGTGCGAATCGTTCTTCAAAGGCCACAATGCCGTAACTAATAATCCAGCCGTATCGAGCGCACTACCAATGGCGTCCCATGCCAATCTCGAATTCGAATGGAATGTGAAGGCCAGTAGCTTGCCGAGTCGCAGACGAACCAATGCGGAAGCCAGGCATTCGGACAGAAGAGAAGAAAACGAGCTGACGGGGGCTCGACGGTCTGGCAGAAGTGGGACTCCGCCCAACGTTGGCTGATCGAGCCACGATCTGTAGAACTCTGAGAGCTCGCTATAGGCGATGTAATCAAAATAAGGTGGATCGAAGAGACATAGATCCGTCTCACCAGAACGATCAGTCCCAGGTAGTTCAGCAGCAGAAGCACAAATGACGCCATCTGTGGGCACTGGACGCCGGGCGAAGTTGATTACTTTGGCGACTGGTGCGCTGCTCTCACAAGACCATACATATCGTCTTGGAGAAACCGAACTTGATCGAATCACCTTTTCGAGGCTCCGCCTAAGGGTTCCCCGGCCAGCATTGGGATGAAACGGGTTAAGTTCAACTGCGACGGCCGGCAACGAATAGCTGCGGACGCTGAACAGCGGTGCTAATCGGCCGTAATCAACCGCATATCCGCAGAGCGCATTGTTTGTCGTGAGCGCATTGGACACCGCCAAAGTCAAAGCGCGACGAACGGATCCCGAGTAGTCCGACTGCTGAATCCATTTGAAAGCTCGACCAAACACGGCAAGCTGACGTGGGGTGAACAGCTCAGAGTGCTTGGAGATACCGAAGCTGAGCGGTCTCGAATCCGTCCGAACCTTTTCCAAATCAGTCGCCGGTATTTTGAGGCGGTCAGCATTATCGTGAAGATACTCACGAGCCGATGTAGAAAGGTCACGATCGCTTTTGGTCGCCTGGCGAATTCGCCGATATTCTCCTTCAGCAGTCTCTTCAACTGCGAGGAGCTGGACTGGGGCAGTTCCAGTGCTCAGTTGTCTGTGAGTCGATTGCGTTCCGCAGTTCTCGCAAGTGAATTTCTGAGCGGCAAAGTTGCCTTTCAGAAGATCCCGTCTGCGGCAACAGCGCAACTGACGCCGGTCCAATGAGTCAAGCAGATGTACACGCAAGCAATCCGGGCAAAATACTATGAGTTCTGCATTTCGTATTACGGATCCGGACTTTTTTGAGTTGCGTGCAATTATCAAACTGCGATGCAAAGTTGAGATAACACCGCATTTGGGGCATCCTACTTGGCGCACCCAAAAATAATGAAGCGGAGTCCACAGCTTGGTTCTTTTTCGGAAGAGGGTGGCAACATCTGTCTCGAGATCGCCCAACAGTTCCTTTGCTGCGGTGGACAGCACAACCGAGTCTGGAGACTCCAATTCATGTTTGACTATTTCGACAGCCAAAGGATCAACGTCCGTACCTGAAGGCACGGCACCGAGTCGTGCGGCTTCTACAAGGGTGGTTCCCCCGCCAATAAAGAGGTCATGCACCCGTAGATCCAATAGGGATTTCTCTTCCGACGCGAACATGCGCCAGTATTCTGACGGAGCCAGGTTCGCAGGATAGCCAGCAGCCAAGAGAAGCCCACGCATGACGCCGGGCGGGCGCCGCGCCCACCAACGGTGACTAGAATAGATGGGGTCGTTCGAGCGCCGATCTGCCTGAGCGATTAGTGAAAGTTCCCGGAAAGGGAGTTTGGTTTCCAGAAATGTCGGGGAACCTTGGCCATTTGAGCAGCGATGATCTGCCATCGTTGACCGGGACCTGTCAACGAGTGAAATCTCCGAGTTCAGTCCCGAAAAGTGGCAAGCACCCAACCGGTTTCAGTCCTTTTTGCTTGAAGTGACGCTTCATTGACCATTTTGCTAGGAATGAATTGACAGGATTGAGGATAGCACCTTTCACGAGGTCAGCCGGGCATATATTGTAGCGGGGAATTCCATTTTCAATCAGATAGCGGGCCATAAGGGGATCGTGGCATTCCTCCGAAACTTCTTCCCGCGCAGGTCGCCGTGGGTTTCGATCAAGCTGAACGGCCCTTCGTCTGCGAGGCCGAGGATCTTGAGTATGAAATCTCAGCGGAGGGTACAGGAAACGGGAGCGACATCCACAAGCTGCCCGAGGATTCGATTAAATTCACTGTTACGGTGCGCTAGCACACATCACACCGATTGGTCGAACGATTCCAGCAGTTCCTGAATCCTGGTAGACGGAATGACTCCGGCGACGCCAGTATTTGCTTTAACGAACCACCCGTTTTCGAGAACTTCGCCGTCTTTGTCGCGGACTTTTTCAAGGGTGTTGGCGTGATACCAATCGATTCCGAGCAACCATGGTCCGATTCCTACCAGAGGATGGCCCCCGAGAGACCGTGTGGTTGAGTTCAGGAACAAAAACACTGGAGAGCCGCTGAAACCTGGGATGGAATGGCATTCGATCAAATACGTTTCCTGATCGGCGCCGAAAGAGTTTTTGATCTTATCTCCCGGCATCATGGCGATCGTTCCGAATCTCGCGATTGGGCTGTTCCGCACTTTGCCATCGTGCCCTATTAATCTCCCCAGCATAGCGACAGGATCGCCAATTCCGACATCGAAATCTTGGATCAAATGGTCGGGTAGCGCCGTCCGAAGGTCGACCCAGCGAAACGAGTGTTCTGAACTTAATTGTTGAAATTCAATCGCGGCGATATCGTCGCCCTGGGGATGAACTCTCCATCGATTCTTGTTGGTCGTGATCGGCTCAAACAACCCATTCGCCCGGTTGACGCGAACCACCGGAGCCGCAAGACCTTCGATCACGTGGCGATTGGTAACGACGAAGACCCGGTTCGCTGTTTCCATCGGGCGCGGGAAGTTTACAAGAAACCCGCTCCCGCCCGCTTCCTTGCCATCCTTCGCGGCTTGCTCATTTGGATAGAGGTAGACAACGCATTCCAGAAATTGGTCACCGATTCTCATTACGGTCTCCAAGTTTTAGGACGATCATTTCCTTGTCGAATGGCCTACCTACCGGGACTGATTGGACTGCAAGCCTGTTCAGACGTCATGAAGATCCTTCACGAGCTGAGGCTCTGCGTAGGCGTGGCAGACAGCCTTCTTCACTGTGTCTCGAATCAAAGCATTGGCTGTTTCGGCATTTTGCAAAAGGGCAAGCTGAGATTTGAACTCGGGTTCCCTTCCGTGGGCAATCGAGCTCCTGTAGGCGTACATCTTGGTCCAGATTTTTTCGTGACTTGCTCCTCCGAAGCGACTGTATTCGAGTACGGGGTGCCACCTCCTATTGAGCAGAGCCAATTTCTGAGTAATCTGACGGGTAATGGACTCATACCGGTCGTCCGGATTGGGCTGATGCGTTAAGACCGATTCCAAAATGGCGAAATAGCCGAGAATCTGTAACGGAGAAAATCTGGGAAGGTCCTTCAGCTCCAGCAACAACTCGATTACTTGGCTGAGATCGAGGGTGGCAGGGTCATGTGCGGCCATCCGCAGAAAAATCTCATTGATCTGCTCGCCATCCGCTTTTCCTAGAGATTTCATTAAATCGTCGCGATCCGCACCGGCCATATCCAAGCTGGAGAGTGATTGAAAGAGACTGGGGGCGCGGTAGAGGCAGGCGGGTCTGACCACGCCCTTCACGTCCACCCTGAGCTTGGCAAAGCCAATATCGAGGCTCGTAGGTGCAACTGCAAGTGCGGATTCGAGCAAGTCAAGATTCGGATCATCATCGCCGAACTCAATTACGAAATATCGCCAGAGTTTCTTGGGAAGTCTGGGCTGCTTGCCAGATGCTGTAGGCCGAGTTTCCCAAATCGCCGTGCTGGATCCTCTTCCGAATTCCTTGGTGATAAATTCCTTGATGTATTCGACTTCCAATTCCCGAGCCCGGCGCAGAGTGTAACCCGGCGCCAGTTCGATGGGAGAATCGTCGATGAGCTTCTTTACATTGAGCACAAACGCAAACGGCCGGAAATCGATTTCCTCATTATTGTAAAGAAAAACGCCGCTCCCGCGTCGTATGCCTCTGAAAATCTGGTCGATATCAAGCATTTGATCATGATTCTATCCCGTTGTGAGCACAGACGTGTCCCTCCCGCCGGAGGGATCACAATCCCGCGGCATTCGGTGATGCTAGGGGCGTGTCCTCTGTCTGTTGCTTTTCGAATCCCAGGCGCTCGACAACACGTACGCTCACGGTCGCCGTTTTCGATCCGAAGGATATCTTGTCACTTCGATATTCGCTTTCAACATTCAGGAACATTCGATGGAAAGGGTCTCTCAATAGACGATCTAATTCGCTAGCAGACGGGTAGGTCCCCTCAATGAACTTGAATGCGCCCAGTGTCCCCTTTTCGCCCAAAGTCTTGACCCTCGCTTCTGCACCGTTTAGAAGGTTCCCCGTGTAACTAAAGTCTGTCACGACGAATCCGCCCACTCGTTCACCGGTGAAGTCCCAAACATTTGTGATCAAAATAGGAACGACGCGATAGGACTTCGGGATTCCGAGTTGCGCTCGTCGCTTTTCCACAGCCGGCCTGAGACACCGTAGCGATTCGTTCATTTGCGAGGCCGCAAAGAAGAGCGACTGCATGTTCTTCCACTCCTCATACGAGTTGTCCGACTCCGCAAGAACCTTGCTTTGCAGCAGAAAAAGCACGCCGTCCTTTGCCGCCATCACGTCGATGTCGGTGATCAATTTTGAGCCATCGGTAACCGGCACATTTTCGCAATGCCGAAATCCAGCGCGATCCAGTTGACTAATGAGAATTGAGAGTGGGCGCTTCCCTTTGGAGGACACGTCCAGACTGACTTCAGTCGCCAGAATATGCAGCAGATTGCGGTCAAAGCGGCCCATTTGGATGGCAGCGCACGAGATCACGAGGTCGCCCTCTCCGATATCGAGAAGCGGTTTAAAGAAGAGATCGAACCGCGCACGCGCGGTGGAGGTGAATTGCCGCATTAGGCTTCGCGCCTTATGTTGCGAGATTCCCATATCCCCCATGAGATAGTTCGCAAACAAATCGGCCGCAACCATTGGCGGGGTCGTACCGCCGCTCATGCGTATTCCTTGCGTAGACCACACCTGCAAGAGGTAGCTGAATTTGTGCAACGAAACCCAACCATCGGTGAGCTCCCGGTATGAGAACTTCCCCGACGGCAATTTGAAATACTCGTCAAGGTCGATCAGATAGTCCAGCCGCTCGTAAAGCAGTTTTTGCATCTCGACCGACGGGGGTGCAAGCGCCGCGGACAGGTCACGCCCAATCTGGGAACATAGAAAAGCCTCCAATGACATTTCTTGAGCTTCGGAGAGTTTTTCTGCGCATTCCCTACGGGCCTTCGTAAACTGTTGGTTATATCCAATGTTTTCGGCCACGTCGCTGTTGTAGGTCCGAGCATAGTTGATCATTCGATTGCGCTCCCGAGTCCTGGGAACCTCATCCAGGGCAATTTCCTGATCTTTTACGTACGCTTCAATACCATTGAAACTGTAGTGGCTCCAAACGAGTTCCGCTCTTTCGACCTGCCTCGTGAATTCGTAAGCCCGATGTATCTCCTCTCCGGTCAACTTGACGGTCCCGGACTTGCTCGCGAGCGATCTTGCTTCATTCAGAATCATGATTGTCCAGTCGATGCAATCCCGGATGTACCGGCTTTCGGCTTCGCCTGCCTGGAATACCTTCGAAAAAGGGGCATTCGATTCAAATTGAGATCGATTGGAAAGGACATTTTTGGTGAATGTGTCTTCAAGAGCATTGATCGCCTCGGAAGCCAAATCTCGAAAGTTCGCCTTCCAGATTGAGAGAGTTCGACCCTCCTCCTCAAGATCCGAGAAGATCTCCTGGAAGAACAGGCTTGCCTCGCAGTGCCGCCTCAGCACGGAGCGTCTCTTCCCCGAGCAGGGCATGGAAGCGGCTTTCTCAACGATTCGATGGCACACTTCGGCTACATACTTGCGACTGCGCGATGCCGTCAATAACCTTTGGGTCTTGACTGCTTCGAAAGTCGCGTCGAATTCAGCTGTGAGTTGGGCTATTAGTCGATCAGCGAAATCCTTCGCGGGGATTCCCTTTAATCTCTTCATTTCAGAAACCCAAGACCAGGTTGAGCCGGGTAGGAGCAATGAAGGCCTCGGATAGATGAATCTATTGTGTATCGCTTCGGCAGCAACACGCAACTCCGTGTCTTGAGATGCGTACGGCGCACAGCAATAAGGAACCGTTCCTAAATTTCTTCTTTTATCAAGTGCCCCCGCATCAGGCGGCTTTATGGCAGAGGCGGTCGGAACCCGTCAAGGCTCTCCGCTACGCTCCGACCGCTGACACGGCGCCTGCGGCGGCCTGGACAGAACCCTCCGCGCCCCTGCCGTGCCGCAAGAGCCATGAAGCGGGAGCACTCAACAAAAGAAATTTGGGTTTGGGTGCTCTTGCTCTTGGACGCCAATCCGCCCCAAGCGGGCGACAGCAGGAGCACAGTATGCAGTTCACTGACGCCGTTAGCGATTTGCTAGCTCACAACAGAATTCCAACTCTCGACGCTGGACAAATGTCGGACTTCTCGCGGTATTTGTTCACAACCCCCGATAGGACGGAACGCACTCAGGTCGCCGAGACCGTGTACCGCCATGATCACGACCATCCGGGCGCACTGGATATATTTCTTGCCTGCACGCTCCCCTTGGCTGAAAGGTCCGCGCGCCGTCGAGCGCACAAAACATTTGTTTACCCAACTGATTGGCAAGTCGAATTGATGTACGATGGCGCAGTTACCGCTGCGATTGCAGTATTTCAGTGCAACTCTGTCATCAAGCCGGGAAGTGATGCGTTTCGACGCTATCTCTATCGGGCACTGGCACTCGGAACCGTGCGATCCTATTTTCGGCGCGAGGAGTACGACGGCGTTTTCACTGTCGCAGATTTCGCCACGGCCCCCACTCGCAAGAACCCACTCCGCAATCAGGCTGAACAGGAAATCATCACCCGAGATCTGCTCAACCAGGTGATCGGTTTCCCGAACTTACGACCCCACGTTTGCGCAACTCTGCAATGCATTCAAGCACTCGGCCCGGATGAAGCGCTCAAAGAGCACGCCTACACTGAATCGGGCGATCCGGACAAATGGAAGCGCGAAAGGGGGAGAAGACCGATTCTCAACCCGAATGCCATTGCCAAAGCGATGGGGACCGACCGGTATACGGTGCATACCAATCTGCGCGAGGCAAGAATCATCCTACGCAGCGTCTTCAATGCCGACGGCAAACTGTTTTTCAGCCACTGAAGCGCCCAAGGTAAGTTGCATGGCGCCGGCGATCCGTTCGGATTGCCGGCGCTTTCTTTTGAATCGTGGGACACCATCTTTCTCAGGAGCGACTCCGAGAGCAATTTCGAAGATGGGAACAGGCGACCGACGAAGCAAAGAAAGGCGCAGGGGTATAGCGCAACGCATCGCGACAGAGCCTGCAACCTTATTGGCCCCGTTTGCGCTCCTGCCCGTCTTCCCACCCTCATTCGAGCTCCCGCGCCCGCGGGAGATCATCTCTGGCCCGCCCGACGGTCATGAGCGCGCCCTAGTGCGGTGCGCCGATGGATTACTTGCGCGGCTCAATTGGTGGTGGCCAAATATGCGTCCAGGCGTCGGCTGAGAATGTTTTCATTGGACCGGGAAGACCAGTTCATCTTCGTCATCCGCATCGGCCTTCGCTACTTCACTTCGGTGTAGCCTTCTTCTCTCTAGCCCACCGCGCCTTAACCGCCGCTACAAGCCGTGCACGACCTTCTGGACTCATCTTTCGTTTTGATTTGGGCTTGGCAACGGGAACGGAGGTAGCCTTTGGCCGTCCCGGTTTCCTCTTGTCCGTTGCGGGAGCCGATGCTATCAGGGCACGGGCGGCTTTAAGGCTGGCAATCTCGGCATCGATCAAGTCAATTATTTCAGTTGTGCTCATGCCGAAAAGTGTATCGCAGAACCGGCCGCGTCTATTCGATTCTTTCAGTCAAGGATGGTTCGTTGTTTCGCACATTGCCGACCGCCGCGCTGACTCTCCACGCCATCATTTCCTCGGCGGGATACGGACGCAGCAAATCGACTGGCAACTGTGCCGGGTCTGCCGGCGCCATCCATCGCTCGTAATCATTCGGCGCAAGAATCACAGGCATTCGATTGTGCAACGGCTCCATCAATTCGTTGGGGTCGGTTGTGATAACCGTGTACGTCTCTTTGGTCTCACCTGTCACCTTGTCTTTCCACGTCTCCCATAGACCCGCAAACGCGAACAGGTCACCATTCTTCAAAGCAATTGCATACGGCTGCTTTGTCTTCGCATCAATTTTCTGCCACTCATAAAACAGGTCGACAGGGACAAGGCAGCGCCGTCGCTTGAATGCTTCTCGATACGTTGCGCTCGTGGGCACCGTCTCCGCTCTTGCATTGATGGTGGAGTAACTGGCCTTCCCATCCTTCGACCAGAACGGCACCAGCCCCCATCGCATCACTGTTAGTTCGCGCTCGCCGGTCTCCGCGTCGAGTCGCACCACGGGTTGCATTGACTGCGGCGCAACGTTGTAGGACGGCGCAAAGTACGATTCATTGAACACATCGGTGTTGTGTGTTTGGAACCACTCCGCGATCCGCTGCTTGTCCGCCCGCCGTCCGTATCGTCCGCACATAAGCTATTTTCCCTTATTTTCCACAATTAGTGCCTTCTCCTCTAGCTCCACAATGTCGAAGAACTCCTTTTCATCGAAGAACTGATGGTCGTCATCATAATGCAGAGGCGCGAGAGCAGCGGCATGGAACAATCCCATTCTGCTAACCGTAGGTCCGTTCGGGTCGCGCTGAGTGAACGCCGCAATTCGTGGGGAGCTGTGCATCTCCATCATGCACTGCATTCGCGCACTGAAGGCCATCCCCTTCTCTACGTCGCCAAAGTGTTCTCCGATAAACTCCAGCCGCAGACGCGGGTCACGGCTTCTAGCTCGCCTCATTTTTTCTTCGATGGTATTTACGCAACTCATGAACTCGTGCGGGGTAAATTCCACTTTCACGAGTCTACGAATTTTCGGCCATCTCTCCATTAACTCTTCTCCCGCTCGGCATAATATTCTTCCACGGCTTCGCAACATTCCGCATCAGCCGAGGTGTCTGCGATCTGTTTCCATGCGTTCTCTGCGTCAGGTGCTTTCAGCAAATCCGTTAGCATTTTCGATAGCAATTCTGCTACATCCCGGCGCATGGAAAACCGTTCGAATTTTTGCTTTGGTTGTTGCCCCTCGACAGAGGATTCCAGGTAGCCGAGTTGCAGAGACACACGCTCGTCTCCATCGGGATACGGTTCTGCAACAAAAACGATTCTTTCCGGTTCAGTCATTTCGATTACTCCTCATTTCAATAGCTTCCCAGGCACCTTGCGGAAAACCATATTGAAAATCTCGTGCGCCAAGTCCACCGATTCGGAGATTGCTGTCCCCGTTGGCACGACTCGCACGTTGACCTGTTTCTCTCTTGCCAGTCGCAAACCCGCAATGATGCAAGCGCCTAGGTAGACCAGCGAGCGATTCAGCCGGGGCATACCAGCATCAGGGTCGAACATCAAAACAGAGTAAGCGAACGAAAAGCGAAAGTCAAGAACAGCCAAAAATTCTGTCATGATGTGTTTCAATTGCTATCGCGGAGGACAGACAATGCCCTATATGAAGATGACTTTGGAAGTCATCATTCACAATGACGATGCGGAGATTCTTGAGCAAGCTTTGAACAATGCGATGGATGAAATCGAAGGTCAGTTGACCGTGTACGCATCGTCAATTACGACCAGTGCAACTGGTGAGCCGGAGAACGCCGCTGAGATTGCCGCGCGGGGTTGAGATTAGCGGTGCTTAATTGCCGCGTACTGCTCATCAGTCAGACCATCGGAACCCACTAGCGATCTTTCTTTTGCACCCCATGGATGATGCAGGTACCAACGCCGTATGCAAAGGTTCCGTGCTCACCTTCGCAGAATCCCCTTGAGCATTTCTTGCAATATCGTTTGGTCTCGCGCTTGCGCCGGAAGACTGTTTCACATATCCAACAGTTGGCCCATTTTCCGTCTTCGATCTTCTCTTCGTCAGTCAGAACGGCCATCAGGCACTCTCCTGCATCACCTTACTTTAATCCTCTAGGCTGGCGTCCGAGCTTCTTTTCCACAAGGCTCGTCCGCCTCCGTTCATTGCACATCCTCGTCCGATTTGCTCCCTAGAACAGCCGGTCCAGTAGCACGCGGAGATGGTCTCACCGCAATAGTGCCACAAGCTGTGGCACTATTGCGGAGTCTGGCCAAGCTTCCGCTAGACCGCTGGATACATCGAATGCCGCCGTCCCGTGCAAGGGAATGCGGTCGCCGATAGCTGCTTCGATGCACTGGTAATCCGCCACCGGATTCAATCGAATTCCGCTACGGAAAGCTCTGTTTACTAAGTAGTAATATCAAGATCGACATATCCGGATCGACCATCGCGCGGAACTCTGTCCATGAGCGCATTGGCCTGCTGGCATCAATTCAGAACCAAGCTCCGTAAAGACATGCAACTTGCCAAGTGTAAAATTATCTTCCATGGCAACAATTCCGGCTCCCGTCTACATGCTCAAACCCGACGAGGACAGAGTGTCGATACTCATCAACCGGACCCTCATGATTATCGGTCAGGGCGATGGGAAGTTTCTCGTCTCGGTGACAGACCGGGACTATAAATATGACCCCAGCGGAGAGAAGCAGGACATCGTGTTTCGGGAAGTGTTCGCATCATTGCCAGAAGCAAAAGCTGAATTGGAAAAGCAAATAAATTTGTCTTTGACCGCCGGTCTAATTCACAATATTCTTCAGTACGGACCGTTTTGAAGTTCCCGCGTATTATAGACTGACGGTGTTTGTGCGGCGCAACTCAGCGGATCTCGGCAAACCAATTGGACCGAGCAGTTGTTGCCTATGCGTCTCGTGCATGGCGGAGCCATGGTTCACCAGCCTCGTGGGTCTCTCGCAGAGCATGAATCACAGAAATCGCGCTTGAAATCCTCGACAATCGTGATCACGTCAACAGACTCTGCAGTGGACACATACTTGAACTTCTCACAAATCACTTTTCGCATGGGCGACACGCTAAAGGCAATCGCCGGATCACTCGTCTGAGTCAAATCCTCCCAGAGCTGAAGGTATCGGCACCAGCGGCATCGCTCCTGGGCGATAAATCGCAGGGTGCGCATGTATCCAAGGAGTTTCTTGGGATGGGCGGGTGGAGAGCCGATGATTTTCACCAAGTGCTGCGCCATCCGGGACAATTCTTCGTCCGTTTGGTTTGCATGAAGTTGATCTCGATGCCGAAGGTCAGACTTGGCAATATCCTGTTCATAGCGCATCAATAGTGTTCTTCCTTCGAGGACCTCGGCTGCTTCTTCCGCGATTGGCTTGAATCCCATTGCGTCCGCCTCTGGGTAGAGATTTTCCGCTGCCGCCTTGGCCCCGCCCAAGTCGCCTTGAACCTCCAGGAATCGAATTTTCAGCTTATCGAGCGTCAGTCGGCCTTCAACCAAACCGCTGGGGCGTGAGAGTCGGTACGCCTCATTGAAGATTTTTTCAATCGACGCTTTTGCGTGCTCAGGCACTTTGTACAATTGCTGGCTATTGATTGCTTCCATTCGCTTTTCAAATAGCCTGCCGATACGCACGTAAAGCGTAACGATGAGGGCCTGGACAATCAGAACCGGGTGCCTTAAATCGTAAGCCTCCCTCAGTGCCTCGTCGGCCCGTTGTTCCCACCCCGATTGATTGCGTTGAGCGTCTTGCAGATTTTGTTTGGCGCTCTTTGTATCGCTGGGGTACAGGAACTCCCGAATCTCGGCGTAAAAGAGCGTTTCGTTGGTTTGGATGTTTGCCTGCATTCCTTCCAGAAAGAGGAGAAGCAGTTTCGCATCCAGCTTGATTCCTCGATGAGCATTCGGGTGACCGAGGATTTCTGCCGTCACCTCGCGCAACTTCTCAACAATGGCTGCACGAGAATCGCCCTCCTTCTCGCCAAGGTACTGGTGGTGCAGTGCTTCTTGACGCGCCTCAAGCGCTTCGAGTCCCTCCAGAGTCAGGGAACGCGCGGCGAGGCGCTCTTGATATGCTTCCGCGTCAATTAGTCCGATATGGAACTCGGCTGCGTCTCGAAGGGTGACAAGAAACGATTGGTCCCGCGCACTGAGTTCGCTTTTCCGTGCCAGTGCCCGGCGTATATGTCCAATCGCCGAATAGTGGTCGCCTCTGGTAAATTCGGCGTATCCTGCGGTCAATTGAATCCGAGCCGTTTCCCGAATTTCTGCATCAAGAAGGCGCATGAGGTCCAGCACTTCCACAGGGTAACCGCCAGCCACGATTGCGGCTCCACTGGCAAGTAAGACGTCCCGTGCATGAATGGGATCGGTGATGCTCAGCGACTCGCTGTCGATGCTGAGAACGACGGATTCGCTCCCGGTTGCCTTGGCCAGGGAGTCATGGATTTGGCGGTGCAGTCGCCCCTCTTTCATGATTCGAGCGTGAATATCCGGGAGTAAAGCAGGGGTGAAGCGCTCGGTAAAGTTCAAAGCAACCCATTCCTGTTTGCGCCAATTCGGATTCTCTTCATTCAATCGGCGGCTCTCATCCTGTGCCCAAGTGAACCAGAACTCGTCCTTCTGAAGATCGTAGAGGATATAGATTGGTGCGGTTCCATTTAGCAGATAGTTCAGATTGGCAGTGCGGACTGAATGCGAGAACGATCCGTCGACGAGAGGAGTGAGGCGGCCGGCTGCTTTCATCTGCACCTGGCCACGTAAGTTGGTCATTCGGCGGTCCAGTTTGAGTTCAAAAGAGCCGTCCACACCATAGTCCTCGACCCGTTCATCGCGGAAGATGATGCCGTCCTGCCCCTTTAGCAATGCATTGAGCGCCTTGATACTTTCGCGTTGCAACTCGGCCTTTTCGTCCGAGATGGGAAGTGGACCTAGATCCGAGGTATCGCTGCCAGAATTCACCTGAAATGCTCCCTCCGGGTCACATGATGAATTATTTCACCTGCAAGCAGTAGATTCTTGAACGGACTCCGGATCTCAGTGAGCGCAGAATCGCCAAGGGACTCGTTGAGCAGAAATTCACGTTCCGGGCGGATGACAGGAGCGCGCGTCCCGATGCCGAGGCCCTTCAGAAACTCATCATCGCCAACGTAATCGAAGAGAGGCGATCGCTGAACCTCAAAGGCACTGGCGAGTGGCGTCAGAGTTTTCTCTCCGGCTTAACTCGTTCCACGCTCAATATTGCTGATTTGATCCTGAGAGATGCCACCCAAATCTGCCAGGGCGAAGTAGAGTACTACGCGCGCGGTTTCGGCCTCGACTTCACTGACAGCTTTCTTAGGGTGGTCGGGGGTATCGTGCCTGGCTTCTCGTACACACCCTTGTCTAAGTCCCGAACCACGTCAGCCATCGTTACGTTGAGGGCTTCGCAGGCTCGTAAGAGCGTGGTGACTGTTATGGGACGTCCAGATTCCAACTGTTGCCAATGCTTCCCAGAGAATCCAAACAAAATCATGTCTTCTTGCGAGAGTTCACGCTGATGCCGTAGCTCACGCATCTTGTGTCCTAATCTCTTGAAAAAGCGTTCCGCGTCAGCCACATACTCTATTTATGGCGATTCCATCAGAAATACCACCAGCAGATTGTAGGATTATGCGAATCGCAAATCGAAGGGTCAGACATCCGGCAGTGATTCGTCAGATTTAGGACGCTGCTTGCGCGAAGTTATGTCCTTTTTTTTCGGCACTGGTAAGGGGAGTTCCTTGTAAATACCTGCGTCTAAATCTGCGACGAGAAATGCCAAGGTGACTTCCAGAGCCTGACAAATTCGCAGCAACGTCTCGACAGTGATCGGTCGGCCGGTTTCTAGTTGCTGCCAATGCTTCGCCCTTAGTCCTCTCACCTCCATGTCGTCGATAGACCAACCCCGACCCTTGCGAATTTGGCGGACTCGGGCGCCGAGCCTTCGAAAAAAGACCTTGGATTCTGGCAGCACATACTCTATTTATGGCCATGCCAGCGAAATTACCACCAGCAGATTGTAGGAAAATGGTTGACTTTCCCCTTATCATATTGGAATATGCACGCAGATGTACCACTAGCAGATCGTAGTCAAGCTCATTTCTATACGCGTGATTTGCCACAGGAAGCTTGGCGCGCGCATTGGACGGAAGGCGCTGTTGGATGAGTTCCGAAGCTGCTTATTTCCCGGATGCATTGGCTAGCACGCCGGAAACGCTCGGATTACGCCCCTGTGCGCCTGAAATCTCCTTGGAACTCCTCGATGGGGTCCAGTCCACAAGCGATTTACCCGTCCACCCTGTAGCGACGGTAGTCCCAAATGATGAAATCTCAGACGAATTGCTTCTGGAACAGGTTCGGGAGGGCGCCAAGGAGGCTCTCGGCGTCCTCTTTCGCCGCCATGCCCGCGCCGTGCGCAACGTCGCCAGCAGGATACTGCGAAACGAAGCTGAGGCAGACGATCTGGTGCAGGAAGTTTTTCTCTTCATTTTCCGCAAAGCCGCCCTGTTCGACTCGACCCAGGGTGCTGCGCGCTCGTGGATTTTCCAGGTGGCCTATCACCGCGCCTTCGACCGTCGGCGCTACCTCAATTCCCGTCACTTCTACACCAGCCAGGACTTGGAGGAGACAGGCCGGCTTCTGGCCAACTCCGGGGGTGAACTACCGTTTCACGAGCTGTCGATGGAAGGCGTTCTGGGAAAGCGATTGACGGCGAGGTTGAACTCCCGGCTCACCCCGGAGCAGCAGGAGACCATCCGACTCTTCTTCTTTGAAGGACACGCACTCAAAGAGATTGCCCAAATCACGGGGCGATCCCTCGTAAACGTCAGAAGTCATTACTATCGCGGGTTGGCACGGCTGCGCAAATATGTCCTCTCGGAAAAAATGCGGTCAAAGTGAGCGAAATAGTGCACAATAGCTCCAATGAGGGAGCTTGGACATTGCCGCCCGATCCACATGAAGAGTTTGAAGAACTCTGCGCCCTCTCGACCACCGGAGAGTTAACGGCGGAGGAATGGGCGCGGCTAGAGCAACATTTGGCGCATTGCGATGCGTGCAGGGAGTCCCAGCGTCTATTTGAACATGTAGTCGCCATGGCAATCCCGCTGATGGCGGAAGAGGTTGACGCAGAGCAAAACCTTGGCAGTTCGTCCGACTCCTGGTCGATCAAAGAGGCTGAAGCCGCTTTGATGGAATCGCTCCGCGATGAGCCCTTGCGATCCGATCGCAAACCGACTACACCAGCCCCCCCCCCCTGTTTGGAGACGTGCGTTGCGTTACGCAATAGCCGCAGGGATTCTGGCAGCCTGTAGCGTAGCGGGTTACCGTGCCGGCATTCACCGGGGGCATGGAACGAATTCAGTCGTCGCGAAGCCGGCCCCATCTGTGCAGACTAATCCAACCCACATCGATCACGCCGTCACTGCCGCAGAGCCACCAGATGCAAGGACACTCTCGAAAGACGGCGAGGCCGCTGCGTTAAGGGAACAGGTTCGGCTCAACCAATTGGAGATTTCCAGTCTGAAAGACGCCCAGAGCCAAATGGCGTCCGAGTTGGCAAAAAGAGGCTCGGACCTGGACCATATCTTGCAGGACCGAGCAGACCTGGAGCAACGACTGACTCTTGCGCAATCCAACGCACAAAGCCTGCAAACTCGTCTCGACCTGATGAACGGTCAGAAGCCTCAGGACGCCGCAGAATCACTCGCGCTCAGAACACAGGTCAACGACCTGAACGCGGCGCTCAAGGATAAGGACAAGGAGATTGCGCATGAACAAGACTTGCTGCAGCACGACCGAGATATCCGAAATTTGATTGGCGCCCGCAACCTTTACATTGCCGAGATTTATGACGTAGCCAAAACGGGCGACACGCAGAAGCCCTTCGGGCGCGTGTTCTATACCAAAGACAAATCGCTGATCTTCTATGGGTACGATCTCGACCAGCAGCGCGGAATAAAGAAAACCAGCACCTTTCAGGCGTGGGGCAGGCGCGAATCGGACCACAAAGCCGACGTCAGCCTTGGCCTCCTCTATCAAGATGACGCCACCCAAAAACGCTGGGCGCTTAAATTCAATGACGTAAAAACAATTGCGCAGATCGACGCCGTGTTCATTACCGTAGAACCCGAAGGCGGCAGCACGAAGCCAAGTGGCAAGCCGTTATTGTTTACGTACCTTCGCATCGATCCCAACCACCCGTGAGACTGAGGATTGTTCGGCGGCATAGCATTGCGTAACAATCTGCGTCACAATTCAGCGAAGGGCTTTCGTAGACCGGATGAACCAACATCACTCCGGTCCCCTTGAGGAGCCTCCACTTGAGATGCCTTTGTGCCCTTCATCTGCTGCTGTTGATTCTTTGCACAACGACAGCTGTTATTGCTCAATCGACCGACGCGACAGTTAGCGGTCTAGTTCTAGACCCGTCCGGCCAGGCAATTCCAAATGCCGACATCGAGATACTCAACGAGTCAACCAGGGTGCTCTATTCCGGCAAGACAAACGAAACTGGAATCTACACCATCTCGATTCTGCCCCCTGGTCAATATCGTCTCCAGGTTTCTAAGAATGGCTTCAAGAGCCTCATCAAACCTGGCATTGTTCTGAATGTCCAAAGCGCGCTCGCCATTAATTTCACACTCCCGATTGGTGCCGTCTCGGAGTCCGTAACAGTCGAGGCAGGCGCATCCCAGATCAATGCGACCGATGGCTCCGTTAGTACGGTGGTAGATCGGAAATTTGTAGAGAACATTCCATTGAATGGGCGGTCTTTTCAGGACCTGATCTCCATGACCCCTGGAGATGTGACCCAATCTCCTGAATCCAATTCCCAAATTGGATCGAACGGAGATTTCAGCGTGAACGGCCAGAGGACCGAATCCAATTACTATACGGTCGATGGTGTCTCCGGAAACATCAATCCAGGAAACGGCAATGTCGGAAGTGGCGGTAATGGAACTATTGCCGCAGGAACAGCTCTGGGCACGACGCAGAGCCTCGTTTCTGTTGACGCACTGCAGGAATTCCGAGTAGAAAGCTCCTCTTATTCGGCTGAATACGGGCACGCGCCAGGGGGCCAGTTTGTGCTTGTGACGCGTTCCGGGTCGAACGAACCACATGGAACGGCGTTCGACTACCTCCGCAATAACTACTTCGACGCGAACAACTGGTTTAACGATCAACTTGGTAAACCAACCGCGCCGTTGCGCCAGAATGACTTTGGCGGAACCTTTGGTGCTCCTTTCCGGATTCCGTGGCTATATAACGGCAAAGACAGGACCTTTTTCTTTGCCTCCTACGAGGGTCTCCGTCTAATTCAGCCGCAAGCGGCCTCGATCTCATATGTTCCCGACTCTGGGTTGCGGCAGAGTGCCTCCCCGGCACTTCAGCCATTTCTGGATGCATATCCAATTCAAAATGGGAGTGAAGCAATGGTCCCATGCACCGCTGGAGCAACGAACAGTTATCCGTGTCCCACTGGAGTTCCAGCGGGAACGCTTGTAAATAGTGGATTGGCGGAATTCAGCGAACCGTACGGTCTCCCCGCCTCCATAGACTCAACAAGCATTCGAGTGGACCACACGTTCGGACCGAGGCTAGCCGCATTCTTTCGCTTTGGTGGGACCCCAACCTGGACCTCAAGCCGATCACTTTCAGTGTCTACGCAGACACAACTCAATACCTTCACTTATACGCTGGGGTTGACCAGCCAGCTCTCGACCAAAATCACGAACGAATTCAGACTCGGCTACGCAGCTACGGATGCGCGGAGCGTCTACAACATCGATTCTTTTGGTGGCGCTGAACCGATTGACGCAGCCGCAATGGCGGGAATACCGACATCCTATGAGACTCCGGCGCTGGTGTTCTATCTGATCTTCTCAGGCGTTGGGAGAAGTCCACTTGTTGTTGCACCATCTCTTACCGGAGCACGCAACTGGGATCTCGCAAACGAGGTAAGTGTTTTGCTGGGACGCCACCGATTGAAGTTCGGATTGAACTTCAATCGGCTTAGAGAATTGAGCAGTGCGCCTTCGCCTCTCGTTGAGGCCCTCTACTACTCTCCTTCGTCACTCCAAACGGATCAGGCGACATTGCTTTACATAGGTCAGTACACCAACGCTACGCCAGTTTTCTACAACATAGGCGCCTTCGCTCAGGATGACTGGCAGGTTTCGAAGCGCCTGAGTTTGTCCTTAGGTGTGCGCTGGGAAATAGACCCCGCACCGCACGATCCAAACGGAAACGACGCCTACACCATTTTCGGGAACATCAGCAGTCCCGAGTCACTCACGTTGGCGCCCCGTGGCACGCCCCTTTGGAATACCTATTGGTTCAATCTCGCCCCGCGGGGTGGGGCCGCATGGCACGTCCGCAGCGTTCGGGGCGAGGATACCGTGTTCAAAGTTGGGGCAGGGGTCTTCGACGATACATACAATGAGGCGGGGGCGCTAGGGTTTAATGGAGCGTTCGGCTTTAGCGCCTTAGAGTTCTACAGTGGCGGATCACTTCCCGTATCATCCGCACAGTTGAACATTTCGCCATCTGCTGCACCGCCATATGATCTCGTATACGCCTTCCCGGCGCATTTGCAGGTGCCGTTTACCTGGCAGTGGAACACGAGCCTCGAGCAGAGCTTCGGCAAATCGCAGTTAATATCGGTGTCGTATGTGGGAGCAAATGGAAGACGTTTAATCTCGACGCAGCAAGTGTCGCTCACGGCTCTTAATCCCAATTTTGGCACCGTGTATATATTCCCTGGCGGGATCACTTCGAATTACCAGGCCTTGCAGGTCAAGTATCAGCGGACAGTGAGCCATGGCATTCAGGCGCTCGCCTCTTATACATGGTCTCATTCGATCGATTATGGCTCTACTAACTCGACGTATGGAGTAACTCGGGGTAACTCGGACTTCGATGTCAGGCACAATTTTTCGGCAGGGATC